>Ga0206868_10255_pt1 | contig 12878 bp, 12 predicted proteins | sample Alteio_BWOrgCont_38_FD_152901 | JGI IMG/M metagenome (GOLD analysis project Ga0206868, IMG submission 152901) | Enriched cells from forest soil in Barre Woods Harvard Forest LTER site, Petersham, Massachusetts, United States -... | ecosystem: Environmental > Terrestrial > Soil > Temperate forest >... | reverse complement strand
GTTCAGCTGCCTGCCGAACAAGGCAATATCCATGCTGCGCCCGATGACGGCGGGAAGTTCGGCGGCGAGAAGCGACGTTCGACGGCAGTGAAGACCGCTCCGGCGAAGATCGAGCTCTCACGTGAGGGCGATAACCCGTGGTACGAGGTCACGCTCAACGAAGGGCGGAACCGGCAGATCCGGCGCATGTTTGATTTCGTCGGGCACCACGTGGAGAAGATCAAGCGCGTGGAATACGGGCCGCTAAAACTCGATGTGGAGAACGGTGAGTTTCGACTGCTCACGCCTCCGGAGATCGTGCGGTTGAAATCCGCGTCGGAGGGGAAACACGCGCCGGCGCGGGCACGCGATGAGCGTCCGCGGCCCACACGACCGTCTCGCGGCGAGCGTCCGGCATTTGGCCGTGGACGGGGCGGCGAGCGCGAGGCATTCCAAAAAGGATCGTACAAAGACCGGTCGGAATTTGAAGCGCCTAAGGGCGAACGAACGCGGACAGCACGGTTTGACGCAGAAGGAAAGCGCGAGGCGGATGCACCACCTCGCGAATTTACTGAGCGACCCAGGTTCCAGAAAGGCGAAGAAGGCGGGCGTCCGGCATTTCGTGGGCGTCGCGAGGATGCGCGCGGTGAGCGGCCAAAGTTCGGGAAACGACCAGAGGGTGCACGTCCGGCGTTCCGTGGACCTCGCGAGGATTCGCGTGGAGAACGACCGAAATTCGGAAAGCCTCGAGAGGGTGCAAGGCCGGCGTTCCGTGGGCCACGTGAAGATTCGCGTGGCGAGCGGCCCAAGTTTGGGAAGCGTCCGGAGGGTGGGCGTCCGGCGTTCCGTGGACCGCGCGAAGATCGGCCGAAGTTTGCTTCTACGGGAGCGGGTGGGGAGCGACCATTCCGCGGGAAGCCTGCTGCGGGCGGGAAGAGTTTTGGACGGCCTCCGGCACGTGGCGGAGCGCGCCCGGCGTTTGGGGATCGGCCGAAATTTGGAGATCGCCCTAAGTTTGGGGATCGACCGGCGCGCGGATCGAGTGGGCCGAAGCGGTTTGAGCGGCGCGGGCCCGGCGGCGAGGGACGCAGTGAGCGTCCGGCATTCCGCGGAAAACCTGGCGAGAAGAAGGAGTTTCGGGGCAAGCGTGAAGGTGGTTTTGCGCCACGTGGCGAACGGAAGAGCTTTGGCGGGCCGCGGAAGCCGAGTGGTGGGCGTCCGTTTACGGGCGACAGATTTGGTAAGAAGCCCGGTGGATTTCGCAAGGACAGCGGGCCACGAACGGGGCGTCCGGTTCGGGAACGGGAAGAAGGTCGGTCGCAGGAATTCGTGGACAACACTGCCAAGCGGTTCTCGGGAAAGCTAGAATCAGGACCGCGTGGGCCACGAGGGCCGCGTAAGGGCCCGGGCGGCGCCGGCAAGAAGCCGTTCCGCAAGCCGAAGGACAAGCAATGAAGTACGAAGAGATGGTTCCGGCGCACATCCGCGCGCTGGGCAGCTACGTGCCGGGCAAACCGATCCGGCAGGCTGAAGAAGAAACGGGAATGAAGTGTACGAAGATGGCCTCGAACGAGAACCCGTTCGGGCCATCGCCGCGTGCGCTGGAAGCGATGGAACATGCGCTGCGCGAGGTGCACCTCTATCCCGAGAACGGCGCGCCGGAGCTGGCGAAAAAGATTGCGGAGAACGAAGCCGTAACGCCCGATCACATCCTCGTCACCGGCGGCTCGACTCCGTGCCTCGACATGATTGGCCGCGTATTGCTGGCGCCGGGGCTGAACGCTGTGACCAGCGAGCGCACGTTCATCGTGTATCCGATCGTGACGCGGGCGGCGGGCGCCACGCTGAAACTGGTTCCAGCCAAGGACGACGGATTCGACCTTGATGGCATATTGAAGGCCATCGATACGCAAACGCGGGTGGTGTTCCTGGCGAATCCCAATAATCCGACGGGGACGATGTTCGACGCCAAAGAGACGGACCGCTACTTCGAGCGCGTGCCGGACCACGTGGTTACCGTGCTTGACGAAGCCTATTACGACTTTGCGAAGCATATGGCGCAATTGCGCGGGCTCGAGTATTCGCACTCGGTGCGTTACGTCAAAGAAGGACGCAAGGTCATCGTGCTGCGCACGTTCAGCAAGACACACGGGCTAGCGGGCGTGCGCGTGGGATTTGGCATTGGCGATCCGGAATTGATGAGTTTCCTGGCGCGGGTGCGAACGGCGTTCCAAACCACGAGTATTGGCGAAGCCGCGGCCATGGCGGCTTTGCACGATGATGAGCATCTTCGCCGTACCGTCGAGAACAATGCAGCGGGGGCCGAGGTGCTGGTGAAAGGCCTGCGGGAAATGGGGCTGCACGTCGTGCCGACGTGGGCAAACTTTGTGTTCTTCGAAGTCGAGGAAGATGCGCCGGGCATTGCGCGCGCGCTGGAGCACTCGGGCGTCATCGTTCGCCCGCTAGGCGGCTGGGGAATTCCGAAGGGATTGCGCGTAACGATTGGCAATCCGCAGCAGAATGAGAATTTCCTGAATGCGCTGCGCAAGGTGCTGGCGAAGGAGCCGGTGCGGTAGCGGTCGAGCGTGGTTTAGGGAAATAGGGATTCTTCGACTCCGCGTGCTTCGCACGCTTCGCTCAGAATGACACCAAAAAGAAATGCCGCCTTTCGGCGGCTTTCTTATTTGCATATTTTGACGATTAGCGAATGGGGGCTGCGGTTGGTACGCCAGGGTTCTTGTCATTCGCGACTAGCATCGGGAGGCGCGCTGCACCGAATAGACCAGCATCGCTTCCTAACAGAGAGCGGGTCACGATGGTCCGTTTGTCACCGGGCTTCACGGCGTCGGGCATGGTGACGCGATAGATGAAGGAACGGACGGGAAGCTCCGCGAACATTGCGGGACTGAAGGCGTCCCAGGCGCTGACCACGCCGCCGCCGATCACGTACATGGGGAAATTGAGCGCGTTCACGAAATTTCCGACTGCGATGCCGAGGCAGCGGCCGACGGTGGCGAAGATTTCCTGGGCGGCCTTGTCGCCCTGGATCGCGAGTTGATAGACGACCTTGGAGCTGAATTCGACGTCGTTACGCGAGGCGCGGGCCATCGGATCCGACATTCCCTTCGCAACGGCTTCCTTGGCCATGCGAACGATCGCCGTCGCCGAAGCATATTGCTCCAGGCAGCCGTGGCTTCCGCACCCGCATGGATGGCCGTCGGGAACAACCATGCTGTGGCCTAGCTCGCCGGCCATGCCCTTCATACCGTGCCACACGCGACCGCCGAGAATGATGCCGCCGCCGACGCCGGTGCCGAGGGTAAACATTACGAGCTCGTTCACATCGCGTCCGGCGCCGAGCCATTTCTCGCCCATGGCGGCGGCGTTGGCGTCGTTTTCAAGCACGACCTTGGCGCCGAGGCGATGCTCAATGTCCTGATGCACGGGATAGTCGGCCCAGCCGGGCAGGTTTGGGGAGTCGAGCACGGTGCCTGTGTCCATGTCGATGAAGCCGGGCACGCCGATGCCGATGCCGATGAGGTCGCCCTTGTCTTTGTACTTCGCGATGACGCTGCGGATGGCGGTAGTCATTTCGCTGATGACGAACTCGCGACCGCGCTGTGTTTCCGTGCCAAGCGTGACTTTTTCGAGAAGAGTTCCTCGATCGTCCACGGCGGCAATACGAAGGTTGGTGCCGCCCAGATCTACACCAATTGAGTAAGACATAAAATTCCTATGGTTGCGCGCCGCCATTGCCAGAAAACCGGTTTTGGAGATCGCGGCAGGCGAGCTCTCCTGCTCTGCCATTGTCGCTGAAACGTTTTAAATCTGGCAATAACTAATACTTCGTCCCGGGTTACTTCTGGCATGAGGAACAATAATGGCTGCTTCGGCCCGCGATGACAACCCTTTTAATCGGCTTTTTGCAAACCAGGCAGGGTTTTTCGGTGCGCTGGTAGACATTGTGGCGTAACTGAAAGAATCCTTCGTTTCCTTCCGAATCGACGTAGTCGTTGATCGACGATCCGCCCAGTTCCACGGCCTCGCGGAGGACTTCGCCGACCTTTTCGTGGAGCTTGGCAAGCTCCGCGCGGCTTAGCGATTTCACCTTGCGGCGAGGCCGGATTCCGGCGCGGAACAAGGATTCATCGGCATAAATGTTGCCTACGCCGCTCAGCAGGCTCTGGTTTAACAAAGCGGTCTTGATGGGGGTATTGCGTCCGCGAAATAAACGTTCGAAGTCATCCCGGGAAACCTTCAGCGGTTCCAATCCGGGCGCTTCGAAAACTTTCGTCTTCGAGGTCACTGCGAGTTTGCCGAACATGCGGGGGTCGACGAAGCGAATCTCTTTGCCCGACGAGACCTTGGCAATCAGGTGGGTGTGCTTCGGGACCTCGACCGAAGGGTCAGCGACTAACGTGCTGCCGGTCATGCCGAGGTGGATGATCCATTGGCCACGGGGGTCGCCATTTAGCTCTTCGAGGTCCGCGACAATGTGTTTGCCGATCCGACGCACCAGCTTGATGCGCGCGCCCTCGAGCATCTTGGCGATGGCGCGGGCGCTCGACTTCAGGGGCTGGCGCTTTTCGCCGATCCAGACGGACTCGATGGTCGTGCCAGCGACGCGCTTGTGCAGGCCGTTGGCGATGGTTTCGACTTCGGGGAGTTCGGGCATGGAGTCTATGGTAGCGCGAACTCCGCGAGGCTTACGCCTCGCAGCAAATCCGCGCCGCCCCTGAAGGGACTCGAACTCTCCGACGACTTTTCACGACGCTGTCGCGTCGTGCTGAGAGGCCGAACCGGCCTCCGGCCTGATGATTGCCCGAAGCTCCGAACCACGGTAAAATTGTTTGTACACAGCCCGTCCCCGATTCCCATACTTAGTTCTTAGTCCTGCGGCAACGCGAGCGGGGCTTCTGTGTGCAGAAGCTGCGGCCCATAGTTGGCCGATCCGCGCGCCTGCGCCAATGCAATCGACCACCTGCCAGGCGTTAAGCGGCAATTTGCAGTCCTGGAGTGCATGGTGAGTAAAGGCAAAACAGCCGTGGTAATCGGCGCCCAGTGGGGCGACGAGGGCAAAGGCAAGATCGTCGACGTTCTCTCGGAAAATTTCAAAGTCGTAGCGCGCTACGCCGGTGGACATAACGCCGGGCACACCGTCTTAATTGCCGGCAAGAAGTTTGTGCTGCAACTGATTCCCTGCGGCGTGCTGCGGCCGGGATGTCGCGGCGTGATCGGCAACGGCGTGGTGCTGGATCCGATTGCGTTCCTGAATGAAGTAAAGCGACTGCGCGAGATGGGCGTGACGGTGGACGGCAACCTGTTCGTGAGCAATCGCGCGCACGTGATACTTCCCTATCACCGGATGGTTGAACTGGCGTCGGAAAATGCGCCGGGGCGGGTGAAGATTGGGACGACCTCGCGCGGTATCGGTCCGAGCTATGAAGACAAGATGGGGCGGCGCGGATTGCGCGTGGCGGATCTGCTGGATTCCGCGCTGCTGAAGAAGCATATTGAGAATGCGTGCAAGGAAAAAAACACGATCGTGCACGCACTGTTCAATGCCGAGCCGATTGATCCGGACAAGATGTATGCGGATTACGCGAAGGCAGCGGAGCAGATTGCGCCGTTCGTGGCGGACACCGCGGTGCTGCTGAACACGGCGATCAACTCAGGCGAGAGCGTGATGTTTGAGGGCGCGCAGGGGACGATGTTGGACATCGACCACGGGACGTATCCGTTTGTTACTTCGTCGAGTGCGACGTCGGGTGGCGCGGTAATTGGGACGGGTGTGCCGCCGACATCGATCAGCACGGTGATTGGCGTGACCAAGGCGTACTGCACGCGCGTGGGCGAAGGACCATTCCCCACCGAGCTGCATGATGCGATGGGCGATGCGATCCGGAAGCGCGGGAATGAGTTTGGGGCGGTGACGGGGCGTCCGCGGCGGTGCGGGTGGCTGGATTTGCCGCTGCTGCGGTACTCCAACATGATCAACGGGACCGAGTGGCTGGTGGTGACGAAGCTCGACGTGCTCGATGAATTGGACGAGATCCCCGTTGCGACGAGCTACAAGATCAACGGCAAAGAGAGCGAGGAGATGCCGGCGCAGGGTTGTGGGTACGACACGATTGAGCCGCAGTACACCAAGCTGCCGGGATGGAAGACCGATACGACTAAGATTACGGAGTACGACAAGCTGCCGGCGCGCACGAAGGAGTATTTGAAATTCGTGGAGAAACAGACGGGAGCGAAGGTGGGGATTTTGTCGACAGGGCCGGACCGGGAGCAGTCGATTTACATGGAAGAATTTGTGTCAGCGCTGGGATTGAAGCATTTGGGGAAGTAGTTACCTACCTCAGGGGCTAAAGCCCATCTGTTCCCAGGCTGTAACGCCGGGCTGAAGCCCGGCTGTACCTTTGGGGCTTTCATGACCTTTGGGGCTTTCATATTGACAAAGGGCTGAGAGCGAGGAGAACGGGATGGTTGTTTTGGCGGTTACGTGGATTGCGCATGAGGGGCAGGAGCAGGCGATGATCCAGGCCTTTGAGCGGCTAGGGGCCGCTTCGCGGCAGGAGCCGGGATGCCGGATGTATGTTGTTCACCGGCACCGCGAAGACCATCGGATGTTGTTCGTGTATGAGCAGTATGACGACGATGCGGCGCTGCAGGCGCATCGGGACTCGGCGCACTTCCAGCAGATTGTGAAGGAAGAGCTGCACAACCTGGGGCGTCGCACGGACGCCTTCCTGCTGGACCCCATCGCGTAGCGCGCTATGCGGTCTGTCGCCTTTGTTACCTATTCAGAGCTGAACGGGATTGCACCCGATGATCGCATTGCAGCGGAGGCGTTGCGGCGGCGGGGTGTGCGCGTTGAGGGCGTGGTGTGGGACGATCCGACGGCGGATTGGTCGGCCTACGACCTGATCGTGATTCGATCGTGTTGGGATTACTTCTACTATCCGGAAAAATTTGCGGCGTGGATCGATCGGCTCTCGGGGCTTGGCGTGCGCGTGTTTAATTCTCTGCCCACCGTCCGGTGGAACCACGATAAGAAGTATCTGCGGGACCTGGAGCAGCGCGGAGTGGAGATTGCGCCTACGTTCTGGTGCGAGCGTGGAACTACGCCGTCGATTCAACGCGTTCTTGAAGAGCGCTCGTGGACGAAGGCGGTGGTGAAGCCGACGATCTCGGGGACGTCGATGAACACGTGGGTTGTGTCGCGGGGCGACAGTGATTCGCACGACGCGGAATTGGCTGGTTTGCTGGCGAAGCGCGACATGATGATCCAGGAGTTCATGCCGGAGATCCTGCTGGGCGAGTGGTCGATTGTGTACTTTGGCGACGAGTTCAGTCACGCGGCGGTGAAGCGGGCGAAGGCCGGGGATTTCCGGGTGCAGGATGAGCATGGTGGAACTTGGGGGCAGGAGACCGCACCTTTGGAGTTGATTGATCAGGCGCGGCGAGTGCTGGCGTGCGTAGATGAGAATCTGCTCTACGCGCGGGTGGATGGCGTGGTGCGCGACGGGCGATTCATTTTGATGGAACTCGAAGTCATCGAGCCGATGTTGTATCTCGGAGGGAATGAGGAGGCGGCGGAGTTGTTTGCGGCGAAGGTGATGGAGAGGATTTAGCTGGACTGATTACCCGGGGGATGGGCACATGATGCACAACGCCGCACCGCCTTTAGTATCTTCTTGGTTCCCCCAAAAATTCCACCCCAACCACGAACGCTGCCGTCAGCAAAAAATGCAACCGACGGCGTCTGAGTATCGCCATATTCGATTTTGACCCAGTTATTGACGAAGTCCCTTCCCTGCTTTCCATAAGAAACGCTACGAGTGTTGGTGATGAGGACAGTTCCCTTCACACCTCGGAACTCGATTGTCCCGTCGTGAATTAACAGCACTCCGCTATCACGATAGGCGAGAAGGTTAAAATCGCGCCATGTGTTCTCATTTGGCAGATACCAAACAGAATAAAACGTCTGAGACACCATAGGTCACTCGCCAGCCCTTACTTCAGATTTGCCTTCCTCTTGTCCGCCACCAGCAGGCCGTTGCTGGCGTAGTTTTCGGCGGGGACGTCGACGAAGGCGATGGTTACGGATTCGGGCTTGGCGCTCGCCTCGGCGACCATTAACTCGGTGAGCTTGGTGGCGAGGGTGCGTTTTTGTTCGGTGGTGCGGCCTTCGATCCAGGTGATTTGAATGTGGGGCATGAGTTCCTTTCCAAGTGAAACAGGCATGCCGGGGACGACATGCCTGCGATGAGAAGTACCCCAGGGGCTAAAGCCCGTATCTTCTCAGCCGTTAACGCGGGGCTGAAGCCCCACTGTACCTCAAGGTTATTTTGCGAGTTCGTAGCCTGCGAAGAAGTAGCTTAGCTCGAAGCGGGCGGTGTCGTCGGCGTCGGAGCCGTGGACGGCGTTGCGCTCGATGCTCTCGGCCCACTTTTTGCGGATGGTGCCTTCCTCGGCGTTGGCCGGGTTCGTGGCGCCCATGAGCTTGCGGTAGTCGGCGATAGCGTTTTCTTTTTCCAGGCACATGACGACGACGGGGCCGCTGGCCATGAATTCCGTCAGGGAGTTGAAGAACGGGCGGCTGGAGTGGACGGCGTAGAATCCCTCGGCTTGCGACTTATTGAGTTGCAGCATCTTGATACCGAGGATGCGGAAGTGGTTATTCAGCAGGGTGTTGATGATGTCGCCTTCGGCGTTCTTTTCGACGGCGTCGGGCTTGATGATGGAAAGAGTGCGTTGGAGAGTCTTCATGTATCGTCCTTGAGAAATATCGAGTCTTGAAATCGAGGTGTCGGGTTTCAGGTATCAGGCGTCAGGAAGAACCTGAGACCTGATACCTGATTGCTCAAACCTATTTTGCGATTGCGCCGGCGGCTTGGACTAGCGTTTCGCCGAGCAGCGCGGGGGATTTGACTACGTGGATGCCGGCGGCTTCCATCGCCTTCATCTTTTCGGCGGCGGTGCCTTTGCCTCCGCTGATGATGGCTCCGGCGTGGCCCATGCGGCGTCCGGGGGGCGCGGTTTGGCCGGCGATGAAGCCTACAACCGGCTTCTTGACGTGGGCCTTAATGAACTCGGCCGCGTTCTCCTCGGCGTTGCCGCCGATTTCGCCGATCATGATGATGGCTTCGGTTTCGGGATCCTTGTTGAAGAGATCGAGGGCATCGATGAAGTTGGTACCAATGATCGGATCGCCGCCGATACCGATTGCCGTGGATTGGCCGATGCCGCGGGTGGTGAGTTGGTAAACGGCTTCGTAGGTGAGCGTGCCGGAGCGGGAGACGATGCCGACATTGCCCTGCTTGTGGATGCGCGCGGGCATGATGCCGATTTTCGCCTTGCCGGGCGAGATGATGCCGGGGCAATTGGGACCGATGAGGCGGGTCTTTTTGCCCTGCATGTAACTCCACACCCGCACCATGTCCTGCGCGGGGATGCCTTCGGTGATGCAAACGACGAGCGGGAGACCGGCGTCGACGCCTTCCATAATGGCGTCGGCGGCGAACGGCGGCGGAACGAAGATGACGCTGACGTTGGCGCCGGTTTGTTCGACGGCGTCCTGCACGGTGTTGTAGACGGGCCAGCCCTCGTGGGTGGTGCCGCCCTTGCCGGGGGTTACTCCGCCGACGACCTTGGTGCCATACTCGGCGCAGGCCTTGGCGTGGAAGGTGCCTTCGCGTCCGGTGAGGCCCTGGACGATGAGTCGCGTGTTGTGATCGACAAGAATGCTCATTTACTTGACCCCTTTCGCGGCGGCAACGACCTTTTCAGCGGCGTCTTTCATGGTCTCGGCGACAATGAAGTTGAGGCCGCTGGCCTTGAGGATCTCGCGGCCCTGCTCGACGTTCGTGCCTTCGAGTCGCAACACGATAGGTAGTTGGATGTTGGTCTGCTTCGCGGCCTGGACGACGCCGGTGGCGAGGGTGTCGACGCGGAGGATGCCGCCGAAGATGTTGATGAGGACGGCCTTCACGTTCTTGTCGCTGAGGAGGATTTCGAAGGCGTGGGTGACTTGCTCGGCGTTGGCTCCGCCGCCCACGTCGAGGAAGTTGGCGGGCATGCCGCCGGCGTACGAGATGATGTCCATGGTCGCCATGGCGAGGCCGGCGCCGTTGACCATGCAGCCGACGCTGCCGTCGAGTTTGATGTAGTTGAGGCCGTACTTGCTGGCTTCGACTTCGAGGGGATCTTCTTCGGTGACGTCGCGAAGATCTTTCAAGTCGGGATGACGGAAGAGGCCGTTGTCATCGAAGTTGAACTTGGCATCGAGGGCGAAGAGACGATTGTCGCTGGTGGTGATGAAGGGATTGATTTCGACGAGCGAGGCGTCGGTTTCATCATAGGTTTTGTAGAGCGCCTGCATGAACTTGACGGCCTGGCCGACGAGCTCGGGCTTGAGGCCGAGTTTGAAGGCGATCTTGCGGGCCTGGTAGGCGCCGAGTCCGAGGCCGGGCTCGATCCATTCCTTGATGATGGCCTTGGGATCCTTGGCGGCGACTTCTTCGATTTCCATGCCACCCGCGGCGGAGGCCATGAAGACGGGCTTGCCGACAGCGCGGTCGAGGACGATGGAGAGGTAGAGTTCGCGCTCGATGGGGAGCGTTTCTTCAATGAGAAGGCGTTGGACTTTCTTGCCCTCGGGGCCGGTCTGGTGGGTGATGAGGGTCATGCCGAGCATTTTTCCGGCGAGTTGGCCGGCTTCGTCAACGGTCTTGGCGATCTTGACGCCGCCGCCCTTGCCGCGGCCTCCGGCGTGAATCTGGGCTTTGACGACGACGCCCTTGGCGCCATCGTGCATAAGGTCGTTGGCCACACGTTCGGCTTCTTCTCGCGTAGTCACCATTTCGCCGCGTGGGACCGCAACCCCGTATTTACGGAGAATCGCTTTCCCCTGGTACTCGTGAATTTTCATAGTGAGCTCTTGTAGTGCAGGCGGGCATTGGCTGACGCGTATGGCCGCTGATGATTTAAATCCCTTTATGAACCCCGGGTGAACTGCCTGAGCTGCTGGAATTACAGTAGGAAACCCTTGATTGTATAACCCGGCGCGGAGGTGAGTAAACCGGGTTCGAGTGCGCGGAATGCCCGGTTCGTGGGAATGCGCGATGTGCGGGAAAGAAAAATGAAACCGGCGGGCGGGCATCGTATCTTATTTCCTGTGACCACACCTTTCATTGCTCAACTGCGTATCGGACGCCCGAAGAACCAAGCTGAGCCCGGCGAAGATCCCTGGATTACCTCGATCTTCCGCGAGCCCGTGAACATCGCGGTTTATTGCACACGACTTGGATTCGAGGGCGACGAGGTGGGCGATCCGAGCGTTCATGGCGGGCGGGATAAGGCCGTGTTGTGTTACGCGGCGACGAATTATCCGAAGTGGCAGGACGAACTCGAGCTGCCGATGGAGTGCGGCGCGTTTGGTGAGAACCTGTGCATTGAGGGGCTCGATGAATCGAGCGTCTGCATTGGCGATGTGTATCGGATGGGCGAAGCCGAGGTGCAGGTTTCGCAGCCACGCGGCCCGTGCGGGACACTGGCGCGACGATGGGGACGGCTCGACCTGCCGAGGAGGGTGATCGGGAACCATCGGTCGGGCTGGTACATCCGCGTGTTCCGCGAAGGCTATGTGAAAAACGGAGACGTGGTGGAACTGATCGCGCGCCCGCAGCCGGGATGGACGGTGGCGCGGACGGCAGAGGTTAATTACTCGCCGCAACGTGGACTCTCGGAAACTCGCGAGCTGAGTGAACTGCCGGAGTTGTCGGAGAACTGGAGGAGAGGATTGCGGGAGAAGCTCGACGCGATGACCGCGGCGCGGTAATTTCGATGTGCGTGAAAAAAGCCCCGGAGATTTCCGGGGCTTTTGGCTTATGCGAAGGTAGTTCTACTTCTTCGTTGGAGTGGCGGGTGGAGTTGTAGACTTCGCGGGCGTAGCGGCAGCTGCCGTGGTTGCGGGCTTCACTGCCGTTGACGTCTTGAAGCGATCGGGAAGGGTCTGTCCGCCCGATGCGCCAGAAGTTTGAGCCGACAACTTGGCAATGCGTTCGCCGATTGGCGGATGGGTTGCGCCCCACAGTTTTGTGTCCTGCGGAGTCACTTTGCCCGTTTGCGATTCCTGCTGCAGAATCTCAAGGAATCGCTTTAGCCCCGTCGGATCGTAGCCCGCGCCTGATGCAAACTGCGTTCCCTTTTTGTCGGCCTCATCCTCATCCTTCGGATTGACTTGCGTCAATAGAGTCTCGTTGATGATGTCGTTGGCCATGTTCTTCAGCTCGCTCGGTCCCGGAATCTTCGACGTTCCTTCTTCCGCAGCCCAGGCCTTGGCCTTCTTCTTCTGGATCTCCTTCTCGAGATGACGGCCGTCAACGTGGGCGATCTCGTGCGCGAGCACACCGGCGAGTTGGGACTCGTCGGTCATGTGGTCGAGCGCGCCTTTCGTCACGAAGACGTATCCGCCTGGCAACGCGAACGCGCTGACGGTGTAGCGCCCAGCCGGCGTCTTCGCTTCGAGGATCGCGAAGTGATACTGCACCGGCCGCGAAGCCTGGCGAGCCACCGTGCTGCCCACGTCCTGCACGTACTTGTTCAAGGCGGGGTCTTCGATCAGGCCCATGACGTGGATCATCTTGGCCGCCGACGCCTGCCCGATGGCGTTCTCCTGCTCGGGCGTCCACGGAGTGAATGTATCGCTGGCTTTCTTCACACGGTTCATCACGCTGCCCAATTGGGCAAACGTAGTGGCGGAGCAGAAGGCGATCAGCAGCAACGCGGTTGCAATTTGTGGTTTGCGCATATCGCCTCCTAGCTCTTTCCATTCTTCAGGTTGCCCTGCTGGATGAACTTGTCGACCTCATCCTTGTTGGTGACCTGAGTGCTAA
>Ga0206868_10214_pt2 | contig 12961 bp, 18 predicted proteins | sample Alteio_BWOrgCont_38_FD_152901 | JGI IMG/M metagenome (GOLD analysis project Ga0206868, IMG submission 152901) | Enriched cells from forest soil in Barre Woods Harvard Forest LTER site, Petersham, Massachusetts, United States -... | ecosystem: Environmental > Terrestrial > Soil > Temperate forest >... | reverse complement strand
GGTCGATTCATGAATATGATCTTGGCCGGGTATGTCTGCGCGATGAAATTCCCGCGTCCGTTTTAATGGGACAAAAAGCTTTCGATGTCGATGCCCAGGACGGCAGTTCCACCAAAGATGTGCTTGCGTCATTGCCTGAAGCCAATGATTTAAAAGCCACCGGCTCGGGATTTTTTATCACCGACGATGGTTATCTGGTCACGAATTTTCACGTAATCAAGGACGCCACGAAAGTTAAAATCAAAAATAGTTCGGGAGTTTATCCTGCGGAAATCGTTCATGTTGACCGGGACAATGACCTCGCGCTTTTGAAGATTTCGGGTAAATTCCAGCCGCTCTTTATCTCAACCAACGATGTCCAGCTTGGACAGGGAGTTTTCACGATTGGCTTTCCGGACATCACTTTGCAGGGAACGCAGCCGAAATATACCGATGGGAAAATTAGCAGCCTGGCTGGCATCCAGGACGATCCCAAAGACTATCAAATAAGCGTTCCGGTCCAACCGGGCAACTCCGGCGGCCCATTGGTGGATATGAACGGGAATGTGGTCGGTGTGGTGGAAGCGAAGCTGGATTTTATGGCCGCTTTGAGTTCGTCCGGCGACCTGCCGCAAAATGTTAATTATGCTATAAAAGGCGAATATCTAAGCGCTTTTCTGGCTCAATTCCCCGACCTGAAGTTAAGTTCGGCCCGGCCCATATCTCCAAATAATGTTGTGCAATCAACGCAACAGTCGGTTGCTATCGTTTTGGTCTATTGATTTTTTGGCAAGAATCCGTGTTTTAAAAAAAGGCAGGGACGCGCGCAAGAGCGTCCCCGCCTGCAACTACACGACATCGCAATGCGATGCCTTTACCACCTCCTTAGCGTCCTTCGACGTTAATTCTTTTGGACGTCCCGGAATAATTCTTCCGGCGTCACCGCCACATCCATTTTCTCCGTGTATCGGATAATCGTAAGCGTCGTCGGGATGCCAATCACCTCGGCAACCAGATGATGGTGCAGCTCATCAATGCTCGACACCGGCTCGCCGGCGAACGCGACAATGACGTCGCCCTCGAGCAGGCCCGCGCGGCGCGCCGGGCTGTTCGGCTCCGTGCCCGCGACGAGCACGCCGTGCTCCGCCGCCAGCCGATGGAACCGCACCACGCGCCGGTGAATCGGCACGTTCTGGCCCATGACGCCGATCCAACTGCGCCGGATGCGGCCTTCCTTGATGAGCCACGCGGCGACGAACTCCGCCGTGTTGCTGGCGATGGCGAAACAAATCCCCTGCGCCGGCAGGATGATGGCCGTGTTCACGCCGATGACCTCGCCGCGCGAATTGACCAGCGGTCCGCCCGAGTTGCCGGGGTTCAATGCCGCGTCCGTCTGGATGACGTTGTCGATCAACCGGCCGGACTGCGACCGCATCGAACGGCCCAGCGCGCTCACCACGCCCGCCGTCACTGTTTGCTGGAAACCAAATGGGCTACCAATCGCGACGGCGATTTGCCCGACGCGAACGGTCTTCGAGTCGGCCAAATGGACATAGCTGAGTTGTTGTGGCGTGCTGATGCGGATCACCGCGAGATCGCTCTCCGGGTCCTCGCCAATCACCCACGCGGGAAAGACCTGGCCGTCCGCCAGCGTTACTTCCAGCTTGTCCGCGCCATGCACGACGTGGCTGTTCGTGAGAATGAACCCGTCCGGCGCGATGACGAAGCCCGAGCCGGAACCGCCCGCTTCCTGTCCACGCTGTTTCTCGCGGTGCGTTTTGTGGACACGGATATTCACGACCGCCTGACCGACTTTTTCGGCCACGCGAATGACCGTATCCGAGTAACTGTCCAGCAACTCGCCGTCGGATGGTTGCGTTGCGACCGGCGGCTCAGCCACCGGCACATCTGCGCTGCTCAATGCCCGGACAAATTCCGGGCGTCCCTGAAATTTGGTTGGAATTTTCATATGCGTTCATATTGGTATATTGGTTTGGTTCATGGCTTATGCCGCCACGGCGAGCTTCTCCAGTTTGGAGACGATTGCGCGCTTGGGAACCGCACCAATGGTTTGGTCCTTTACCTCGCCGCCTGCAAAATAGAGCAGGGTAGGGATGGACTGGATGCTAAAACGCGCGGCGAGTGTCGGATTGGTGTCCACGTTCACCTTGGCCACCTTCACGCGGCCAGCCAGTTCCGCGGCGATTTCGTCGAGCAATGGCCCGAGCATCTTGCACGGCCCGCACCATTCGGCCCAAAAGTCCACCAGGACCGGTTCCTTCGACTGAAGGACGTCCCGCTCAAAATTTGCTTCATTGATTTCAATAACCGGTTTCATAACTCATCGTGTTTAAATGTTAATGCCTGTTCATCGTGACAGTCCCTGTTCAGTCCGGGAACCCGCCGGCGGTATGCACGGTTTGGCCCGTTACCCATCCTGAATCGTCGGAAGCCAGGAAGACAGCCACGCGGGCAATGTCCTCCGGCTGGCCGATACGGCCGAGCGGGGTTTGCGCCACCGCATTTTTATGAAAATCGCTTCCAATAAAACCGGCGGTGTGCGTGCCCTCGGTCTCAATCATGCCGGGATTGATGGCATTGACGCGAATCTTCCGCGGCCCCAGTTCCTGGGACAGGGACTTGGTGATCGTATCCACGGCTCCTTTAGTGCCGCTATAGACCGCGCCGCCCGGAGGCGCCAGCGTGCTCACGATGGAGCTGAGATTAATCACGCTGCCACCGTTGGGACTGAAATGTTTCACCGCTTCCTGCGTCGTGAGCAGCAGGCCCAGGACATTGATATTGAATTGCCGGTGAAAATGGTCTTCGGTGATCTGGTCCAGCGGCAGGAATTCAAAAACGCCCGCATTGTTCACGAGGACATCCACCTGGCCATACGCCTTTTTCGTCTCGGCAAACAGAAAATTAATGTCCGTCTTCTTCGCCACATCGGCTTTCACCGCGACGGCTTTGCCGCCGTTGCGAGTGATTTCGTCGACGACCTGGTCCGCCCCGGCTTTGCTAGAAGCGTAGTTGACCACGACCGCCGCGCCCTCCTCCGCCAAATGTTTGGCGATGGATGCGCCGATGCCTTTCGAGGCCCCAGTGACGACTGCTACTTTGCCCGCCAATTTCTTCTTATTTGTGTTCATAGTTTTAATGGGTTGATGGCTAATTTGTTCGAATGGCTTCTCAGTTCAGGCCAGCGACTGCTGCCGATGGCTCCAACCTGCCGCTCTTTGTATCTTCTCCGCCGCCAGCGTAGGAAAGACCAGTTGCGGATACAACGTCTGAAACGCCAGAGCTTCGGCCTCGTTCAAGGCCAGCCGCAGCAATTGCTCCTGGATATGCAAAGTTTTCCGCGCCTCAGCCAGAATAGTCTCCCTGGCATGATTTATTTGGGCCAGCGCCTTTTGGTAGCAATTCCGGCAAGCGCCGCCAAAGATTTTTTTCCAATCGCCGTTCACATATTTCGCATTCATTTTTTCGTTCCCTTTCATTTAAAATGTAACTTACTTTATTACACATTCTCACAAATTTTTTTTCTGTCAACTGCCTTTTTCATCGCACCCGCAGGAAGCCCTAACCGCCTCAATCACATCGGCCAGCGTGGTTTTTTCGAGGTCCTTCTCCAGCGCATTTTGGGCCGAGGCGAAAATTTTTTCCAGTTCCTCCAGCATGCAATGGCCCACCGGGCAGTCTTCGTTAGGCTTGCGCCGCGGAGTCTTAAACGCTTCAGCGGCCTCCACAGCCCGATAAACCTGGGCCATATTGATGCGTTTTGGCGAGTAATTCAGGCGGGATCCCGAGCCAGCGCCTTTGCAGGTGTCCACCAGTTTCGCCCGCTGCAAGGCCAGCAAAAGCCGGCGGATGATCACCGGGTTGGTGTTCACACTGCCGGCCAGAAGCGCGGACGTGACCCGGTCGCCTTCCCGGTAAGCCAAGAGGGTGAGAACGTGTACAGCCATCGCAAATCGGCAGCTTGTCTGCATATCAATTAAGTAACATCTATGATTACAATTGTCAATTTTAACGTCATCCGTAGCGGCCGGTCATTGGGCCAGCGTCCGGACAGGAATCTGTTTTTGCGCCAAAAACTGCTTCACATCGCCGACAGTATAATTTCCAAAGTGGAAAATGCTTGCCGCCAGCACTGCATCGGCTTTTCCGGCCAGCAAGACTTCCGCCATGTGTTCCAGCGTCCCAGCGCCACCACTGGCGACGACCGGCACGCCCACCGATTCGCTGACCCGCCGCGTGATCACGAGGTCAAAGCCGGCTTTCGTACCGTCGGCGTCAATGGAGTTCAGGACGATCTCTCCCGCCCCGAGCGCGACGGCTTTGCGCGCCCAATCCACGGCGTCCAGGCCGGTGGATTTGCGCCCGCCATGGGAAAAGACCTCCCATTTGTCCGACGCGACGCGCTTGGCATCAATCGAGATCACAATGCACTGGCTGCCGAACTTCTCCGCCCCGGCCCGAATCAAATCGGGATTCGCCAGCGCGGAAGAATTGATGCTGATCTTGTCCGCGCCCGCGCGCAGCATCGTGAACATATCTTCTACCGATTTGATTCCGCCGCCGACGGTCAGGGGCATAAAGCATTCGTCCGCCGCCCGTTCAATCACTTCCACCATCGTCGCCCGGCCATGGGCGCTGGCGGTGATATCGAAGAAAACCATTTCGTCCGCGCCTTGTTCATTGTAGCGCATGGCCAGTTCCACGGGGTCGCCGACATTGCGCAACTCGCCCGCCTCGGCCCTGCCGAACTGGACGCCGCGCGTGACCTGGCCATCATGGACGTCGAGGCACGGAATAATACGTTTTGCAATCACCTTAATATTGAAAACCCTGCTGCGCTCTAAAGCAAAGAAAAATGCAACTTGCAACCGAAATGCGGTTTTTTAGGTTGCAGTTTGCAACGTAAAAAGCGGCATTTTTTTCATAAGTTATTCATTTTCAACAAGTAGCGTAATGTCTGATTTATTGAAAACGGCATACGAAATGCTAATGATGTCCCCATGCAGCAGGATAGAAGTAAAGGGTTACTACGGAGAAGCCGATAACCTTTTTTGCGGTAGATTTGCGGTAGAAGAAGAAACTATATGAAACAGTGCCAAATCGAAAACAATGATGCCTCGCGAGCCGGAGATTCCGCCGTGGGCATTCCTGTTGAATTTGCGATGGATTTGCCGCTTCACTTTCCAGTCAAAGTCAAACCATTCCATATCATGAGCCAATCGAATATTCCCTCTCAAAAGAACCTGATTCCGACGCTTTTTAGAATCGCGGCATCTGCCGAAGATGCGCCCGCGCCTTCTTTCCGGAACAACCTGGCATTGGGCCAGACGTCCCTGGCTGAGATGATGCGCGATCCCCAAAGGCTCGAAAGAATTTTGAATGCCGCGACCCGGCGCAAGAAACCGGTCGCCCGCCGCGTATCGGAGAAGAGGATTTCCTTTAACGGTGACGGGATGGAGCCGGCTTGATTTGAATCCGCCCGGACGGCGTTCTCACCCCGCCAACGCTAACGATAATGTTGCCAGTTGTTGCTACCTTGTTGCCGGGAATGTTGCCACTTTTCCCACTTCATATATCTTTTGCTCACTTTCTGGAAGATTGCTGAAATGAAATTTTCGTCTTGGGAGATTTCGCGGCTTGAATTTGAGTCCTTATTCCTGTAAACAAAGCGCGCCAATATATAAAATGAAAGTCATCATCCTTGCAGCCGGATACGCAACTCGCTTATACCCGCTCACTCTCACGCAACCCAAGCCTCTTTTGCCTGTCGCCGGCAAACCAATGGTCGAGTATGTCCTCGACAACCTCGCGCCGATCGGCGGCATTGACCGCATCTTTGTGGTGACCAATGCCAAGTTTGCCGGGCATTTCCAAAAATGGGCCGACCATTATCGCGCCACGAAATCACAGTTCGAGTTTACCATTGTGAATGACGGTTCCACGGATGACACCAACAAGCTTGGCGCCATCGGCGACATCCATTACGTCATCCAAAAGGAAAACGTGGACGATGACATCATCATTGTCGCGGGAGACAACCTGTTCAGCGACAAGCTGGGAGATTTCGGGAAATTTATTCGGGAGAGAAAAGCGCCAGTGCTCGCGGTTTACGATGTCGGCAACCTGGAAGAGATCAAAAAATATAATTCCATCTCCGTGGACGGCCACAGCAAGATCACGTTCTTCGAAGAAAAGCCGAAAGAACCCAAGAGCACCCTCACCGGCATCGCCCTGTATTATTATCCGCGCTCGGCAATTGCGCTCATCAAGCAATACATCGCTGAAGGCAACAATCCCGACCAGCCCGGCCGGCTTGTCCAATGGCTTTATCCCCGCGTGCCCGTCTATACCTGGCGCGTGCCCGGCCTGTGGTACGACATCGGTTCGAAGGAAACGCTCGAAGAGGCGAATAAGATTTTCGCCAAATTTAACAAGTAACCTGACGTCTTTCTGGCAGACATCGTCACTGCGAAAATCGGACGAAAGCTTCCCCTTCTCCCGGGGGAGAAGGCAGGGATGAGGGCGAGCTATTCCTCCAACTTCTTTATCCCCCGCTGCCACAAATCAAAGTGGTAAAGCGCCACGACCACGAGCGAATGGCCGATTTTTTCCCCGGCCACCAGCCTGGGGATTTCCGATACCGGCACCAGCCGCGTCGCCATATCCTCTCCCTGGTCAAAGTTTACGGCATGTTTTAACCGGCAATTTTCGATCAACACAGTGAAGCAGGTATTGTTCAATATGGCCGGATTAGCATGGATGCGGCCGAGCAGGCGAGGATGTTCCCCTTCGTAGCCGGTTTCCTCGCGCAATTCGCGCACGCCGGTCGCTACCGGGTCCGTCTCTTCGGGATCCATCATGCCGCCCGGAATCTCCAATTCCACCGTGTTGGTGCCAAAGCGGTATTGCTCCACCATGACCAATTGCCGGTCAGGTGTGATGGCAATGACATTGACCCAATGGACGCTTTCGAGAACGAAGAAATCGTGCTCCTTCTGCGTGCGCGGCGAGATAAAAGTATCCGAACGCAGCTTGAAGATGCGGAAATCACCCAGCGGTTTGCTGCCAATTTTTTTCCAGGGACGGCTCATTTGAACAGGGCAAAGCGTAAAGGGGAAACGGCATAATCGAAAGTCTTTTCAAGACAATGTGCATTGTGGTCTTGAATTTCCGGTATTTATAGATCAGCTTTCTACGTTAGTCGGAGCGAGCGTATGAATACTAAAACTTCAGCGATTATATTTTTGGTGCTCGGCATTATTTTTATTGTATTTAGCAGGCTGATTCTTGTCGGGATTCAATGGCTCGACCAGACAATTTGGAATAAAGAGAGACGCAAACAATTTCCGGGGCATGGTGGTAAGAGTAGCAAATACAAGCCGTGGATGGTTATGGTTCTCGGAGTTTCGTGGATTGCTTGTGCCATTTTCTTTTGGTTCATGTCAAAGTAATGAGAACCTGCTGCCTAAATGGGCGCCGGAACCAAGCTGATTTCAAACTGACCCGCCGCTGCCTTTTTCCTTTGCCGCCCAGCCTTGTTGCATCAACGCCAGCAAATGTCGTAGCGCCTCCTCGTAAGAACGTCCCTTGAGCTTCGCCAATTGCTTGGCGCGTTTGTCCAATTGCGATGCCATCTCCGTGGATTTTTCCGGCGGACAGCCCATCGCCACCAGCGCTTTGGCCAATTCAGCTATTTCCATGGGAGGATTTTAGCCACAGATTGAACACAGATGAAACACAGATTTTGAGACGAGAAGTTCACAAATTTTCACTAATTAAATCCATATTCATCAGTGGTTAAAAATTTAAGCGGGATTTTCCAATTCCGCCCTGCCCTTCTCATTTGCCACCGGGCCGCGGGAATGCTATGGTAAAAACCGAATGACAGGCGGTGGCAATAACCTTGCCCGACTGTCACACTTAAACAAGGACAAACAAGAGGTGAACGCTATGAGCCATGAAACCAAATACAATCAAAGCGGGGCGCTGGCCGTCGGCGTGACCGCCCCGGATTTCTCGTTGCGCAGCACGCCGGACCAATCCGTCAAGCTGAGCGAATTTCGCGGTCGTCCAGTCATCCTGGCATTTTATCCCGCGGACTGGAGCCCGGTGTGCGGGGACCAAATGGCGCTGTACAACGAAATGCTGGGGGAATTCCAGGAATTTGGCGCGGAACTGCTGGGCATTTCAGTGGATGGGGCATGGTGCCACGCCGCCTTTAGCCGGGACCGCAAGCTGCATTTCCCGTTGTTGTCCGATTTCGAGCCCAAGGGAGCCGTGGCACGCGCCTATGGAGTTTATCACTCGGGCGATGGCGTGTGCGAACGCGCGCTATTCGTCATCAATCCGGAGGGTAAAATACATTGGAGTTATGTTTCGCCCATCGGGGTAAACCCGGGTGCGTCGGGAATCCTTTCGGCGCTGGAATCCCTCGTGCCCGCGGAGGTAGCCAAATGAAAACGACTGACATTCCCAGCTCGAAATCCGCCCTGCCCATCGAGGGACGCGACCATATCCAGGGAAATATCCATGCGCCGATTACCCTCCTGGAGTATGGCGATTACGAATGCCCGTATTGCAGCGAGGCCTATCCCATCGTTAAGGAAATCCAGGCGCGCCTGGGCGAAAAGTTGTGCTTTGCCTTTCGCAATTTTCCATTGGCCAACTCACATCCCCACGCCGTTCACGCGGCGGAATCCGCGGAAGCGGCAGCGGCGCAGGAGCGATTCTGGGAAATGCATGATTTGCTTTTTGAAAACCAGGGCGCCCTCGAGGATGAAGACCTGGCGCAATATGCGGCTGGCCTCGGCCTGGATGCTGAGCGCGTGATCCGGGAAGTGCTGTCCGGGCAGCATCAAGCGCGCGTGAAGGAGGATTTCAAGACCGGGACACGCGCCGGCGTTAACGGTACGCCGACTTTTTTCATCAACGGCGAGCGTTATGACGGTCCGCGCGATGTGGAAACGTTTCTGGAAGCGCTGACGGGAAAATAAACCCCGACAAAATGGCGCTCCGCAGCCAAAACAAAAAGCCGGAATTTTTCAATTCCGGCTTTCATGCTTTAAAAAATCTCTTACCAGCGGAAGTGGGCGAAGGCTTTGTTCGCTTGCGCCATCTTATGCACTTCATCGCGCTTGCGGATGGCGTTGCCCTGGCCCTGGTAGGCTTCCAGGATTTCCGCAGCCAGCGCGTCGCGCATGGCGATGCCCTTGCGGGAATCCGCGAAATCCACAATCCAGCGTAAGGCGAGCGCGTTTTGGCGGTCGGAGGGAATTTCCAGCGGCACCTGATAGGTGGCGCCGCCTACGCGACGAGCCTTCGTTTCAATGCGCGGCTTGGCGTTGTCCACCGCGCGCTGCAAAATCTCAATGGGATTGCTGGCCGGGTTCTTTTCGGAAATGGTATCGAAGGCGCCGTACACGATGCGTTGGGCGGTGCTCTTCTTGCCGCAGATCATCACCGTGTTGACCAGGCGGGTGACCAGGGTGCTGTGAAATTTACCATCCTTGGAGATGGTCCGTTTAGTGGCTTGACGTCGTCGGGACATGAGTTCGTTGAAACGTTAAAGGGGTTAAAGCGTTAGGCGGCGGGTTTGGCCGCGGCGGCTCCGGCGGCGGCTTTTTCTTTGGGCTTCTTCACGCCGTATTTGGAGCGGCTCACGCGGCGTTTTTCCACGCCCGCGGCGTCCAGCGTGCCGCGCACGATGTGATAGCGCACGCCCGGCAAATCTTTCACACGTCCGCCGCGCACCAGCACGATGGAGTGTTCCTGCAAATTATGGCCTTCGTCGGGGATGTAGGCGATGACTTCGTAGCCGTTGGTAAGGCGCACCTTGGCGACTTTGCGCATGGCGGAATTGGGCTTCTTGGGCGTGCGGGTCATGACCTGAATGCACACTCCACGCCGAAACGGCGAGTTTTCCAGCGCCGGCGACTTGGACTTATACTTCACCTTCCGCCGGCCTTTGCGAACGAGTTGATTGATTGTCGGCATTTTTTAAAAATGGAACGGTAAGTATAGCAAACAAGGAAACCGTTGCAACGATTTTATTCAAGAATTTTTGGGATGTTTTTCAAGCGGCATTGGGCCCGCTGGCGGTTTGGTGGTTGCGTCCGGGCATTGGCCTGGAGCGGATTTGGCCGGGGCATCCCGAACAGATAAACTAAAACAAAAAATGATGCCGCCCCCCTATAATGCGCACTCGCCCATCCCCTACTTCATCTGCGACAAAATCTGGTCGGTGATGGCTTTCACCGCTGCTTCGGCATCGGCATCGAGGCCGACGGCCGCTTTCGCGCCCGCATCCACACTGCAGGCGACACCCGGGCGCCATTCGGCATTATCGCACAACTCGCATTCCTTCATGCCGTAGCGCGGATCCACGTAGCCGAGGCTTTGTTTGATCTTGAGCAGATCTTTCAACTGGTCGGGGGTAAAGGTGTTCGGCGTTTTGCCGAGTTGCGCGGTGACGAGGATGGTGCGGCAATACGCTTCCACGATCTCCATGCGCCAATAGGCTTCCTCAATGCCGTTGTGGCTCCAGGAAACGACGCCGTGGTTGGCCATCAAAATCGTGTTGTATTGGTCCACGAGTTCGGCGACGAGCTTGCCCATCTCCGGCGTGCCCGGCGTGCGATACGGCGCGATGCCGACACTCACGAAAACTTCGTATTCAGGCACCATGCATGTGGGCGGCACAAGGCCCGCGACGGCAAAGCCCGTGGCATAGGGCGGATGGCAATGGCACGTGGCCACGGCCTGCGGCTGCTTCTGCATGATCTGCAGGTGCATCAGGATTTCGCTCGTGCGCTTCTTGGTGCCGCAAAGCTGGTTGCCCTGGAAGTCCACGAGGCACAGGTCCTCGGGCTTGAGCGAGCCTTTGCTCACGAGAGTCGGCGTGCAGATGGCGATGTCCTCGCCCACGCGGATGGCCATGTTGCCGCCGTTGCCGTCCACGTAGGCGCGCTGCCAGAGGCGGCGGCCCATCTCGCAGATCTGCAACTTCAAACTGTGCGCGTAGGGTGAATTGAAAAAGGCTTCCAGTTCGGATTTCGGCGATTTGGAGTTGGGCAGGCGCGACGGCGGCGAAAGTTTGCCATCGGTCGCGGCGCTGCTCGAGCCGTTGCCGTTGTTGGAATTGGCCGTGACGTGCGGTGAACCCCCGCCGTTGGATTGCAGTTCAAAGAGAAAATCTTTGGCAGAAGGCGTGATGATGGCGTCGGCAGGAAGATTTTTCACATCCTGGCCGTTGCGAACCATTTCCTTCACGTCTTTAATACTGATGATCCTGCTCATAAAAAATTAACCTTTCCACGGACGGTAAAACATTTCGTCCACCAGCACGGTGTTGATGGCGTCCACCGGCGTGGGCTGCTCAAACGGCTGGGCCGCCTCGCGGCCTTCCTCGTAGCCGACAATCTGCTTCATGTCCGCGCCTAAATTATCGTAAATGACCAGGCTCGGCTCGGTGCCCATGGCGGCGGGCGCCTCCAGGCCGGCGGCATATTGCGGGCGGCTCAACGGGCTGATGACCAAAAATGTCCCGCCCTTAAGCGTTTCCACCGCTTTGCTCAAAGTGACCCGGCCAATGACAGTTCCCAGTTTCAAATTCGTTTCCCCGGTTCGTGTTCGTCAACGATGCCAACGACCTGCCAGCGCACCGGGCTGCGATCATCGCCCACTGCCAGCCGCGCCGCCAGGCCGTCCGACGAAATGATGACTTCCTGGTGCATCCCCGCGCCATGCGAATCAATAGCTATCTGCGGCGCGCCTTCCGGTTCCCCGGTCGTGCCAATGGGCTGGCAGATGACCAAACGCCAGCCTTCGAAACTCGGATGCTTCCGGGTCCCGACGACGTTGCCTTCGACACGCGCGAGCAGCATAACTCAATAAATCCTCAATTGGTCCACCATCACGCAACGGCGGACACGCGTGAAAGTGCGCGGATTGGTCACGCCTTCGCCGGTGGGCGTGGCGATGGAATAGCTCAGATAGCCTTCACCGCCGAGACCCAGGCCTGCCATACAGGCGCCGTTCTTCACAAAAATCGTCGTGTCCAGCGCCCGCGCCATCGTGGACATGTTTTCTACGTCGTGCGAATGGATGATGCTGGTGTGTTTGTAACCGTGCTCGGCATCGAGCGAGCATTGAATACCTTCCTCAACGCTCTTAACGCGCACGATGGGCAGGAATGGCATCATCTGTTCTTCTTCGACAAACGGATGTTTCGCGTCGGTCTCGGCAAAAAGCAGTTGCGTGTCCGGGCGAATGTCCACGCCCGCGGCGCGCGCCAGGACCGCCGGGTCTTTGCCGATGAAATCGCGGTTCACGCTGGCATGGGCGCAACCTCCGCCCTGTCCTTCCTTGAAAGTAAATGCCGCCTTGGTCAGTTTATCGAGCTGCGCAGAATTCAATTTCACCGCGCCGTTTTCCGACATGTGCTGCATCAATTTGTCCGCCACCTGGTCGAGCACGAATACTTCCTTCTCGCCGATGCACAACAGATTGTTGTCATAAGCCGCACCGGCGATAATCGCTTTGGCCGCGCGTTTCGTGCAACAGGTGTCGTCCACAAAGACGGGCGGATTTCCCGGCCCCGCGCAGATGGCGCGCTTGCCGGTCTGCATCGCCGCCTTGACGACCGCCGGGCCGCCGGTGATGAGCAGGATGCGAATGGCTTCGTGCTTGCAGATGGCTGCAAAGCTGTCGAGCGTTGGCTTTTCTATAACACAGACGACGTTTTCGATGCCGGTTTCGCGATAGATGGCTTCGTTGTAAGCGCGGGCGGCATGGGCGGCGCAGCGGGCGGCGCTGGGGTGCGGATTAAAGACCATCGCATTGCCAGCCGAGGCAATATTTACGATATTGCCACTCATCGTCGGCACCGAATGTGTGCTGGGCGTGACCGCGCCAACGACGCCAAACGGCGTGTATTCCTCCAGCGTGATGCCGTGGTCGCCGC
>Ga0206868_10029_pt2 | contig 12965 bp, 2 predicted proteins | sample Alteio_BWOrgCont_38_FD_152901 | JGI IMG/M metagenome (GOLD analysis project Ga0206868, IMG submission 152901) | Enriched cells from forest soil in Barre Woods Harvard Forest LTER site, Petersham, Massachusetts, United States -... | ecosystem: Environmental > Terrestrial > Soil > Temperate forest >... | reverse complement strand
AAATTGGTCTAGACTAGAAACAGTTACTAAAGCTAATGATGATGCAGAAAGAGAACGTAGCGATATTATTTCTAATTTAAGAAAAATTTATTCTATAGAGGAACAAACAAGTGTAGAAGAATTGACTGCTATTTTAACTGCCATGGGCGAAGCAGAGCATTTACAAAGCGTTTTAACTTTATCAGAAGCACAAAAAAAATGCTTAGAGACTAAAAAAAATCTGGAAGATTTCCTGAGCGATGAAGGGGTAATTAAAGATTACTTAGATCAAAATATCCAGGAAGGCTGGTTAGGAGCTTACGTAGCCCTTGCTTGGGCAAGGGCAGAAAATCGAACTTTACGTATGTGGCAACCCAAGACGAGAAATTCTTTAGACATTGTTTTAATTCAAGGATTGACACATTTTTCTGCTTCAGACGAAAATCCTACGGATGTTATTCATACAGGTGTGCATTATGAAAGATTAGAGCGTCAATCAAGAGTATTTCCTCCTAGGCGCGCTCCTTTACCACCTGTAACTGTCTCACCTGAGTCTAAAAATTTACCTGGAAGGTTACATAAGGGGCTGTTAAATAGTACGGCCGTTTACTTCAAGCCTATCCCTAACGATGGTGTATTATCAGGGCGCCCCGGAAGTTGTGGCTTTATTTCTTTAAGAACCGATCGAAGCGCTGTACTTAAGACGTTACATGAACATATTAGCGATCATAACGATAATAAAGCAAGCTTTGGCCTTGATATAAGACGTCCAATTGGAGAACAAATCTGTAACGATTATCGAAATTATTGTTTTGCTCGAGATATTTTAAAAATGGATGCTCGCGCTATTCATGCTAATCCACGTTATGTTTTAAATTTATCTGAGGCAAATTGGTCTAGACTAGAAACAGTTACTAAAGCTAATGATGATGCAGAAAGAGAACGTAGCGATATTATTTCTAATTTAAGAAAAATTTATTCTATAGAAGAACAAACAAGTGTAGAAGAATTGACTGCTATTTTAACTGCGATGGGCGAAGCAGAACATTTACAAGGTGTTTTAACTTTATCAGAAGCACAAAAAAAATGCTCAGAGACTAAAAAAGACCTGGAAGATTTCTTGAGTGATGAAGGATTAATTAAAGACTATTTAGATCAAAATATTCAGGAAGGCTGGTTAGGAGCTTATGTAGCTCTTGCTTGGGCAAGGGCAGAAAACCGAACTTTACGCATGTGGCAACCCAAGACGAGAAATTCTTCAGACATTGTTTTAATTCAAGGATTGACACATTTTTCTGCTTTCGACGTAAACCCCATTGATGTTATCCATACAGGCTCACACTATGAAAGGTTGGAGCAATTAGAAATACCAAAAATAGATGAAACTAGAAGAGAACCAGTAACGAAAAAATTAACAACGCTACTTCGAGACAGGAAAAAAACAAATTTTCAAATACATACTAGTCTGGTTAGAGAGGGTTTTTTCAGTGAAACTCCACAGGCTCGGAAAAAATTTTATCACTGGGCTCGCACATCACCCACTAGATCAACTTATCGTGGTTTTGTCTCTTTGCTATTAGATCAGCACGGGAGTAGCGTTTCAGTCACGGCGCTTACTCAAAAATCAGAAAGTTATAATGTAGACAATCACGAACCAAAGAATGTCCGCAGAAACGATAACAGCAAGCAGTATAAGAACCAATTTTTTAGAGAATCAGTGGGAACAGAAAATAAATCCTCGGCGAGGCAGAAATCAGCAGGGCAGCAGCATGCTGACTTTAACTCTGCGGAATTAAACTTGCTGGATGGTCTTAATTCTAAAATTAGTACTGCTTTGGATTCAGTAAAACGAGACAAACAAATTGCAGAATCAGAAAGGATTACCGTAAAGAATATAGAAAGATTAGAAAGCGAGCTAGGCATCTTGTGCTCTCAAATAGAAATTATTAAAAATTTAAGAAAAAGTGATCCTTTTTTCCAGCGAACTGTAGAAGAATTCAGAAAAAATTTAATTTCTGTAAAAGATTTAATAAGAGTAATCCATGTCACTAGAAAAGAGAGTGATATCTATTCAATTTTGATAAAAGAAATCGATTTTCTTGAAGAACAAATGAAAGATACTATTTTAGATGCTCATCACTCTCATGATGTTGAAAGTGAATTTTTAGAAGAGCAAGAAAAAGCTGGCCATTATTCTATAGCCAAAATAGAAGATATTCTTGCTAAAATACCTAGAAATCTCAATCAACATTGTCTTCTCACGGTAATGCCACAACTACTTGCTGTAAGTAAAAGAATAGAGCATCAAAAAATTGAGACAATCTTACCTCTTCAAATTAAAATCATGCAAGACCTTAATCTGAATATGTCTTGTATGATTTCAACGGGATTAGGATCTAATTGGAATTCTCATTTTATCACTCTTGTAATAGTCGACGACATGCTGTTGGTAGTTGATCCAGCTGGTTATAAACCTCGAGATTTAAAACAACTTGAAGAAATAAGGCGAGCCAATAATTTAAGAAAGATTGTAGTTTCAAATAAGGAACTGCAAAAGACTGATAAAAGTTCCTGTGGTCCTATCAGCGTAGAAATAGCAACGTTTATTTCTAAAACACCAATTGAAAATATTAGAAGAATATTGAATGAGACCAAAGAAATAACCGAAGCAGGCATTACATTTTCTTTAATTAATATAGCACCTGTTCTTCCGCAAAGCTTAGAAAATTGTGATACTCCTTCTATCAATAGAATACGTGAATCGCATAATTTATTATTAAAACAAGACAGTCGGCCATCAGATGGTCAACGCATTTTAAATCAATTTTATTACGAGATTTTAGAAAAACAAGAACAGAGGGAGGCGCCAGAAGCAAGAGAGCCAAAACAAGAAGATAGCAGTTCTAGTAGTCCTCCTTCTCCTCTTGTAGTAAATGCAGGGGAAGATAATTCTATAGAATGGCCAGAACTAGAGGGAGATAATGGCAATCTTGACAATAATAATATTCTTGGTGACGACGATGATTCGTTACAACCAAGTGCTCCAGGTTATTAAAAATGGCTGAAGACTCTGATTTTAATTTGACTATTTTGATAAATGTTGGCGCGTTACTTGCGTGAAACTTAGTGAGGTAGTGCCCAGAGCCTGTAAGAAAATAAATAAAAGTCATTACGCAACAGATTTATACTTCGTTGTGCTCTATTGCAGCAAGTAAAGGTGAATAGGCATTAGTCTCACATAATCTATCGACAATTTCTTAGCTAAGAATACTACTTATTGCTGTATGCTACAGCCCTATGATTTTAGTATAGGAACTACAGCAAGCAATAAAATGAACTGGTTTATAAAAACGCAGTTTTTGTCGCTGCACTTTTGGTGAGTTTTATCTGTGTTACTGTTTTTCCCTATCATACAACACAGGAGAACTCACATTATGCATTCCTCTTCTACAGGTATTGAAGTCAATCCAGTTGCAGCTATTCCCCCTATTGCCGTACCGCCTCATGCATCCAGCTCTCAAGAAGCAGAGCCTCATTTAGCAGTGGAATTAAAAGAATCAAAAGAAGAAAAAGGAACAGGAAGAGAACCTGTTTTAGAATCAAAACACGCCGCACCGTCTCTTGCCACCACGCATGTAACGCATTCTTTCCAAGACCAAGCCTGGCACGATCTTCTCGCGCAATTGCGTCAAAGTGCACCTGCGAAGCAGCAACACATATTCATTAGTTATGCGTGGGAAAAAGGTGAAGCGAACCACAAGCTACAAAAGAAATTAAAACAAATTGAGCAAGATTTAGAAGCAATGGGCTTTGATGTGTTTTTAGACGTGTCTGATATGGATAAAGACATCACTAAGACCATGGAAGAAGGCGTTAAAACGGCTGACGTGGTTTTACCGATTTTAACCAATCGTTTTGGTTCGCGTGTAGGCGAAGTGATGGATGAGCAAGGAAGGGTACTCAGAGATAACAATTTACAATTTGAATTTGCACATACTTATAGCAAGATCATCAACAGTAAAAATGATCATGCGGTGATTCCATTACGATTTGCACCCAAAGCTTCTCAGAATACGAGCGAGTGTTATGTTTTAGCAGAAGAGCCCACACCCGAGCAATTAAAAACCTTTACAGAACGAGAAGCCATTGCGTTTTATCGTAACGCAGCAGGAGACTGGTTTCTTATCGGCCCAAGTAAGCACGGCGGGTTTTTAAAAGAAAATCTTTTAATCTTAATTAAAGATGCTAATAAACGACAAACTGTCATTGCGCAATTAGCAGAGTTGTTAAACCATGTGCAAGTGGAGCAAGTAAATCAAACTCATCAAAAAAATCCGCAGTGGGTTAGTCAAGCAGGTCAAGTCAGTGCTCCTTTGGCAGTAGAACAAGGAGCTCTTGCATTTTATCGCAATGCAGAAGGAAGCTGGTATCTGGTTAGCCCTAGTAATCACGGAGGTATTTTAAAAGAAAATCTTCAAGATGCTGTTAAACGGCAAACGGTCGTCGATCAGTTAGCAGAATTGTTAAACCATTTGCAAGCAGAGCAAGCCAGGGCTGCTTTAATCGCAGAGGATAGTGCAAGTCAAGTACCCTTTGCTGATCAACTGAACTTACAACAAGGCATGCTCACTCGAGCTGAAGACATCAGCACTGCTTGTGCTATCGCGAGCGTATGCGGTGCAGCCACTCCTCAGGACTTAAGCGAACTGAGTAGCATTTTCCGCGTGCCTGCCGTTGACTTTAGCCAGGCTGACAACACACAGTTCTTTCGTAAAAGTCTATTGCGCTTAGTGGCATTACTACGTCCTAACGAAACACTTAACTTGCAAGCATGGCATATAGCGTGCTTGCATAATGCACCCCTCACAAATCCTTATGTGACAGGCAGAACAGAGGAGCTTGCTCAGTTGGCCGTAGCTATTCAAGCTAACGAAGCTCAGGTATCACCATCACAGCCCACTTCTCTTTCTTCAGTTTCCTATTATTCCATTAGCGGCCCGGAAGGCATCGGTAAGACAACTTTGGTTCAGTATTATGCTCAACAAGCAGGCTTAAGTTTTGTGCACCGTATACCAGCGGAAGTTAGTTATTCAGCTGATGCAGCCCGGGATTATTTAGCGACTGTGCTGGATGTGTCTTTAGGCCGATTAGATGAAACTCTTTCTCGCTTACCGCGTGGCGTATTTCTTTTCGAGAACCCTCAATCACTCGATGGTTTAGCGACGGATTGTTGGAGCCACCATTTGACTTTTGTGACACATACAACAGAAGCCGCTTCCACGCTCCACTTGGGCGCATTGACATCTGGCGCTGCTTTTACCTATCTATTTCATCAATTACCACAAGCCAGTCCCGCTGACAGAGAGATACTGGCTGAAGCATTACACTACGATCCAGGCTTGCTCACGCAAGCAAGTTATTTAATCACGCACAGCGTGGGGCTTAACGTTGCTACCTATCTTGAGGTCTATAGTGACATACGAATAGATTATAGGCATGGTCAAGTCGATCTTGTCGTCGCTAGTAACCCTTCAGTTGAACACAAACTAGAACGTGGTCCAGGAGACTTGAGTGCACGTGCTTGGGACAATTTGTTGATAGATATCAATGCGATTGATCCTCAAATCCAACCATGTGTTCAATTACTCTTTACCGCGACCGATGAAAGAGAACATGGCGTTTTTCTCCAGCAACTCCAATTAGATTTAAGCCGTGCAGGTGTCTCTTGCACCAGAAATAGAGATACCCTCTCAGCCAATATCCTGGTTCCTATCCTAACACCTGCTTTTCTCAAAGAAGCGGGAGACCCGAACAGTGCCATTGCGCAGCGCTTGACAGAGGCGGGTTTATACAAACAAACCGGTGTAGATGAAGAAAAATATACGACTACATTAAGCCCTATTTCACTTGCCCGAATAGGAGAAGTTGTGAAAGGACCATTGGCTCCTTTTGGTAACCAGTTGATACGTCTTTGCGCGACACAAGCCGATTATCAAAAGCTTTTAGTCGGTTTATCTAATCCAAAAGGTTTATTGCTTTCTATCTATGATTACACTAATAACCATCCTGTACTCAAACAAGCGCTAGACCATTGGCACTTAAGCACCTTAACGCAATTACCATCACTGCCTGCAAAATTCTGTGGTCGTGCACAACAATTGGCACAGCTAACGAGCTACTTTACCCAACACTATCAGCTAACCATTAGTTCATTAGGCGGAATGGGCAAGAGCCAATTGGCTATGGTCTTTGCTCATCGCTCAAAAAGTTATGCTTTTATCCGCTGGCTCAGCGCAGACAGTGAACGTTTAGACGGCTCATTCAGAACATTTGCAGAGGACTTAGGGTTATCTACACAAGGCCTAAGCTCTGCTGAAATCACGCAAGCCGTACATGATAAACTAGAAACGCTCCCGCAAGGCTTGCTCATCTTAGACAATGTTCCCGATGCAAAAGTGATCGAAGATTATTTGCCGAAAAGCCTCCGCCACCACATTCTAATCACATCGCGTTCCCATACATGGGATCACTGTTTAAGATTAGATACATTTTCAGAAGCAGATGCACAAGCCTATTTACAAACTCAACTGCCTGCAGAAAGCGGTGAAACCTGCAGCAAATTAACCCAAGCATTGAGCGCATTGCCACTCGCATTAGATCAAGCGGCTGCTTATATTCAAACACACCACTGCACGATAAAAGAATATCTAGCACGATACACCACGCAAAATTCAAATGAAAATAAAGATGCAAATGACAGCGTGTACACCACCTGGCGTTTATCAATTGAGGCTATTCAGCAAGCCTGTCCTCAAGCTGTAGAGTTGCTTTACTACTGTGCTTATTTACAACCAGACGCCATGCCGTTTGACTTATTAGAAAAGCTATTGGATGTGCCTCTGCTGACTCTGCACCACGACCTGATTAGCCTACTCAGTCAATACTCATTAATCGGATCACACGAACCGGGTTATATCAGAATTCATCGTTTAGTGCAGACGGGTTTTCGGGCATATGACCGGAATCAAGTCAAACGATTACTTGATATAAAAACAGTATTATTCAACAGCTTTCCACTTGAGATTTCTAACCATGCTGATGTAGTGCGTCAACGGCAATTAATGCCTCACTTGCACGTGCTGATTGAACAGCTTAAAACTCTCCCGGATAGTGCTTTGGAGAGTGACCAGAGAGGGAAAGCTTTTTCAGACCTGTGTCATAGCCTCGGCAATGCACTTCGGGAGCAAGGTAATTTACAAGAGGCCATAACGCTTTTCGAAGCGGCTCTTGCGAGCGACTTAAAAACCTATCATGAGACTCACCCGTGTGTAATAAAAAGCCGTGGCCATTTAGCTAGTGCCTTGCAAGCGCAAGGCCAGCTATCGGAAGCTATAGTGCTTTTCAAAGCGGCTCTCGAAAGTAGCTTGCAAATCTATGGCGAAGATCACCCCAACGTAGCAATAAAACGTAACAATTTAGCCGGTGCTTTGAAAGACCAAGGCAATTTAGAAGATGCCATCGTACTTTTAAAAGCATCGCTCACAAGCAACTTAAAAACCTATGGCAAGGACCACTCGCGAGTGGCAGAGAGCTGCAACAATTTAGCGCTCGTTTTGAAAGAGCAAGGCAACTTGGAGGAGGCTATAGCACTTTATAAGACAGCGCTCGAAAATTATCTAAAAATCTATAGCGAGGACCACCCTCATGTGGCAATAGGGCGTGGCAATTTAGCCATTGCTTTGCAAGCGCAAGGCAATTTAGAAGAAGCTATCGTGCTTTTTAAAGCAGCGCTTGCTAGTGATTTAAAAACCTATGGCGAAGACCACCCGGACGTAGCCATGGATCGCAACGACTTAGCTCGTGCTCTATCAGAAATTGGCGAGCTCGATATAGCAAATAGGTTAACTGATCAAGCTTATGCAGTATCCTTTAAAATTTACGGAGAAAAACATAGAAATACAGCGCAAGCTCTCATGCAGCAAGGAAGAATTGCTTATTTAATGGGTGACTATGATAAAGCCCATCAAAAATTGTTGTCTGCTAGAACGCTTATCGAATCGCTTTTTCCTAGAGGCGATTTAAAAATAGCTGAGGTGTTGATATATCTTGGTTCTTTATTGTCTGAATTAGGACAATTGGATGAAGCCTTATTTCTACATGAGCATTCTCTAGCAATTAAAGAAAAACGCTACAGCAAACCGCATGGTTTACTAGTTTCAGGACTAAGAGAAAAAGCCATTACCTTACATAAACTAGAGAAGCATCAAGAAGCGGCAGCCATTTTATTGGAAGCCATTGGCACAGCCAGGGAGTTTTTTGGTGAATCACATTACGAAGTAGGCTTATTACAGGGTGAATTGGGGCTTGTTTATAAGAGCATGAATCAACTCATGCCATCTAAAGAAATGCTCTCTCAAGCTACTTTTTTATTAAGTAGTTATAGCTATTTGCAGTCTAAAACGCAACACTATAGCAATGTACTCTCTGAAGTAGACCATGCGCTACCAGCAGAAGACAAGTCTTCCGCTAGAGCAAGTCAGCGTTTATTACCAAACGATGGTGGTGAAATAAAATTAGACCGTGAGATCAATCCAGCAGAAGAGATTGCTCAGCTAGAAGCAAGTAATAGTGGCTTAGAAGTAAAGCAAGGTGATGGTCTGCGTTTGTCAGAGTTGGGAGGGGGGGAAGAATGTCAAAAAGATAAACATGACGCATTACAGTTTAATGCAGCCTCGATAAGCAGCAGTATTAATGAGGAGAGCCCTCCAGAAATAATATTGCAAAGTGCCCCCGTCACTGCTGTCCTCCGAAGCGGAGTATTTGGTCACTCACGTATTTCTCCTGCTACTGGCACTAGCCATTCTGTATCATCGGCAACGGGTAGCACTAGCAGAAATAGTAATAACGCTCATCAAACGGTACCACGAAGGCGCTCTGTAAGCGCTGTGCTTGCGAGCGGTGTGTTTGGCCCTTCTGTTGTTCCTGCTGATAGCGCTGCACCTTCATCAACCGCTGATGCTGATAATAGTAGTAAACAACAAGTGAGGAAGCACCAACCTCACGTAATTTAATGATAACTTTCTAACTAACAAAGCTACTTATTGCTGTATGCGACGTAGCTATAATTTTAGTATGAGGACGATGACAAGCAAGAAATAAATTGAGGAATTAAAAACGCAGTTTTTGTCGCTGCACCCTCGATGCATTTTATTTGCATGTCTGTCTTTCCTCATCATACAACACAGGAGAACTCAATTTATGCATTCCTCTTCCACAGGCATTGAAGTCAATCCAGTCGCAGCTATCCCATCTATTGCAGCGCTGCCTAATGCATCCAGCTCTCAACAAGAGGCAGGATCAAATTTAGCAGGTTCCGTATTGGAGTCGAAAGAAAATAAAGTAGAAAAGCCTGGCGCAGAATCAAAACACGTCGCACTGCCTCATTCCACCACTCATTTAACACACTCTTTTCAAGACCAAGCGTGGCACGACCTTCTTGTGCAATTGCGTCAAAGCGCTCCTGTGAAACAGCAACACATATTCATTAGCTATGCTTGGGAGCGCGGTGAAGCAAATCACAAACTACAAAAGAAATTAAAACAAATTGAACAAGATTTAGAAGCGATGGGTTTTGATGTGTTTTTAGATGTGTCTGATATGGACAAAGACATTACCAAAACTATGGAAGAAGGCGTGAAGACAGCCGATGTAGTTTTGCCAATCTTGACTCGCCGCTTTGGTGCACGTGTCGGCGAAGTGATGGATGAACAAGGGCAATCGCTCAGAGATAATAATTTGCAATTTGAGTTCGCACATACGTACAGCAAGATCATCAACAGCAAAAATGATCATGCGGTGATCCCGTTACGGTTTGCGTCTTTAGTTTCTCAGAGCACAAATCATTGTTATGTATTAAACGCAGAACCGACACCTGAAACACTCACAATCCTCACAGAGCAACAAGCCATTGCGTTTTATCGAGATGCAGGAGGAGATTGGTATTTAGTTGCTCCCAGTAAACATGGCGGTGCTTTAAAAGAAAATCTTCAAATTTTAATCAAAGATAACACTAAACGACATGCTATCATGGCGCAGTTGGCGGACATGTTAACTCATGTGCAAGCGGAACAAGCGTACCCCGTTCAAGTTGAAGAAATCAAACAAGTCAATATTCCTGCTGTAGCAGAGGAGGGTGGCAATGCGGAGAACGCAGTGCCTTTAGTGAGTGCAGCTCATCTACTTGATTTACAACAAAGTGCATTGACTCGAGCGGAAGACATCAGCACGGCTTGTGCAATCGCGAGTTTATGCGGTGCGAACACGTCTCAAGATTTAGACGAGCTGAGTAGCATTTTCCGTGTGCCTGCCATTGACTTTAGTCAATCGGACAACGCCCAATCGTTTCGCCAAAGTCTATTGCGTTTGGTCGCATTACTGCGCCCACATGAAACACTCAACCTACAAGCATGGTATGTAGCATGCTTACATAACGCGCCACTCACGAACCCCTTTGTCACAGGTAGGACAGAAGAAATAGCGCAATTAACGGCTGCGATTGAAGCGCATGAATCTCAATCATCCCAGTCATCGCTTGCTTCATCTTCTTCTCCCGCCACTTATTACTCGATTAGCGGCCCGAAAGGAATAGGGAAGACCACACTCGTTCAATACTATGCACAGCAAAGAGGGTTAAGTTTCGTGCACCGTGTTCCTGCAGACGTGGCGTATTCAGCCGATGCAGCACGAAGCTATGTGGCCACTTTGCTAGACGTCTCTTTGGATACCTTAGACCAGGCGCTGGCTAACTTACCGCGTGGTGTATTTCTTTTTGAGGATCTTGAACCACTCAAAGATTTAGCGACGGGTTGTTGGGGCCACCATTTGACGTTTGTGACACATACGACAGAAGCTGCTTCCACGCTCCACTTGGGCGCATTGACACCCGGTGCTACTTTTACCTATCTATCTCATCAATTACCGCAAGTCAGTTTCGCTGATCGAGAAACACTGGCTAAAGCCTTACACTACGACCCAGGCCTGCTCACACAAGCAAGTTACTTAATCACGCACAGCGTGGGGCTTAATGTGGCGACGTATCTCGAAATCTATAGCGATACACGCCTAGTTAATTATGCGCAGGGCCAATCTGGGCTTCCTGCAAGCAGCGGCCCTTCCGCTGAACACAAACTAGACCGTGGTCAAGGAGATTTGAGTGCACGCGCTTGGGACAATTTGTTGGTAGACATCAATGCAATTGACCCTCAAACCCAACCACGTATTCAATTGCTTTTTACCGCGACGGATGAAAAAGAACATGGTGTTTTTCTCCAGCAGCTCCAGTCCGATTTAAGCCGTGCCGGTGTTTCTTGTACTGTAAACAGAGAGGCCCTTTCAGCCAATGTCCTGGTTCCTATTCTAACCCCTGCTTTTCTGAAAGAAGCAGGAGACCCGAACAGTGCCATTGCACAGCGCTTGACAGAGGCAGGTTTATACAAACAAGCCGGTGTAGACGAAGAGAAACAGGCAACGACATTGGCCCCTATTTCGCTTGCTCGAATAGAAGAAGTCCTGAAAGGGCCATTGGCCCCTTTGGGCAACCAGTTGATACGCCTTTGCACTACACAAGCCGATTATCAAAAGCTCTTAGTGGGCCTATCCAATCCCAAAGGTCTATTGTTATCTCTCTACGATTACACCAATAACCACCCTGCACTGAAACAAGCACTAGACCGTTGGCATTTAAGCACTTTGACGCAATTGCCTCCTCTCCCTACAAAGTTTTGTGGTCGTGCGCAAGAGTTATCTCAACTCACCAGCCACTTTACGCAACACAACCAACTGACTATCAGTTCATTAGGCGGCATGGGCAAGAGCCAATTGGCCATGGTCTTTGCGCATCGTTCAGAAGGTTATGCTTTTATCCGTTGGCTCAGTGCAGATGCAGAACGTTTAGACAGGTCATTTAGAGCATTGGCAGAAGATTTAGGTATAGCGATACAGGGTTTAAGTCCTGCTGAAATTATTCAAGCAGTACACGATAAGTTAGAAACACTGCCGCAAGGCCTGCTGATCTTAGACAATGTCCCCGATGCAAAAATAATCGAAGATTATTTACCTAAAAGCCAGCGCCATCATATTTTAATCACCTCACGTTCTCATGCCTGGGACCATTGTTTAAAGTTAGATGCGTTTTCAGAAGCAGATGCGCAAGCGTATTTGACAAGCCAATTGCCTATGGCAAACGTTGAGGACTGTGTCAAATTAACCAAAGCACTGGGCGCCTTGCCCTTGGCTTTAGACCAAGCAGCGGCTTATATCCAAACACACCAGTGTACGATAGAAGCGTATCTCACACAGTATGCAGCGCAGAATGCAGATGCAAACGACAGTGTGTATGCCAGTTGGCGTTTATCCATTGAAGCCATCCAAGCAGTCTGCCCACTAGCAGTGGAGCTGCTTTACTACTGCGCTTATTTACAACCAGATGCCATGCCGTTTGACTTATTAGAAAAAATACTAGACATGCCTTTATTCACTTTGCATCACGAGCTCATGGGCATCTTAAGCCAATATTCCCTAATCGGTTCCCACGCAGCAGGTCATATTAACGTGCATCGTTTGGTACAGGCCGCATTACGTGCACAAGATAAGACCCAAGCTGAGCGATTGGTTAAGATCACAGACATTTTACTTGATCGCTTTCCTGAAGACGTTGCTAATCATGGAGATGTCATGCGTCAGCAACAGCTCATGCCACATATGAGGGCCTTGATTGAGCAATTGGACGCATTGTCTAATAGTGCTTTTAATGGAAACGATAGGGCCGATGCATTTTCATTGCTGTGTACTAAGCTGGGAGCAGCACTTCAAGCCCAAGGCAATTTAGCGGAGGCGATATCGCTTTTGCAACAAGCGCTCGCAAGTTATATCAAGACCTATGGCGAAGACCATCCGAGTGTAGTGGCAGGGCGCAGCCATTTAGCGGT
>Ga0206868_10254_pt1 | contig 13038 bp, 11 predicted proteins | sample Alteio_BWOrgCont_38_FD_152901 | JGI IMG/M metagenome (GOLD analysis project Ga0206868, IMG submission 152901) | Enriched cells from forest soil in Barre Woods Harvard Forest LTER site, Petersham, Massachusetts, United States -... | ecosystem: Environmental > Terrestrial > Soil > Temperate forest >... | reverse complement strand
ACGCAAATAGACATTTAAAGGCCGGTAATATTCTAAGTAATCATTCGGATGTCTTTTTTCTTTAAGCAACAAAGTGACGAGCGTTGAAAGACAGGTGTTAACTGTTTCGACTTGTGTTTGTAAAGTAGGAAGAGCGGACTCTGTATGTACTTCCGCCAATAACTGCAGCCCACAGTGGAGTAGAAAGCTGTAGTGGACAGAGGAACGCATGTGCTCTTCTGGTGAAATCAGTGTGGTATGTAAGTATTTTTTATAGCGGGTGCAAGCGGTTTCAAGCGCTTTTAATAAGGCTTCTTTTCGCTGTGCACTGTTTCGTTTTAATTTTAATGCTTCTTTAAGCGCTGCGAGCACTCCTTGCCCGCCTAAATGTAACCATTTCTTTTCTTGCTCCGTAATCGTGTTACCTTGAGTGTTAATAAAGAGCCAATCTGCAGCAGAGAGCAGCCCCACGGCTTGGGCGCTCTCTGGATAAAGCGCTAATTGTTGATGAAAATAAGGCGAAAAGGCATTCCGTGCTAAAGCGGTCTCTCTTGCATCCTCTTCTTCTAATTGGACTTGTATTTCTTTTAAAAGAGCAAGCGCTTGCTGCTGCTGTTCTTCTTGATTTCTTTGTTCTGCCCCTTTGACTCGTTCTCCTTCTTGCTCTTCTTGCGCTTGTTGCCTTTCTTGCGCTTCTCTTTTTCTTTTTTTCTTCCCAGAGAGACTTCATTAATTCTTCTAATGCGCTTTTAAAAGCAGGACGCCAAAGAGAAGGGAGCTGTGCATAAGCATCCGTATAATAACCCTTACCACACCGTTGTGCCTTAAGTGACAATAGAAATTGCATGATCCATTGCTGGCCAGCGCGCTTCGATACTGCGATGCTTTGTTCCATCAAAACACGCTGTGATTCTTCAAAGCGTAAACGGTAAGAGTGAATCGTAAGATCAGTAGGGTGAAGTTGGGCCGCTTGACGGTAAAATTTTCTGGCATCCTCTACTTTATTCATCCGCTCATACAGCATTGCTCGGTCTAATTGTCTATGCTCTGCTCTTTCTAATGCTTCTTTTCCCATAAAAGGATTTTTTTGTCCTTGTGTGTTTAAAAAAGTATGCAGTGCAGGTTCTAAAGGACAAAGCACTTGGTACACAGACAGTAATTGTCTTCTTAACGGTTCATCAATACGGCAAGGCGATATGGGTGCTAACCGAGAAAGTGGCACAGGGCTTTCTAAACTATAGAGTGTTTCCCTTTCGCAACCGTAATGCAACTGGGTTTGGAAACGTAAGCGGAGAACCGTATCAAGCACGCTCATCCATTTACCTGCGACCGCAGCGCTGATTTTGCCGTCGCGTTGTAAAGCGGCCAATCGCATCCAGCTATTACCATAAGTATGTTTTAGCCCATAATAGAGTGCCAAATGAGCCAGAGCACGCTGGAGTAAGCGATACAATTCTGTTTTGACTTCAAAAGAAAGGGCGGTGTCTTCTCGTTCCTCAAATAGATCTAATTCTAGTTCTAACTCTGGTTTTTGAGATTCTTTTTGTTCTTCCCATTTTGTCTCAGTTCTTCTATTTTGTCGTTGTTCTTTTTGAGCGGATTGTATGGTTGAACTAAAGTAGCCCAAGTCATAGGGCATTTCGGCTAAGGCAAGACGTTGCCTTGAATAGATGGGTCTCAACCAGGATCCTTGGTTTTGATCCATAATTAAAGTAAAAGTCTTTTGATAGGCGTGATAGAGTGTCTCTCCATTTTTGCTGCCAGTTAAGAAGGAAATGTCTCTAAGAGCATTACGTAAAATCGCATCGTCACTGGTTTGATAGCGGGCAAGTCTTTGAGGGGTATTGATTAATGCAGGATTCATAATCGGTGTTAAGCCGCCCATGTCTACATCGAGTGAAAATCCTTTTGGTGTGGGACTGTATCCTTCTCTTAGTACTGGCACTGGACAAGATACCTCACCTAAGCCAATTACCAATAAATGCAAGCATGCGCTTAATTCATGAAAGTACGCATCTTGTCCTTTCTGTAGAGCCCCTTCCGGCAAGAGAATCGCATATTCAAAATCGGAATAAGGACACATTTCCCCACGACCCAAAGAGCCCATGGCTAAAAAAGCATAGTCCCAGGGTGGTGTGCCGAGTAAACTCACCGCATGGCTAATTAATTTTTTAATCAGTCCGTTAAAAAAGGCTGTGTTTGTTTTGAGTAATGTCTCTGTGGTTACAGCAAGGTCAGCTACCTGATTCGCTAAAACAGAGCGATGTTCTTTGATATCATGTCGGTAGCGAGATAATGGCGGCATAACGAATGCTTGAGAAGCGTCACGGCTCATTCTGCTCATTCTAGGTTGAAGACGGTAGTGAATCAGGATACGTTGTAGTTGCGCGGCTAACGCAGCGTAGCCTTGGTCTCTATGATAAAGTCTGGGGATGGTGTGCTTTTCGTAATGACAGAGCGCTGCTATCGCATACTGCATCGCTGTGGCATAGGACCGTCTTATTTCAGTCAAGAAGTTCTCTTGTTGAAACCGTTGCTCTTCTGATGCAGGAGAGCGAGAGGGAAGGTTTAACGCCAAGCGATCTGCCTGCAACAAGGCACGCTCACTGCGGGCCATTAAAACTAATGCGATGGCAGGGTCATCCGGCTGGACGTTTTCTAATAATAGCAGCGTTGTTTCTAATACTTCTGCTGCTCGGATAGAGCGGTTTAATCGGTCGATGTCAGAAACGGCGTCATCGGCTGCAGCGAGTGCCTCATGCTGCATGGCGTTATTAGCGTGATTAGCATTGCCACACATCGCATAGTGCATTTCTTGTAATAATTGATACTGTCTTTGAGACCAGAGTGGATTTTCTCTAGCCTCCCTATTGGATGGAGAAAGAGGCGGTGTGCCGTTTTTTACTTCATCTACCTCTACATTCGGTTTACTGATACTGTCAAAACCGTGAGCACTGCCATTCACATCGATTTTGACCTCCGCTACATCGGGAATGTCTCTTGCTGATTGAAATACAGGAAAGGCTATTTGCATCACAGCATAAAGAGACGTGGCTATCTTTAAATCTTCTTGCTGTTGCGCAAGGTGAATAGGCGCATCGCCATTGATATTCAACGCATAAGGATCAGCACCCAATCTAATTAAATAATCACAAACCGCTACCTGCCCATATTGCGCTGCGTCATGCAAAGGCGTGTAGCCTGCATTGTCTTTAAAAGCATAAGGCATAACAACATGATTTTTTTGTAATGTCTCTACAAACCATTTAACCCATTCCACAGAGCCTTGCATCGCAGCGATGTGCAATGGTGTTTTACCAAGTAAATTGCGTTGTTCTAATAAGCGATTTCGTACTGCAGGCGCACACTGCTGCCATAACTTTTCTAAAGCAGCTACGTTTTGAGGTTGCTCTGCAATGATGCACAAAATACCTGTTTTTTGTTGATCGCATAATTCAGGGTTTGCGCCTTGTTGAATAAGATAAATGGCAACCTCCCAATGAGTGTGTTTCAACGCTTGATGCAGCACAGATTCGCCATGAGCGTTGACCAAATTAACATTCATATCTCGCTGCGCTATTAAAACCTGCACGCCTTCCAACCAGCCTTGACGCGCTGCAAGGTGTAATACACTCATGTTGCGATGTAAGTTTGTTAATGTTGCTAACGATTGCACGCGGATTTGCATTAAAGCGTCTTCAAAGCGAGAAGATGAAATAGCGTCGTGTAAAAGTGCAACTGGGTCATTGAAATTAACATTTTCTTGTAATCTTGATCCTGCCATGACTCTATCCTCTTATTTTGTAGCTTGAGAAAAGCTTTTTTATTTGTAAATTTTATATATCTAAAAACAGTTTATTTCAGTGCTGTAAAAAACCTAACGATAACACATGCTGTTAAAATTGTTTTGTAATTCTACAGTAAAAAGTCAATTTGTTGAGTAGGAAATTAACATAAAATGATGTGAGGCTTATTCTTAGTGCAAGAGTTCTATTTTATATCTTATTATTCACCGGCCTTGACCAGAAAAAGAGAAAGAAGTGAAACTTATTCGCCTCACTTCTTTCTCTTTTTTCTCTTTTTCTTGTCAGATGACGGGTTGAAAATGCATTATATTGTACTCAAATTAAGCATTGGGTTGATGTGATAAATCGTGGTCGGTTTGCGAGTGGTTGTCAGCCTGATTGGCACGCTGATGATGTTGCGCTCATGTAAGAGTTGCATAGCTTTTAGTAATCGTTCCGATTTGCCAAGTTTTTTGTTACGCATGGCAAGGACAATTTCAGACTGGGTGAATGAAAGCTCATTACGTGATGTGAGCCACTGGAAAATATGTTTTGCATCTTCGCTCGTTTGATCAATTCCCATCAACCCAAATGCAACGATGGCATGCTCTGCAAGTAAAATAGCAATCTGAAGCGCCTGTGCCATTGTGGTATCGGTAATGACAAAGCCCTGTGCTTCTTGCTCTGCGACGTGCAGCAAGCCAGCGATACGCAGCGCGAAGCCGGAGATTTTTCCTGCCCAGCCCTGGTAAGAATAGAATTTCCCATTTGGCCTGAGCTCTCCTTCCATCATTGACTGAAAATCTCGCCAATCAGCCAGTGCTTCAGGCGCGAGCTTTAATATAAACGGCTGCTGCTTCTCTTCTTGGCTCGAATAAAAGCGGTCTAAAAGCATTCTGATTTTGGCGTGGTAAGCATTTTCAGTTGCTGTAGAAAGAGGCGGGGTTGCATGAGTGCGGTAGCCAAGCTTGCTCTTGGGTACCACATACAAAAACCTTTCTAATGTACCATTGCCAGTATAGGCGTGCTTACCACCCATATTTTGAATAACTGAAGGCTGAACAGTGAGAACGATGGTGAGGTAAGGCTTGAGCATAACGCTGCGGTCTTTGCGTCGTACGCGTACTTCACCACCATCAATGCCTTTCAATAAAATATCAACATTGGCAATGCCATTGCTATATAAGCCCGCGAGCGTTTCCAAAATTCCGCCTTCATCAGAAAAAATAGCAAGCCGGCCATGTTGCTCGTGTACCAGAGTAGTAAGTGACTCAGGTGTGGCATCATTAATAAATAAAAGAGGCAGCGCAGGAGGTTCTATTAAGTTGGTTTCCTTCGTTGTGATCTCATCGATCAAGCGCTGCTGTTCTAGCGGATCTTTTTCTTTGGCTACTTTACTGCGTAATCCTTCGATCATTTTTTCCTGTGTTTTACGCTCTGAACGTTGGCGTTTGGTACCTGCTTCGAGTTTGAGTGATTGTTCTTTTTCCCATTCTACTAAAGGCTTGGTGCAGCGTTGTAGGACAAGACTTTTGTGGTTAGCAGGGGGTAATGCAACGAGCGTGTAAATGTTAATGGGTTCTAGCCAGCCTTCTTTAGGCGATACCACAAATCGCTTTGCAACAGCAGTAGAAATAACACCCAGGATAGTCATGACGCTGAGCGCTTCTGGTGTTTCTGTCGTATGCGCTAGCTCTGCAGCAAATTTGCCAATAACAGGAGGTAGTAACCTCGCAGGAATATCGGCGGCTTCGAATTCATTAAATAAAATAGGCGCGTCCCATGCATCAGGGTGAGCGAGCGATGGAAGATCGATATTATTTTGAGAAAAAGTATTCATCTTAATTTCTCCTCAGTAATTCACTATTAAATGCGATGATCCTGATTTCAGTTGCTCCTGTGAGCTGAACGTTGCGAGCCAGTTGCATAGTTGAAATGTAATCATGAGGAGATAAATACAAAATCCAGATTTCACGTTTGTAACAAAAACTTAAGTCATAGAGGGATAATTCATTTTCTTTTTTAAAAAACAAGCATATGCCCTTACTATTTCTGATGTAATTCAAGCAACGCCAATCAACAGTCATGAACAATAGGCTGGCTTGCGGATGCTTCTGTAGATCAGAAAAATAAGCGGGTTGTATTTTTTTGATGTTATTCCAGGAATTATCTATTTTTAAGGAAGTAAACATTTAGTTTCCCTCCTTTAATGGCTTTTCCATGCGTGTTCGCCACTCTGCAGCTGCCTCTGCAGAAATAAGCGTACGCTTACCGACTTTCATTAAACGAGGGGCTAATTGCTTTTTTACAAGGTTGTAAAAAGTGGCACGAGAGATGCCATGGGTTACACAAAAGTGTTCAATGCTAAAGGATTTTTTCTCGATCGAATCAGATTTAGGATTCATAAACATATTACTCCAAAACAGGTTAGTAATATGCTGTGCATGGCTGGAACAACAACACCAAGCAGCAGCACGTATGCTTTGCTTTTCCTAGTGTCCTGTTCCTAAAATGCTTGAATAAGCTAAAAACAGATGTGAAGCTGCGGCTCCTAAATCCTATTATGCAGCGACATTTATTTTTGAGGTGAATCTATTGAAGCTTTCCTAAAGCCAATGGTATATAGGAAAGTCTGGGGTTGTCAAATTAAATTTATATTTAAACTGAGGTTAGTCTGTATTTTAGATTCACCACGCACTGCGTAGTGAATTTGGTTAATTAAATAAACATTTCAATTTATAGGCTAAACATTTGTGATTCTGGCTTGACGAAAAGCTCTTTTGACTGCTCGGTAAATCTTGTCAAACTCAGATAAATTTGCCATCTGCGCTGAAAGCCTTGTTGCCCAAGTTTTTTTGAGACGAGATTCTTTTTTGGAGAATTCTCCGCGAATTTCATCCAATTTCTTCCCTCGGTGTGCAAGTTTTGCATTAATTGCTGCGAAGCAATCATCTAGGTCTACTAAGTTATTTTTATCCAGAAGATACCAAAGATCGTATAGATCACGTGGTTCTGTTCTTGCTGAGTCAAGAAGTGCTATCGTTTTTTCGGTAACGATTTCGCTGAGTGAATACACTAAAATCTTCTCTCCTTCAGGAAGATCACTAAATTCATCACAGTTTTTAAGCACGGCATGCTCTTCAGGTATATAGAAAATTTTTTCTTTAATAGTCACGTCTATTTTAATTTCTTTTGGGGTAGTAGCAGGAAGCGGGCCTTCATATAGGAGATAAAATGTGTAACTGTTTTGATGAGTAGCTGCATCAGGCCGTGAGAATCGAAAAGTAATATTTGCAGCACGTTTTACTTCTTCGTAGATTGCTTCTAGTTCCTGTTTTAATTCTTCAAAAGAAAGTGACTTCAAAAGAGTAAAATCAAGATCTTCTGAAAACCGATAATCTGGAAAATAACATCGACGTAAAGCTGTCCCTCCTTTAAAAACTAGCTTATTTCGTAAAGGTGAGCGTGATAGTCCTACTAAAAACCAAGCGATGCAATAATCGCGCTCTAGAACATACTCTGGTATACGTCTACCTCCTTGCTCTTTCAGTAATCGGTTGGAGAGTTTAGAAATTTGGCTTTGGTGAATCATGAGCTATGTACCTCTTAATGCAAGTAATTCTTCTTGTGGGATATTGAGCCTTAACCGCCATTTTGCTATATAGCGGCCTTCTGTTGGAAGTTCAGGATCAAGTAACTGATAAGTAGAGGTCAGTGTTGTTTGTAGAAATTCCCAGTGTATACGTGAGCCAATATTGTAAAGTTCCATTATATATCCTAGTCTTCGATTGACAGCACCTACATTTAGCTTAATTGCATAATCAATAATTTTTTGTGGTTCAATTTCTTGATGTTTTATAGAAAATCCTTTTGCTACTTCTGAAAATCCTCCGCAGTAATGTGGTTGTTTTAAGCCATCTAGCAGTGTACGCTCCAAATCGCTGATATGAATTTTCTCATTTTTATCCACCCACATTTCTGTGACACCAAATAGGTTTTTTGTTTTGCAATAGATAAATCGGAATTCAGTTCCTTGTATTATGCAAGGACGTATCATTTGAGGTGAACTTATATAAACAGTTAATTGTGGTTGCGTTACCATTTGATGCAAATTAAATGCAGAGCCATGAGAAAGATAATATTCTTTTTTAGATTTACCTGATATTAATTCCCGTGCCACTAAGTAAGGATTGCCTAAATATTCGCGCTCAAAACCTAACTCAAAAGGAATGATGCGGAATGTTTCTGATTTTAATCGGATAACTACGCCGTTGTTAATCATCTGAGAGAGCACCTTGGAAGCGGAGGCGCGTTCACCTAAGATTTTTGCTGCTTCTTGGAAATTAAAAATGGGACGATTTTTGCTATAAAGTGTGGCAATCAGGCGAGCGGCTAAAGGGCCTAAGGTTTTTGAAAATGTATCATATTTCTTATGCATAAAACCTCCTTTATAAGTATAGTATGCACTTTAATTATGATTTTATAAACAAATAATTATATTATATATGTAACATATACCATTTAAAGAGTTTTTATGCATATAAAATATAATTAATTTAATTAATTATTTGTATTTATTGATAAAATTTAGAAATCCGACGCAGTGCGTCGGATTTTGCTTAACTGGCACTGCTTAGCTTTTTAAATGGAATAGGTTTAATATTATTTTCTTCTGTTTTCCCAAAATCCGGCAAATGTTCACGGATAACATCAGCAATATAGGAAGGCATGAGGTGGGCGTAGTGCTTATGCGTTATCCTTGTATCTGAATGTCCAAGTACCGCAGAGATCACTTGCAGAGGCACGCCTTTCATTGCCAAGATACTCGCATAGCTGTGCCTCAAGTCATGGAATGTGATAGCGGGAGTAATATTAGCAGCTTTACACGCTTCTTGCAGTGGTCTTGCTTGAAAATTTTTCTTCCATGGCGAGCCATTAGCGCGTGTAAAAATAAGTTCTGCGCTATTTTTTCCTGCAATAAGTTGTTTGAAGAGTTTGATGCCTTCTTTATTGAGCGGTATGTGCCGTGGTTTTCCGCTTTTGCTTTGCTGAATGAAAATGCTGTTATTGTCGTGGTTATAGTCACTCGCACGAAGGACTGTTAACTCTCCATAACGAGCGCCTGTTAGCAATGCGCCTCTTACCAATAACCTAAAATGGGGTTCCGCTGCATTAATTAAGCGTATGGTCTCAGGTTCCGAAAGAAAACGGATTTTTTGGCTCGGTGACACTTTTGAAAGGTTTTAGCTTTTGCCATGCTTCGTTAGAAGGGACGCGGTTCATATAAAAGGCGTGATTTAAAATAGCCTTAAAGATACTGATAATTCGATTCGCTGTTGCTCGCCGCTTGCGTTGATACTCTGGATCGTCTGTTTCATTAATTTTAAATTGCTGCTTTTCTCCTAAACCAGAGCGAGTTCTTTTTGCAGTTGTAGCGAGTTGATTTTTCCACGTGTTTAATTTTTCATAGGTCAGGTTAGCAACTGTTTTTTTCGCTAAATTCAGGTAGGATGTGTGCCTTAATTTGTGTTTCAGTTGCATATAAAGATTTTTTACCATGGGCTTTAAAATCAGCCAGATAATCTGCAACCGCATCTTTTACCGTGTAAGGTTTATCATGCCAATCATTGCCACTAATAATTTTATGTACTTCTTTTCTGGCATGTTCCTGTGCTTGAGCAAAGCTTAAAATGGTTGTGCCATTTGCATCTGCATAGTCATCTGCTTCGGCAAAAACGCGTTTAATATATTCATTTTCGTGGTAGACTCGATAGTACCATTGTCCACTGCGGCTGCCCTTGCGATAGCCAAGGTGCACATTGGTACTGATGAGTCGCCAGTATGGGTTTTGTCGAGGTTTTAACCGCGTTCTTGCTTCGCGTGTTTCTAATCGGTATTCTCTGACCATGCGTCCCATCATAGCTCCTTAGGAATTTAGTCAACTTTTAGTTAAAATCCGGTCGTAAATAGGGGTAGACGGTAATGGAGTATGATACACTGATTTTTATTTAAAACAATGGGTTATAATGTAAATGAAAGTCTATCAAAGTATATATGGCTTCATTCTTTCACGGCGGTAACAGGGGTTCGAATCCCCTTGGGGACGCCAAATTAATCAATGAGTTATAATTTGGCGTGTGCAAGATAAAATCAGTTTCCTTCTTTTTTCCTTACTATGCCGTTTTTTAAAAGCCCCAGAATCTTTCTTGGAAATTATCACAGGCATGACTGTAAAAGGCGGGTATTACCGTATAATAGTAATTATTTCCTCTAAACGTTCCTGAGTGTGATGCGCTAGAGCTATTCCAAGGTAGTTATGTAAAGAGAATATGGATATTCTATCGTGGAAGCATGATTTAATTCTCTTGGTGTATATCTCTTACTCGGGAATTGATGGAATAAAACCTTCAGCTTGCATCTGCCAAAGCCTATAAAAATAGCTGTTAGTATCTTTTAGTAAGGAATCTAATGAGCCATCCTCTACTATTTTTCCATGAACAAAAACTAATATTCTATCCATGTCTTTTAACGTTGATAATCTGTGAGCAATGACAATGGTTGTTTTGTCGGCCATCACATCATGTAAACTTTCTTTGATATAGCTCTCTGTAATAGAGTCAAGCGATGATGTTGCTTCATCTAACAATAAAATGGGCGCATTTTTAAGAAATGCCCTAGCAATAGCGATTCTTTGTCTTTGCCCACCGGATAGCTTGATGCCGCGTTCGCCCACCAAAGATTGATATTGGTTTGGTAACTCGCAAATAAATTCGTGGCATCTTGCTGCTTTGGCAGCAGCGATCACCTCATTATCAGTCGCATCCATTCTGGCAAAACGTATATTCTCCATAATTGTACGGTGGAATAAATCAGATTCTTGCGGAATGGTACCTATTTGCTTTCTAAGCGATTGCTTAGTTACACATTTAATGTCTTGTTTATCAATAGTGATTTTTCCAGATTGTATATCAATCAATCGCAGTATGAGCTTAATGAATGTTGATTTACCACCACCAGAATAACCGACTAAGCCAACTTTTTCACCTGGGTTAATTGTAACGTCTAAATTAGTAAATAAAGGATTACTTTTTTCATACTGAAAAGTGACATTGTCAAATTTAATTTCACCTTGTTTTATCTGGATAGGTACTTCGCCAGGAATGTCGGTAATTTCATGGGGTGCTCTTATAAAAGTGAGTGCTTGGTTACATGTTCCTACTATCTTTGAGAATTTTTGCATGTCTCGGCCAATGCTATACACAATTTGTAACATGGCCATGGATAACATGAGAACCAATGCAAAGTCACCAACACTTACCCATTCATGCAAACGACAATAAATAAGCCCTATCACCATAAATGCGATTAATAAAGTGACGCCTGTCCCTTGGACAAAAGACATTTTGAGAATATACCATTGCAATGCTCTGTCACTTTTAACTAATGAGTCAATATCATTTTCTACTTTAGAAACTTCATTAGTAATATTACCAAACAATTTAGTACTCATAACATTAGCGATTGAATCTGCTATGCTACCTCCTACTTTTGCTCCATCTTCTGAGTATTGTCTTGCATACAATTCAGATTTTTTGTTTGCGATATAAGAATAATAGATAAAACAAAAAGACCAAAAAAGCAGGATAAAACCAAACAATGGATTGACAGTTAGGAACAACGTGATACAAGCGAATAAAAGCGCAACAAAACGAAAATAAAATTCACATGCCATAGCAACTAATGTATCTATCTCAACTAAATCACCTATTTTTTTCGTAAGGCTACCTGTATAAGTATTTTGAAAAAAATTGTGTGAGTGGTGTAGTAAATAAGTAAATACATCTTTTCCCACTGACGCTTTTATGTACGGGTATAAGCATAGACTAATATATTGAAAAAATCGTAAAGCGACATTGAGAATCATGGGAAGAGCTATAAAAAAAGCAGCTGGCAGGATAATAGCGGCAATCAGTTTACTTGGATCAGAGGAGTATTGAATGCCTGTATTAATTAAAACTTTTAAAAGATATGGATTAAGAGATATTTCAATGGAGTGAATAATTGCAATAAAGGTAATCCCAAATAAACACCATTTTTTATTTTTTAAATAACGCCATATAAAAGGGATTAACTTGTCAGGTAAGTCTGTGGTTTCAACATGTCTTTTCATGTTTTATTCTCTGCAATAAATTCTTTTAAACCATCAGTGAGTCGACCGCGCCTATCTAGAGATTTGAAAAGATCACGCAGTGGATTGCCAGCATCTTTCATAAGGAAGCAGTGTAGTTCTTTATTCGTAGCTATAACGACAGGGACACTAGCATGGAACTGATCATATAAAATTTGTGTTATAACGGGTTCTAGCGAGAGGTCGGGTGGCGTTTGTTTTAAATAAATATAGCCAGTTGAGGTTATAAATCGAGTGACGCTAGACCAAGGCATTGTACGAACGTGTTCTGGTTGGCCAGTTAAAGTAAATCCATTAGATAATAGATATTCTTCCGCCCATTGAATAATGTTCATGTTTTAGCCTCGAATATTCGCTGCTGCTATTCTTGGCCTTAACATAGCCAACATAAAAAACAGCATTTATTTCCCAATAGCTTTGACGATGCTTAGTACGTGCTCTTCGAGACCATTATTATCAGGAGTAGCAAGATCAGTCATGCTACGCCCAATAGAAGGTGCTAATGAAAAATCAGCATCAAGGAATTGCCAGCCAAGTTTTTCAGCAAGCGCCTGGGCAAGTACACCCTTGCCGGCACCTGAGTGGCCAATGATAAAAATGCGTTTATGTTGACTCATATTGATGCTCTCCCGATATTGAGGCTTATAGCGCCATTAATGTGTGCTTTTATCGTTGTAGTTATTCCTTATTCTTGACAGGAAAAAGAAAGTACCCATCCTGCTTTGCGTTGATCTAGGGTTGTTTAAACATTTTAATGGTTAGTGCTCACTCTGACCAGAGTTAATGTAAGTTTGCTTTTTGCAGCGCTAGGTTAAATTTGTATACTAATCAATCAGTTGGTTCTGACTTGCGACAGGGATACCAATATCCGCTTAAACGATAGTAACCGAGGCGTAACTACTCGCACCCTAACTCTACGTCAGTATTGCCTAAGCCGCTGTTGCAGGCGAGTGAATCTCGATTTTACCCCGGTGTCATCCTAGTCAGTAACGCCTCTCTCTATTTAATCGAAGCTACTGTTCCCTCTGGCGTTACTGAGTAGGATCCAGTTTTTTAGCGGTCAGTTAGCTGAGCTGCTAAAAGACT
>Ga0206868_10251_pt1 | contig 13180 bp, 13 predicted proteins | sample Alteio_BWOrgCont_38_FD_152901 | JGI IMG/M metagenome (GOLD analysis project Ga0206868, IMG submission 152901) | Enriched cells from forest soil in Barre Woods Harvard Forest LTER site, Petersham, Massachusetts, United States -... | ecosystem: Environmental > Terrestrial > Soil > Temperate forest >... | reverse complement strand
AGCGATCATTCATATAATAAACTATTTGGTGCCGATCCGGCTCCGAATAAGGCAAAAGAGTTAGTGTTAACAATACTAGATCCAAATGAAGCGGATGCTTCTAAGCGATTAAAAAAGGTTGTTGCACGTGAAAATGATGTAGTTACATTAAATTTAAAAGATTTTTTCTCAAAAGCCCCGGCTCAGCCAAGTATGGACGTTACCACTATTAATGCTTCATGGCTTGTGAATGCTCTGTATGGAGTCGAATGCAACCTCTGCATTGATGTTACTGATATTGTAAAAAATAATTTAGGAAAAGAAGTAACAGAACAACTTTTTAATATAAATGGTACTCGTTCTTATTATTATAAGTCTGTAAAACTGACCTACTTGGATGCGAATGGCGAACAACATTTTATTGAAATACCTGATTTTCAGAAGCTTCCTGAAAGTGGTGTTAAAGTCATTTTAGCTTTATATGGACAACATGGAAAATGTGTTAAATGTATAAATGTTACTGAAATTATAAAGAATAATCTGAATAAAGAAGTGACTTTAGATAGCTCGTTCTTTGGTTCGGATCCTGCACCAAATATACAAAAAGAGACAGTGTTTTTTTACAAAACCGGGCAAGGAAGTGTAGATCTTGCTAAAATACTTTACAAATGGGGGGGGCAAAATGCAGAGTTTAAAAGCATAAAAGAAGGCCAATCGATTAAACTAACTTATGAAGAAGTTAAAAAATACGACGTTGAAAATAATAATGTAACTTTACTAGGTACACCACTAGATACACCTGCTTCTGAATGTTCAACCTGGAGAGATTGCAATAAGCCTGTAGACCCTGATTTGATAGGCAGAAAAGGTAGTCTTTGGAGACCATGTGTAAATGGAAAATGTGTTCCATGTGGTGTTTCAGATAGAAGCTGTCAACAGATTTCACGAGAGGCAGGTGTCGGGCCTTATGCGTGCGTTACGACTCTAGACAGAAAAAAGAGACCTGGTTATTCAATCTCATATGTGACTGACACTGTAGACAATCGGGGCTGGTGTAGTCTTCCCAAATGATATAAAACAATAAAAAGATTTCAATTTTTTATGCGATCGCCAATTAAATAACCAGCCAAAGAAAGTAGTATTGCTACTAATTCCGGTACAGGGATAGGGTAAATTCTGAAAGCAAAAAATCCTATGAGTCCCCCAATTTTATGATTTAAAAAAGCTAAAAGTAACAAGTTATTGCAATTTGTAACAATTTATTGCTAGCTTAAAAATAAGTTAAAAAGTGTTTTTAGCCTAGGATGTAGGACAAATCTCGATTGCTATGTTTATATTAATAAGTTTTGCTCAAGAATGGAGTGCATATGAAAAAAAAAATAATTGTAATGGGTGTGTTTGTTTTGCTCTGTCTGCCTGGAATGATGGAAGCATCAGCTCCGGCTCAACCAATGCTGGTAAGTGCTGCTTATGGTCTTTGTGGTCAATGTATGGACGTTACTCAAACTGTAGCAAATAATATAGGTAAAAATGCCACTAATGAACTTTTTGGGTTTGATCCGGTTTTTAATAGGCGCAAAACTGTATCTATCACATATCAAGATGCACAACAGAGACTGATTCTTGAAGGCAACCCTCTCCAGATTCCACAAAACTCTCGCATTATAGCAGCTTATTATGGAATCTGCGATCAATGTATGGACGTTACCACTATTATAAGCAACAATCTGGAAAAAACGATAGGTGGAAGCGATCATTCATATAATAAACTATTTGGTGCCGATCCGGCTCCGAATAAGGCAAAAGAGTTAGTGTTAACAATAATTGATCCAAATGAAGCGGATGTTGCTAAACGACTAAAAAAAGTTATTGTACGTGAAAATGATGTAGTTACATTAAACTATACGAGTCCTTTGGCCCAAGAGCAGCAAAATCTGCGTGCACGTGCAATAGAAGAGCCAGAAACGTGCTCGATCTGTCTTGATTCTTTGAGTGACAAAGAAAAACCAAATAAAATCTTGGCCTGTGGACATATGTTCCATGAAGCATGTGTTGATGATTGGCTTATTGGTCAAATTACAAAAGGTGAGACGCCAACGTGTCCGTTATGCAGACGAGCAGTTGACCAAGAGCTGATTCCCCAAGATCGGGTTCCTCAAAGACTTATAGAACCTGAAGACAACGTTGTTATTGATATGGGTGTGCTCGCGGCATTTGGGATTGTACCAAGAAGAAATATTGACCCTGCTCTTTTTGCACGTTCTATTTCATTGTTGAATCGTGATCTTGCACAGCATAGTGTTGATAGAGATGCTCAGGTTGCTGATATAGGAAATTGGCTTCGAGCAGTGATGATCCTACCGGATAATATTGATAATGCTGCTTTAGTAGATGCTATTAGGGCGGGTATGGCAGCGATAGAAGAACAAGATTAAAAGGAAAAAAGGCTATCTGTTATGTGGTGTGTAATGTTTGATGCGATCGCCAATTAAATAACCAACAAGAGAAAGTAGTATTGCTGCTAATTCCGGTACAGGAATTGGGTAAATTCTAAAAGCAAAAAATCCTATGAGTCCGCCAATGATGCCACCAATTGCGCCGTTTTTGTGTAAGTTTGATCCAAAATAGGCAAAAAGCAGTGGCACTAAAAGACAGCTTACTGAAATCTCATAGCTGCTAATCAGCAAAGAAATAATATCTTGTGGAACAAAATAGGAGGCTACAAGTGTGACAACACCAGTTATTAACGTAATGAGCTGAGAAACTTTAACCTGATCTTTAATCCCTAAGAAAGAAAAATTAAAATCTTGAGCAACATTTGAACTTACCGCGCACAATAGCGAGTTAGCAGTAGAGGTAATTGCTGCAATAATACCGCATACAGCAAACATCACGACATATTCATTAGTGAGAATTTCAATCACCGGAATTAACGGGCTTGCTCCTAAAGGCAAGTTCAAATTCATGAGTTGACCTTTCATACCGTAATAAATTGGGATGAGTGAAAAAATAAGCAGAAAAATACTGGAACCGATTGCCGATAATGCTGCAATTCTTTGTGTTCTGGAAGCAAAAAAACGTTGCGCTAAATCTTGTTCAATGAGAGAAAATAGTGCAGGAAGTGTTATGGTTGCAATCAAAGAAGAAGTGCTAATTCCCTTGAGCGAAAAATTTTGTTGTAAATGTGCAAGTGCAGTAAGTAAGAAAAATGAAGCTGGCTCGGTAAAGAGGTTATACACAAAGATCCCGCCAAAAATAAGGATGATCACCCATACTTGAGCTACATCAGTAACCACCACAGCTTTTAAGCCGCCAATCATCGTGTAGATAATAATAAAAGCCCAAAAAGTGAAAAGAATATATTCATTATTAATGTTTAAGCCATTTAATAATGCGCGTGATGCAACTACTTGGGCGATTAAAATGCCACACATGGTGGCAATTGAAAGAAGAGAGGCGATTTTTTTCAGATTTGGAGAATGATATTTTGTTTCAAAAAGTTCTGCAGTTGTGGCCACGTTGAGTGAGCGTAATTTAGCAGCAAATCCCAAGCCTAAAAGCAAAAAGCCTAAGGACATACCCAATGTATATAAAATTCCCCAGTAGCCAATGGCATATGATTTTTCAGCTGTGCCAAGCAACATGCCACCACCCAGCTGAGTTGCGATGAGTGTAAACATGACAGGCCAAAGACCTAGATCTCGGCCAGCCAAAAAGTAATCATCATTTGTTTTTATGTTTTTGGCAGAATATATGCCAATAATAAAATAGAGAATGCCAAGAGCTGAAAATATGGTTAAAAATAATGCAGAGTTCATCGTATTTTTTCCTTATAAATTATAGTTTGATTTATAGTACAAGATGAGCAGCTTTCTGTAAACCGTAACCAATCAGATCAAAAATATTTCCACTGCCGCATAGAACAACAAGTTGTGCTAAAGTTTTATATATTAACGCTTTGAAGATGATCTCTACAGAGTCAATAAAAAAAACACCATGACTGCCAATAGTTTGAATAAATTGCGGACAAACATAGAGCATAAGTTGCTTAAGTTTTTTCATGAGCATGTACTCCCCCTCAGACGGCGGCGTAGTAGCATCGATCTGTTGATAACGTTTATAGATTTTTATGCAAGCGTACATTAATGTGGCAATGTTGATTATTTTGTGGGCATTGTTTACCGTGAACCACGATGCTTGCTTTGGTGCTGAAGGGAGAGTTTCTTGCTTAGGGTGTTCTAGTGTTAACCAAGAGTGAGGTTGCGGTTTTTCATCTTGTTGTTCCAAGAAGTCAGCAGAAAATTGCCATGGACTTCGTAATATGTGCCCCTGGCAATTGGAAAACAGCATCATACAGACGAGAATTATTTTTTGCGTGTGATTCATGCACCAACTTTGTATTGCCCAACAGATTTAACGAGAAGTTGTTTGAGATGTTCAAGGCGTTGTATTTTTTGTGCTGCCAATTCCAAAGCTTGGGCTTGTCGTGGAAATAGTACAGCTATTTTGAAATAATTGAGCCAGTCGTGAAGTTTAATAAAATGAGTAAGCTCCTTTATCTCTTTATCAACATCATTGAAAAAATATACGAGTGGGTTTAAAAATTCAGCTACATTTTCGGCGCCAGCATATTTGAGGTTAATAGCGGCAAAGAGCTCTTGCGATGCGGTTGACTCAGATGTTGTAGCTATATTTTCATGCCATGATGACCATGTGTCAGATTTTGTGAGGGTTATATACGATGTGTAGAGCAATTTTGCCAATAGTGCACTGTAACCAAGGCCTAGAGTTCCTATGAACAGTTTTGGTGTAAATAAAGCCAATAGGCTTAAAGGTTTTGTTGGTCCCATAGGTTGTAGTAAGGTTGTTGTACCATCGAGACGAGTTTCGACAATAGCACCATCGTCATTAGAAAGAGGATTTGATTTTTGTTGAGCCCTTGTTTGTTGGACGCTGGTGTTGATATGGGAAGTTTGGGTAATTTTTGGTGCATTTTTGTTGCTTACGTATATGTCTGGAGTTCGGGTTTCTGCCACGTGTGCAGTGCGGTGCGGCGCATGGCAGCGTTGCTGTTCTGGTGTTGCTAATGGTTGTGCTTGAATTGGTTCTGGTGCTATTGCGTTTACTTGTGAGCAGGGCGCTGTACAATGTGATGGGCATGCGCTTGCAGTTTGTGGAGCGCTTGTGTGAGCATGAGCTCGTTTTCTGCCTGATTTGAATGATGATTTTGTTGAATTTTGGCCACCTGATATTTCTGTAATTACTTTAGTGTCGATAGTAACCCCATCGCCGGTTGGTGTATTATTATGGAATATTTGTTTGAAATCCGGATCGTTAGTTACGGAAATGTTTATTTCGCTATGTGTAGTTTTTATGTTTAGTATGCATAAGCTATAAGCAATACAGATTACATATAATTTTTTTGATTGTTTCATAGAAAATCCTTTTTTTATTTTCTGAATGATTCACGTTTTATTTTTTCAAAGATATGCCTAAATCTTTCATCTTGGAGAGGGTCTTTTCCAAAAATGCGCTCGAAGTTACAGTGAGAGAATTCCCATAATAGTGGGTAGAGTGGTGGCTCGGAATCAAATGCTTCTGCTTTTGCATCCAATTCTTTGGCATCTCCTGAGGATGATATTAACCATGAAGCGATGATGGGGCCATGGCGCCCTTGGTCGTAGGCAATGCCAAGGCTCTTGCGAGCTTGTCTGAGCGTTGGAGGAAACTTCTTTCTGTCTTGTCTGTTTGCAAGAAATTCATTCCAATGTGTTTCGTCATTACATTTTGTTTCATCATATTTGTCCAAGCTTTCTTTGTATAGCCTATGTTCTTCGGGAGTTAAGCTATGCCAATAAGCTAGTATGGCATAATCTTTCATCGCTTTCATATTTTTTCTAAAATCTTGGGATGATTGGCATGCAAGGCAATGCTTAAGATCTTCACCTCGTAAAGATGTGCAATCGGTAGGATCGTTTTTTTCGCTGGGCATGATGATAGTTTGATCAAATTTTTGGTTAAAAGTGGGTTTGTTTTCGACGTTTACGGTAACGTTATTTTCATCAGTTGTATCATCAGCTTGTGATTGTGTGGTGGCGGAGACATTGCCTAATAATTCAAAAGAAGAAATTATGGCGATACAAAGCATCTTTTTTTTCATCACATTATCCCATTATTTTTTACTTGGCGAAATTTTTTATTAAGATAGGATGTTGTTTGCGATGTATGCAACAATCTCTTAAAGAATTTTTAGTTGTTCCAAATTTGTGCGTAGCTGTTGGGCATTTTTAAAATAAATGCCTGCCATGTTTACGTGTGCAGCTCGCGCAATATTTTTTTTGTTATCATCGATAAGAATAATCTGCTTGTTTTCTGGATTACATGTTGTTTGGTACAGCGCAAAAGCTCCCGGTTGTCGTTTGCCGGTGTAATTATTTTCTGAGCTGGGCACCTGAACCTTATCAAATAGGGTGAAAATTTCCGGATAGGAGCAAGATAGATCGTTAACTATAGTGCAACCGATGTTGGAAAACAAATGAAGCGTATAACCCAAATTTTTAAGTTCTTGGGCGATTTTTATGGTGTCATGGTGAGGATTTTGTGCATTGGAGATATCGATTGCCAATTTTTTGTAGTGCTCAAGGGATGGATAGTTGCGTGTTAATCGCATGAAATACTCTTCAGGCACTGCACGTTTTAATTTTAGTGCAAGAACTGTGTAAGCAAATTTGGGATTCAAAAAATAAAAACCAATCGTGAATGCACGCTTGTTGTTCCACGCTAATTGTGCAATTTTTTTTCTGTCAGGTTTGAACAGCACGCCGTGAATGTCGAAAGTGATGATGGTGTTGTGCGGAGTGGGTGATAGCATGAAAACCTTTAGCTCTAACGATTATTTTATTTTTATGATAGAAGATAGCATATTGTCGGAAATAGTAGAAAGTCTTTGGCATCGGGTTACACTGGACGAACGTCCAGTGTTCGTTAGAAAAGAAAGATTAGGATTTCTTAGAAGTCGCTTTTGTATGAGCAGGAAGTTCAAGTAGTTCTTCAAGTCTTATTTCATGATATTCATCAATAATAAAATCTGATTCTTGTATGCGTTCTGGTTTTTTCGCCGTATTGATGCCTATGCACAGCATGCCAGCATCTTTTGCAGCTTTTATGCCATGGGTTGAATCCTCAATCGCAATACATTCAGATGGATGCAAGCCAAGTTGTTTTGCTGCATGCAAGTAAAGCGCTGGATTTGGTTTGAACTGATTATTAACATGGGTAATGTTATAAATATGTTCGCCAAAAAATTGCTTTAAATTAAGTGTCTTATCGGTTAATGCTACCGTTTCATCTGTTGCGTTGGTAGCAAGGCCAACCTTAAGATTTAATGTAACCACTTTATTATGGAATTCTTTAAATCCTTCGATGAAGCAAATTCCTTCGGCGTATAAATCATCTGCGTGTTCCGCTTTCTCTTTAATCAGATCGGCAAGATCATCGGCAAGATTGAAATATTCTTTGATGAGTCTGCAGCACTCAGTCATTGCTCTGCCAGAAAGCAGTTTTCCCAGTTCCTGGGCGTCATGTTCGGACAGTTGGATGCCTCGTTTTGCGAGTAGCTGGCGATTTGCTTTATCCCAGATATGGTGGGTATCGATAATCGTACCGTCCATATCAAAGATTATTGCTTTGTATTTCATAGATGTCTCCTTATAAGAGTTAAAAATAATAGGTATTTCTCCTTGTTTTTATTTGAGTTTAGTACAGTTGTCATCTTTAATTCTACGCTTTTTAATAGTTCTGGCTACCACCCCTTGGCATAACCTCTAAGTTGATATTTGCGGTGTCTGCCTGGAGTGGTGTTGGGGGGGGTGAGTGGGGGTAATGGTCTTAAAGATGAATATTGGGTTGATAAAATTGGGATTGAGTAGTACCTTTATAACCATAAATTTAGATATTTTTATAGGGGTATTTGGTATGGAAAAACATAAGATCATGGCGAAAATTAAACAAAACCATAAAGTGTCACCTCTCGTTTTTTTCTTGCTGGTGAAGATATCAAGTCTTTTTAAGGTGAGTTTTATCATAAGCTCTTATTTGGCAATGTTTTCCGCGACTTCTATCATCGCTCCTTTAGCCGGGGCATTTGGCGGATTAGCAAGTTGCGTTGCGGTGTTTGGTTTGAGTATGGGGTTAAAATTCGTGTTTGGTGGGCTTTCTCTGGCCTATCTTTTTTATCATATTCCCGGACTATTCGCTTCTCTGTATTGGGCAAGTTCTTCATTTTTAATTCGTTTGATGGTTCCATTGGCGTGCATGGTTGCCTTCATCGCTCATCCTGCGATTGGTGCCGGCTGGGTGTATAGTCTTTATTGGTTTATTCCGGTCGTTATTTATTTCCTTCGTACAGAAAATCTATTTCTCCAAGCATTAGGCAGCACCTTTACTGCTCATGCGGTAGGCTCTGTTGTGTATGCGTATGCAGATCCTATGTCTCCAGAAATTTGGCTGGCGCTTATTCCGGTTGTTATTGTCGAGCGCTTGATTTTTGCAAGTGGCATGGTGATTGTTTATCATGTGATTACATATATTTCATTACTACTGAAAAAAACTAAGAGTGTTGTAAGAGATACGCCCATAGGTAATAACTAAATTGTGTAGATTTTTATGAAAGATGTTAATGAAATACTCTGTGAAAATGGCAGGGTTAGTAGTTTTGATAGCATATTCATCAGAATCATTAATGTGTATGGAAACTGTAAGCTATGTTTGGAACCATCAGATAACCTCAAACATATCCAAGGTGGCTGTTGTCACTGCAGTAAGTTTATTTAGCTATAAAACGTTGCGTGATATATATCAACATTGGAATGCATCGACGGAGAAAAAAATGATCAAACACCTGGCATGTATCATGGATGGTAATCGTAGATGGGCACGTCAAAAAGGTTGGCTTCCCTGGGTTGGGCATCGACAAGGAGCTCAAGCAGTAAAAAATGTGGTTGATTTTTGTTTGGAGAAAAATATTCCTTATTTATCGCTGTATACCTTCTCTATTGAAAATTTTAAAAGGCCAGCAGAAGAATTAAATTATCTTTTTGATTTGATGATCGAAGAGTCAGATGCCTTGCTTGAGCAATATATAGCCAAAGGGGTTTGTGTTCGTTTTATTGGTGACCGAACATTGTTTCCCGAAAAAATTAGGCCCACATGTGAACGTATTGAGCAGGCAACGGCACATTTATCTACACTACATTTAAATTTTTTATTTTGTTATGGTGGTCGCCAGGAAATTATTGGCGGCATTAAGCAAATCATTGGTAAAATAAAAACAGGTGAATTGGTAGAAGATCAACTCACCGATGAACTTTTTGCCCAGTGTTTGTGGACCGCAGGCATGCCAGAGCCGGATATGATTTTGCGTACCGGTGGAGCTAAGCGGTTGAGTAATTTTTTACTCTATCAGGCAGCATATGCAGAATGTTATTTTATTGATTGTCTCTGGCCAGAATTAACTAAAAAACATCTTGAAAGAGCTATGGTTTTTTTTCAAGAAACCCAAAGGAATTATGGTACATGAAGACAGTATGTGTTTTGGGAGCAGGAGCCTGGGGAACTGCCGTGGCAACACTTTTGGCAAACAATGGATATAATGTAAGATTATGGTCCCACGAAGACGATGTTGTGCGGGAAATTTGCAAGCAACGGATAAACACAACGTATTTGCCGGGCATTGTGCTCGATCCTCGTATTGAGGCTACAACAGATTTACAACAAGCGATTTGTGGCGCGTCATGGATATTTGAAGCGGTACCTGTCAAATTTTTACGGGATGTACTACAAAAAGCTCTACCTTGCTATAATTCTGGCCAAACATGGGTTGTGTTGAGCAAAGGAATAGAACAAAAAACGTTACTACTGCCAACACAAATTATAGATGATGTGTTTGGACGGGCCACAAAAAAAGCGGTTTTTTCTGGCCCAAGTTTTGCGGCTGATTTGGCAAAAAAACAGATCACGGCAGTTACATTGGCAGCAACAGATTGTGCTGTTGCGCTTGAACTGCAAAAAGTATTAGCCAACCACTATTTTAGACCCTATATTTCGCTTGATATCATTGGTGCACAAGTTGGTGGCGCAATAAAAAATGTTCTCACGCTCGGCATCGGCATGCTTGATGGTGCAGGATATTCAGACAATGCAAAAGCCTTTCTTTTAACGCGCGGATTACACGAAATTGTTCAAATCGCTGTCGCTTTAGGCGGTCGACAAGAAACAATCTATGGTTTGTCTGGCGTTGGCGATTTGGTTTTGACGTCTATGGGCAATTTGAGCAAAAATTTGGCACTAGGCAAACGCTTGGGCCAAGGCGATAGTCTGACGAGTCTATCGGCTTCATCTTCTGTTGTGCCCGAAGGAATCAACACGATTCAATCTGTTTATGAGTTAATTGAGCGTTATAAACTAGATCTGCCAATTTGCCAAGGATTGTATCATGTCATTTTTAATGAAAAAACCATTAATGAATTTTTGGCTCAATTAATGGCTCGTCCACTTGAAAATGAATGCATTATTTAGTGTAATCGCAACAAGAAATGGTTAGTGTTGAGCAAACTTAATCGTGCAACTCAACTTTTGTTCTCGTGCAGCTAATAATGCTTGGCTTAAAAAACTGGTTATACGTTTAGCGTTGTTTGCTTGGTCATCTGGCTCATCACGTGCATGATATCTTGCAATATTTGGAATGTCTTGGCCAAAGTTCATAGCAACAGGTGACATACTTTTATCTTCTTTTTGTCTAAGCATCAAGTGTAGTTGACATAGAGGTTGTTTATGTACGTCTTTCCACTCACTATCAGATTGCACGGTTATCAAGGGCTTTTTACGAAGTCCTGTGTATTTTTCAACACGAGACAATTGGGTTGAAACTAAAGCATCATTATTTCTGGATTCTTGGCATACTGTTGAAACATCTCGAGTGAAATCAAATGGTCTTTCAGGATGTTCAAAAGCCCGAGTTATGTTAGACAATGCAATTATAAGGGCTCTATTAGTAGAATACCAGTTTGGATTTGGTTGAGTTGCTGCGGGTTGTCGCACAGTAAATATTACACTTACATAGGCGGTTTGCTCTGTTATTGATGGATCGAGGCTAATTAAAGTGCGAGCTGCTTTATACACCGCACCTGTTCTCATATTGGTAAAACTTGCGCCTCGTTTCATGCCTGTAGGGGGTGTTGAGTGTGATACGTCTCTGTTTACATGTGATGATGCATCAGATGGTTGTTGATCTCCGTCACTTAGGCTTCTAAGTGTCTGCGTAGGCTGTGGAATTGTGACTGTTGTTAATGATGTAGGTTGGTTGCTCGCTAGTACATGGTTTGTCTGGATGCTGATGCACAACATAATCACTGCTGAAAACAATTTTTTCATATTCATAAGAACCTCATTTTAAAACTTAGTACAAAAATCAGATCTTCTTCTGATTTTTGAAAACCTGTATATGTTTATATTATTGTTGATTTATAGCTATAAATATACAGAAATTATTCTAATTGTCAAATTTTTTATTGATCAAAAGATGAGGTTTTTAAGGATAAAAAAAGGCGTTGCTTAAAACAACGCCTTCAAATTTTTTATGTGCTCTTAAAAGACTAGTTATGCTCTTTCTTCTTCCACAACTTCATTAAGCAATGAGCCAGTGCTTGATGTGCGCTGCATCACGTTAGCTTGTTGTTCTCTGCAGGTAGGCGAAGTTCTCGCTTTGTGAGGGGATGCGGATGTAGAGCTTGGTGTCGGAGACATATCGTTGCGACTTGTTGTTCGAGAGTCAGGACTTTTGCTTTCTCTTCTTGCCGAACGCCCAGTACGGCCTTCGAATGAACCAGATCTTCCTCTGATAAGTAAGCTAGGCGGCACGAAGGCTGCAGGTCTTTGTGGGTTGTAGTCTTGTCTTAAAATGTCCACGCGACGGTGGTGCGCAGTAGTAAGACTCGCACAAAGTTGAGCAACACGTAGTTGTTCTTGTTGTTCGTGTTGTTTTTGTGCAGCAGCTTGTTCACGAGCTACTTGGTTGTCATGTTCCAATTGCTTTAACTTAGCAAGGTCTTGGACGCTTGCGCGGCAGTTACTAAACGTCAGAACTGATTGCATTTGGCTTGGAAATCCTGGATCAGGTGATTGTGGACGCGCTGGCCACAGATGGCTCATGATGGTGGAAATACGGAGGTACGGAGTTTCTGGCCTAAAAAAAGATTCATGAGATGCGCTAGCCGATGCGTTGCTTAACATCCCAACAACAATGAGAAGAAGTTTTTTTGTGTCCATATGAAGACCCTAGTAGATTTTTTGATTTTTTTTGTGGATGAACTGTTACGCATATCATACTACTATAAAGGTTTTTTTTGTAAAGTTTGATACAAAAAAATGAGTAAATAAAATAATAATTTATTTCTTTTTACTCGACATTGTCTGGCCCAGTTGTCGCTTGGCGTGCTATTGTCATAGCATACTGTGCAGAAAGATCTCTTTCTTCGGCTGAACAAGAACGAGAACGCCGAAATATTGGGCTTTGAGGTACGCTTGGTGCAGGAGTTTTGGGTAGTTGCGTACATGGAGTTTTATCTGCGCAGTCATCCGACTGTAAGTCTTGTGAGTCGAGAGTCAAAGCAAGCCGTGCGGTGATATGATGTCCTGTTGTTTGTATATTATCATCAGGTAGTTCTGCTAGATAAAAAGTCATTTTTGGCTTTTGATAGCTCGGTGATAATGCTGCAAGGCAAATAGATTTGTTTTTTGCATATTTTGGTGATGTTGATTCGCTGTCGGAGCAATCTGTTAAATCTTCATCTGTTGTTATTTTTAAGGGCCTATGATTGTTTGGGTTAGAACGATTTGTGACTAAATTTGGATTGGCTAATAGGTATTGGCTGCCCTGTATAGGGCTGCCTGTTTTTATTATGGGAAGTGATTGTGGGTTGAGGTTAGCTGGTGCAATAGGTATAGCAATAGGCAAAGACGCATAGCTGTTTGCGACAATTGATAAAGACAACAACAAATAAAATAGTTTCAGACTCATATACCACAACTTTCCAATAAAAGGGAACATCGTTCAACTAAACTTAAGCCGCATGGTACTATAAAGAAATTATTGTTGTAAATAGTTTTTTAAAATTAATATTCACACGCTTGCAATTGCATATGC
>Ga0206868_10248_pt1 | contig 13230 bp, 18 predicted proteins | sample Alteio_BWOrgCont_38_FD_152901 | JGI IMG/M metagenome (GOLD analysis project Ga0206868, IMG submission 152901) | Enriched cells from forest soil in Barre Woods Harvard Forest LTER site, Petersham, Massachusetts, United States -... | ecosystem: Environmental > Terrestrial > Soil > Temperate forest >... | reverse complement strand
TAGCGGCCGACGGATTCCGCGACGGCAATTGCCGACTCGTCACGAACTTTTTCGGCAAGCGTCATCATCGCCGATCCGGCGAGATACGAAACAAATGTATCGGGCTTGAAGACGGGCGCATTCATGTTGCGCTCAAAGCGCTCGTCATACTGATCGCCCCAGCAGAATTCACGTTCGCTGGGATGCCGCAGCCGCAACAGTTCAGCGCGCAGCACAATGATCGTCGGCAGCACGGTGGGATCGAACGGATAAAGTTCGGCGCAGGCTGCCAGCGAGAGCGCTAACGTCGTTGGCGTGTACGACAGCGGAACTTTGAGAAATTTGCGCAGCCGTGCGCCGGAGTGTTCGCCCGCCCAGACCAGGCTTTTCGCAACCGCGGGTTTCCGGTAGAGACTGCGCTGAAAAGCGGGCGCGGCGCTGAGATCGTTCGGTTCGTGTCCCTGGTAATAATGATCGCGCAGCCAATTTGCCAGTTCCTCGCACGTGACGCGTACGGTCGGAACCGCTTCTTCAAAAGCGCGGCGTAAAGCCGTTGACATGGCGCTCGACACACTGACCCCGCGGTCCCCAGTAGCCCAGTTTGGACGAATAATCAGAAGGGGGTATGCGGGCGGATTATAACAACGGGCGCTCGTTTTGACAGTTCAATTCTGAATGGTGCTCACCGTCCATGGGACGGATCGGGACTGGTGGCCGTATTCACGTCCACATGCGTCATGGCGCTGATCGGCAGATCCGGTGGATAACAGTTGCCGTCTGCGTTGTAGTTCTTCGGACACGACTTCGCTTCGTCGCGACGCGGAGACTGCGCGAACTGCCAGATCTCGGCATACGAAATGCCACTTTTAGCCGGGGACGGCGGATGCTTCGGAAACACACATCCCTGCGCCGGCGGACACGAATCCTGATAAGCCCATATCGCGATTTCGCGGCCCTGCGCATGATCGTGAATGTCCTTCGCCGTAACTACACTTTGCCCTTTCCCCTCTTCAAACGGGACCGCCGAGCAATACACGCCGGCTTTGAATCCGGCAGCGACCACGGCGTCAATCCACGCGTGCAAATAAGCCTGCTGTTCAGGAAGCATGCGGCCACCCTGCTCCTGATCGACGAAGATCGTGGTGCCCGCCGGAAAACCCTCGGCATTTGCCCGCGCGGCCGCGTCACGACCGTCGCGCTGACCAATCTGGGCCGCGTCTTTGCCCTTGAGTTGTTGATAGAGACGTCCGTTGTAGAGGACAGCGAACCCGAAACCGGCGGCTTTCACCAGTTCGCGCTTCCCCGCCCACGTGTTCCTGGTCTCGCCCGGCGGATTATTGAGCCAATACCCCGTCCATTCGAAGGTCTTGCGCAGCGCCGGAAGAAGGGCGTCACCCGGATAATCGTTGCGATCGAAGCCGAGATAGTACGGCGGCGCCTCGGCGCGCGCCTGCGCACGGGCTAAGTTGCTGAAACCCGGCAAGATGGCCGACAAAACAAGGCAGGCTGATAAAATTAAGGCTGTTCTAGGCATGGCGAGCACTTGGGCCGCGGGGCAATACCATTGCGAAGCGGCGCATCTTCCGTCATAATAACGGTTTGCCCCCGGTTGCGTTCGGATTCCAGTGGTACGGGCTCCGAAATCTCACCAGTGGTAGATGTGCATTCCATTCCGCGCATTCCGCGTGTCGATGGAGCCTAAAAATCCCCCCGCACAAGGGAAGGCCAGAACGTGGGCGCGCGCCCACGGTTGGGACCAGTTGTGCGACCCGTGGACAGAAAGTTCGCGGCAAATTAAGGAGAAGTTACCGTGTTGATGATCCGCCTGTCGCGCCGTGGCGCGCCGAAAAAGCCTACCTATCGCGTTGTTGTTATCGAAAAAGATCGCGCCCGCGATGGCCGTTCCGTTGAAGTCGTTGGCACTTACAATCCCCGTGGCAATCCGCCGGCGCTCGATTTGAAGCGTGAGCGCATGGATTACTGGGTCGGCAAGGGCGCCCAGATGAGCGACCGCGTGAAGAAGCTGTATGCCAAGGCTCCCGCGACCGCAACCGTTGCATAAGATTTCCACTCCGAACGAGGCCACAGATGAACAACGTTGCTAAGGGCGACCCGCGCGTATTGATCGAATACCTCGCGAAGTCGCTGGTCGAGTCGCAGGACGAAGTCATCGTTGACATCGAGCAGGAAGGCGAAACGACGTATGTGAACCTGGAAGTCGCCGAAAGCGACATGGGTCGCATCATCGGACGCCAGGGGCGCACGGCGAAGTCGTTGCGGGCGATCTTGAATGCCGCCGGAGTGCGGCACAAGACCCACTACGAGCTCGACATCCTCGACTAGAACGGGACTCCCGTGAACGAAGAGTTTGTCACCATTGCGCGAGTTCAGAAAACGCAGGGACGCATCGGTGAGGTCTTCGCGGAGTTGTTCACCGACTTCCCCGAGTTGTTCGAAGAGCGCCACCGGCTGTACGTCCTTCCGGAGCGTGGCGAACGGCGAGAGTTGGAACTGGAAGATCATTGGTTCCACAAGGGCGGGGTAGTTTTAAAGTTTCAGGGAATCGAAACGATCAGCGACGCAGAGACTTTGCTTCGCCACGAAGTGCAGATTCCGAAGCAGGATCGGGCCCAGTTAGAAGACGGCGCTACATACGTAAGCGACCTGGTGGGCTGCGAGCTCTTTGAGATCAGTGGTAAGGAACCACGCAAAGTCGGCGTAGTTGCCGACGTCGATTTCACGGCCGGCGAAGCACCTCTGTTGGTGGTCAAGGGCGATCACGAATACCTGATTCCCTACGTCGAGAGTTTCGTGAAATCAGCGGATTTCGCGGCCAAGCGGATCGACATGGTGCTTCCCGAAGGCATGCTGGAACTCGATGCGCCACTATCGAAAGCGGAGCGCGAGCGACAAAAGGCTGAAGCGGACGAAGCCCGCAACGCCGGCGAAGAGAAGCGAAGGAACCGATGAAGATCGATCTGATCACCATCTTTCCGGAATTTTTTCGCGGCCCGCTCGAGCATGGCATCGTAAACCGCGCGCAGAAAGCTGGACTGGTAGAAATCGCCGTCCGAGACTTGCGCGAGTTCACGCATGACCGTCACCGCACCGTGGACGACCGTCCATTTGGAGGCGGTGAAGGCATGGTACTGAAGCCGGAGCCGATCTTCGAGTGCCTAGAGGCAATGCAGGTTGCACCACGCGGGCAACGCGAGAATCAGCGGGTGTTGGTGCTATCGCCGCAAGGCAAGTTGTTCGACCAGCGAATGGCGCTGGAGCTCAGCAAACTCGATCGGCTGGTACTGATCAGCGGCCGCTACGAAGGCATCGACGAACGCGTTGCGCAGATTCTTGCGGATGGCGAAGTTTCCGTCGGCGATTTCGTCCTGAGCGGCGGCGAGTTGGGCGCTGCGATCATCGTCGACGCAGTTACACGATTGTTGCCCGGCGCACTGGGGAATGCAGATTCGGCGCGGCAGGAGTCGTTTACGGCGGTTGAGAAAGATTTGGGCGAAGGCCCGGACTCAACCTGTGGTTCCGGCGGATTGCTGGATTATCCGCACTACACCCGGCCGGCGGAGTTTCGGGGCCACGCGGTTCCCGAGGTATTGCAGAACGGGAACCACGATGAGATCCGGCGTTGGCGCCGCCAGCGCGCGCTGGAGAAGACGTTTAGAAATCGTCCCGACCTTTTGGATGGGGCAGAGTTAAGCAAGGAAGACCGGAAGTACCTCGCAACATTGCGAGACGAAAAAGATTAGATTCAGAAGGAAGAGATCATGTCGAATTCACTCGTTATTGAAAAGATGTTAGCCAAGACCCAGCGCACCGACCACCCCGTTTTCGCTCCGGGAGACACGGTCCGCGTGCACGTAAAGATCAAGGAAGGCGACAAGGAACGTACCCAGGCGTTCGAAGGCGTCGTCATCGGCAAGAAACATGGCTTACAGCCGAGCTTCACCGTCCGCAAGGTCAGCTTCGGCCAGGGCGTGGAGCGCATCTTCCCCACCAACTCGAAGGTCATCGACAAGATCGAAGTCCTACGGTCGGCGAAGGTCCGCCGCGCAAAGCTCTATTACCTGCGCGCCCTGAAGGGCAAGGCCGCACGCCTGAAGGAAGTCGACTAACTGAGAACCTGTAACGGCGTCCACCCTCTCGCCCAGCGGGAGGATGGACGCCGTCATACTTCCGGTACAGCGGCTCTTCAGCTCCCCGGTACTGCGGTGCTTCAGCTCCCGGTACTGCAGTGCTTCAGCTCCCGGTACTGCAGTGCTTCAGCTCTCGGTACTGCGGGCCTTCAGTCCCGGGTACAGCGGGGCTTCAGCCCCGCGTTAGCCACCCCTTACAACGGGGGCTTTAGCCCCTGAGGTAAGCTTTGCCATCGAAGAAACAGTCCGCCACCACAAAGTCCGGCAAACCTCTCTCCAAGGCCGCTCTCAAACTTCGTCTCATCAAGAAACTGAAATGCACCACGAAATACGAATCCCTCGCCTGGGCCACGGGCGCGAAACTCGTTGCCGGCGTCGATGAAGTTGGCCGCGGCGCTCTTTTCGGCCCGGTCGTAGCTGCTGCGGTCATTCTCGATCCCAACTACCGCATCAAGGGCCTACGCGATTCCAAGCTTCTCCCGGCGGAAAAGCGCGAGGTGCTCTCACAGCGTATTCGCGAACATTCCATTGCGTGGTCGATTGCAGCCGTGGACGTAGCTCGCATCGATCAGCTGAACATCTACTGGGCCTCGAACCTTGCGATGAAGCACGCCGTCCGCGGCCTCAAATGCCAGCCCGACCATCTCTTGATTGATGCGATGAAACTCGATCTCGAGTGCGCACAGACGCCGATCATCCACGGCGACGCCCTTTCGGCATCGATCGCGGCCGCATCGATCATTGCCAAGGTGCATCGCGATGCCCTGGTGCGCGAGTGGGCGCCGGTCTTCCCCGAATACGACCTCGCCAGCAACAAGGGCTACAGCGCGCCGAAGCACATCAAGGCCCTGCGTGAGATCGGCCCGTGTCCGCTGCACCGCCAATCGTTCGCCCCGGTCTGGATGGCGTCAGCGCCGCAAGAAGTTCTGGAATTCATGCTCGAAGAGACGGCGGAGGCGATAGAGCCGCCAGAAGTCCTGGAAGACTAAGTGCTCTGAATCAGGCGCAACTTTCCGCCCGCGTTGCCAGTTTTTCCGGAATATTTTAGCGCCGAACCTGCATCCAACTTTGGACTGGCCAACAGCTTTCCGGGACACGCTTTTTCTATTCGATTCTGAAACGGATCTGCATGAAACGGATACTTGTAGTCACCGCTCACCCCGACGACGAAGTGGGCGGCTTCGGCGGCAGTTTGCTCAAATACCGCGCCCAGGGTGTGGAAACCTACGTCATTTGCCTAACCGCCGGCGAGGCCGCAACCCACCGCGGGCACGCCACCAACGACCAGGAATTGGCGGAACAGCGCCGTGGTGAATTCGCGGCGGCCTGCAATGTTTTAAAGATCTCGCGCGGCTGGGTGCTCGATTACAAAGACGGAGCGCTCGACCGCGAGAATAGCTACCGCGTCGTCGGCGACCTCGTAAAACGTATCCGCGAGATTCGGCCGCAGGTGATCCTCACGTTCGGTCCCGACGGCGGCGCCACCGGGCATCCCGACCACTCCATGGCCTCCGTCTACGCGACCCTCGCCTTCCATTGGGCCGGACGCACCAATCGCTTCGCCGATCAATTTTGGACGGAGCTGAAAGAGCATCGCGCGCAAAAGCTCTACTACCAGACCACCAGCGTGCTCCTGCCCGACCGGCAACCAGTAAGCCCCGCGCCGGTAAGCTGTGAGATCGATGTCGCTGGGTACGTCGAGGAAAAGCTTCGCGCCTTCCGCCAACATCATTCGCAGCAGCCCTTATTCGAAACCTTCGAGGGCTATCTAAGAAAGCGTCCAGAGGTGGAGCTGTTCCAACTCGCCGCCTCCAGCCAACTGCAGAACTGCGCGATGGAAACGGATCTGTTTGAAGGAATTAAAGAATAAGTTTTGGCCGCGTTCAGTGGATTCTTGATTAACGGTACAGCGGGGCTTCAGCCCCGCGTCCAGCCACTCCACACAACGGGGCTTTAGCCCCTGAGGTAACGGCTCTAGTTCAAGAAATACTGCCGGTACAAAGTGTCCCGCTGCTTCGGCACGAACCCGGCGTCGCGGATGATCCGCCGCAGCTCCTCCTCGGTCGTGCAGTTGGTCACGCCCGCGGCCCTCACCACGTTTTCCTCGATCATCACCGAGCCCACGTCGTTGCCGCCAAAGCGCAGACCCATCTGGCAGACTTTCAGCCCCTGCGTCACCCAACTCGACTGCACATTCAGGAAGTTCGTGAGATACAGACGCGAGATCGCCAGCGTTTTCAGGTACTCAACTGCGGTGGCTTCGTCCCACCCACGTCCGCCAAGTGCCGTGTTATCGGGCTGGAAGGTCCACGGAATAAACGAGGTAAATCCCCCGGTCTCTTCCTGGAGCCGATACACGTGATCGAGATGATTGACGCGGTGCTCGATGGTCTCGCCAACGCCGAACATCATGGTCGCGGTCGTTCTCATGCCGAGCTTGTGCGCGGTGCGATGCACCAACAGCCATTCTTCGGTGCCGCACTTCAGGCGCGCAATCTTGTGCCGAACTTCGTCGTCGAGAATCTCCGCGCCGCCGCCCGGGATCGAGTCCAGCCCCGCATCACGTAAGCGTCGAATGGTTTCCTCCACCGAGATGTGGCTGTACTCCGCGATCGCCAGAATTTCCGACGCCGAGAAGCAGTGCAGGTGGATCTGTGGGAAGCGCTGCTTGATCCCGCTCATCATGCGCTCGAAATAATCGATCTTCAGATCAGGATGCAACCCGCCCTGCATCAGCACGCCGGTACCACCGAGTTCAACCGTCTCCTGGATCTTCGCGTAGATCGTATCGAAGTCGAGGATGTACCCTTCCTTCGCGAGCTTGCCTTTTAGCGGACGATAGAACGCGCAGAAGGTGCAGTACTCGGTGCAGAAATTGGTGTAATTGATGTTGCGGTCGATGATGTACGTGACCACGCCTTCAGGATGCAGCTTGCGCCGCACGGCGTCGGCTTCCATGCCGATACCGATCAGGTCATCGGAGCGAAACATCTCAAGTGCTTGTTCCCGGCTGAGCGACATATGAGCTACCGCTATTTTACCGTAGCTTCACACTTGTGCGCCGCGTCACTTTTTCTGCATCGCCGGCATGAAATAATGCGTCTTCAACTTTGAGGCAATCATGTTTACTGGCATCGTCGAAGAAATCGGCCACGTACAGAAAATCGAAATCAAGGGCGAGAACCGCCGCATCACCATCGCCGCCGAAAATACTCCCAGGCAGTTGAAAACCGGCGACAGCATTGCCTGCAGCGGCGTCTGTCTCACGGCCCTCAACATTACGCCAACTTCGTTTTCCGCCGACCTCGCTCCCGAAACCTGGGTGCGCACTTCCCTGTCGCGCATCACCGAAGGCGCCCTCATCAACCTCGAACTCCCTCTCCGTTTCGACGCCCGTATGGGCGGTCACATCGTGCAGGGCCACGTCGATGGCGTCGGCAAACTCATCGAGTTCGAGCGAATCCCGAACTCCGACGATTACTGGCTGCACATCGAAGTCACGCATGAGCTGGAAAAATATCTGGTCTACAAGGGATCAATCGCGATCGAAGGCATCAGCCTGACGGTCGCCAAGCTCGAAGGCCTGCGCTGCACCATCGCGATCATTCCGCACACCGTCGAGATGACCAACCTGAAATCGCTACAGCCGGGCGAACCGGTGAACATCGAGACCGACATCGTCGCGAAATATCTTGAGAAGTGGATGCGGAAGGATGAACCAAAGAAAGATGAACTGACCGTCGCAGCCCTTACCGCGAAGGGATTCTAGTTCGCCTTAAATTCCACGCAGAGTGCCACCAGGCAAAATAGCGAGCACACCACGGTCGTAAGTCGCGGCTGTCCTTTGCCGATCAGGCCGCCGACAAAAGCCAATATCCCCGCAAGAAACGCCAGCCCCATCAATACGCCCTGCGTGGCTTCCATGAACCGATAGCCGCCGTGGATATGCGCGCGAATCGAAAGCCCGACCACCACCGCCAGCGAAAACGTGGTCGCAACGAAAGCCAGCAACAGCACGACGCCGCGCCAGTTATGAATCTCCACGCTGAAGGTTTTCGACCACCACAGCCACGCGAAGATCACCCATGCCGACGCGATGACCTGGAAAGAGATCCCGAGAATTCGATCGAACAATCGTGAGCCTTTCTAGCCAACGTCTCCGGCCTGCGGGCGGCGCAGATCGGTTTTTCCGAAGTTCCCGAATTCCGTGGAATCGAGTTCGAGAAACTCCTGCACGATTTCTTCCTTCGAATTCTCCATTTCTTTGGGCGTCCCGTAGAACACCACGCGGCCTTCATAAAGGAAGATCAGCTTATCGGCGAGCTTCTGCGCCAACGACATGTCGTGTGTAACCACCACGCTGGTCAACTTGAGCTGATATTTAAGCTTCTGGATCAGGTCTCCGAGCAGGTGCGCCATCATCGGATCGACCATGGTCGTCGGCTCGTCGTACAGAATGCACTCCGGCTCGGCGGAAAGTGCGCGTGCAATCGCCACCGAACGGCGCATGCCGGTCGAAAGTTCAGCCGGCAGCAATTCGCGCATGTGGCCGACGCCCACCATCTCGAGCAATCCGTCAACAATCTGGTAGATCTGCGCCTCGTCGAGGCCTCCGCGCTCACGCAACGGGAACGCTACATTCTCACCTACGGTCAGCGAGTCGAACAGCGCGCCGCTCTGGAAGACCATGGTGACCTTCTTACGGATGCGTTCCATGTCTTTTTCGCCGTAGTCGGTAATGTCTTCGTGAGCGACGAAAATGCGCCCCGAGTCCGGCTTCAGGAAGCCCATGATGTTATGCAGTGAAACCGATTTGCCCACGCCGCTGCGGCCGAGAATGCACATCGTCTCGCCGGCCTTCACGCTCCAGCTCACATCGCGCAGCACATGTTTATCGCCGAACGATTTGCTGACATGCTGAAACTCGAGATACGGAAGATCGTTCTCCTTGCGATGGGCGACGGCTTCGCTGGAGTTGCTGACCACCACGGTATTGTCGTTAGCGCTCATCCCTGCTTTGTCTCTTTCGTCCGTGCAAGTTGGGAAAACTCTTCCGGCGTATTCAAATTCGCGAACATCGCCGGATCAAATCCGGCGGCGCGCATTTCATTCTCTTCCACGTACTCCACCCGAACCAGCGCCAGGGTATCCGTAACTTTATAACGTCCACGCTTCAGCTGCTGCTCCGCCACCGCGCGAAATGGACGCCGGTACACCGCACAGGTTCCCTGGATGCCGCCATCTGCATCCGGCACGGTGGCCAGGGCATCCGGCTTCGCTGTGGCGCGTTGCACAAGATACTTCAGAAACTCGGCGGTGACCATGGGTGTATCCACGGAAAGCACGATGTTTAGTTCGCTGCCGCTCACTCCCAATGCGCTGTGGATACCGGCCAGCGGACCACACTGCTGGAACTCGTCTTCCACAATATCCGCGCCGAAGTCGGAATAGCGCTCGCGGGCACCGACGACGATCACGTTGTCGCTGACCTGCTGCGCGGTCGCCAGCGCGTGTTCGAGCAACGTCTTCCCTTCCAACTGCAGGAGCGCTTTATCGCTACCCATGCGGGTGCTGCGGCCTCCGGCGAGAATGAAGACGGATACGGGGTTCACGCCAGCCATGATACACGCGGTACCCCTCGGAAACAGGCAGGAAATCGGCAATTCTCGTGGTATCCTCCACCGCAGCGAACCAGAAGCCAACAACTCCTTCGACCATGCGTCTCAGCAAACGTCTAGGCACGCCGCTGTTGTTGCTCGTGGCTCTCATCACGGCGAGCATCATCGGCTATCGCCTCATCGGAGGCCCCGATGTTCACTTCCTTGACGCGCTGTACATGTCGATCATCACCCTCGCCGGCGTCGGCTACGGCGAGATCGTGGACACCAGCCACAATCCCTGGCTCCGGATTTTCAACATCGGCGTCATCATGGTCGGCGTCACTTTCACGGTCTATGTATTTTCGGCCGTCACCGCCTTCCTCGTGGAAGGGCAAATCACCGACCTGTTCAGGAAGCGCAAAATGCAAAAGCGCATCAGCGAACTTCGACACCACTACATCGTCTGCGGCCTCGGCGACACCGGCCGCTATGTCGTCGGCGAGCTCCACAAAACCGGCACGCCCTTCGTTGCCATCGACCAGAACGAAGAGCACGTCAAACAGTTCATCGAGAAACAGGGCGACGAATATCGCGAGATGCTCTACGTCATTGGCGATGCCACCGATGAGGCCATCCTCGACCAGGTAAACCTCGAGCACGCCAAGGGACTCATCGCCGCGGTTTCGAGCGACAAAGACAATCTCGTGATCACCGTGGTGGCACGGCAAAAAAGCACCAAGGTCCGCATCGTGGCGCGCTGGACGGATGCCAAGTACACCGAGCGCCTGATAAAGGCCGGCGCCAATTCCACCGTTTCGCCGAACGCCATCGGTGGTATGCGCATGGCCAGCGAGGTCCTGCGTCCCCACGTCGTCGGCTTCCTCGACATGATGCTGCGCGAGAAATCGAAAACCTTGCGCATTGAGGAACTGGTTGTGAAAGGCCACTCGCCGTGGCTCGGTCAGCAGCTTGAGGCTTTGCGATTGAAGTCGGAATACAACTTGTTGCCGCTGGCCATCCGATCCACGCATGAGGGAGCGAGCCCGAATTTCTGGGTCAACCCTCCGGAGAATGTTGTTCTAAGTGCCGGCTCGGTTGTGATCGTGATGGGTGACGTGAATGACATCCGCCGCGCCCGCAACGATTCCAAGGAAGATCACGATCCCGCAGCAGTGCCGCCAGTGGCAAAGGCCTAATTGGCGCGGGCGTTATCCGTGGCCGGGGTGCCAGGGATGCCGCACTTGATCTCCATCCCAACAATGCGGCCGGCGATATCCAGGTCCAGCGCTCCTAGTGCTTTGATCACCGCATCGCCGTTCTGACCGGGCACGGCCACAAATACGCGGTCATCCACCTGCCCAACCGTCTCGTCACGATGGATAAACGAAAGCGCCTGCTCGTTGCGGCATGGTTTCGGAAGTGTGAAACTGACGTCCGCCAGCTCTCCGGTCTCCGTTAATGAAACGGCAACCTCGAGCGGCACCCGCTGCTTCACCTCGTCCGCCTCCAATTCCCAAAGTGGATTGAAGAAGACGTAATACAGGTACCCGGTTTCCGGATCATTTTCAGTTCGTTCTACGCGCAAAGACATGGTTCGGCCTCAACCTTCAAGCGGCTTATTGTAATGCCTCGGGTCAAACCCAACCCATTACCTTGGAGAGTCTCCCTTTCCACGGTAATCCTTGCTGGGCGGGCTCAGCACCGATACCGCCCATGCAAATCCTTTGATTTCGCGAATTCCGACCCTCTGTTATAGTGGCTCACACATTTAACGACCAAGCATGGAACTGATCTCGCCAACCGATTTTGCGAAAGAAAAAGTCCTGGCCATCCAGGACTATGCGTCGTTGGCGGGCCATTCGCTCACCAACGTCTTTAAGCATCCGCGCTACCTTGCCGACACCCTTCAGCAGGCCGACCTCATTGGTGTCGGATCGCTGCCGATCGTCATCCTCGCCGGCTTTTTCACCGGTGCCGCTTTGGCGTTGAATACGTCCGCCACCCTCGAGAAGTTCGGATCGATCTCATTGACCGGCCAGTTGGTTTCTCTCTCCATGGTCCGCGAACTCGGCCCCGTGCTCACCGGCTTGATGGTCGCCGGCCGCAACTCCAGCGGTATGGCCAGCGAACTCGGCTCGATGAAAGTCACCGAGCAGATCGACGCCATGCGCGCTCTCGGCACCGATCCTTCGAAAAAGCTGACGACGCCGCGCGTCATCTCGACCATCGTCATGCTCTTTTTCCTCAGCATCATCTCCGATCTCATGGGCCTCACCGGCGGTTTCTGCGTCGCCTGGGCGCTCCTCGGACTCGATGCCAACCAGTACTGGACTACCGCCTACCAATCGCTGGTTTTCCAGGACGTAATCATGGGACTCACTAAGCCCATCGTCTTCGGTTTCTTCATCGCCACCGTGGGCTGCTATTACGGACTGACCGCCACTGGCGGTACGCAGGGCGTAGGTCGTGCGACCACGCAGGCCGTGGTCACTGCGTCCGTGCTGATCATCGCCTCCGATTTCTTCATTACCCGCTTCCTCATGGTCGCCCTGGGATAAGCGGATGAGCAACTCCCTCATCACGACCCCTGACGTTCAATCAGTCAACGCCGATGGCGACCAGATCGCCATTGCGTTTGAACACGTCAGCATCGCCTTCGAAGAAAACAAGGTTCTCGAAGACATTTCCTTCACGCTGAAACGCGGCGAGACAAAGGTCATCCTCGGCGTAGCCGGTACCGGCAAAACGTTGCTCTTAAAACTCGCGCTAGGTCTCTTGCGTCCCGACAGCGGCCGGATTTATGTTCTCGGCCACGAAGTCACCAGCATGAAGGAAGAAGATCTCTTCGACCTGCGCCGCCAGGTCGGCATGGTCTTCCAGGAAAGCGCTCTCTTTGACTCGCTGACGGTGCGCGAAAACGTCGCCTACCCGCTCATGGAACAAGGCAACGTTCCGCCCGATGAAATCGAAAAGCGCGTTCGCGAGGCACTCCGCTTCGTCGAGCTCGAACACACGCTAGATCTTTTCCCGGGCGAACTCTCAGGCGGTATGCGCCGTCGCGTCGCCATCGCCCGCGGCATGATCACCCATCCCGAAGTGATCCTCTACGACTCCCCAACCGGCGGTCTCGACCCCGTGACCTCGACCACGATCGTCGAGCTGATCGTAAAAGGCCGCGACGTCTACAAGACCAGCTCCATCGTCGTCACCCATCGCTTACAAGACGCCTTCGTCATGGCAACGCATTACTTCGACAAAGAAGCCAACATGATGAAGCCGCTAAAAGACGGCTCCCGCCGCGACGTCCACACGCGCTTCCTGATCCTCCGCGACACCAAGGTCATCTTTGAAGGCACCGCCGCCGAAGTCGTCGCCTCGAAAGACGAATACCTAAAAGAATACTTGTCTTAGGAATTAGGTACAGCTGGGCTTCAGCCCAGCGTCAGCGCCCCAGCCCCAAGTGGCTTTAGCCACAGAGGTAAACGCAGGACTTCGCTCAACGC
>Ga0206868_10250_pt1 | contig 13234 bp, 11 predicted proteins | sample Alteio_BWOrgCont_38_FD_152901 | JGI IMG/M metagenome (GOLD analysis project Ga0206868, IMG submission 152901) | Enriched cells from forest soil in Barre Woods Harvard Forest LTER site, Petersham, Massachusetts, United States -... | ecosystem: Environmental > Terrestrial > Soil > Temperate forest >... | reverse complement strand
CCCATGTTGCGGGCGGTTCCCATGATCGACCGAATGGCCGAATCGAGCTTGAGAGTATTCAAATCGGGCAGCTTCAACTTGGCAATCTCTTCCACCTGCTTGAGCGTGACCTTCGCCACTTTGTTGCGGTTGGGCTCGGCGGACCCCTTGACGATTCCAGCAGCGCGCTTCAAAAGCTCCGAGGCCGGCGGAGTCTTCATAATAAAGGTGAAGGTGCGGTCGCTGTAGATGGTGACCAGCACAGGAATGATCATGCCGTCAGGCTCTTTCGACGTTTTTGCATTGAACTGCTTGCAAAAATCCATGATGTTCACACCATGCGGTCCAAGCGCGGTGCCCACGGGCGGCGCCGGTGTGGCCTTGGCGGCCGGCAATTGCAGTTTTACTGTGGATTGAATCTTTTTCGCCATTCTCTAGTCCCCTGCTGAAGTTCTTCGCGCCCAGGGCGCGGGCTCTGCTATGCGACCTTCTCCACCTGCCCAAAATCCAACTCGACCGGCGTGGAGCGGCCAAAGATCGTCACCGAAACTTTCAGGGTGCTGCGATCGGAGTTCACCTCTTCCACGACACCTGTAAAGTTCGCGAAAGGCCCTTCCCCGATGCGCACCTTCTCGCCGCGCTCGAAAGATAATTTCGGCTTTGGCTTCTCCGCCGTGGTGGTGGCGCGATTCAAAATGTTTTGAACTTCTTCGTCCGTCAGCGGCGAAGGGGTCTGTCCCGAGCCGACAAAGCCTGTGACGCGCGGCGTGGACCGCACCACGTGCCAGGTGTAATCGTCCATATCCATTTCCACCAGCACGTAGCCGGGATAACACATGCGAGGCGAAATCACTTTCTTGCCGCCGCGCACCTCTACTACCGATTCCGTTGGAATCACGATCTGGCCGATTTTGTCAGTGAGCCCAAATGCCGCCACACGGCCTTCCAGGCTTTCCTTCACCTTCTTCTCAAACCCGGAGTAGGTGTGGACGATATACCACTGCTTCGGCATTACATTTCCTTCAGTGTTTAACAAAGTGAAATAACCAGTCCTCTGCTTTGCTTAAAAGCGAATCTGTCATGAAAAAGAACATTGCAAAAAAGGCCACCGTCACGATCACCACAATCGTGGTTGACCAGACATCTAGACGCGACGGCCAGTTGACCTGTTTCATTTCGACGCGCACGTCATGGAAGAAAGTTCCCAGCCTTTTGAAAGACTCGGAAACCTTTCCCACCGGCGACATCAGGGAAAATCCACTGACTCGATGCTCTTCCTCTTCGCGATTCAATTTTGCCGCCTGCGCCATTCCGTCAACCGCCCTCGCCCCTGCGAATTCCGCTCGTTTCGACCGTCCCGCCTAAATACTGGCAGGGGAGGAGGGATTTGAACCCCCACATCCGGTTTTGGAGACCGGCGGTCTACCGTTGAACCTACTCCCCTGAAGCCCGCACCGGTCCTACTTCACTTCTTTGTGCGCGGTGTGTTTCCGGCACGTATTGCAAAATTTTTGGGTTTCGAGCCGGTCTTGATGCTTTTTCCGGTTCTTGGTGGTTGTGTAGTTGCGGTTTTTGCAATCATTGCACTGCAATGTGATGATCTCGCGCATAATCTCTATCCGTCGTTATCCCCTGTTACTTGTTACTCGATGATCTCCGCTACGGCTCCGGCGCCGACGGTGTGGCCGCCTTCGCGAATCGCAAACCGCAGTCCTTTCTCCAATGCTACCGGCGTAATCAGCGTGATCTCCGCCGACACGTTGTCTCCCGGCATCACCATCTCCACTCCCTGCGGCAGCTTCACGTCTCCGGTCACATCCGTCGTCCGAAAATAAAACTGCGGCCGGTATCCCGTAAAGAATGGCGTGTGCCGCCCGCCTTCTTCCTTCGTCAACACGTAAGCTTCAGCCTTGAACTTCGTGTGCGGCGTGATTGACCCAGGCTTGCACAGCACCTGCCCGCGTTCCACCTCGTCCTTCTCCGTGCCGCGCAGCAGCAGCCCCACGTTGTCGCCCGCCAGCCCTTCATCCAGCAGCTTGCGAAACATCTCGATGCCCGTCACCGTCTTCTTCATCGTCGGACGGAACCCCACAATCTCCACTTCTTCGCCCACTTTTACCTTGCCGCGCTCGATCCTTCCTGTTACCACCGTGCCGCGCCCCGATATCGAGAAAATATCCTCGATCGGCATCGCAAACGGCTTATCCACTTCCCGCGGCGGCAGCGCGATGTTCTTGTCCACCGCTTCCATCAGCTCCAGCACCGACTTCTCCCACTTCTCATCCCCTTCAAGCGCCTTCAGCGCCGAGCCCCGAACCACCGGAATCGTGTCTCCCGGAAATTGGTAGCTCTTGAGCAACTCCCGCACTTCCAACTCGACCAGTTCGAGCAGCTCGGGATCGTCCACCATGTCGCACTTGTTCAAAAACACCACGATGTACGGCACGCCCACCTGCCGCGCCAACAGAATATGTTCCCGCGTCTGCGGCATCGGGCCGTCGGTTGCCGCCACCACCAAAATCGCTCCGTCCATCTGCGCCGCGCCCGTGATCATGTTTTTCACATAATCGGCGTGCCCAGGGCAGTCGATGTGCGCGTAGTGACGGTTCGCCGTCTCATACTCCACGTGCGACACCGCGATCGTAATCCCGCGCTCGCGCTCTTCGGGCGCGTTGTCAATCGAATCAAATGCGCGAAACGCCACCTTCGGGTTGTTCTTCGACAGCACCTTGGTGATCGCCGCCGTCAATGTCGTCTTTCCGTGGTCGATGTGCCCGATCGTCCCTACGTTCAGGTGCGGCTTGACTCGCTCGAATTTCTCCTTCGCCATGTCTTTCTCTCCGCTCCGTTATTTCCGTTGAGTGCTTCCGCTACCTCTTTGCCTTGACCCCGTCTTTACCGCCGATAATCTCTTCGGCGATATTGTTCGGCGCCTGTTGATAATGTGCAAAGTGCATTGTGAAGCTGCCGCGTCCTTGCGTCTTGCTGCGAATGTCGGTGGCATATCCGAACATTTCCGATAGCGGGACGAGCACGTTGATGATTTCCGTGCCGCCGCGCGATTCGCGCCCTTGCATCTGGCCGCGCCGCGAGTTCAGGTCCGCGATCACGGTGCCCATGTAATCTTCCGGCACCACCACTTCCACCTTCATGATCGGTTCCAGCAATTTCGGGCTGGCTTTCCGGCAGGCTTGCTTGAAAGCGATCGATCCCGCAATCTTGAAAGCCATTTCCGAGCTATCCACATCGTGATAACTGCCGTCGATGACGGTCACAGCGAGATCCACCATTTCATAGCCGGCCAAAACGCCGGTTTCCATGGCTTCCTTCACGCCGTTTTCAATGGGAGGAATGAATTCCTTAGGGATGGCACCGCCAACGACTTTGTCGATAAACAGAAGCCGATGGTCTTTGTCGAACCGCCATTTACCGCCCTTGCCCGCAACCTTGAGCGCGAGAGCGTCGAGTTCATCGGTCGACATTTCGTGCATGTCGGTGTGCCCGTCGCTTGGCAGCGGCTGAACCGTCAGCACCACGTGGCCGTACTGACCGCGTCCGCCGGTCTGCTTAGCGTATTTTTCTTCGCCTTCAGCCAACTTGAGAATCGTTTCGCGGTACGCCACCTGCGGCTTTCCAACGGTGGCCTGCACACCAAACTCGCGCATCATGCGGTCGACAATGATTTCCAGGTGCAATTCGCCCATTCCAGAAATTAACGTCTGGCCTGTATCTACATCCGTATGCACTCGGAATGTGGGATCTTCCTGCGCCAGCTTTCCGAGCGCAGTGCCCATTTTTTCCTGATCCGCTTTGGTTTTGGGCTCGATGGCTACGGAAATCACTGGCATGGGGAAATCGATGGCTTCTAGGACAATTGGCTTTTCTTCACTACACAGCGTGTCGCCGGTCGTCACATTCTTTAGGCCGACGCACGCGGCGATATCGCCCGCTTCTACCGACTCAATTTCCTCGCGCTTGTTGGCGTGCATTCGCAGCAGGCGGCCCACGCGCTCGCGGGTCTTCCTGGTCGAGTTGTAGACGCTCTGCCCGGCCTTCAGCACCCCGGAATAAACGCGAATGAAGGTAACGTGACCCACATAAGGATCGGTCATGATCTTGAAGGCCAGCGCGGCAAACGGCTGGTCATCCGAGGAACGCCGCAGCTCCGGCTCTTCGGTCTCCGGATCCATTCCTTCGATCGGAGGAATATCGAGCGGCGACGGCAAATAATCCACCACCGCGTCGAGCAGCGGCTGCACGCCCTTGTTCTTGAACGCCGAGCCCGCCACCACCGGCACGAGCTTCAGCGCAATCGTCGACTTCCGCAGAGACGCGCGCAATTCCGCCGGCTCAAGCTTGTGCTGGTCCAGATATTTCGTCAGGATGGCGTCGTCGTGCTCCGCAATGTACTCCACCACCTTGTCGCGGTGCTCTTTGTAAAACTCCGGCGTCAGCGCCGACGCCTTTACCGCCGTTTCGAGTTCCGGATGCTCCTTCAAATACGCGGCATCCCACAACTTTTCCAGCGCCACAAGCTCGTATTCCGCGCCCAGCGTTTCGCTCTTCCAGATGATCGCGCGCTCTTCGATGAAATCGATCACTCCGAGGAAATTATCCTCGCGCCCAATCGGATACTGAATCGGCACGGGATGGCCTGAAAGCCGCTGGCGCATTGTCTTTATCGAATGATCAAAATCCGCCCCGATGCGGTCCATCTTGTTGATGAACGCAATGCGCGGCACGCGATACTTATCCGCTTGCCGCCACACGGTTTCCGTCTGCGGCTGCACGCCCGCCACAGCGTCAAAAACCGCCACGGCGCCGTCCAACACCCGCAAAGACCGCTCGACTTCCACCGTAAAATCCACGTGTCCGGGTGTGTCGATAATATTGATGCGATTCTTTTCGCCGAACCGGTCCCAAAAGGCCGTGGTGGCCGCGGAGGTGATCGTAATTCCCCGCTCGCGCTCTTGCTCCATCCAGTCCATGGTGGCGGTGCCTTCGTGCACTTCGCCGATCTTGTAGGTCACACCCGTATAAAAAAGGATGCGCTCGGTGCAGGTCGTCTTCCCCGCATCGATGTGCGCCATGATCCCGATGTTGCGCGTTTTCTCGAGTTGGACTTGCCGTGCCATCTGAAATTTTCGTTCGCGCTACCAGCGATAATGCGCGAAGGCCTTGTTTGCCTCCGCCATGCGGTGCACGTCCTCCTTCTTCTTTACCGCTCCGCCCCGGCCATTGGCCGCATCCATAATTTCTTCCGCCAGCTTGTCCGTCATCGACCGGCCCGAACGCGTTCGCGCATTCAGCACCAGCCAGTGAATCGCCAGCGACTGCCGCCGAAACGGGTTCACTTCCACGGGCACCTGGTAGTTCGCGCCGCCCACGCGCCGCGTCTTCACTTCCAGCATCGGCTTGCAGTTCTCGACGGCCTTCTTGAAAAGCTTGAAGGCATCGTCATTCGATTTCAGCGCCACGTGGTCCATTGCCTTATAAAAGATCACCTGCGCGGTCGAGCGCTTGCCGTCGTACATCATGCTCGAAATAAATTTCTGCACGAGATCGCTGTTGTAAACCGGGTCTCCCGGAATCCTTCGCCGAAGCACCCAACCTTTTCGAGGCATCGCTTCTTCTCTCCTACTTCTGAGCCGACTTCGGCCGCTTGGCGCCATATTTCGAGCGCCCTTGCTTGCGATTCTCCACGCCTGCGGCGTCGAGCGTTCCGCGAATCACGTGATACCGCACTCCCGGCAAATCCTTCACGCGGCCGCCGCGCACAAGCACGATCGAGTGCTCCTGCAGATTGTGCCCGATTCCCGGAATGTACGTGGTTACCTCGGCGCTGTTCGTCAAGCGCGCGCGCGCTACTTTTCGCAGCGCTGAGTTCGGCTTCTTCGGTGTTTGCGTATAAACGCGAACGCACACGCCGCGCTTTTCCGGACATCCCTCGAGCGCCGGCGATTTCGTCTTCGTCCGGATCTGCTCGCGGCCGTTCCGCACCAATTGTGAAAACGTCGGCACGCTTCCTCCATGAAATTTGCCAGACTGGTGCCAGCAGAGCGCACGCGAAAATTTCTCCCGCGCAGTACTCTGCGGGTGCATGATCGGAAAAGGTAGCCACCTTGAGGACTTCAAGGTGCTCCGCGCTGACGCTTCGCTTCACCCCGAGGAGTGAACTGCATCTGCTAAAAACGGAGAGGCTTTACACGGCTTTGCGGGGCTGGCGCCCCATTTCGGCCGCTCTTCCTAAACCCCGTTCCGTACTTCTGTTCCGGGGTGGAAGACTTCCCTGTCACCACACCAAGCCCGAAGGCTTTCCAGACAACCGCGCAAGTATAGGAAAAAGAACAACTCGTGTCAACCCGATTCCCGTGTGGAAATCATCGTGCTTCGCTTTTCCGCCTTCCATTTAGCCCAACCGTTTCGCCCCCCGCACACTGCGCCTTCATTCTCTTTACAGCCCGTCTTCGGAGTCACACCATTAACAACTAGATACATAGTTATCAGCCGCCGCACCTCCGAACGGCCTGAATTATTGGCATTTAAGCGGTTTTGGCAGCCCCCTCGCCCCCACTTCCCCGGCAATCCTCAATCCCAGGACACTTTTCCAATTGCTCAACCTGACACGTCCGCAGCCTTTACTCCCTTTTCGCATCGTGGCTAAACTCCTATGCCGGGTTTTCAACAGGGAGCATTCTTGAAACGTGCCATAGCGCGACTTCTATGCCTGCCAATCCTGGCAATCACACCCATTCTCGCCGCGCAGCACGGCGCGCTCGCTCCTTCTCGTGCGCCGGTCGCTGTTCAACCGGAAACCGCGCAAAAGGATTCGCGTGCGAAAAAATATTCATCAGAGCCATACGTAATCGAACAGTACACAACCGCGATTCGCTTTGACGATGATGGCACAGCGGAACGCATCGTGACCGCGCGAATTCACGCCCAAACCGAACCAGGAACCGCGCGCCTGAGCGATCTGGTTTTCAATTACGATTCAGCCCACGAACAATTCAATCTCGTTTCGCTGCGCATTCGCACGCCCAGCGGCGCGTCCACAACCCCCACTCCATCGGTAATGAACCTTTCGACTGCCGCCGTTCGCGACGCGCCCGCCTATGCCGATTTCAAGGAGGCGCGCGTAGCGGTCCCGGAGCTGCACGCTGGAGACGTGCTCGAATATCAAGTGTCCATCCGCCTCGTTCACCCGCTGGCGCCCGGCAATTTCTGGACGGCGTTCAGATTTCTCGACAATGCCGTTGTACTCAACGAGCTGCTTGAAATATCTGTACCGGCAGGACGGATGGTAAAGCTGAGGTCGCCACACGCTCCCTATTCCACAAACGCCGCTTCCGCGAAGGGCCGCGTCGTCTACCAGTGGACGCATGCAAATCTCATTCCTGCCGCGCCAGACGAAAAATCGAAAGCCGCTGCCGCGCAGTCTCAAGAACGAATTCCCGATGTCGAGCTCACCAGCTTCGCCACTTGGAGCGATTTCTCCAAATGGTACGCCGCACTCGACCTTGGACGTGCGGAAGCCGCCCCCGAAATCAAGGCCAAGGCCATCGATCTCACTCGAAACGCTGGCACCGAATCCGCCAAGATGCAGGCCCTGTACGATTACGTCTCCAGAAACATTCGCTCCGTGGACTTATCGTTTTCCCCCGGAGCTCACGAGATGCATTCGGCGGCCGAGGTTTTCAAAAATCAATATGGAGACGCGGCAGACAAGCACACTCTGCTTTCAGCCATGCTTCGGGCCGCTGGGATTCCAGCCGATGCCGTTTTGCTCTCGTCATCGCGGACTCTCGATCCCCTATTCCCTTCACCCACGCAATTTGACCGTCTGCTCACCACCGTATCCCGCAACAACGAAATCGTCTGGATGGATTCAACGGACGAAGTCGCTCCCTTTCGTTTTCTCCCCGCGCCGCTGCGCGGAAAGGCGGCTCTGCTGGTTTCATCCGCGCAAGGCAAAATGATTGTCACTCCGGCCGACCCTCCCTTCCTTTCCACGCAGAACGTGGAGGTGGAAAGTCAGGTGAGCGCTCTGGGCAAGTTAACCGGAAAAATCCGGTATCGTCTGCGGGGAGACAACGAGTTTGTCCTCCGCCTCGGATTTCATCGAACGCCCCAGGCTCAATGGAAGGAACTCGCACAAACGATCCTCGCGCTCGATGGCGTTCGCGGCGAAGTTGTTTCTGTGAAGCCGAGTGATCCAGCCGAGACGAACAACCCTTTCGAGCTTGAAATTGACTACGCGCAGCCGAACTTCCTCGATTGGTCCGCGAAAAACACGAAAGTTCCCCTGCCTCTTCTCGCCATTGGCATGCCCGACGCTCCGACGAAACCCAGCCAGACGATCACAATCGGTAGCCCGCTGAATATTCGGACTCGCCTGCAAATCCAGTTGCCGCCGGATTTTGCAGTGCGTCCACCCATCGGGATCTCCGTTACGCGGGATTACGCGGAGTTCAAATCCAGCTATAAGCTCGACGGCCGCACTCTCACTGCCCAACGCTCGCTCGACTTCAAAATGCGCTCCGTGCCGGGATCACGGGCCGGGGATTATCTCGCGTTCTCACACGCGGTCGAAGCGGATCAAAATCAGCCGCTCTCCATTGAAAATCCCACATCCGGCGGGCCGGTCATACCCCGGGAGGCCACCCCCGGTGAACTTTTCGAAGCCGGTTCAGCCGCGCTCAACTCCGGCAACGTGAATGCCGCGATTCCCCTTCTTGAGCGAGTCTCACAACTTGACCCGGCTCAGGAAGGCGTTTGGAACAGCTTGGGACTTGGCTATTTGCGCGCGGGACACTTTGACCGCGCAGCCGCCGCGTTTCAAAAACAACTCGCAATCGATCCTTCCGACGCGCACACCCACAACTACCTCGGCATTGCTTTCGAACAGCAGCAACAATTCGACGAAGCCGCCGATGCTTTCCGCAAGCAAATCGCGCTCAATCCGCTCGATACGGTTGCTCACGCCGCGCTCGGCTCGATCTTTCTCTCGCAGCGCGAATACGCGGCCGCCATACCCGAACTCGACAAAGCCACGGTTCTCTTGCCCGACAAAGCGGAACTTCAAGTGAGTCTCGGCGAGGCCTACATCAATACCGGCCAGTCCGAGAAAGCTCTCGCGGCCTTCGATAAAGCTGTGCGGCTGACGCCCGCGCCGCTCATCTGGAACGACGTCGCATATAGTCTCGCGAGCCATAAACTCGAAATTGATAAAGCGCTCGCCTATGCCAAATCCGCGGTGAACACCGCATCTGTAAGCCTCAAAAGCATTGACTCAGCGCACGTCACGCCGGCGCACTTCGCCCAAACCGCTGCTGTCGGCACCTATTGGGACACGTTGGGCTGGGCCTATTTTCAAAAAAATGATTTGGACTCGGCGGAGAGATATATCCGGTCCGCTTGGCTTTTGAATCAGCGCGGAGATATCGCCGGCCATCTGGCGCAAATCTATGAAAAGCGCTCTCAAAAGGACGAAGCGCTTCGCACCTACGCCCTCGCCCTAGCTGCCCCCCATCCCGATCCGGATTCGAGAGCGCGGCTCATACTTTTGCTCGGCGGCAACTCCAAAATCGACGATCTGGTTAGCGAAGCGGCGCCAACCCTGATTCGGCTGCGCACGTTCTCCGTGGGAAAAATACTCGCTGAGGATGCACGGGCGGATTTTCTGCTCGTATTGGCCCCGGGTGAGAAGCCATCGAGCGCCCGCGCCAGTTCGGTCCGCTTTCTCGGCGGAATCGAAAAGCTGCGTCCTTTTACCGATAAGCTCCGCTCGCTCGATTATGGCCCAATGTTTCCCGATGCCACGCCGATCAATCTCGTGCGTCATGGCACACTGTCCTGCTCCGCCGAGACGAGCGAATGCAGTCTCGTGCTCGACGTTCCCGATGAAATCGCCGAAAAGAATTCACCCAAGGATTGAATGTGAAAATTAGTTTGCCAGAGATGCGAAAAACAGGACGGCAAATAGCAGTGGGTTAGAGAACCGAGGGAACGTCACGCTCGGCCTGCCCTGATAAAGGCGAGCGCTCTCAACAAGTGAGAAAGAGGAACAAGCCTGCGCGGCCTACTTCATTTCCAGGACTTCTTTTTCCTTCGCCGCGGCAAGATCTTCGATTTTCTTTGTCTCCGAATGCGTTACCTTTTCAAGTTCCTCCAGTGAGCGCTTCTTCTCGTCCTCACTGATCTTTTTTTCCTTTTCCAGCTTCTCCACCGCTTCTTTGATGTCTCGCCGTATGTTGCGCACCGCCGTTCGGTGGTTTTCGAGCACCTTGTGCATGTTCTTCACGAGGTCTTTGCGCCGGTCTTCCGTCAGGGGCGGAATCGGCACGCGCACCACCTTGCCGTCGTTGGTGGGATTCAATCCCAGGTCCGAAGTGCGAATCGCCTTATCGATCAAAGGAACCGCGCCCGGATCCCAAGGCGAAATCACGATCGTCATCGGGTCCGGCACGTTCAGCGTTCCCAATTGATTGATCGGCATCCCTGTGCCGTGATAGTCCACGCGAACGTGATCGAGAACAGACACATTCGCTCGGCCCGTCCGGACGCTCGAAAGCTCCTTGCGGAAATCCTCCACAGCTTTCTCCATCCGCGTTCTGGCCTGCGCCAGAGCGTCTTTGCTCGTGGCAATCGCGCTCATCGAAAGATCTCTCCCTGTACCGGTTCAGGATGCGGTGACGGTCGATCCTACCGTGTCGCCGAGCACCACGCGTTTCAAATTTCCCGCCACTCCCATATTAAACACCACGATGGGCATCTTGTTGTCCATGCAGAGCGAAATCGCCGTCGAATCCATCACCGATAGCCCTCGCTGCAGCACATCGATATAGGTAATCCTCTCGAATTTCTTCGCGCCGGCCACTTTTTCGGGATCGGCGTCGTATATTCCATCCACTCGTGTCGCCTTCAGAATTACGTCCGCTTTGATTTCCATGGCGCGCAGCGCTGCGGCGGTGTCGGTTGAAAAATAAGGATTCCCGGTGCCGGCCGCGAAGATCACCACCCTGTCTTTTTCCAGATGGCGCGTGGCGCGCCGCCGGATAAAAGGCTCCGCCACTTGATGCATTTCAATCGCGCTCAGCAGCCGGGTGTTGCAGCCCGCTTTTTCGAGCGCGTCTTGCAACGCAAGCCCGTTGATCACGGTGGCCAGCATCCCCATGTAATCCCCGGTCGCGCGATCGATGCCGAGGTCGCCCTGCCGGGTTCCTCGGAAAATATTGCCGCCGCCCACCATGATCGCCACCTGCACGCCCATGTCGTGCACGTCCTTCACCTCACGGGCGATCCCTTGAATTGTTTCGGCGTGAATTCCAAAATCATCCGGGCCGGAAAGCGATTCCCCGGAAAGTTTTACCACCACTCGGCGATATGCAGGGGTAGTTCCCGGCGTGGGACTTCTCTTGGCGTGGGTGCTCATCTCGCCTTCAGCTGTTGGCATTTGGGCTCATATCCACGCGCGGCAAAGCGAATGGATTTTCGCACAGCTTATTGGAAGGGCGCCAGCTAAGAATGCCGCCGCGAGACCGAGCGAACGATGCGGTTACCCGAAGAGCTCTTGGAAGCAAATGCCCTTTGTGGAACTTCCACTTCGAAACTGGAAAAGCAGCAATCGGAAAAGCGGCAAAACTGGAACGCTCACCCCGCCGCTGGAGCGTCGGATGTTTCCGCTGGTTCCAGGCCGTCCATTTCGCCCACTTTGAAGCGAGAAAAACGCCGAATAGTAATGTTTTCGCCGAGCTTGGCAATGGCCTGGTCCACAAGCTCCTTCACCGTCGTGCCCTCATCCTTGATGAAGTGCTGCTCATAGAGGCAGTTCTCTTCGTAAAACTTCTCCATTTTGCCGCTCACGATTTTCTCGATCACCGGCTCGGGCTTCCCGGTGGCTTTCGCCTGCTCGCGATAAATCTCCCGTTCGCGATCGAGCGTATCCTGGGTTACTTCCTCGCGCTTGAGAAACCGGGGATCAAGCGCCGCGATGTGCATGGCCACATCGTGGCACAGCTTCTGGAAGTCCGCGGTTCGCGCCACGAAATCGCTTTCGCAGTCGATTTCCACCAGCACGCCGATCTTCCCGCCCGCGTGGATATAGCTTGCCACCAGGCCTTCCGACGTCGCCCGCTGCGCCTTCTTCTGCGCGGCTGCCTGCCCTTTTTTCCGAAGGACGCTGATCGCTTGTTCGATGTCGCCGTTCGATTCGACGAGCGCCTCCCGGCATGCTGTAAATCCCGCGCCGGTGCGGTCTCGAAGGTCCTTCACCTGCTGCGCCGATACATTCTTTCCCGTTTCCGTCGCCATGAATTTACTCGGTTTCCTTTTCGCCGGGTGCACGCCCAACGATGCGGTCGATTGGATGCGCGCAATCCGAATATCGTTTCGAGGCTGGCCTATTCGAGGAGCTTCACGAAATGAATCTACTTGTGAATGTGCTCTTCAGTCACAGGCGCCGGTGCTTCCTCGGGGACAACCTCCGGCGCAACCTCGCCCGGTTCCCCTTCGACGAAGTCCCCTTCCTGCTTCTCGTAAACTTCGTAGGCGCTGGTGTCCACATAGTCCACGCCTTCTTCGCTGGCGTGGCCGCCCTCGGCCTTCTGGTCCGCGATCTGCGACTGCTCGAACGATTGCCGGCCTACCAGCACCGCATCGGAGATCTTCGAAGTAAACAGTCGAATCGCCCGCAGCGCGTCGTCATTTCCGGGAATCACCCAGTTCACCAGGTTTGGATCGCAATTCGTGTCCACGATCGCCACCACCGGGATTCCCAGCCGCCGCGCTTCGCGCACCGCAATCAATTCGGAGTTCGGGTCGATTACAAACATTACATCCGGCGGCGTGCCCATATTCTCCACGCCCGAGAAATTCTGCTGCAGGTGCTTCAGTTCGCGTTCTAGGCGCGCGCCTTCTTTCTTTGAAAATTGCGCCATCCGCCCGTCTTCCGCCATGGCCTTCAGCAGTTTCAGGCGCTTGATCGACTTTTGCAGCGTCACCCAATTCGTGAGCGTTCCGCCCAGCCATCGGTGATTCACATAGAACATTCCGCAGCGCTGCGCTTCTTCGGCAATTGCTTCCTGCGCCTGCCGCTTAGTGCCTAGGAAAAGCACTGTCTTTCCCTGCCCGGCCTGCTCGGCGACATATCGCGCCGCCTCGCGGAACATTTTCAGGGTCTTCTGAAGATCGATAATGTGGATTCCATTGCGCTCACCAAAAATGTATTCCTTCATCTTCGGATTCCAGCGCCGCG
>Ga0206868_10031_pt1 | contig 13357 bp, 13 predicted proteins | sample Alteio_BWOrgCont_38_FD_152901 | JGI IMG/M metagenome (GOLD analysis project Ga0206868, IMG submission 152901) | Enriched cells from forest soil in Barre Woods Harvard Forest LTER site, Petersham, Massachusetts, United States -... | ecosystem: Environmental > Terrestrial > Soil > Temperate forest >... | reverse complement strand
CGTCTTCTTCTCTTAATGAGATGGATTAAAATTAATTGAAATTATAAGGTGAATTTTCATGAACAAAACAATAACATCTTCACAAGAATCAACCCCAAAAACATGTAAATGTTGTGAGGCTTTAGGAATAGCTGATGAAATACGTTGGCTAGCTGAGCAAGACGAAAAACGAGAATTGAGAAAGCAGAGCAAAAATAATTCATTAAAAACCCCAGCACAGACTAAGAAGGAATTATTGGGTAATGAATCGCAATAATAATCTTGTCTATAAAAATATTAATTTGGGCACAGAAAAAGTAAAAAGTTTTAAAGCTGTAATACAAGAATCTTTATATCCAAAACATCCTGAATACTTTTCTCCGGGAGCTATGGCAACTTCTCTTCGAACCATAGATGCATTAAAAAAGAGTGGCGGCACTCCATCAGAGATTGCAGATTTAACGCTCTTTTACGTCGAGTGTGGAACGCAATTTACTTGTAGCTATGGAGACATAGATGAAGATTTTTATGCAGAACTAGAGAATGCATTTGAAGATTTGCTTATCTTTTTTAAAGAAAATAGAGAAACAAATCTACTCGATACTTATAAACACAGAATAAAGGCACTAATAGAAGAAGCTGATGATCACGTTGGTTGGGGATATCCAGATCAACTAAAAGATTATTTGGTTACGCATTTTCCTTCGGACTTTGAAGAATTTAATACATAAACTCTTGATCAGAGGGTTCTTTGGATCAGCAATTTAGATTGCGTGTAGGAGATTTTAGAATAATATACGAAGTATCTGAACATGAAGTAATTGTCTATGTAATCGAAGTTGGACATAGAAAAGAGATTTATAAAGGATAAGTTATGGCTAAGAAAAAAATTATACATCCAACATTTTATTATAATGATAAAAATGAACCTACTCTTGTTCGATTTTCTGTAAAGGACTTTAACAGTTTTTATACCAAACTTGAAAAACTTTCAATTGCTGCAAAAAAACGAGCTTCTGGTATGAAAGTTCTAAAATAATCCGATAAGGGCACAAATTTCATTTAAAATAGTTTGTAATCATCATTTGATGTTGGGAGAAGGTTCAAAATAGTGAATTTGCAAAAATTCACCATCCTTCCGGCATAGCCAAGTTGAAACGAAAGAGTTTCATGAAACAAAATCTTTTTTTTATGCATTTTTCAATATTCATTTTAATATATGCACAATATATTGATGCCCAACTTGAAGTAGTGCCACTGGAAACAGAGCATTTATATTTAAGAAAAGTGGCAATGTCTGATGTTAAAGTAATAGCAGCACTTGCACTCGATCCTATGGTCAACCAAAAAACTGGAACGTTCCCTATCATGCATAATGAGCAGGAAGTTCAGGCATACATGCTTAAATACCATATTGGTGATGAAAAAAATGGCATAGAACCGCTCTATCCAAAAACATGGGTTATAGAGGAAAAAAAATCGAATCGTGCTATAGGTATTGTGTTATATGAAGCATATGATACACATAATCAACGCGCTGAGCTTGGTTATGCATTATTACCAGAATATTGGAATCATGGATATACTACGCAGGCATGTAATGCTGTTATACGTTATGCGCTTGATCAAGGAGTTTCTAGAATTTATGCAACGGTTGATCCAGAAAATGGTGCAAGTGAACGTGTGCTGCACAAGTTGAATATGTCTTATGAGGGTTTATTGCGCTCATACATAATAGTACGCGGGGAACGTAAGGACAGAAAAATGTATGCGATTATAAAATAGGTAAAGGCACAAATGCCCTTCGCTTATCAATCCGTTTATAAAGGAATTTTGCATGAACAAGAATACTATTAAACTTTTATCTATATTCCTGATCTCTATGCCTCTTATTGCACATTCTTCAGCGCTACGCCATGCTATTCAGCCTGCAAAGAAAGTTGTAGCAAGAACTATGGCCACTTTATCTGATGCTCAGCATAATCTGTTGTCAACTCGATTGAGTCATTTGCAAAAGAAGCTGGCTGAAGAAAACGCAATCATTCAGAAATATGGTTTGGTTTTAGAGCGTGATCTCAGTATGTATTATGTGGCGCAAGCAGCTGTTATGTCTCATTCTAAGAATAGAGCTTTAGCTATTGAAAAAGATATTTTTGATATTGAATTTAAATTAGCTGAAAAAAATAAAGCTGAAGATAAAAAAAATTAAAATTAACATGCATCATCTGTAATAAAAATTGGGAGAGTAGAAATACTCTCCTTTTTTGTTGTCGGTTTTTTCAAATATATTGCACTTGAAGTAACAAATGCCTATAGTATGAGTTAAAAGTAACGCTAAATGTCACCTTTAACTCACAGATGAGAATATGGAAAAAACAAATATATTAAGTATTTTGCGATCAAAAGCATCAGTTTTTACCTTTAAAGAGATATTATTGGCTAGTACTGAAGCTAAGCCTCTGCTTTTAAAAAGACGTCTCAACTATTACGTTAAAAAGGGAGAATTGTATCATATTCGGCGCGGATTATATGCAAAAGATAAAAATTATGATCGATTAGAGTTGGCAAACAAAATATTCACCCCTTCTTATGTGAGCTTTGAAACAATTCTTGTGGAGGCTGGTGTTGTGTTTCAACATTATTCGACTATTTTTGTTGCAACATATCAAACCAAAGAGATTGTTTGCGATGGTCAAACTTATTCGTTTAAAAAAATTAAGGATACAATTTTAACGAACAATATGGGTATAGAAAAAAGAGGCTTTTATTCTGTGGCAAGTAAAGAGCGCGCTTTTTTAGACACATTGTATCTCAATAAAGATTATCACTTTGATAATCTATCACCGTTGGATTTTAACAAAATCCTTGCGTTATTGCCTATATATAATAACAAACGAATGATTAAAAAAGTGCATGCTTACTTTAAAGATTTTCGCCAAGATAGGAGATTGCTATGATGCTCGATGTGGCAACTCATAAAAATATGCTCATTCACATTCTAAAAGATATTTATACTGATGCAACAGTGGGACCATTTTTAGGATTTAAAGGTGGTACGGCGGCTTACTTGTTTTATGATCTGAATCGTGTTTCTGTTGATTTGGATTTTGATTTACTTGATGCATCCAAAGAACATTATATTTTTGGACAATTAAAAAAAATTCTTGAAGCATATGGTACCATTAAAGATTCTTATGAAAGAAGGTACACACTTTTTTTTAGACTGGCGTACAAGGAAAATCATCAAAACATTAAAGTAGAAATTAATCGTCGAGATTTCGGTTCAAAATATGAAGTAAAATCTTATCTTGGCATATCCATGAAAGTGATGATTAAAGAAGATATGGTTGCTCATAAAATGGTGGCTATGTTGGAACGTGTTGGTAAAGCAAATCGCGATATTTTTGATACCTACTTTTTTTTAAAGAATAACTGGCCCATTAATGAAGATATCATTAAAAAAAGAACCGGCCTATCGATGCGTGATTTTTTGATAAAGTGTATCAAGGCGCTTGAATCAATGAGTAACCATGGTATTCTATCCGGCATGGGTGATTTGTTAGATGTAAAACAAAAAGAATGGGTTAAAAATAAGCTGCGCGCAGAAATCATTTTTTTACTTCAGCTGAAACTTGAAAATTATCCTCCGGGCCTTGCAGAAAAAAGATGATGCTCTTTGTTTTACTGCCCAAAAAGTAATGGTCGTATTATTAACAATATGTTATCATCTGGTATGAAAGTTCTAAAATAGTCCAATAGAACGCAAATGCGTTTCTTTTTCAACATATCTCATCTTCAATCAGAAAGGTTCACTCATCATGATTAAAAAATTAATGCTCATTAACCTATTTGCTTTATCTATACTTGCCAGTTCACCACCAGATGGAGCTCCAACAACTGTTGAAGTTTCCGTATCGTGTAATGAAAATCTTGAAAAAATTAATTATGATGTGCCTCGATTATATTATAGTTTGGTTGGTGGATGCCAGGCACTCGCTAAAAAAAACGATCCTACAATCAAACCATCTGCGTTGTTTAAATTTTTTGGTACTGAGCATAAAACTTTTAACTCTGATGTCCCTTTAAAATATATGTCTGCTACTGACTATGTGTGTCAATATATTATGCCACGCTCTGCTGAATTGGATAAGGATTTTGGTGTTAAATATAACGAAGAAAAAAATGTTGCAAAAACGTGGAAATGGTTTGAAGAACATATGCGACAAAAAGCAATTATTGAACCATTGAGTAATCTTAAAAAACAGTTGGTTGAAGATGATAAAGAAAAGCGTGAACTTGCAAAAAAGGGAATATTCTTTTCCGGTAACACCGTAATTATTAATCCGGCTGCAGCAACAGATAAGTCTGTTGGAGATGATAACTGTCTAAATCAATGATTAATCATTTTCTGAATGTAACAAACTTTAGGAGTATACATGCGTTATTCTTTTCTTTTGGCATCATTAATGTTTTTAAGTGTGCAATCAGCAACCGCCGTCATGATAACCGGCGAAGGCCTAGATACTGGTCATGGTTTTATTAAATGGGAGCAACTAATGAGCCTTCCGCAGCAAATGAATGCATTACATACTCAGGTTAGAATATTGCAAGCATGTGCAGTTCTTGCTGCTGGTACACTGATATATATGAAATGGTTTTATAAACCACAAAATCAAGAAATTGATGAAGAGAAAAAGTTGCTCGTCGAAGGTTCAAAATAGTGTTTTTGAAGAAAACACCATCCTTCCGGGCACAATGAAAAAACAAAAAAATATAAGGATCAATTAGTGACGAATAAAGAATTGTTTCTACTGGTTTCTCTCTCTTTTTCTAACATGACAACGATAATATGTTCGGATGCTGATTTTACGTTTAAAGAAAACTTGTGCAAATTACAGAACGGTAATTTTGTAGAGGCACACGAATTGAGCAGGGATCCGCATGCAATTTTTGCAGGGATACGAGTATTGAGGGATAATAAGACTAAACAAGAGGTTTACTCACGTACAGATATTTCTATAGAAAAAAATCCTGGCACACAAACATGTAATGTAAAATTCATTCAAAGAAAGTTTTCTCGAGAAAAAAATTATATGGCTGAGCTTGCAGAAGCAGCGAGTCAAATGTTTTTGAGGAGAGGTTTTGATGATGCCTGTGATAAATCCATTTTTGCATTAAGTTCTGAAGTCCATTTTTATCGCAATCATTTTCCTAATATAAAATATCAGGCAACAGATGAACAGCAATCGCAAGCGGCAAATGTTACAATGCTTGCAAAAATAACAACAGCAGCTGCGTCTTCTTCTCTTAATGAGATGGATTAAAATTAATTGAAATTATAAGGTGAATTTTCATGAACAAAACAATAACATCTTCACAAGAATCAACCCCAAAAACATGTAAATGTTGTGAGGCTTTAGGAATAGCTGATGAAATACGTTGGCTAGCTGAGCAAGACGAAAAACGAGAATTGAGAAAGCAGAGCAAAAATAATTCATTAAAAACCCCAGCACAGACTAAGAAGGAATTATTGGGTAATGAATCGCAATAATAATCTTGTCTATAAAAATATTAATTTGGGCACAGAAAAAGTAAAAAGTTTTAAAGCTGTAATACAAGAATCTTTATATCCAAAACATCCTGAATACTTTTCTCCGGGAGCTATGGCAACTTCTCTTCGAACCATAGATGCATTAAAAAAGAGTGGCGGCACTCCATCAGAGATTGCAGATTTAACGCTCTTTTACGTCGAGTGTGGAACGCAATTTACTTGTAGCTATGGAGACATAGATGAAGATTTTTATGCAGAACTAGAGAATGCATTTGAAGATTTGCTTATCTTTTTTAAAGAAAATAGAGAAACAAATCTACTCGATACTTATAAACACAGAATAAAGGCACTAATAGAAGAAGCTGATGATCACGTTGGTTGGGGATATCCAGATCAACTAAAAGATTATTTGGTTACGCATTTTCCTTCGGACTTTGAAGAATTTAATACATAAACTCTTGATCAGAGGGTTCTTTGGATCAGCAATTTAGATTGCGTGTAGGAGATTTTAGAATAATATACGAAGTATCTGAACATGAAGTAATTGTCTATGTAATCGAAGTTGGACATAGAAAAGAGATTTATAAAGTATAAGTTATGGCTAAGAAAAAAATCATACATCCAACATTTTATTATAATGATAAAAATCAACCCATGAAATTAAAATACGGAGAGTAGAAATACTCTCCTTTTTTTTGCTTAAAAAATACTTGAACATGATTTTTTCCTGAGTTATAGTAAACTGTCTTTTTTGCAAGACATCCGGAAACTATTATAATAAAAAAAGGAGATAGTAGGTGAAGATGATATTGAAATATTTGTTATTGTTACTTGTTGTTGGTACGGCTACCATACACGCTTGTAAACCATGTGATAAAACGGGAACTGTGATCACTGATAGCCCGGAATATAGTTTTGAAACACAATTTCGTGCTCTTTTTTTTAAACCAGGCGCAAATAATTTATATTATGCTGCAGAAGCATTTCCTTTTGATACTGCTATTCCTGATCAAGTGATTTCGCCACATTGGAACATATATGATGTACATCCGACATATCGTTTTGGCTTTGATGTTGGATTTCGTACCGTTTTTCATACACGGCAAAGTAGTTTGTATGCCAACTGGGAACACTTTCAATCAACGACTAGCCAGACAGCGCTTGCGGTATCAACTCCAACGTATCCAAATCCTATGATGGGACCATTTTCTTCGATAGGACCAGATGCGGCAGGATATGATATTGCAGCACAAGGATGCGTTTCTTTTTATTTTAATGAAGTCAATCTTCGTTATGGTCAATACGTGATCTTTGGTGACTATTTAGAAACAAATTTTTTTGGAGGTATAAGCTTTGCAGATTTACACCAAGAAATGCGTTCGAGTTACACCGGTACCGGAGATATCGCACAAGTCATCACGGTTCCTACTTCTTTTATTGGAGCAGGGCCTCAGTTTGGGTTTGATTTTTCTTATGATATTGTTAAAGGCCTTAATTTCACAGGACAAGTGACTACGGCACTTTTAATGGGAACTGGTAAAAATCATACTAATTATGCATCATTTTCACCACTTTTGGCAGCTGGGGGAGATCCGGTGCCAAATTTGCAAAACACTTGTGTACAAAACAAAATGAAAGTTGTTCCCTCATTATCAGAACGACTGGGGTTAGCTTATTTCCTTCCGTTTCGCAATCACTACATGGCAAAGCTTGAAGTTGGATTTGAAGCAAAAATATTTTTGAATGCATTTGAATCGACAAATCTTGCAAGTGGTGTCATTGATGTAACACCGTATGATAATACCGTTGGTGTTTTTGCTCGTACATTTGAACGTACTGTCAGTAGCTTTTCATTAAGCGGTCCATATATCGCATTTAGTATGGCATTATAAGTTCAGAAAAATAATAATCTTAACAGGGCTTTCGCAATTAATTGAAAGATCTCTCTAGATTTGACGTTTCAAAAAAATGAGCTCTTATTTTGTGTCAAGAAACATAAAAATAAGAGCTCATTTTTTTAATTTAAATTCTCGCACAGCAATGTTGTATCGGAGAAATAGTAACACTTGCCGGTATCGAGGGATCGCCAGCAGCATCAACAGATACCACGTAATATGTGTAGGTCACATTCTTCGTGCGATGAGGATCTTCAAATCGCAAGGGACTGCTGGCAGATACAGTTCCGATTAATGTATTCAGACTATCTCGATAAACATTGTAACTCACCGGTGGATTTCCGCTTGTTGGGGGTGTCCATTTAATAATGTTGACAATGTTTGTTTGACTGCGATGCTGTTTTTTGACCTGTTTTCCTGTAATTGATGAAGGTGGTAAAGGTGGCGCTGCAAATCGCGCTGCTTGAACAATATTATTTGAAGTAGCAGTAGATGTTTCTAACCAATTCACCGTCACATTATTAAAAGCATCTACTACCATATTAATTTGTTGAGTCATAGAAGAATAATAAGCGTTGGGTGATTGTGAACCATTGTCTAACGTTGTGGACAATGTCCAACTGTTTTGGCTAGGCATAAAGTTAGCACCTTGTACAGCATATGTCCCTTCTAGAGTGGGGCCTTCTTGCCAGACAGCGGTTACAATTCCTAAAGGGCCGATTATCATTTTAGGAGAAATCAAATTATATAAATTCCCATCATCTAAAGTGGCTGCTTGTGTCCACGAAGAAGTTTCTGATACAAAACGCGCTGCTTGCATGGCTGATTCTCCACTATTCAAAATCTCTATCCAACCGACCGTAACATTATCAGAACTGTCGACAACAACTAAAAGTGGCGTATTTTCATCCGCATTGCCTGCATCTAAGGTTACGGCAGAGCTCCAAGAAGTTGAAAAACCGCGAGCAGCTTGCACAAATAGCTGTCCCCCAACATCATTGATCCAGACTGTTGTCACTACGCCTGAATTATCAACCACCATCGAAAGAGATGTTAGTATGAATGCTATTCCATTGGCAAGAGGAGATGCAGGATAAGTCCATGATGATGAGTTGACAGCAAAAGAAGATGGCCAGACAGATAAACTTGCATCCACAGCTGCTATGGTAACATTGCCAGAATTATCCACCACAATTTGAGGAGTAATTGTTCCATTAGCATTTGCTAGCGCCGGAGCTAATGATGTATAAGTGGTCCATGAGCCACCTACTCCTCCCATCCCAGGAACAAAACGAGCAGCTTGTACAGAAAATTGAGATCCGGATTCTTGCCACACCACTGTTACAATACCTGTAGCATCGACGACCATTCTAGGAGTAATTGAACTATTGGCATTTGGTGATGAACCATCTAAATTTACCACTGTTGACCATGCGGAACCAGATGGGTCAAGACGCGCTGCTTGCACAGCAAAACCAGAGCCGGTGGATTCTTGCCAAATCGCTGTTACATACCCCAATTGATCAACTATAAGCTGAGGAATGACATTATTATTCGCATTCGGTGATGAGCCATCAAGAAAAGAATATAATGTTGGTGAAATAGTGATGTCCGAAGTAAAACGTGCTGATCCAATTGCATAATGAGAGGTACTTATATCCTGTTCAAGCCATACAATTGTTACATTACCCTGCGTATCTACAATCATAGAAATAGGAACCTGCGCATTTGTGGGGATGCTCAAACTATTCAATGGCACTGGTGTTGTCCAAGCTCCTCCTTGTGTTGATCGAGATGCAAATAAAGTAGAGCTGTTTGCATTCTCACTAAAGAATTCCAGCCAAACAAGAGTAACTGTGCCAAAAGGATCCACGATTAATTGTGGTGCAGTAAGACCGGCACCAGCGACTGATATATTTTGAGGTGACATCCACTGTTGAGATGCAAAGGAAAAAAATGCGGCTTGTGGATCATCTCCTCCACCATAATTTTCTAACCAAGCAGAAGTTACATTGCCTTGTGCATCGATCACCAGTGGCGCTGCTGAACTAGCAATTCCACTATCAATGGTAACTGGTGAAGATGTCCAACCGGCATGAAGGCAATTTAAGAATATTAATGAAACGAAAAATAATTTTTTCCATGAATACATACAAAACCTATCATCTTTTTTTTATGTTAAAAATAATGATTTCAACAGCACCGAACTAGCATAGATAATTGCAGCTTCTTCAGGCAAGTGTTAGTTTTTTTTACTGCCAAAACATCCATTCGAGTTTAAGCTTATTACTTGCGATACGCCAATAACATTACCCTGTGCATTTAATGCTTGTACTTGGAAAAATGGGCCGGGGTTAGTTGTTGTTATAGCAGTTTCAAATCCGGTTTTACCTGTGACTACTACTGGAGCAAGATTGCAAGGATAAGAACCGCTCAACAGTTGCCACGACGTAGTTTCAGTTGATCCATTCCATGAAGCATAGATAGTATTTTGACCTTGATTTGATTGCACAGCAATGCTTGGTGGATAACAAGGAGTGCCAACCCAATTGTTACGATAGGCGCGATAGGTGTAATTGTTGCCAGGCATTTGTGCATCATACACCACGTTTAACGAAGGATTTGATTCCGTGTTGCCTGCATCTAAGTATTCAGAAAAATATGGTGATTCTCCCCAACCTATGAATGTGTTACCGTTATCTAAACTTTGTACATTTCCTTGCGATCCAACATTCAATAATGGATCATGATAATAGGTTTTTTGCCTACTTGCTGTCATGTTTGAAAGATTTAATTGTAAGACAAGGCCATGTGATGGAGGTGTTCCAGGTGGTACCGCTTGAGATTCACAGCAGTTATCGTCAAATAAACTTACGATATTGTTTGCAAAAAAACGAGCATCATGCTGCCAAGAAAATTGTGCATCACTATCGATAGTAAAATTACTTTGTTTGCCGCCCAATCGCCAGATAATATTTTGCGTTGGTTTATTTATTCTATAAATTGCCCAGGTGTTACGACTTGATATCAAAATATCATCTATGCTGTCAGTAAGGCCTATGGAATTTAAGTGATACGCATCCCATATATTATTGCTTTCAATCGCCGTTGATGCAGGCTCATAAGAATCAGAAAGTGGAATGTGATCTAATGCACTCCAGAAAAATAATAACGTATTTGTTTTAAGATCAATTTCTTGAACAGCAAAATCGTTGACATAGCCATTTTGTGGTCCGCCATAAGGAGTTAAATCCATAGCTACTGGTTGAGTAGAAAGAAGTAAAGCAGTATTTTGCGGCGTAAGTAAAAATTCATGAATATCTGGCGTATAACCATTTTGTGCGGTTACATTTTTTATAACTTTATAGGTACTGTCCAGAATATAATAGCACGCACCTGGTTCTGGAGATGCAGCAGGTAAATTGGTATAAGCTGGCGGTGTTGCCAGCGTGCCTTGCCAGAAAGTAAGAACTGGGTTTCCGTATAATGTTTGCACGCGAAAATCAGTATTCATTAAATTTGGACTTTTTAAAGGTCTAAACCAAATTGGATCTCCTGTGTTATTCAGTATTAATGATCCGGGTTGTCCATAGATAGCATTACTTGAAAAAGCGTAGGGAGCCACACATATTAAACCAGGTGAAGTTCCAGGCAGATTAGTATTTACGGTGATTTTCATGGGGTGCAAATTTGGTTCACTGATAAAACTCCACACTTGTGATCCTGTAATAATTGGATCAGGTGTTGCATAATCAGTAGTATAGGGTATGGTGCCGCATAGACAACAAGCATGTGAAAAACAGGGCGATGGTTGGCAAGCATTATATCCGCATACTTTCATGTGTGTATTTTTGGTTAATGCATCAACGTGTTGTTGGATTGAATTTCCCAGAACTGAAGTTAAAAATGTTGTGAACAAGATATATAAGGCAGTATTAAGTTGTCTCATTATTCCTCCCAAAAAATTATGTTTTTAACAACATATACTGCGGTAGTTCATAAATTCAACTGTTTATTGCATGTTTGCCCAATTAATTTTTGGCAAGTTGTGCTTTTTTAAAAATGCATTTGCCTTTGAAAAATGACGACAGAAGATGAATATGCAAAAATGTGTTGCAAGTAATCATAATGAGATATATCGAAATATTTTCCTTTTTTGTTGCTTAAAAAACACTTGAACATGGTTTGTTCATGAGTTATAGTGAACTAGCTTTTTCGAAAGGTATTCGCCTTTAAGCTGGAGTTGTTCCTGATAAAAAAATGAGAATATGTATATGATCTGTTTGACTACGTTGTTTGCCGGATTTTTACTATGTTGTTCAGCGATGACTTTTGCTGGAGATATACCATCATACTCATCAAACTTTTTTCCTAGTGATAAAAACTGTCGTGGATCGGTCAGACATATTGAAAGTGGCGGCATAGGTTATAACAAAGGGTACACGACTTTGGAAGGTTTTTTTGCCCCTGATCAAAAATTATTGACACTCATGCCATTTTTAGATTTGCGAGGTCATGTTTTTGACAATGGCAAACTCGCAGCAAATGTTGGTATTGGACTGAGAAAAAAAACTGAGTGTTGGGTGTATGGTATCAATATGTATTATGACTACAGGAATGTGCAAAAACTCAATTATAATCAAGTTGGTTTTGGTCTTGAAACATTGGGAAAACGCTGGGATTTTCGAATCAATGGATATGTGCCTGTTGGCAGGCAGTCCACATTGGTTTGTCCAGCAGCATTTGCCGGATTTTGCGGTCATAATATGATGATTACCCAACAACATCAATTTGCAATGAGAGGAGTTAATGGAGAGGTTGGTGTTCATTTTGGAAAATCTCGATCATTTGATTTTTATGCAGCAGTTGGTCCTTATTATTATAATGGAAAAATCGGATCCAACGTCTGGGGAGGCAAAGGTCGTTTAATGGGTAAATTCAAGGAGTATGTCACACTAGAATTGAGTAACTCGTACGACAACATGTTTCATAATAGATTTCAAGGCCAGCTCACTTTTACTCTTCCTTTTGGCGGTGGCTCAAAATCGCAACAAACAGATGATTATCATTCTTGCGATATGTCTAACTTACTTTCGTCCAGAATGATGCAGCCAGTAGAAAGACAAGAAATCATTGTTGAAGGAGATGTAAATAAATGCGCAGCAGCGATCGATTGTACAACTGGTGAACCATTAAAGTTTGTGTTTGTAAACAATACTAGCCATTCTAATGGAACCTATGAAAGTCCTTATCCTACACTTGCTTTAGCGCAAGAGAATTCTGGAATTGGTGATATTATTTATGTATTTCCAGGTGATGGAACAACAAAAGGAATGAATGAAGGAATTTCTCTGCAACTCAATCAAAAATTTTGGGGCTCAGGTGTTAACCATTCTCTACAAACATCTCAAGGAAATATTATTATTCCAGCTCAAAGTTCTTCTGCGCCAAAGATGACCAATATAGCAGGTGATGGCATTACGTTGGCTTCTGTTAATCAAGTCAGTGGTTTTAATATAATAAATGTCTTTAATAATGGTATTTTTGGCACCAATCTTGAAAGTGTCGATATTTCAGATTGCTTAATTGATAATTCTCAACTATCAGATCAGATACATCTTGAATACAGTGGATCTTCTGGTATTGCGACTTTTAATAATCTTACCCTTATAAATGGCCAACAGAATGGCATATTTATTGACTCTTCATCTTCATCGATGGCATGCACAGTGAACAACTGTATCATGCAAAATAATCGGGTTTTTGCTATTGATGCTTCATGTGCTCATCAGGCTACCGTTAGTATAATGAACAATATGTTTGAATCTAGTGGAGATTCCGGAGGCGGTGGTGGCACCCTTTCGATTAATGTTGATGGTCCTTCTACGATATTAGTTTCCGAAAATACCTTTAATAATAGCCCTTCTATTAC
>Ga0206868_10247_pt1 | contig 13372 bp, 8 predicted proteins | sample Alteio_BWOrgCont_38_FD_152901 | JGI IMG/M metagenome (GOLD analysis project Ga0206868, IMG submission 152901) | Enriched cells from forest soil in Barre Woods Harvard Forest LTER site, Petersham, Massachusetts, United States -... | ecosystem: Environmental > Terrestrial > Soil > Temperate forest >... | reverse complement strand
CTGGATGGCGTCGTCATCGCCGCAGCTTAGGACGTAGAGGGTTTGGTTCCACCAGGCGGGCGCGGCATAGACTCCGTAGCGGTTGGGGATGGTCTGGACGGCGCGGCTGTTGCTCTGAGAGAGGTAGTGGCCCATGTGATCGCGATCGATGAGGAAGATGGTGCCAGACTTGCCGGCGACGACGGCGAGATGGGGATGAGGGCCGGGCTGGTCGGGGATGAGGAGTGGTCCGCCGGAGCCGAGGTCGGCGTCGTTGCGGTCGAGATCTTCAGCGTTGAAGGGTGTGAAGTAGTCGGCGAGCTTGAGGGATTGGGCGTCGAGTTTGAGGAGGCTGTCGCCGTAGTCGCGGCCTCCTTTATCGACGTCGAAGCTGCCGTTGCCGGTGGCGACGATGATGTTGCCGTGGGGGTCGGCTGCTGGGCCGGTATCGGAGGCCCAGATGCCGCTGTCGTCGGCGTCGGGCGAGGTGTTGAAGACGGCGCGCTGCTGCAGGGTGTGGGCATCGTAAGAGATGATCCAGCCGTGGTAGGGGGTGACGTCGCAGGAGGAGCCCCAGGTGAGGGTGACGGCGTTGTTGGCGAGGAGCAGGGCGGCGCGCGGATTTTCATGCCAGGGGTCAAAGGCGAGCTGGCCGTCTTTGGAGCCGTCTCCTTTGCCGGGGAGGGTGGCCTTGATTTCCACGGGGCCGTTGAATTTCTCTGCTCCGTTGGTGACGGCGAGGGCGTGGAGGGTTTGCTTGAAGTCGGCTTTGGCGAGGAGGTTGGGGCGGTCCTTGGTGCGGGCGAGGACGTAGAGGGTGCCGGTGACGGGGTCGATGACTGGAGTTGAGGTGATGCCGACTTCGGGACGGATGAAGGGGCAGTCGGTGTCCCCGGCGGGTACGGTGGTGCTGCCGGGCTTGAGAAGGCTGACTTGCCAGAGCGGCGGGCCGGGGGTGGTGGCGTCGAAGGCGTAGACGGAGTCGTGTTCAGTGGCGATGAAGAGAACGTCGTGACGGCCTTTGCCGGGGATTTCTACGCCGGAGAGGAAGAGTGGCTGGGCGTAGACGTCTCCATCGACTTTGAGGGTGAAGAGCTTGCCGAAGTGCTCGGCGTTGACGTTGCGCGGTGTGAGGGTGGTTTCGATGCGATTGGCGCCGAGGCGGGCGTTGTCGTATTGGGAGGTGGTGACTTTCTGGGCGGCTGCCGTCAGGGTCAAAATGGCCAGCAGGAAGGTGCAGACGTTTCTGGTGGATTGAGATGGCAGCGGCAAACGAGGGTTCATACGCAATCCTCCCTTGGCAGTTATTTTTACATCTGCTCTTACTGACGTGCACGGTTGTATTCAGGCCGGAGTGCCGAACCGGCGCGATCGGCCAGGGGGACATCGGCTTTAGACGCTTGCGCCTGGATTTGGTGGTTGGAGCCGGAGAGATTCTCTGGAAGTTCAGATAATGGCTCGTTTCCGGATGGCTTACTGCACGCCCGGAACCTGAAGTGGGACGCACATGTATCTTTTAACGAGCTATGAGCGCGACGCAATCTTACTCGGCGCGAAGGGCCTCTACTGGATCGACGGAGGCTGTCCGCCGCGCTGGGATATAACTGGCGAGCACAGCTGCTGCGCATAGGGCGAAACAGGCACAACCATAGGTCAGCGGGTCCATGGTACTGACGTGGAATAAAAGCGATCTGAGCAGGCGTGTCGCTGCGACTGCCACGATGATGCCACACACCGATCCAATGCCTGCCATCAGAAGTCCCTGGCGGACGAACATTCCAGTGATGTTGTTACGCTGTGCGCCGAGGGCTATTCGAATTCCGATCTCGCGCCTGCGCTGCGACGCGGAATAAGCGATGACTCCATACAATCCGATGACACCCAGCAGCAGTGCAATTGAAGCTGCGACCGCGAGCATTACTAGCGTGAATGAAGTGCGCGCCATCGACTTGGAATAGAAGTATTCCTGGGTACGAATATCGGAGAGGGGCAGGTTCGCATCGACCGACCACACCGCCTGGCGTACATCTTTCATCAGGCTTTCGGAGCCGGCGCGGGAGCTGCGGATTGCGAAGACGACCCAACGCCGCACATTCTCGTCATCGCCCTCGAAGTGATTCATCAGAAGCGGCCAGTACGCGATGGTGGGCGCGTCTTTATTCATGCCGTCGTCATGCACGTTGCCGGTGACGCCGACGATCTCGCGCCAGTCGTCCTTGGTGCCGACGCGAATGCGCTTTCCCAGCGCATTCGCTGGACCTCCCCAGTATTCACGCGCAAAGTTTTCAGAGACCATGGCTACGGGAAGCTTCTGGTAGGTTTCGGTCCAGGTAAAATCACGGCCGGCAATCAGTGGAATTCCGAGTGTTTTCAGGAATCCCGGTGAAGCGAACTTGAAGCGCCGCAGCGGAGGCATGGAACCATCGGCGTAACTGCGATCCTGGGCATAGAGCGGGTCCGACCACTGCCCTCCGTCCATGGGAACGGAGTTACCCAGCGCCACAGCGGTGACACCGGGGATCGCGGCCATACGCTGCGCTATCGCCTGTTCCATGTGTACTACGCTGTCTGCTTTGGGAACTTCAGCGTCCGGAATATTGAGGCGTACGGTCTGGATTCCTGCTTTGCTGTCGAATCCTGGATCGACCTGGGTAAGCGCACGGAAGGTGCGGATCATCAGCCCTGAGCAGATCAGGAGTACAAAGGCCAGACAGACCTGGACGATCACCAGCGTATTCCGGGTGCGATGCCGCTCACGTCCCTGGCTGGCGGCGCGGCTGCCCTCCCTCAGGCCGGTGCCGATGCGTGCGCCGGCGTAGCGCAGTGCCGGTATTGAGCCGAATAGAAGACTGCAGAACAGGGCTATGGCAATGGTGAAGGCGAGCACCGATAGATCGATGCCGATGTCTTGAAGACGCGGCAGACCCTGGGGAGCGATCACAACGAGCAAGCGCAGTGCTCCTTCGGCCAGAAGCAGGCCGAGGCAGCTTCCGAGAATTCCGATGACGAGGCTTTCGAGCAGAAAATCTGCTGCGATATTCCAACGGCTGGCGCCGAGGGCTCCGCGGATGGCCAACTCCCGGTGCCGGCCTTCGGCGCGGACCAGCAGAAGGTTGGCGACATTGGCGCATGCGATCAGCAGCACCACGCCGATGCTGCCCATGAGAACCCAAAGCAGCTTGCCGATATCTCCGACTACGTCCTGGCTAAGCGGCCTTACCTTGGGGCCAAGACGGGCCTTTTGAAACAGGTTGACGTTGAACCCTGGCGGCGCAGGGAAGCTGCTCCAGACAGTTGGAATCAATCGCTGTATATCGGTGTTGGCTTCGGCCAGAGTTACACCGGGCCGCAGCCGCGCAATGCCGTCATAGCTGAACTGGCCCAGCACGGTCTTGTTCCGATCGAACTGCAGGGGCAGAAACAGAGCCGGCGGCTCGCCATCGAGAAAACGAAAGTTCCGCGGCATCACGCCAATCACCTGCCGCGGCTTGCCATCGACGGTGATCGTATGGCCAACGATAGACCGGTCACTACCGAAGCGCCGCTGCCAGCAGCCGTAGTCCAGCATCACGGTGTCCGGAGCGCCGGGTGCAGTATCCGCCGGGCTAAACCAGCGGCCGAGCATTGGAGCTACGCCCAGAATCGGAAGTACACCGTCCGTTACATCGAGAGCGTGTACTTGCTCGGGGCTGCCTTGTCCCGTAATGGCGACAGAATCTCCCTCGTAGACGCCGATGTCCTGGAAGACGCGGTTCTGCTCGCGATAGACAAAGTAGTTGGACGGAGCCATATTTACTTCATCCAGGTTGAGGCCCGGGGCGGTGTGCCACACGCCTACCAGCGCCTCCTCATGCGGGTATGGCAGGGGCTTCAGGAGTACGCCTTCGACCACGCTGAAGACGGCAATGTTGGCGCCCACCCCGGCGGCCAGGGTGATTAGAGTGACGATGGTAAAGATTGGCGCGCGCCACAGCCTGCGCAACACTTGCCTTAGCTGATTGGAAAAGGAGCTCACTGCATCCTCCTATGTTCCGCCGGATCGGCGGCACTGGTGCGCCGCTAGTCGGGCGTACGCAACTCTTGCAAAGTTAGTTCCCAAAGATGAGCTGCATTTTTGGCTCTTGCTTCTTGCTTTGTGAACTCAGGTCTCCGGACTGCGAAGATTGGATGTGTTCACCCACAAAAATACCGTTCACCTGGAATCGGAGATTCAGGCGACACGTGCGTATGACTTCTACTTCGTTATCCGTAATCGTGAGCTGTCGGGGATGCAGAAAAACTATTTCCAGCCAAAATTTTTTGCGTTGCCATGAAATCGCCATAGAACTCTATGAGCGCCCTGAGGCGGAGGTGTTCTTTTGGTTTGCTCCTATTGACATTCTGTAGGAGGGTGCGCGATAGTCGTACAGACATTCGATAGGAGAGATTTCGAGATGGGTGATCAGACGAATTTACTGCAGGGGACGCTGGATCTGCTGGTGCTGAAGGCGCTGGCGCTGGGGGAGCTGCATGGGTTGGGGATTTCGCGGCGGATCGAACAGATGACGCGGGGGACGTTTCAGGTAAAGCCGGGGTCGCTGTTTCCGGCGCTGCACCGGATGGAAGAGGCGGGATGGCTGAAGGCGGTTTGGGGGGAGTCGGAGAACAACCGGAAGGCTAAGTACTACAAGTTGACGAAGGCTGGGGAGAAGCAGTTGGGGGCGGAGACGGAGGAGTGGGGGAAGATTGTTTCGGCAATGGCTTTTGCTTTGAAGGCGTGAGTTGGCGAGTTAGCGCGCTTCCAGCGCATTAGCGAGTTAGCAGGTTAGCGGTTTGTGCTTTGCATGCCGGATGCTGCTGAGAAGCAGATTTCCTTCGGGAATGACAGACAAGAAAAGCAAGAGCAAAGGCAAAAGCAGATCCTTCGCTGCGCTCAGGATGACAAATCATGGTGCGCACATTTGTTAATCCCACCCGGATTTGTTGATTGAGATGGAGAGTTATGTGGGCTTGGTCGCGGGTAGTTAGTTGGTTGCGGAATCTTATTCACCGGCGTGACGTGGACGGCGAGCTGGATGCTGAGGTGCGGGGGTATTTGCAGTTGCTGGTGGATGAGAAGGTGGCGGATGGCTTGTCAGTAAAGGAGGCGCGGCGTATGGCGAAGGTTGAGTTGGGTGGCGAGGCGCAGGTGCGGCAGGCGGTGCGGGATGGGCGTGTTGGTGCGGGTTTGGAGATGCTTTGGCAGGATGTTCGCTATGGGTGGCGGATGCTGATGCGGAGCAAGGGATTTGCTTTGGTGGCGGTGCTTTCGCTGGGATTGGGGATTGGCGCGAATACGGCGATCTTTACGGTGGCCAAGCGGGTGTTGTTCGACACGCTGCCGGTGGAGAAGCCTTATGAGTTGCGGATGCTGACTTGGGTGAGCGGGCATGAGCGGCCGGTGCCGCCGGTGTGGGGCGATGTTTACGGAACGCCTGCTGGTGGACTGACGAGCAATTCGTTTTCGTATCCGGTGGTGGAGGCGCTGCGAAAACAGACCGATGCGTATGCGGATTTATTTGCGTTCAAGAATGTGCAGATGACGGCGGTGGCTGAGGGGCGCGCTGAGGTTGTGGAGGCGTCGATGGTGAGTGGGAATATCTTCGATGCGTTGGGTGTGAGGCCGCTGCTGGGGCGGGCATTGATGCCAGCGGATGATGTAAGCGGTGGGACTCCGGTGGCGGTGATCAGCGAGGGATATTGCGCGGCACGGTTTGGGCGCGCGGAGAGCGCGCTTGGCAAGGTGATTCGCTTGAATGGGCAGCCGGTGACTGTGGTGGGTGTACTGCCGGCGCGGTTTACAGGGTTGGAGATGGGGAAAGAGATGGCGGTGTATGTGCCGCTGACGGCGCAGCCGCTGGTGCTGCCGCGGGCGCAGAACGGGAGTGTTTCGCTGCTGGATAATCCGCAGTCCTGGTGGGTGCAGGTGATGGTGCGGCTGCGAGCCGATGTTCCTGAAGCGCGGGCGCAGGCGGAGATGGATGCTGTGCTGAGGTCGGCGGCGAAGGCTACTGTATCCACGACTACCAGTTGGGATCTGTTTCATCTGGTGATGATGCCGGGAGAGCGCGGCGTGGACTATCTGCATGGCACATATGCCGGGCCATCGTATGTGCTGATGGGACTGGCGGGATTGGTGCTGCTGCTGGCGTGTGTGAATCTGGCGAATCTGCTGCTGGCGCGGGCGGCAGCGCGGCAACGCGAGATGAGCACGCGGATGGCGCTGGGCGCGGGACGAATGCGCATTCTGAGGCAGGTGTTGACGGAGAGTCTGCTGCTTTCGGGGATGGGCGGCGTTGTTGGTCTGGCGCTGGGATATGCGGGACGCAACCTGATTCCTTTCATGCTGGCCGGAAGGGATGCGCCGATGGGGGTGGATTTTGATTGGCGGGTGATGGCGTTCACGATTGCTGCCGCTGTGTTGACGGGCGTGCTGTTTGGCGTGGCTCCGGCGTGGCGTGCTGTGCGGGCGGATGTGAATGCTTCTTTGAAAGATGGAAGCGCTGCCATGGGTGGACGTCGCGGGGCGTATGTAGGCAAAGGGTTGGTGGTGGTGCAGATTGCGCTGTCGACGATTCTGCTGATGGGTGCGGGGTTGTTTGCGCGGACACTGAGCAATCTGAACGACACGAAGCTGGGGTTTGAGGCAAAGCATCTGCTGCTGTTTCGGCTGAACCCGCCGCGCATTCGCTATGACGATGCGCAGACGATGGCGCTGTATGGGCGGATTGAAGCGAGGCTGGCGGCGCTGCCGGGAGTGCGCTCGGTGGCGATGAGCAATATCGCGATCATGGGCGATGGGCATTCGGGATCGACGTTTCATGTGACGGGCACGCCGCAGGAGCATGAGCCGGTACGGGTGCAGACGAATGGGGTGAGCGCGGATTTCTTCCAGACGATGGGGATTCCTCTTGTGGAGGGACGCGGATTTACGGCGCGGGATACGGCTGCTTCGCCGAAGGTGGCTGTGGTGAATCAGGCGCTGGCGCGGCAGTTCTTTCCCAAGGGCGATGCAGTGGGGAGAACGTTTGAAGCCGATGCCGAAGATATCGAAGGGCCGGTAACGATCGTTGGCATTGCGGCGGATACGCGGTACGACGATCTGCGCAGCGCGACGCCGCCGACGTTTTATATCGACTACAAGCAACAGGTGAATGCGGGCAAGCGGGTGGTGGAGATACGCACTGTTGCCGATCCGGGGAGTGTGTTGAAAGAAGTGCGCGGTGTGATTGCGGCGGAGGATCGCGATCTGCCGCTGATCGATGTACGGACGATGACGGAGCAGGTGGCGACGACGGTGGCGCAGGAGCGCGTCTTTGCACAGTTGACGAGTGGATTTGGAGTGCTGGCGCTGGTGCTGGCTTCGATTGGGATCTACGGAATTATGGCTTACACGGTGGCGGCGCGGACGGGCGAGATTGGCATTCGCATGGCGCTGGGAGCGCAGGCAGAGCGGGTGCTGGGGATGGTGCTGCGCGAGGTTTCGTGGATAGCTTTAGCTGGGGTTGTGCTGGGGCTTGGCGGGGCCTTGATGCTGGCGCGGCTGGTGAGTTCGATGTTGTATGGCGTGACGGCTTTCGATCCGCTCACGCTAGTAGGTGTGGCAGCGGTGTTGATGGGAATTTCTTTGCTGGCGGGATTTGGGCCGGCGCGGCGGGCTTCGCGGATTGATCCGGTTCGGGCTTTGCGGCATGAGTAGGTAAGGCGGTGTGAGTGTGAAGTGTGAGTGTGGGTAACAGCAGATTCCCTTCGGGAATGACAAACAAGAAAAGCAAGGGCAAGAACAACAGCGGAAGCAGGTCCTTCACTTCGTTCAGGATGACAAGTTTGTTGCTGGTGATGAGTTCGTGATGGATGTGCGAATGGTGGGGATTTGATGCGAAGTTTTGTGAGGAATGTTTTTCGGCGGCGCGTGGTTGAGGGCGAGTTGGATGCTGAAGTGCGTGGGTTTCTGGAGCTTTTGATCGATGAGAAGGTAGCGCGTGGGGTGCCGCTGGAGAAGGCGAGGAGGATGGCGATGGTGGAACTTGGTGGCGGGGCGCAGGTGAAGCAGGCGGTGCGAGATGGGCGCGCTGGGAGCGGGTTTGAGTCGTTCATACAGGACTTGCGGTTTGGCGTTCGGACGCTGGTGCGGGATCGTGCTTTCACGGTGATTGCGGTGTTGATATTGGCGCTGGGGATTGGCGCAAATGTGGCGGTTTTCAGCGTGGTGAATACCATGCTGCTGCGGCCGCTGCCGTTTCCTGATGCGGGGCAGCTGACATGGATAGAACCGGGAAAAAATCTCGACCAGAAATTGCTGGCGGCTGCGGGGCTGGGTGGGAGGACGTTTGTTGTCGATGATTTTGAAGAATTTCAAAAGCACAACCAGTCGTTTGAAAACGTGACGGCGTATAACCCATTTCTGGGTAACAGCGAGTACACGCTTACGGGCAGCGGCCAGGCACAGGGAGTGCCGGGGGTGATGGTGGCGGGGAATTTCTTCGAGGTGCTTGGTGTAAAACCGTTGCTGGGACGGCTTTTTGTTCAGGAGGAGTTGCAGAAGAACGGCAGGCCTGCGGTTCTGTTGAGCTATGGGTTCTGGAAGCGGCAGTTCCAGGGCAATGTGGGGATCGTGGGGCGGACGATCCTGCTGAATAAGAAGCCAGTGACGGTGGTGGGCGTGATGCCGGCGAGCTACGACTTTGGGGCGGTGTTTGCACCGGGACTTCGGTTTGACGTGTATACACCGGCGGTGATGGACGAGATGCGGGGCTGGGGCAACACGCTGTCAGTGGTGGGACGGTTGAAGCCGGGCGTGACCCTGAAACAGGCGCAGGCGGAGTCCGACACAGTGTTTGCGGGGATCGCGGAAGATCGCTACAAGTCGGGCGCGTACGGCGGGATGAAGGTAGATTTTTCACCGACATTGACGGGTTTGAAAGAGCATGTGAGTGGCAAGCTGCGGCGGTCGATGATTGCGCTATGGTCGGCGGTGGGAACGGTGATGCTGATTGTATGCGTGAACCTCTCAAGTTTACTGATGGCGCGGGCAACGGGGAGGAGCAAAGAATTTGCCATGCGCGCGGCGCTGGGGGCTGGACGTAGACGGCTGATGCGGCAGTTGCTGACGGAGAGCGGGGTGCTGGCGATGGCCGGCGCGGCTCTTGGATTGGGCCTGGCGTATGCGATTACGAATTATGTGGCTCATCAGGATCAGCTAGCGCTGCCGCTGCTGAACGAAGTGCGCGTGGATGTTGCGGCGCTGGGATGGACGCTGGCGATCACGCTGGTAACGACCCTGCTCTTTGGGCTGGTTCCGGGGATGAAGCTGGTGGTGGGCAAGGCGGCCGCGAATCTGCAGGATGCGTTGAAGGATGGCGGACATGGGATGAGCGCGGGCGGGCGGCATGAGCGAATGCGTTCGGCGATGGTGGTGGCAGAGATTGCATTGTCGTGCGTGCTGCTGATCAGCGCTGGATTGCTGCTGCGAAGTTTTGTGAATGCAATGCGCGTGGATATGGGATTCGATGCCAGCCATGCTGCGGCGATGAAGATCGACTACGACCAGAGCAGCGACGGAGTAAAGCGGGCAGTTGTGCTGCGGGAGATACTGCGGGGCGTGCTGGCGATTCCGGGAGTGAAACAAGCGGGTGTTGCAGATATGCTGCCGCTGGGCCGCAACCGGAGCTGGCAGTTCTGGGCCTTCGAGCATCCTCCGCAGAAGGGCAATATCGATGTGGCGATGGTGAGAATTGTGACGCCGGGGTACCTGGCTGCGATGGGAATGCGTCTGCGGACGGGCCGCGATTTCAGCTGGGAAGATGGGCAGAAGGCGCCGAAGGTGGTGATTGTGAACCAGGCTGCGGCGCGGCACTTCTGGCCGGGCGAAGATGCGATGGGGAAAGAGGCCGTGCTCAATAGCGGCGATGACGGGAATGCTCGCGTAATTGGAGTGCTCTCCGATGTGCGGCAGACGGGCTTGGAAGATGCTGCGGTACCGGAGATCTATGTGCCCGTAATGCAGCACCAGCCGGAGGGTGCGGAGCTGGTGGTGCGATCGGATCTGCCGGTGGGAACGCTGGCGGAGAGTGTGCAGCCAGCGCTGCGTGCAGTGAATCCCGAGGAGCCGGCATACACGCTGGAGCCGCTGGATGGGATTGTGGATCATGCGATTTCTCCGCGGCGGTTTTTGCTGGTGCTGGTAATGAGCTTTGCGGGACTGGGGCTGGTGCTGGCTTCGCTGGGGATTTATGGGGTGATTGCGTATTCGGTGACGCAGCGGACGCAAGAGATCGGGATTCGGATGGCGCTGGGCGCGACGATGCAGCAGGTGCAGATGGGTGTGATGGGAAAGACTCTGCGGTTGGCGGCGGTGGGAATTGCGGTGGGGACGGTGATTTCATTTGTGGTGGCGCGGACGATGGCGGCGCTGCTGTTTGGAACGGGGGCTGCCGATCCTGGGACTTATCTGGGCATGATTGGGTTGTTGGCTTTGGTGGCGGTGGTGGCGGGGTATATTCCTGCGCGGCGGGCGGCGCGGATCGATCCTGCGGTGGCGCTGCGGCCTTGACAGGTCAGGGATCAGGGAACAGGGGTCAGACAGGCTTGATCGGATGCTTTGGCTGAGATTCCAAGCTTGTTTCACACTTGCGTCTCAATTTGTTTCGTGATGTTTGCGGGGCATTTCCTTTCTTTGCCGTCCAGTGAGTTATTGTGATGGGACGAGTAAAAAGGTAGACGCGGGCTTTGACCAATGCTATTTCTACAGATCATTTGAGCAAGCAGTTTGGACGTAACTCTGCGCTGGAGGATGTTTCATTCTCAGTCGCGGAGGGGACTATCTATGCGCTGGTGGGCGCGAATGGCGCGGGGAAGACAACGCTGATCAAGCTGCTGATGAATATTCTTGCGCCGACTGCGGGGCGGGCTACGGTGCTGGGGATGGATGTCGCTGAGCTGCAGGGTGAGAAGTTCAATCGCATCGGGTATGTTTCGGAAAACCAGGAGATGGCGGAGTGGGCTACGGTGGGCGGGATGCTGGATTACTTTCGTCCTTTCTATCCGCAGTGGGACCGGGAGCTGGAGGCTCGGTTGGTGCGGCAGTTCGATTTGCCATTGAAGCGAAGGCTGAAGCAGCTTTCGCGCGGGATGCGGATGAAGGCGGCGCTGGTGAGTTCGCTTGCGTACCGGCCGGCATTGCTGGTGCTGGATGAGCCGCTGTCGGGGCTGGACCCGTTTGTGCGTGATGAACTGATCGAGGGGCTGCGGGAACAGGCGCGGGAGACGACGATTGTGCTGTCTTCGCATGACCTGGCGGAGATAGAGAGCTTTGCCACGCATGTGGGATTTATCGAGCAGGGACGGATGTTGTTTTCAGAAGAGATGGCGGGCTTGATGGGGCGGTTTCGCGCGGTAACGGTAAGTGGGATCGCAGCCGGGGTACATGTGAGCGAAGGTTATCCGTCTGCCTGGCTGAACGCCGAGTTAGTGGACGGAATGCTTCGCTTTGCGCATAGCGATTATCAAGGTCTGGCCAGCGAAGCTGAGTTAAGGGCGATACTGCCGCAGGCAAGCGAGGTGCAGTTTGAGGAGATGCCGCTGCGGGCTATCTTTCTGGCGATTGCAAAGGCGAGCAGGTTGCGGAAGATTGCTATACGAGACGGGGTGGCGGCATGAAACAGGTGCTGCATATCTTTGCCAAGGATGTCCGGCGATTCTGGCCAGAGATTTTGATCTCACTGGCGATTACGGCTGCGTTCGCGCGGATCTATCCGCAGACATGGCTGGCGGCCGAGGCTGTATCCGCAGGCGAAGCTGCTTATGCGTTCCAGAGTCAGATGGACAAGCTGGCCGCTACGCTGGTGGTATTGGTGCCAGTGAGCTGGTTTTTGTTGATCACGAGGGTGGTTCACGCAGAGAGTCTGGTTGGCGACAAGCAGTTCTGGATTACGCGGCCATATGACTGGCGCAAGCTACTTGCGGCAAAGCTGCTGTTTGTGGCGGCGTTTGTTTATTTGCCATTTAGCTGCGCGGAACTGGCGCTACTGGCTGAAGGGGGCTTTCGGCCTTTTGCGTATCTGCCGGAGCTGCTTCTTCTCCTGGTGCTGATCAGCGTACTGGTGGTGCCGCTGTTTACTCTTGCCGCTCTTACGAAGAACTTTGCGCGCATGACGATGACGCTGCTTGGGGTATTGGCGTGTGTGGCGGGAGCTGGGTTTGCAACTACTCTTGATGATTCGCCCAGTGTGACCACTCCTTATTCGGATCGTTACACGGTGCCGCTGATCCTGCTGGTTTGCGGCAGTGCGATCGTGGTGCAGTATGCACGGAGGAAAGTCTGGCTGGCGCGTTCGCTGCTTCTAGCGTTGCCATTGGTGGGAGGGATTGTTGTGCTGGCCGCGTATGCTTTGCCGGATTCGTCGGTCGATTCGGCTTATCCGGAAGCGAGAGCGGACGCGCATGGGGTTATGGATTTTCCGGCGCTGCTTTCATACGCAGCGGCATCGAAAAATCCGGTGAGTGTTCATTCAGGCTCGAAGGACGGCCTGATCGGAGTTCAGATTGCAATCCGCGTCGAAGGGGTCGCGCCAGCGGTGCGCATTGGAGCTTGCCCTGGGAGGGTCTGTACAATCGCCTGTTTCTGCCGGGAGCTTATGAAACGTGGGTTGATCTCCGGATGAAGCGGGTGGACTTTGAGCGTCTCAAGCAGGCTCCGGCAACGGTCAAGGTAACGTTTGGATTAACGGAAGTTCGTGCGGGCACAGTGACGCGGGCCATGTTCTCGGAGCGGCCGTTTGAGATACCGAAGTTTGGGATCTGTCCAGGGTCCACGCCGGAACACGAGCATTCGGAGCAAAATGATTTGCAGTGCAGGTCTGCGTTCCACGGACCGGCGCTCATGTATGTGAGCGCCTTGGAAGCGGCGGAGCCTTGCGGCACGGGGCAGGCTGAGACGAAGGAAAAGATCGCGGTAGGAGATTGGGTGGGATCGCTCAATAACTATCCAGCGGATTTTGGGATGACGCCGGTATGGGCGACATTGCTGTATATGCGCAATACCGACGGGAGCCAGATGCATTTTCTTTGTCCCGGGATGCCAATCACCTTTACGCAATACGATCTGGCGCGACGGATGCGGATGGAGATTAGTATTCCGAATCTGAAGCTGCCGGACGAGACGCGCGTGAGCAATACGATTCTCAATTTGAAATCAGACGATTGAGGTTTGCGGAGATATTGTCCGTGATGAAACGGAGTTGCTGCATGGGGCGAATTTTTTGAAGGCGGTAAGTCACTGAATAGAATCGTGCGGCGCAATAATTTGCTGCGGAGGGTAACGTTACCCTCAATCTTTGGTGTAAACTCCTCCAGTCATCTCCTTTCAGATTTGATC
>Ga0206868_10246_pt1 | contig 13421 bp, 8 predicted proteins | sample Alteio_BWOrgCont_38_FD_152901 | JGI IMG/M metagenome (GOLD analysis project Ga0206868, IMG submission 152901) | Enriched cells from forest soil in Barre Woods Harvard Forest LTER site, Petersham, Massachusetts, United States -... | ecosystem: Environmental > Terrestrial > Soil > Temperate forest >... | reverse complement strand
ACAATGTTCAGGGCAACTACATCGGTGTAGACAGCACCGGCGCCAAGGCTCTGGGCAATGTCAACCAGGGATTCATTACCGGGGCTACCGCATCGGATGAAATTCCCGCCGGCTATACGACGATCGGCGGCTCTGTCGCCGGAGCCGGTAATGTCATCTCCGGCAACGTAGCGGACGGTATACAGATCTCAGGAACAAGCACAAGCCAATCCTACCCAAATCCACAGGTGGGGAATACGATTCAGGGCAACTTCATCGGCACCGACGCCACGGGTAAAGCCTCCATCCCCAACGGCGGCAATGGAGTCGATCTGCTAGCGAGCGCAACCAACAATATCATCGGCGGCTCCGCACCAGGCTCAGGCAATCTGATCGCACACAACACCCAGAACGGCATCTTGATCGATCCCGGTACAGGTACCGGCAACAACACGATTGCCAATATCATCCAGTCCAACGGGGGTGCCGGAGTCCGCATCAACACTGGCACCGGCAACCGCATCAGCCAGAACTCGATCTCCAGCAACGGAGACCTGGGCATAAACCTGCAAAACGCAGGCCCCAACCTCAATTCCAATTGCAATGCCTCGAACTCTGGCGCAAACAATCTTCAGAATGCACCAAGTCTGACCGCTGGCTCAGGCACGGCTTATATCACCGCGACTGCCACAGATCCCAACGGCAATACCTCTGAATTCTCCAACGCGGTCAAGGAGTCGCTCAGTAGCAGTGTGGTCGACCTACTCGGCAATTTCAACAGCACAGCCAACACCACCTACACCATCGAGTTCTTCTCCAGCACCGCCGCTGACCCATCCGGATACGGTGAAGGTCAGACTTACCTCACCTCCACCTCTGTGAAGACCGGCGCTGACTGCACCATAGCCATCAACAACCCTGTCGATACAACCAAGGCGGATCTCGCCGTCACCTTGTCCAGCGACACGACGATCTTTGACATCGGTCCAGATTTTGGGGAGTACTATTTCACCGGCACGATAGTCAACAACGGGCCTGCCATTGCCCACAATGTCGTCTTCACCGATACACTGCCTCCCGGACTTGAGATCAGCAGCGCCTACTGCAACGTAGGCCCATGCCAGACGCCGGCGGCATCGACTCTAGGCAATTGCACGGTGACTGGTAACAAGGCCACCTGCAATATGGGAACGATGGCTCCGGGCGCCACAGCACAAGTAACTCTGCCTGTGCAGGCAACAGCCCCCGGCAATCTCAGCGATGCGGCTAGCGTTACCGCAACAGAGTCCGATCCGGTTCCTGCAAACAACACAGCAACTCTCGGACAGAACGTTTATTACAACTTCCCCTTCATCGACCACCTAGATCCAACCTCTGCGCTTACCACCAATTCGGGTAGCCTACTGTTGAACGTGTACGGCAATGGTTTCCTACCTACAAGCGCAGTCACCTTCAATGGCACCGCAGTCACAACCAAGGCCTATCTCGATAATCAAGTCTGCGGCGGTCCATTTCAGCCAGGATTCTGCTCTGCTATTCAAGTCTCCGTTCCCGCATCTCTGCTAGGCACGGCAGGCACTGCCACCGTCACCGTTACCAATCCCGATCCAGGCCCGGGAGGCGGATCGAACGAACCTTCTTCTGCAAACTTCACCCTCGTATCGTCCTGCACCTATGACGTGGAATTCTTCGGCTTCAATCCCATCGAGGCAGAAGGCGATACCCTGATCCCCGAATCCGTGGAGGTCACGACCAACGCTCCCACCTGCCCCTGGACTGCAACCTCAGATTCTGCGTGGTTGGCCATCCTGGATAATCAAACCGGTACGGGCTCCGGTTCTGTTGATGTCTCTGTCGCGCCAAATACTGGTGCTGCTCGAAGCGGCAACATAACCATCGCAGGCCAAGCCGCCGAGATCGACCAGGCAGCAGGCGATTCGACCATCTGCACGTATGCGTTGAATCCTGCATCCGCGCACATCCCCGCTGCCGGTAATTCCGGCACCTTTGCGGTGACCACTGGTTCTGCGTGTTCTTATTTCGTCGAACCGTATCCGCAGGATTCCACCTATGTGACGGGGGTCCAATTCATCACCGTTCCGCAAACCTCAAGCTTACTCGTCGGCAACGGCAATTCTAGCTACACAGTTGCGGCAAACCACGGCGCGCCTCGTACCGGCGCAATCATGGTCGGCGGCGATGTCTTCACCCTCACCCAGGACGCACCGGCCTGCTACTACACTTTGAGTTCGACCTCAGCTACCTTGCCGGTAAACGGAGCCACAGGCGCCATCAGTGTCACAGCATCCTCGCCAAGCTGCGCATGGACAGCCAAATCCAGCAACTCATCTGTGCTGTCCGTCACCTCCGGCGCTTCGGGAACCGGCAACGGCACGGTAAATTACTCGGCTCCCAAGAACACCGAAGGGCCGCAAACGGCAACCATCACCATCGGCGACGCAACCGGCTACTCCATCTTCACGGAAAACCAGGTCTCGGCTTTCAACTGCACCTTCACCATCAGTCCTGGTTCGGTGGAAGTTTCCTCCAACGGCGTCTCCAACTTCTTCGGTGTCACCGCCTCCTATAGCAACTGCAAGTGGACCGCCACGTCGAGCGACCCAACAGCGCTTACCGTCGGCGATGTCACTGGGGCAGCAGGATTGAGCACCAACGGCTCCGCTGTAGGGACAGGGGCTGTTTATTACAGAGTCGCGCAGAACACAACCGGCGCACCGCGCACCATCACGATCACTGCAGGATGCGAGACCTTCACAGTTAATCAGGATGGCGGAACAACCGCGCCCGCCGCCTCTCTCTCGCCCTCAACATTGACCTTCACAGCCAACACCGGCTCAACCAGCGCCGCGAAGACAGTCACACTCACCAACACCGGCTCGTCGGCTCTCGCCATCTCCGGAATCTCGATCACCGGCGCCAATCCAACCGACTTCGCTCAAACCAACACCTGCAGTAGCTCGCTCGCAGCAAACGCAAGCTGCTCCATCTCAGTCACCTTTACGCCTGCATCTGCAACCGCCTTTGCAGCCACTCTCTCTGTTGCCGACAATGCCACCGGCTCACCGCAAACAGTCGCTTTGAATGGAACAGGCACCACTGCATCGACACCCGTTGCCTCACTCTCACCTTCAACGTTGACCTTCACCGCCAACACGGGATCAACCAGCGCAGCTCAAACGGTCACGCTCAAGAACACAGGCACTGCAGCTCTGACCATCTCCGGCATCTCAATCACCGGCACCAACCCAACCGACTTCGCACAGACCAACACCTGCGGAAGCTCACTCGCGGCCAATGCAAGCTGCTCCATCTCCGTCACCTTCACACCTGCCTCGGCAGCCAGTTTCGCGGCAACGCTCTCCGTTGCCGACAACGCCACCGGCTCGCCGCAAACAGTAACTCTCAGCGGAACCGGCACCACTGCATCTGCACCGGCCGCTTCTCTCTCGCCCACGTCGCTTACCTTCTCCGCCGTCTCCGGCTCAACCTCGACAGCGCAGACGGTGACACTCAAGAACACAGGCTCAGCCGCTCTGGCCATCTCCGGCATCTCGATCACCGGCACCAATCCAACCGATTTCGCCCAGACCAATACCTGCGGCAGCTCGCTCGCTGCAAGTGCAAGCTGCTCCATATCCATTACCTTCACACCTGCCTCGGCAGCCAGCTTCGCGGCCACACTTTCAGTCGCCGACAATGCCACCGGCTCACCGCAAACCGTAACGCTCAGCGGAACTGGCACCACTGCAGCCGCGCCAGCAGCCTCTCTCTCACCTACTTCACTAACCTTCTCTGCCAACACCGGCTCAACCAGCGCAGCTCAAACTGTGGCGCTCAAGAACACCGGCACAGCAGCTCTAACCATCTCAGGAATCTCGATCGGCGGCACCAATCCAACTGACTTTGCTCAAACCAACACCTGCGGCAGCTCGCTCGCGGCAAATGCAACCTGCTCCATCGCGGTCACCTTTACGCCTGCCTCGGCAGCCAGCTTCGCAGCCACGCTTTCCGTCGCCGACAACGCCACCGGATCGCCGCAAACTGTAGCCCTGAGTGGAACAGGCACAACCGCAACAGCGCCACAACCCTCTCTAACACCTTCGGCTCTCACCTTTACCAGCACCACCGTAGGAACGACAGCAACAGCTCAGAACATCAAGCTCGAGAACGTAGGCACCGCCGCACTCGCCATCACCAGCATCGCTATCACCGGCGCCAATGCTGCCGACTTCAGCCAGACCAACAACTGCGGCAGTTCGCTGGCAATAGACGCCTCCTGCACCATCGCGGTCACCTTCACTCCGGCATCGGCAGCCAGCTTCACGGCCACGCTCACAGTCACCGACAACGCCCCAGGTGCGCCCCAAACCGCTGCTCTCAGTGGCACAGGAATCGCCGCCAATGCACCCGTAGTCTCACTCACGCCAAGCTCGCTTAGTTTCACCACGCTTACCGGCACAACAGCCGCAGCCCAGACCGTCACGCTCAAGAACACGGGCAATGCCTCGCTCACCATCGGCGGCATCACGATTACCGGCGCCAATCCAAGCGACTTCAGCCAAACTAACACCTGCGCCAGTTCTTTAAATGCAAGCGCCAGTTGCACAATCTCTGTTACCTTCAGCCCAGCATCAGCTACAAACTTCACAGCCACACTTTCGGTATCCGATAGCGCGGCCGGCTCTCCGCACACCGTCAGCCTCAGCGGAACCGGAAGTCCCCTGCCCAGCTTTACAGTCGCTTCATCCACCACCGCGCAAACCGTTCAAGCCGGCGGCGCCGCACAGTACACCATCACCGCCGCCGCGCAAAACGGTACATTCCCAGGCACTGTCACACTTGCTGCCAGCGGACTTCCCGCAGGCGCGACCGCGACCTTCACTCCACCCACGCTCAACCCAGGGAGCTCCTCCACAAGTTCTCAGTTGAGCATTCAAACGGCCGCACCCACCACTACCGCATCCGTCGGGGGTAGAGGCTCCGGGTGGCCGATTGCAGCAACCATGCTCCCGCTCTTCGGATTGCTCTTCGCAACCCGCAAGCTGCGCCGGCGCTGGATCACTTTGTGCATCTTGATCTTCGCCTCACTCGGCGCACTCACTGCCCTTTCAGGATGCGGAGGAGGCTTTGCATTGCCCGGCAGCAATGGCAAGACATACAGCATCACCGTCACCGGAACCAGTGGCGCCGAACAGCAAACCACCACCGTACAACTCACAGTGCAGTAGAGGAGACCCCATGCGAATCAGGATCAAAGCCCAACTCTTTCTGTTGTTGGCCATGACGGCGCTCTCAACTGCGAGTACCGTTGCACATGCTCAATCGGCTCAAGCGCCCATTAGCCAACCCCGCGCCGAACTAGCCCTTGACTACAGCTATCTGCGCAGCAACGCGCCTCCCGGCGGCTGCGATTGCTTCAATCTCAATGGGGGCAGCGCCACCTTCGCGTGGCAGTTCAAGCCGCGCAGCTTTGCCCTGGTGGGCGATGTGAGCGTCGCCCACACGAGCGGGATCTCCAGCAACAGCTATAGCCTGACGCTGAGCACCTTCACCGCAGGCGGCCGTTACGCACCGCGCTTCGGCCATTCGCCGCTCAAACCTTTTGGCCAGATATTGGTCGGCGTCGCCCACTCCAGCGGATCGCTCGTTGAAGGACAGAGCTCAACCATCTCCAACGCCGGCGCGGCCTTTGCTGCAAATGTCGGTGGCGGCATCGATCTGCGCGCCAGCCGTCGCATTTCATTCCGGCTGGTAGAAGCGGATTATCTCGTGACCACATTCAACAATGGTGTCAACGACCACCAGAACAACCTTCGCCTCAGCACAGGCGTGGTGTTTCACTTCTGAGACTTACTCGTCCAGCTTGAAGATCTTGATCTTGACCAGTTGTGCAATGGTCGGATTTTTGAAACCGCGTTGCTTCATCCGCTCGACAAAAGGAGCATCGATCTTGAAGACGCTCATCTGGATCAGCTCCTCTTCAGTTGGCGCATATCCCATCGCTCGCACAGCCTGCACCTTCTCCGGCGATACGCCGACAGCTTTCATGCTGGTAAGCTTCTCTGCGCGCAGTTCCGGATATCCTGCCGCAATCATTCCGCGCACATAAGGCCCATCCACCTTCAAGGCTTTCAACCCCATCAGATTGCGCGCCGTCATATCTTCGACATGCGCATCCTTCATCTCCTTCACCCACGCAATCGTCACGTCAAGCATGGCATAGCCCTGCAGACGTTCCGGTGTCTGATCGTCGAAGCCCATCTCTTCCATTCGCTTGGCAAACTGCGCATCTGGCGTAAACGAATAAGCCCCGCGCAGTGCGCCGTCATGCACCTTGCCCACGCAACGCATCTCACCCGCTTCGGCCTGCCTGCGCGCATCGATCGTCGCTCCCTCGCGCTGCAAGTCCTGGGGCTCTATACCGGTCCATTTGTTCCAGACCATATCGGAGTTGCCTTCATGGCAGTGTCTTCCCTCGGCACAGTCTCCGTGTTCCCAGCTGATCGACATCTTCTCATCGGACCGTCCCGCCGTAATCGAACAATCGCCCGAAGCCTCAGCACGCCCGGCAACGACCGCGGCCAGCAACAACATTCCCACCAATTCACGTCGCATCGCCATCCTCCGTTTCGCAGAAAGTAGAAGGCTCAATCAACTCCGGCTACTCGTCCAGCAACCCGGAAATCTTCAGCCGTATGAGCTTCTCCAAATCCGTTCCATTCATCCCATGCGACTTTGCAGCGGCGATAAATTTATCGTCCAGATGAAAGACCGCGGCCTTGCGCAAGTCATTCATCGTCGCTTGCGGAAACTGCTGCTTCAACCAGGTCGCATACTCTGGCGTCACGTTCTGCGCCTTCATCGAGGTCAGCTCATGCACGTCCAGGTCGCCGAACCCGGACTTCTTCATCGCTGCAGCATACTCCGGAGTGATCCCCAGCGCCTTCTCCGTCACGACCTCGTGAAAATCCTTCGGCCCGATTCCACTCTGCTTCAACCCAGCAACATACTCCGGTGTCACGCCCAGCGACTTCAATGAAATCAGATCATGCAACGTGGGCTTGCCCAACCCTACTTCCCCCATCTGCTTCGCATACTCCGGCGCCACACCCAGCGACTTCAGCGACACCACCTCATGAAAATCCTTCGGCCCAATTTCACTCTGCTTCAAGCTCGCCACATATTCCGGCGTTACCCCCAAAGACTTCAGCGAAATCAACTCATGCACCGTTGGCTTGCCTAATCCCACTTCCCCCATCTGCTTCGCATACTCCGGCGTCACGCCCAGCGACTTCAACGACACCAGCGCATTCAAATCGTTGTTCAGATCCAGTGGATAACCGGCATCGCGCATTCCATCCAGATACGAAATTCCCTTGGACGGCGTCTTTGCCTCTGCCTGCGCCATCATGGGGAGCGCCGAGCCCTGCTCGCCCAGCTTCAACGAAGCCGTCTCGGAAACAGTCACCGTCGAGTCCGCCTGCACCGTCACAGACGTATCGATGCTCCCCGCGCGCGGCTTGGACATTTGCCCTGTATGGGACTCGATCGTTTTGCTCTTGGCGATCCCAGAGACTACCGCCGGCAACAGCGCCGCCACATGATTCATCACCGGCCGCGAAGCCGCTACAGCATCCCCAACCTTCGGTCCAAGCAGCAGGCCCGCAACTACTGCCCCTGCTACCATTACCCGTACACCGCTCGTCATTCCACTCACCATTGGCTTATCTTCTCCCAGTACTTTCTCTACTCGTCCCAACAACAATCCCTTGCGGCCTTTAAGCGCCATTGCAAGCTCCAGTTCCATCGTCTTCTGCTCTTCCAGTCGCAGCAGAGCTTGCGCGTACACCACCGCATCCACGCAGTTGCGCACTGCAATCTCATCGCAGCAAACTTCGCGCCGGTCGCGCACCGCCTTGCTCACCCACCACACCGCGGGATGGAAAAATAGAACGCTCTCCACCGCGACCTGAAGTAGATTGCACACATAGTCCCAACGCCGAATATGTCCCAGCTCATGCGCCAGCACCGCCTCAAGCTCTTCGCTCGAAAGCCTCAGTACGGCGCTCACCGGCAAAATGACCGTCGCCCGCCAAACCCCCATCGCCAGCGGTGAAATCACCTCATCTGAAATCCGAAGCGCCACTTTCTGTCCTACCTGGATTCGCTCACGGACGCGCCGAAAGCTCTGCTCCAACTGCGCCGGTACAACACCGCGCGCCCGGCGTCTCACCTGATCTAATTGCACCCACCCGCCCAGCGCGCGCAACGCCAGCATCAACACTCCAAGCAGCCACACGCCATCGATCCAGGGCAACAGTTTCTCTGCGCGCATCGCCAAGCCTGCTCCGCGATCTCTCAATCCCAACGCTGCCGTCTGTGCAATCCACTGAACACCCGCATCATGCGGCTCGACTCCGTACGTACGCGCGGCTGTCGCCTGCGTCCCAGCCGCGGCCGACGCTGGGATCGCCGCCTGCATCTCAATCGCGAACGTCACCGTGACCATCGATGGCATCAGCGTCAGTGCAGCCAGAGCCACCGCATAACGCACTCCCGACGCTGTCCGTGCAGTCAACCTGTCGGCCAGCGCATAAGCCATAGCAACCGCAGTTCCCTGCCAGCAGAAATGCAGCAGCGTCCAGCCCAGCGCCACCAGCTCTCCGCGCGACAACCACCCCATCGACAACCATCCCATCATCGACCAGCTCATTCCCAACCTCCGCTACGCGCCATCGACGAAACCACCGCTACTGCCGCAATGCATCCTTCTTTGCAATCAGCGCTCGAATCGCGTCCAACTCACTGTCGCTCGCCTTCTCCATCTCCAGCGCGCGCAAAGCCAGTTGCGCCGCGCTGCCCGCGAAGAACCGCTCGCTCAACTCGCGCAGAAACCGGACCTCAGTATCGGCCTGCGACACCGCTGGACGATAAACATGAGCCCGCTCCCGCTCGTCTCGCTCCACTAAACCCTTTTCCGTCATAATCTGCAACAGTTTAAGCACGCCGGTATACACCACTACCCGCTTTGTATTTACGGCCTCGAACAACTCTCGCACCGTCGCCGGGCCCCGCTCCCAGAGAATACTCAGGAGTTCTAGTTCACTTTCAGTAGGCCGGGGAATTTCGCGCTTCTTCATCATGAGCAGGACAATATACGATGACATTCGTAGATGTCAACGAAAATATTCGTATGTCCCGGAAGCCAGCTCTCTATCCCACAAAGCTTGATGCCAGAACCATGAAGCCAACCTGTTATTCTGAGGGCGTTGAGCACGTACAGGCGCGAAGTCAATCAGGCCCGTACGGCTCTTATGCTTCCCACCACTTCTCAGAGGAAATCATGGCCGCATTGATCGACGCCATCAACGTCAAACGCAAGATGTACTTCGAGTTCGAAAACGCACCGTTCTACTGCCTGGAATCGGAAATCTCTACCCCCACCGCGCGAGGAGGGCAAACTCTCGTTCGCCTCAAGATGCGCAACCTGATCACCCAGGCCGTCTTCGATAAGACCTTCAAAGCCGGTGACAAGTTCAAAGAGCCCGACCTTCAGCTCGACGAAGCCTCGTACCTCTATAGCGACGCCGATGGCTCCTATTTCCTCGATCAAGCCACCTTCGAGACCCTCACCCTCAGCGAAGCGATGGTCGGCGACGCGCTCGACTTTCTCTTAGAAGGAGCCATTATCCAGATACACAAATACAACGGTAACCCCATCGGCTTGCAACTGCCGCAGCAGGTAGAGTTGACCGTAACCTATACCGAACCCGGCGTTCGCGGAGACACAGCCAGCGGCGCCGTTACCAAGCCGGCCAAACTTGAGACTGGCATCGAGATCAAAGTTCCCTTCTTCATTAAGCAGGATGAAAAGATCAAGGTCTCCACGGAAACGCGCGAGTTCGCCGGCCGCGCCTGACGCTTGTGATCAGTTCTCAATTCCCTGTTCCCGATTCAGGGACAGGTTTCGGAGCTGAAAGAACGATGCCAGCTAGGATCGACCTCCACCCAGAGGTCGTACCAGCACCAGCTTCCCTGCATCTCCGGCACTTGAAGAGATCCGTGACCGTCGGCGCAGACCAACTCGGTTCCATTCCAGTCGAGCAGGTTATACGACGGCGGCCCTAAGCGCACCGGCTCACGCAAAAGGCGCAAACATCGCTGGCAGCGATGCTTCTGATCGTCAAGCGCCAGCCGCAGGCTCGTGGTCAACACAATCGTCGAAACGATCACATCGATCCAGTCGCCATTGTGTCCCAGCGCCTTACCTACCGGCAGAGAAGTCAGGACACAGACCAGAAACCCCAGTATCAGTGAAAGTCCTACCTTCACTGTAAGGAAGAGATTCCAGCGAGCGTTATCAGGAAGCATCCCTGAAACCCGCGCCTGCCCTCGATTGCACTTGCGCGGCCGGCGCGGCATCGTGGCAAACGCAACAAAGATAGCCGGCAATGCAACCAACATGAACCGCCCAATAAAGTAGCGAAAGAAGACGTTCAGAAGCGAACGCCACGATCCCTCATAGAACAATTCAACCGCCCCGCAGGCCACACAAGAAAGCGCGAGTTGCACCAGGCACGATTGCGCCGATCCTCTCTTGCTTTCTCTCAGCGAATTCATACCAATCCACGCCGCATCGGCGACCATCCCACGCGCCAGACTCAGGATCTCCACAACTCTGTTCCGTTGCCGTCGCGCGTTGCACTCGCCATGCCGCAGATACCAGAACTCCGCCTGCCATTCCTTCACCCAATCGGAACGTTTCGCGCGCGGTATCAGGTTGCTGGCAACCGGCAGCAGCCATCGATCCAACTGGCTCAATCGGTTCAGGCGATCTGTAGGCAAAGGCGCGGGCCGTTCGCTCATCGCGTATTCCCCGCCTTCTCAGGAATCAGCCGCGAAAGCAGCGGATAGCGCTTCGTAGCAGTTGCCTCCGCCTCTTTGCCCGGACGCGTAAGCGTGTAGTAGCGGCGTGCCGGCCGCTGCTCCTGCAGCGCCTGCTGCTCCGCCTCCCAGTTGGAAGAAACCAGACCATCCCGCTCCAGCCTGCGCAACGCGGGATACACAGTTCCGCTGGGAAGCCCCGTGACTTCCATGATGTCGAAACCAAACTGATACCCCAGGCTCAGCGCCTTGAGGATGATGGCCACGGTGTGAGAGAGCTTTCCGGAGTTCATAAGCACGCCCAGAATCAAAATACTTGACTCAACAATGAATAGTGTACTACATAGTGTTAAGCACGATCAAAAGAACGGGGGAATTCATGCTGGAAGTCAAAAACGTCACCAAGCGCTATCGAAGCATCCCCGCGGTGCAGAATGTCAGCTTCACTCTAGCCGAAGGAGAAATCCTTGGCTACCTCGGCCCGAACGGCTCGGGCAAATCAACCACCGTCAAGATGATCACCGGCATGATCGAACCCTCAGACGGAAAGATTTTCTTTCGCGGCCAGAACATCCACACAGATCTCTCCGCCTATCGAACCCATCTCGGCTACGTGCCCGAAGAGGCCCAGGTCTACACCCACCTCTCCGGCCTCGAATACCTGCAACTGGTAGGACGCCTGCGCGGCATGGAAGAAAAACTCATCGACCAGAAAGCGCGCGCCATGCTGAAACTGCTGTCGCTCGAAGCCTCCCAATATTCCGCAATCTCCGACTATTCCAAAGGTATGAAGCAGCGCGTACTGATAGCCGCAGCGCTCATGCACGATCCACAATTGCTTATCTTCGACGAGCCGCTCTCCGGACTGGACGCAGTCACCGCGCGGCTCTTCAAAGACCTGCTCGTGCTGTTGGCGCGCGAAGGCAAGGCAATCCTCTACATCTCGCATGTGCTTGAAGTCGTAGAGCGCGTCTGCGACCGCGTCATCATCCTCGCCAAAGGACAAGTGGTCGCCGATGCCTCGCCCAGCAGCCTGACGGGACTGATGAAGCTGCCGGACCTCGAAAGCGTATTCGCGCAACTGGTGCGGCAAACCGATACCGAGCAGGTAGCACGCGACCTGGTCGCAGTCATGAACATTGGTGAACAGTCATGAACATAAGTAAACAGTCATGAACATTGGTAGATAGTGAGGCTCAACATGTTCGAAGCCACATTCCAAGCTATTGCGCCGGCCAGACAGCAGACCGTACCGCAAACGAGGGCGCGCACCCTGTGCAATCATTTCTTCCGGCGCTTCTTCGACAACGACACCCTGTCCTCTGCCGGAGACACGCAAGCCTCGGTCGTGCGCGCGCTCTGTTTCTGCGCAGTACCGGCCCTCATGGTCGCCTTCTGGCTGCTGCCATGCTATCCCGGACGGCCAATATGGGCAGTCGCCGCCGATCGCTACTTCTTCGTCCTCTATTCTTTTGTGGCGATGGGCGTCGTCACCACCTTCGAGTGGGAGATGCTCTTTCCCGACCGCGCCGATTTTCTAATTCTCTTAACCCTGCCGCTCAAAACCCGTGACTTGTTTTACGCAAAGGCCAAGGCCCTGCTTACCTTTCTGGCGCTCTTCCTTTGCGCAGCCAATATATTTGCGCTCGTGCTCTTCCCTGCTGTAAGCACCGGCAGTCATGGAAACTATTTTCATTCGGCTGCTGCCCACGGCATCTCCGTCCTGCTCTCTGGCCTCTTCGCAGCCTTCGCTATGCTGGCATTAGAAGGCCTTTGCATCTGCCTGCTCCCAGATACATGGCAGCGATGGATTGGGCCTGTCTTGCAATCCCTCTCAATTGCACTCCTACTACTTTTATTCCTCTTGTTTCCGCTCTTCGGCTCGCACATGCAGACCCTCCTCGAAGGCCACGCAAACTTTGCGAAGTTCATCCCGCCACTCTGGTTTCTGGGCCTCTACGAAGAACTGGCTCTCGGCAGCGGCGCGCCAGCCGGAGCGCAAGCTCTCGCCACAATCGGAATCTACGCAACAGCAAGCGCATTCGTACTCACGCTGATCACCTATCCCCTGGCCTGGTCGGGCCAACAGCGGAGAGCTATGGAAGGCTCATCCCGCAAGAGAAATCAAAGCAACACTGTGCTCTCAAATCTCCTCCACAGAACGCTTCTCAAGAGACCGCAGGAACGCGCAATCTTCCACTTCATCAACCACACCTTACGCCGGAATTCACGCTATCAGGTCTATCTCGCCATCTACAGCGGAGCAGGTCTGGCGTTGGCTCTCGCCAGCATACTCACGCTGCGTGTCACGTCGACTCACGCACTACAACTTGCACTCTCAAATCTCGGACTGCATGCAGTACTGCCCCTGCTGCTCTTCTGGCTGGCAGTCGGACTCCGCGTAGCCTTCGGATTTCCAATAGAAATGCCCGCCCGCTGGGTCTTCCCCATAAACCTTCTTCAGGCCGGAGCGCACACCAAAGCTACGAGAATATGGGTAACCATCTGCGGTGGCCTTCTCACCTGCTGTGTGCTTA
>Ga0206868_10245_pt1 | contig 13527 bp, 16 predicted proteins | sample Alteio_BWOrgCont_38_FD_152901 | JGI IMG/M metagenome (GOLD analysis project Ga0206868, IMG submission 152901) | Enriched cells from forest soil in Barre Woods Harvard Forest LTER site, Petersham, Massachusetts, United States -... | ecosystem: Environmental > Terrestrial > Soil > Temperate forest >... | reverse complement strand
GTGAGGTTGAGGACATACTGGGGCGGATTGCTTACGGCGTCTATAGCTGATGATCGTCAAACCGCAGACTATCTGGCGGATTTGCAGGGAGTGTTACGCTGCGGACGCCTTTTCAGGCGAAGGTGCGCGGCGTTTCGGTGGCCGTTGGAACTCGCGTGGCGCGCCGATGATTTACGCCTCGACTTCGCTTGCGCTGGCGGCGATTGAGTTGTTTGTGCATCTAGAGCCGAATCTGGCGCCGCAGGACCTGGTGTCGATTGCCGCTGAGTTGCCCGAGGGTGAGCCGGGACTTCGCTGGGACTCCGCTGTACTGCCGCCGGTATGGTGGGGCGATGAGCCCGGACCGATGCATGAGCTGGGCGATGCTTGGATCGGGAATAAGCAGAACCTGGCCGTGTTTGTGCCTTCTGTGCCGATTCGGCTGGAGTGGAATGTGCTGATAAATCCTCTGCATCCGAGGATTGGCGAGGTACGGGTACAGACAGTTGAGCCATTTACCTTTGACGCGAGGATGTTTACTCGATTCTGAGTAGCCCGGACTACTCTTCCCGCGTACATTCCGCCATATCCGGCTCAGTCCAAAGCAGAATGGCCTGGGGCAGCGTCTGCGAAACTACAATCGCGGCCAACGTAAGCCCATACAGCAGCGTATCCGCTGCCACCGGGACAAAACTCATCAGGCGCGGCATCGTGATCTTGAGGTTCGAGATAAACCACACCAGCACCAGCATGACCGCCAGAGCCTGGTAAGCGCGGTAGTGCGCGTGGTCTCGCTGCTGCAACTCACGCTCATCGTTGCGGTAGTCGCTCTCTTCCGGATCGGGGTTGTACAGGCGCAGAGCCAGCACCATGAAAGGCGATGGCTGAATGTGCTGCCTCGGGGCTCTGCCGTTAAATGGCTTGATCAGTCCACCGAAGTTATATCCGCCCAGCAGCAACCGGTTCACGAGAATCGTCGCGAAGATCATGTATACGCCCGTCGCGCGCCAGCGATCCAGAAACCAGAAGGCAGCCATCAGGCAGGCAAGACCGGCATAGATGAGGATGACCATGCACCGGCGATGTGTACGCGGCGCCATGTCCAGGCGTTTGCCTAGAATAACGAGTTCTGCTTTCATGACTGTTCCTTTAAAGGTGTGGGTAAAGGTGTGGGCAGTTCCTTGCTCTTGCCGTACACCTGCTCGCTGAGCGGCTGAAATGGTCTGGTCGAGAAGATAGCTTCCACCGGCAATCCAAAAAACTCCGACAGACCGAAAGCAAGTTTCAGGCTAGGACTGTAATCGCCCCGCTCCAGAAAGCCAATCGTCTGATAGTTGACCCCAAGGACGTCTGCCAACTGCTGCCGAGTGATTCCGCGTTCCGCGCGCAGCACCGAGATGCGGTTATAAATGCCGCTTTCTCCGGGATCGATCCCAGAACTGCTGTTTCCTCTCATATAAATATATTGCTTATACATAACAAAATTGTCAATTTGGTAAACGCAGCCCCTACTCAAAATATGAAACTCAGCGCTCTACCCGTGTGAAATCACCCCTCGCTTTCGTTGAGCGTGCTTGGGGATTGGTACGATGACAAGTTGGGAGTCAATGCATGTCGAGGGTTTTAGATGGTGCGGCAATCGCCGCGGAAATTAAGGCGGAAGTCGCCGAAGAAGTGAAATTGCTGGCGGAGAAGGGAATTCGCCCCGGTCTCGCCGCAGTTCTGGTCGGTCACGTCCCCGCGTCGGAGATCTACGTCCGCAGCAAAGTCAAAACCTGCGCTGAATTGGGCCTCTTCAGCGAAATGATTACCCCACCCGAAACTGTGACGACCGAAGAAATGCTGGCGCTCGTGGCAGATTTGAACGCCCGTGAAGACATCGACGGCATCTTGATCCAGTTGCCCCTGCCCGCCCATGTCGACGCCAAGCGGCTGCTCGATTCCGTCATGCCTGAAAAAGATGTCGATGGCTTTCACCCCGTCAATGCAGGGCGAATCCAGGCCGGCCGTCCCGCGCTCGCTCCCTGTACGCCTGCTGGAGTCATCGAAATCCTCAAGCGCAGCGGCCTTCCCATCGTCGGCCAGCACGCTGTCGTCGTAGGCCGCAGCGACATCGTCGGCAAGCCGGCGGCCATGCTTCTGCTGCACGAAAACGCCACCGTCACCATCTGCCATTCGAAGACCCGCGACCTGCCCTCCATCACCCGGCAGGCCGACATCCTCGTAGCCGCCATCGGCCGTCCCGGCTTCATCACCCCGGAGATGGTCAAGCCTGGAAACGGCGGGCCCGGCGCAACTGTGATCGACGTAGGCATCAACCGCATCACCGATCCCGCCGAATTCGAAAAGTTCTTTGCGGGCAATGCAAAACGGGCAGAGACCTTCGCCAAACGCGGCTCGACTATTGTGGGTGATGTGCATCCCAAGGCGTTTGAAGTGGCTGGAGCCTATACGCCCGTTCCCGGAGGCGTGGGCCCGCTCACCATCGCCATGCTCATGGCCAACACAGTACGTGCAGCCCGTCTGCGTCGAGAAATGCCGAGAGGACTCTAAGGAATGCTGCGCGTTGGACTTACCGGCGGACTGGGAAGTGGCAAGAGCACCGTCGCGGCCATACTGCGCGAACAAGGCGCCGAGGTTATCGAGGCCGATGAACTCGGCCGCGCCGTCATGGAGCCAGGCCAGGCCGTCTACGAAGAGATCGTCCGCGAATTCGGCCCCGATGTCGTGTGCGAAGACGGCCGTCTGGACCGCGCAAAGCTGGCGGAACTCGCCTTTCGCGGCGGCCGTCTCGACGATCTCAACGCCATCGTCCACCCCGCCGTCATTGCCGCTCAGGGAGACTGGATGCGCAGCATCTTCCAGCGCAATCATGAGGCAATCGTGGTCGTCGAATCGGCGCTCATCTTTGAGGTCGAGCGAGACGCCCGCCAGCGCGGCGAGTCCGAAGGCATCCTTTCCTTCTGGCGCCGCCGCTTTGACCGGATCATCCTCGTTACCGCGTCCGAAAAGCTGAAAATCGCGCGCTTTGTCGAGCGCCGTTCACCGGGTAAGTGGGACGAGCAGGTCGCAGCCGACGCGCGTTCCCGGCTGGCCATGCAGATCGGCGACGAGCAGAAAGCTTCGCGTGCCGATTTCGTCATCGAAAACAGCGGCAGTCTGGCCGAGTTGCGGCAGCGTGTCGACGCCGTCTGGAAGCAGTTGATCGAACTGGGCAACAATTCCCGCTGAAGCGAGTTATTACAATAGAGAAGCAGGTGGAACGCGCAGGATTCGCCAGGCGTACTTATCCCTGTGCGCCGTTTGCGTTCCACGCGCGGAATAGAAAGGCTCTGAAGAGTATGCGATTGCGTCGTGTCTTGCTGGTTGTCTTACTTGTAGGCGGTTTTTGGTTTCTTACCACTCATTTGCCCGATGGCCTGGGAAATCTAGGTCACGTAGACCTGTTGAATACCGGTTCCTTGAATTCCGGCTCCGCAAAGTCTTCGCTCGCGCTCACCGAGGCCCACGCAGCACCGGCCTACGATTCCGAGGAGCAGAACAATATCGCCGTCTACAAAAAGGCCGTGCCCTCGGTCGTCAACATCACCTCAAAGTCCATGACCTTCAACTTCTTCTACGGCCAGGTGCCGCAGGAGGGGCAAGGCTCCGGCTTCATCCTCGATAAGGCAGGCCACGTCCTCACTAATTTCCATGTCATCGCCGATGCCAATCGCATCGAAGTCATGACCAGTGACAAGCACCACTACAAGGCCACCATCGTCGGTTCCGACCGCGGACATGATCTGGCCCTGTTGCAAATCAACGCGCCCAACCTGCAGCCGGTTACCCTCGCCGACTCCACCGATCTCATCGTGGGGCAGAAGGTCTACGCCATCGGCAATCCCTTCGGCCTGAGCGGCACCATGACCCGCGGCATCATCAGCTCGATACGAACGATTCAGGGCGGCAGCGGCTCTCCCATTGAAGACGCCATTCAGACCGATGCAGCCATCAACCCCGGCAACTCCGGCGGCCCGCTCCTCAACTCCCGTGGCGAAGTCATCGGCATCAACACCATGATCGCCTCCAACGGCGCCGAACAGAGCTCCGGCATCGGCTTCGCGATTCCCGTCAATACCGCCAAGGCCGTCCTCGGCGATCTAACCAAGTACGGTCGCGTGCGCCGCCCTTCACTGGGCATCGTTTCGCTCGCCATAAGCCCCGATCTCGCCGATCAAATGGGCCTGCCCGCCGAGTCCGGCGTGTTGGTGCAAAAGGTCATTCCCGGCGCCGCCGCAGATCGCGCCGGCCTGCACGGAGGCAACCAGCAAGCCTACCTAGGCAATATGCCCATCGTGCTCGGCGGTGACATGATCGTCGCCATCGACGGCAAAGAGATTACCGACACCTCCGACATCGCCGCGCTCATGGACAAGCATCAACCCGGCGACGCCGTAAACGTGACCGTCTATCGTGGACGCAAGAAGTTCACCGTCAAAGTGATTCTGGGCGATACCCGCGAAGTCAACACCTAGCGAATATTGAAATCGTGAACAACCAGGCGCGTGTCCACCATGACGTGTGGCGTGATGGCGTGGAAGCCCCACATATGGACCCAGGCATTTCCTGTACGGAATGTGAGGAATGACTTCATAACACCTGCAGGAAAGAACGTCAGCAAAACGAAGATGACAGAGACTGCCGCGTGGTACGGCGAGTCATAGCGTGTCCATGATTCGAAGAGGTGCATGAGCGGGTAGCTGACGGCGCCTACAAGAAAGGCGGTTAGTGGAGAGAACAACCGGGCATAGCGCGGCAGCAGAATCGCATAGATGAAGATCATGATGGGGAGATCTGTCCCGCACAGATGCAACACGAGGGAGAGCGCTCCGCCGAGGAGCTGCTGATGCAGTGTCAGCTGAAAGATGTTGGGACCAGCAAGCTCGTAGGCGCAGCCGATGAGCATGACAACGGCGATGATGAGCACGTCGTTCTTCCAGTTGGCCGATCGCAGATTGAGCGCCTGGCGCGAGTAGCCGAGCCAGCGAAAGATGAGATACGGAAGAAGCGCGAGGAAGATACCGTTGTACGCGGCCCAGGTGTAGACCGCGGCCGGTGACTGGACATGCGTCGCGCCGAAGAGGCAGCCGTTGAGATGCAGCGCGATCCCTTCGCCGAAATAGTGCTGCCCTATGATGCGGCCCGCGAACAGGACGACGGCGCCGTAAATCCACATGGCCAGCGTTTCGCGCAACGCGATGTCCTGTTCAGGAGCGCGTTCGGCGAGATTGGGAAGGGGACGATGACGCGCCAGAAAGGAGACGATGCCGATGAGCAGGACGATCATGAATAGACCGATGGAGTTGTTGAGCACATCGGTTATGGGCGGTGTAGAGGCGAGCTCGGGCCGGTCGAGCGGCACGCCGTTCCGGCAGAACAGGATGGCTGCCGCACTGAGCAGAAACCAGACGATGAGAGCGATCCAGAGGCTTGGCTGACGGGCAAGATACTTGATACGTGACGCTAGGAGATTGGTCATTCGGTCTTACCTTTCTCAAGGCACGAGCGCCTGTTTGAGGACACACCTAACCATCAAACGCTTCCTTGCAAGGAATTGTTCCCGAATCCACCTTCAACTATATGTTGATACTGCCTAGTAATTTCAAACAAGCGTGAACAGCAATTTGGGTAGGAAGCCGCAGCTCTCAACGTCGACTGCCAACAGGCAAGCCAAAACGCTCTAAAACTGCTTGCTGATGGGCCGCTCCTGGTTGGAAGCGGCCCTGCTCGTCCTTGCCCTTGGGATTGAACTAGAACTTCACGCCCAGAGTCGCAAGGAAAGCCTTCACATCGGGCCAGACCGCCTTGAGATCGGTCGCTGTCTGAAGATCGAGTGGGATATTCAGCGGATTGGCTGCAACCGCAGACAGATCGAGCAGCGGCTTATCCACAGCAGCGATCAGAGTCGCCAGCGCAGCAACGACTGCGGGTGCCGCATGAAGCGCCGACTGCGCCTTGCCCAGCCACTTCAAGACGTCTCCAGCAGCGATTTCAATTCCTTTTTCAACGTTCACCAGGATGTTGGCCATTGCGATTCAGTCCTCATTCCGCGGGAGATGGCTCAATCTTGAGCGCCTCCGGCTTTGATTTGGCCAGAGATACGCCCACCTTTGCCGCAAACAACGGCTCTTATAACGTCGATCCATTGGGGGAGGGCTGAAGAGCAGATGACTGCGGACAAAGTTGATCGTCCCTGGCCACCTTCAGACTAGGCGTCCAAAGGATAATCTTCGGCAATGTCTCAGTTTCAGGTGTAAGTGCTCTTTTATCTTGAAGTTATGGAAGGTTTTCCGGACGTGCCAATTTGACAAATAAGACAGCAATCCAGCTTCTGGCTAGCGGCTCCGCACGAAACGACGTCCTTCAACCCGATAATCCCCGGAGAGAACCAGCGCAATGGCCTCGCTGTATGCAATATGTTCCTCAGCCAAAATACGCTCGGCGAGCGAGTGGGCATCGTCGTCATCCAGCACAGGAATACTGCGCTGCAGAACGATCGTCCCATGATCCAGTTGCTCATCGACAAAATGCACCGTGCACCCTGCCACCTTGCATCCGTATTCGAAAGCCTGTGTCTGCGCATCGAGCCCCGTAAACGCCGGCAGCAGCGAAGGATGAATGTTCAGAATGCGATTGGAAAAAACCGTGATAAACTCCGGCGAAAGCAGCCGCATGTATCCAGCCAGAATCACCAGGTCAACGTCATGCTCACGTAGGCAAGCCGCTACATCGGTATCGTGCTCGGCGCGCTTACGCCCTTTGGAAACGAACAGCGCCGTGGGCAAGCCAAGTGCGCCAGCCCGTTCCAATCCAACAGCATCTTCCACGTTGGAGATGACAATCGCGATCTCCGCGACGTCTTTCAGAATCCCAACACGAACCTGATCGGCAATCGCCAGAAAATTAGATCCGCGGCCCGAAAGCAGAATTCCCAGCCGCTTCAGAGGCTCAGCCTTCATGCAAAATGCACCTTACGGCCATCCTTGTCGTTCTTATCGGATTTGATGATGCGGCCGATTACATGGAACTTCTCTTCAGCCCGGTTGAGCAGCGCCTGCGCCTTGCGAAACTTGTCTGCAGGCACAACGATGATCAAGCCCACCCCCATGTTGAAAGTGCGCAGCATCTCATCCTGCGGTACCTGTCCCAGTTCTTGCAGATGCTCAAAGATCGGCAACACCGGCCACGAGCCCAGTTCCACATGCGCGGCCGTTCCCTTAGGCAGAATGCGCGGCAGATTCTCCGTGATACCGCCGCCGGTAATATGAGCCATGCCTGCCGCCAGCCCGGCATTCACCAGCTTCTGCGCAATCGCCAGATAGCTGCGATGCACCTTCATCAGCGCCGTACCCGCCTTGTCTCCGATAGCGCCCACATACTGTGTCGACTTGTACTTCGCCACCTCGAAGAAGAGTTTCCGAGCCAGCGAATAGCCGTTGGTATGCAGGCCCGTCGAAGGCAGGCCCAACAAGATGTCTCCAGGGACGATGGTCTCTCCAGTGATCAACTTGGATTTATCGACAGCACCAACGATAAAACCCGCCAGATCGTATTCGCCGTCCTGGTAAAACCCCGGCATCTGCGCCGTCTCGCCGCCGATCAGCGCGCAGCCATTGGCCTTGCATGCGTCTGCGAGACCAGTGACGATCTGCTCGGTAATGGCTGGATCGAGCTTTCCCGTAGCCAGGTAATCGAGAAAGAAAAGCGGAACCGCTCCCTGCACCGCAATGTCGTTCACGCAGTGGTTCACCAGATCCTGCCCGACTGTGTTGTGAATACCCAGATCGAAAGCCAGCTTCAGCTTCGTCCCAACGCCGTCCGCGGAGCTGACCAAAATAGGCTCAACCCACTTCTTCAAGTCCAGTTGAAAAAGCGCTCCGAAGCCGCCGATGCCGCCCAGAACGCTACGGTTGAAAGTTCTGCGAGCCAGGTACTTGATGCGATCCTTGGCGCGATCGCCGGAAGAAATATCGACGCCGGCGTCGGCATACGTGACAGGCTTGATTGGGGTAGCTTTAGGCACTGGGCAGGCAGGCTTTCAAGTGGAATGGGTATTGCCGGAGGGCCGAAAACATGATTTTAGCAGGTAACGGCTATACACCCATCATCGGCAAAAACCTGCTTCATGCCATTTTTCCAATCCAGCTTTAGGCCCATGGGATTCAGCGTTGCCGCCCCTTCTATACTTGCCTCAGGGTGAATCGCAGGCATGGCAGATAAGAACACACAGCAGTCGCGGGCATTGCAGACCCGCGCCGAACATCTTTTCCCCGGCGGAGTGAACTCTCCAGTACGCGGATTCCGCTCCGTGGGTGGCGAACCGCCCTTCGTAGCTCGCGCCGAAGGAGCCTACCTCTACGATGCCGACGGCAACCGCTACATCGACTACTTCGGCTCCTGGGGACCGATGATCCTGGGCCACGCCTTCCCGCCCGTCGTCGAAGCCATCCAACGCGCCGCGCAGAACTCAGCCAGCTTCGGAGCCTCCACCAAAGCCGAAGGCGACCTCGCTGAGTTGGTCATGGCCTGCTATCCCGCGATCGAACGAATGCGCTTCGTTAGCTCCGGTACCGAAGCCACTATGTCCGCCATCCGACTCGCCCGCGCCGCCACCAACCGCAAACGCATTATCAAGTTCGAAGGCTGCTACCACGGCCACTCTGACGGCCTGCTTGTCAAGGCTGGCTCCGGCATTGCAACCCTCGGTATCCCCGGTTCAGCCGGAGTGCCGGAAGAGATCGCGCAACTGACCCTCGCGCTACCCTTCAACGATCTCGCCGCAGTAGAAGCAGCCTTCGCCACACATCCGGACGAAATTGCAGCCATCATTCTCGAACCCGTCGTTGGCAACGCCGGTTGTATCGCACCTGTCGCAGGCTATCTCGAAGGCCTGCGGGCTATCACCGCCAAGCACGGCACGCTGCTCATTGTCGACGAAGTTATGACCGGTTTCCGAGTAGCTTTGGGCGGCGCAATCGAGCTCTACAACATCGATGCTGACCTGGTCACCTTGGGTAAGATCATCGGCGGCGGCCTGCCCTGCGCAGCCTTCGGCGGCAAGCGCCAGTTCATGGAACTGCTTGCCCCACTCGGTCCCGTTTATCAAGCTGGCACTCTCAGCGGCAACCCCTTGGCAATGGCCGCGGGCCTCGCCACTGTCGGCCATCTCAAGCAGCACGCAGTCGAGATCTATCCGCAACTCGAAGCATCGTCAAAGGCCGTCGCCGAAGGCGTAGCGGCCGAGGCGGCCAAAGTCGGTATACCCTTGACGCTGAATCGAGTCGGCTCCATGTGGACCTGGTTCTTCACGCCCAATCCAGTAGCCGACTACTACGACGCAGCGCGTAGCGATACTGCAGCCTTCGGCAGATTCCATCGCGCCATGCTGGAGTCAGGCATCTGGCTGCCGCCATCACAATTTGAGGCGATGTTCCTGGGCATAGCGCACGGTCCTACGGAAATCGAAGCTACAATCTCCGCGGCCCGGGCTGCCTTTGCAGCCGTATCTGCCTAGCTTTCCCACTCATCCAGGGTCACGAAGCGCCGGCTTGGGGCGTAGATCTCAAGCAGATCTTTCATCGACGCAACCGTCCGTGAACGGTCCGCCTCAGGGGTCCGATGGCTGCCATCGTGGAGCACGAGATTAGTGGCGTATCCGCGCTGCTGGTCTTTCGCCGTAAGCCGGGTCACGCGATCCGTAATTTCCTGCGCGGACTCCGCCAGCCAGTCGTTTCCAATCACCGTCCAAGTAACTGGAATCAATCCCAACTCGCGCGCAATCCGAAAAGTAGCCGGCCGGCGCAGCCCAAACGGCGGCCGGAAGTAGCGTACAGGCGCCCCAATAATTTGCTCCAGTTCGGCACTGGTTCGTTTCAACTCGTCGCGCGTTTTATCGGGGCTGGTCCGCGCCAGATTGGGATGCGTCCAGGTGTGATTGCCAATCAAATGTCCTGCCGCAAGGGTTTCGCGCACCAGTGTGCGCTGTGCCGCCGCGTATTGGCCAATCAGAAAGAATGTAGCCCTTACATTGTGCTTCGCCAGCAGCTCCAGCAGCGGCGGAGTCCACTTCGGATTGGGTCCATCGTCGAAGGTGAACGCCATCTCATCCGGCCCGTTTACATACAGCCGCGGCGCGGTGAGCGCACGCCCAAAGAGCCGCGAAGATGGCCACACCGAAGCGTACATGAGCCCGGCAGTAGCCGCTCCAGCAGCCAGAACCGCGCCACCGCCAATCTCCAAGACATCGCTTGCGTTCAACAGCACCGGTCAGTCTCCAGTTTCATGCTACGGGATGATTCTCCCGCGGCGCCTTTGCGCTTGCCAAGCGCGGAAGAGTAGACTCAGAGAGGTTCGGGTCGCATCCTGAGTGAACGGAGCGGCACTGGAGACAAAATGAGCGTTACCAATCCTTCCTACGATGGCCAGCCTGTAGCTGCGCCCATCTCCCGCATCACAACCAAAGTCACGATGCCCGCGCTGGCTGGAATGAAGCGCGAAGGCAAGCCCATCACTGCGCTCACGGCCTACGACTACGCTACCTCACGCCTGGTCGACGAAGCCGGCATCGACATGATCCTGGTCGGCGATTCTCTCGCGATGGTAGTGCTGGGCCATGACAATACCTTAGCCGTCACCGTCGATGAAATGTTGCACCACACGCGCGCTGTCCGCCGTGCCGTGCGCCGCGCCCTGGTCGTGGCTGACATGCCCTTCGGCAGCTATCACGGCAAAATCTCCGAAGCCGTCGCCAACGCCGTGCGCTTTGTGAAAGAAGCAGGCGCAGAGGCGGTGAAGATCGAAGGCCCGCGCATCGAGCTGGTGCAGGCGCTCGTCGAGGCAGAAATTCCTGTAGTAGGCCACCTCGGCCTGACCCCGCAAAGCGTGCATCGCATGGGCGGCTATCGCGTGCAGGCCAAGACTCCCGAAGCCGCGCGCCAACTCCGCGCTGATGCGCAAGCTCTTGCTGAAGCAGGTGCTGGCGCCATTGTTCTTGAAGGCGTACCGCGTGAAGTAGCCGCCGCCATCACCGCCGATTTGTCCATTCCGATCATCGGCATCGGCGCCGGTCCGGAGTGCGATGGCCAGATCCTCGTCTTCCACGACATTCTCAATCTCACCTTTGCCCCGCACGCAAAATTCGTACGCCAGTATGCCGACGTAGCAAACGTGATCCGCGAGGCTCTCGATCACTATCGCGAAGACGTGGAACATCGCGCCTTCCCCTCCGACGAGGAAAGCTATCATCTGGCTTCTGCAGTGCGCGAAGCAGCTCTGGCGACAGATCACGCCCCAGTGCGCCGTGCCTGAAATGCAAATCATCAGGACAGTCGCGGAACTGCGAGCATGGTCTCGCGCGGCTCATCAAGAAGGAAGGTCGGTGGGACTAGTACCCACTCTGGGTGCATTGCATGAGGGGCATTTGTCCCTCGTGCGCACGGCGAAGGCGTGCTGTGACGCCGTCGCCGTCAGCATCTTCGTCAACCCAACCCAGTTCGGCCCCAACGAAGACTTCGCCCTCTATCCGCGCACCTTCGACGCCGACTGCGCGCTCCTCGCTGGTGAAGATATCGACGTAGTCTTTGCTCCTGCGCCGGAAGAAATTTATCGTGCAGGCGCAGCCACCTTCGTCGAAGTCGAGGGGCTAAGCCAGCGCCTCGATGGAGCATCTCGCCCAGGGCACTTCCGCGGCGTTGCAACTATCGTCGCCAAGCTGTTCATCGCAGCCGAACCTGATCGCGCCTTCTTCGGACAAAAAGACGCCGCGCAGATCGCCGTTCTCCGCCGCATGATCTTCGACCTGGGCCTGCCGGTAGAGCTAGTCGTCTGTCCCATCGTCCGCGAATCCGACGGTCTCGCCATGAGCTCGCGCAATCGCTATCTGAGCCAGCAGGAGCGCCAGCAGGCCCTCGTCTTGCGCCGCTCACTCGATGCCGTACAAGCAGCGATAGCCGCAGGTGAGCGCAATTCCGAAACGCTGATTGCCACAGCGCGGTCGATCCTTGCCTCTGAGCCAGAAGTCCGCATCGACTACGTCGCAGCAGCAGATTGGGCGACATTGCTTCCTGTCGACCAAGCACTACCCGGAACGCTTTTTGCAGTCGCAGCCTGGGTAGGGAAGACACGGCTGATCGACAACATGATCATCCAATAACCTAGTTGGCGTGCGGCTCGGCTGGCGGAGGAGCCGCAAACGGTTCCGGCCCAAAATGGCCGCGATGGCAGGTTCCGCAGGTCACCGGTGCGCCCGATCCGTCAATCTTTGAGATGTAGTTGGCGTTGATCTCTTCCACCATCTTCACCATCTTGCGCGCGGTCTGCTTTTCTTCCTTCGAATCATCGGCGTAGTTCAGCGCCGGTTTGCCGTCCGGACCAGTCCTCTTGGGATCGGCGGCGTGGCAGGTCTTGCACCGTGTGCCAAGTTCTCCCGACCACGTCTGCATGATCTCGTGAACCTGCTCACCGGTCAGACTCCGCGGCAGCACCTTGAGATTCGTAGGAGCTGGATGCTGATGCGGTGGCGGCGGAGCTGCTGGCGCAGCCTGCGGTGCTGCGAAGACAAGTGACCGGCTGCCAATCACGCAAACGGACGCGACCGCAACCGCCACAACGGCTGCCAATGCAAAACGGGAAAATCTCATGCGCAATGATTCCTTTAAGAATGGGAGCAGTCACCAGAATAGACGGCGACGTATGAGCACAGTTTACACAGCAGGCCCGCTCAAACGAAGCTTCGAAACGCAGGCATGTCCGGATACAGCGAACCGAAGCGGAAGATCAGCGGCATGACGGATGCCGATTCTGGGAGTTACATCAATCCCCTCAACAATCCAGTCATCGTCACGTAACTGCAGCGGAGACTTGGCATCAAGCAGATCGAGCCCATTATGTTCCGGGCGAGTAATGTCGAGTGCGCGACAGAGCTTCCCCGGCCCTCCTGTGAGCTTCGAGCCGGCTGCATTGGCCGCCAACCCGCGGTTATGAGCCATCGCGTCCAGGCCGAGCACCGGCTCCAGCGCGCGCACCAGAATGCATCCCGCCAGACCCTCCGGCTCGCAGGTCACATTGACGCAGTAGTACATCCCATAGATGAAGTAAACATATGCATGGCCAGGCGATCCGAACATGACACGATTCCGAGCCGTAACCCCGCGAAAGCTGTGCGCCGCCGGGTCGGGTGTCTCAGTGATGTGCGGACCAAGATAGGCCTCCACCTCGACGATGCGTCCGGCAAGCCAGCCAGCAGAGGTACGGCGCGCCAGCAGCTTGCCCAGCAGCAGAGGAGCCACCGTTTCAGGCGGTTCCGCGAAGAACCGCCTTTGCATCGTGCGCCAGTTACGGGGCAGACTTGCAGTTGAGGGCACGACTCGATTAGCCAATCAATTAGGCCTTATGCGCCTGAATCGCCGCCAGCACCTCTTCGGCGTGGCCTTCCGGCTTCACCTTGGGGAAGATCTGCAGCAGCTTCTGATCCGGCCCGATCACGAACGTCGTCCGCTCAATCCCGAT
>Ga0206868_10244_pt1 | contig 13728 bp, 12 predicted proteins | sample Alteio_BWOrgCont_38_FD_152901 | JGI IMG/M metagenome (GOLD analysis project Ga0206868, IMG submission 152901) | Enriched cells from forest soil in Barre Woods Harvard Forest LTER site, Petersham, Massachusetts, United States -... | ecosystem: Environmental > Terrestrial > Soil > Temperate forest >... | reverse complement strand
GGCGTTGCTGGCCGCCGTCGCCTTGAGCAAATCGTTTTCCTTGGCCAGTTCGCGGACCTGCTCCTGCATTTGCGCGAATGCCTCCGCGCTTACCGAAGCCGGCTGCACGCTCAACGCTTCCTTCAACTTGGCCTGCAGCGTGGCGTCATCCGCCTGCAACTGCCGGATTTGGTCGTTCAATGAAGCGATTTGCGCTTGCATGTCTGACGACGGCGTCGCGGACGGCGCGTTGGTGACCGCCGGCGGCTGGTTGGTCGCCGGGGCCGGCAACTGCGACGTTAGCTCCGCGATTTTTTCCGCGAGATATTTCATCCGGTAATTGACGATGGTCGGGTTCCAGTCCGAATAGACCGATTGAAATTTTTCGAGCTCGCTCTGCGCCTCCGTGTAATTGCCCAGCGCCTGTTGCATCTGGCCCGCGCTGGCGGAGCTGTCGCCCTGCTGGATCAAGGTGTAGATGATGATATATTGGTCATCGGGATTTTCCTGCGCCCGGGCGGCGGGAAGCGCAAGAAACAGGGCCACGGCAAGTCCGGCAAAATACTTCATAGTGCTAAAATATGAAATTCTTCCAGATTTGGCAAAAGGAACATGGCCAGGCACCAGCCCTTTTTAGGCACATAACCGTCACAATTGGTGGAATTGACCTGCGGAACGGGTTTTGCTACTTTTTGAGGCCAAGGTTATGAGCGTGTCTTTAAATCAACATGTTCTTGTGTTGAACCGCCTCTGGCAGGCAGTCAATGTCTGCACCGCGCGGCGCGCCCTCACCTTGCTTTTTCAGGGCCACGCCCAGGTCGTCGTCAACGCCACCGACGGCTCGTTCCGCACTTTCAATTTCAGCGAATGGCGCGACTTTTCCGAAGACGCCCCGCATGATGAATCCGTCCACGCGATTTCCTTCCGCATCCGTATCCCGCGCATCGTCCTGCTCCTGGCCTACGACCGCCTGCCCAAGAAGGAAGTGAAGTTCACCCGACACAACATTTTCGAGCGCGACAAAAACACCTGCCAATATTGCGGGCTGGTGTTTGACCGCAAAGATTTGAACCTCGACCACGTCATCCCGCGCGACCGCGGCGGCCCCACCACGTGGGAAAACATCGTTTGCTCCTGCATCGAGTGCAATACCAAGAAAGCCAACCATACGCCCCTCGAAGCCGGCCTGCACCTCATCCGCAAGCCCAAACGGCCCAAGTGGCGGCCCTTCGTCCAGGTCAGCTTCAGCCTGCACCGTCACGATAGCTGGAAACATTTCATTGACCTCGCCTACTGGAACGTAGAGTTGGGCGAAGAGTGAGCGAGGGAATCTTCGTGATCCTGAGTGCAGAAAACTTTTTCGCTGCATTATCGTGCCGCTGTCTAAAACGTTCCTTAAATCCTCAATTCTGCGCCTTTTCATGTGCTTGCTCCCGGCCCGGATACAGCATTTTGCCTTGACTTATTCAGGCGGTACGATAACATCGTCTGGACAAAGGAATTAGCCCACGAAAACATGCCTTAAAACGCTGTTCCTCCTGCCGGTGCTGGTGGTCGCTCTAGGCTTGATACCGGCTGGCCGCGTGGCAGCGCAAACCTCGGCGGGCGTCGTCACCACCCTTTATTCATTTTCATTCGACGACACCAACGGCTTTTATCCCGTTTGCGGGCTGGTGCAGGGAAGCGACGGAAATTTCTATGGCACGACTTCAAGCGGTGGCACGCCGTCCTGCGAAGGGGGCACCGTGTTCAAAATCACCACCAATGGGGTGCTGACCACCTTGTATTCATTTCCCTTCGTCACTGAACCCTCCTACTCCTATTTCCCCGATGGCAATGGACCCGCTGGCGTATTGGCGCAGGGCAGCGACGGCAATTTCTATGGCGTGACTATAGGCGGCGGCACCAACCTCAGCGACGATGGCACCGTGTTCCAAATCACCACCAATGGGGCGCTGACCGTCTTGCATTCATTCACCGGCGGCTACGATGGCGATGAGCCTTACGCCGGGCTGGTGCTGGGCAGCGACGGCAATTTCTATGGCACGGCTTCCGAAGGCGGTACGAACGCAATCGGCATCGGAACAGAAGGCACCGTGTACAAAATCACCACCAATGGGGTGCTGACCGCTTTGTATTGCTTCACCGGTGGCAATGATGGCGGGCTTCCCTATGGCGGCCTGGTGCAGGGCAGCGACGGCAATTTCTATGGCGTGGCTCATAGTTTCGGAACTAACGTTAGCTATGGCACCGTATTCAAAATCACCACCAACGGGGCGCTGACTGCTTTGTATTCATTCAGCGGCGGCGATGATGGCGGGCTTCCCCAATGCACGCTCGTGCAGGGTCGCAACGGCAATTTCTATGGCACCACTTACGAATATGCCTCGAACAATGATGGCACCATATTCACAATCACCACCAATGGGGTGCTGACGACTCTTTGCGAATTCGGCGCGTTCCCGAATGATTATCCCGCAAGCGGATACTCAGAGCCTTATACAGGGCTGGTGCAGGGCAGCGACGGTAATTTCTATGGCGTGACTTATGACGGCGGCACGAACGATGAAGGCGCCGCGTACGAAATCACCACCAATGGGGTTTTCACCGTTTTGTATTCATTCGGCCCTTACCTGAGCGGGAATGGGGAAAATCCGTACGGCCCATTGGTGCAGGGCAGCGACGGCAGTTTCTATGGCACGACTGAACTCGGTGGCACGAACCTTGCCGGCACCGTTTTCCGGATGACCATAGTGCCAGTGCTGCCGCAACTGACCATCACGTTCGTCGGGCCGGATAGCGCGGTGATTTCGTGGCCGGATACCGGCAGTTACACGTTGCAAACCAACGGTGTCCTGAGCGCATCGGGCTGGGTGGCTTATGGCAGCACGGTGACGACGATCAATGGTACTAACAACGTTACCATAATGCCCCCGACGGGAAATTTGTTCTTCCGTCTGGCCAGTCCCTAAGCGCTGGAAACATTTCATCGACCTCGCCTGCTGGAACGTCGAGCTGAGCGAAGAGTAAATTCGCCACCGCAACTAAAAGCGGTAGCGTAAGCGGTTCGTTCGGCCATCCTTCCCAAAATAATTCTTTGACGATTCACGGTTGGTGGAGAAAGGTATAGTTGTCTAACAAAAGGAGAAAGCAATGGACAATATGAATACCACATCCAAAAACGTGCTCGGTTCGGACGTCGAAATCAAAGGCAACATCAAGTTCACCGGCGAACTCGCCTTCGACGGCAAGCTGGACGGCGAGATCCACACCGACGGCACGCTCCATCTCGGAGACAGCGCCGTGGTGAACGGCAACATTACCGCGCAGTCGGTCATCGTGCGCGGCAAGATTAACGGCAACATTACCGCCAAGGAAAAAATTGAGATCAAGGGCAAGACGGAGTTGTTCGGCGACATTCGGGCCACCAAGCTGGCCATCGAGGAGGGCGTGACCTTCGTCGGCAAGACCGAGGTGAATCCCAACAAGGTTGCCCCCACCGCGCCGCCGCTGCGGCCCGCGGACGCACCGAAGCCGCCCGAACCGCTCAAAGCCCGCTGAACAGGCACGGCCTGGAGATTGAATGCCGGCCAAGGAACAGGACAAAGTCCTGCTGGTGTGCCCGCATTGCGGCCACCAGCAACCGGAATCGCGCCTGGCGTTTTCCACGATTTGCAAAAACTGTGGGCATCACCTTCGCGTCCAGGAAATTCTTAAACCGGCGCCGAAAGCGGCCGAGGCCGGGCCGCTCAAGAAATTGGTCACGTGCTTCGAATGCGGCGCGGAATTGAATGTTCCCGCCACGGCTGAATCCACCATCTGCAAGCGTTGCAGCGCCTATGTGGACCTGCACGACTACAACATCACCAGCGCCTTGGCCAAAAATTTCAAGACCAAGGGCGCGTTCGTGGTTGAACTCAAAGGCTGCGTTTTTAATACCGAAAGCATCGTCGGCGACGCCGTCATCAAGGGCAAATATCACGGCAAGCTTGTGGCCGAACGTTCGCTGACGATTTATTCCACCGCCGACATCAAAGGCAGCCTGGCAGCGGGGCGTTTGATTATCCCGGAAAAAAACCATTTCCTCTGGCGAAGCCAAATCGCGGTCGGCTCGGCGGAAATCGTCGGTGAACTGGCCGCCAACCTCCGGGCAGAAGAGGTAGTAGTCGTGAGGGCCACCGCGCGATTGTTCGGGAATGTGGATGCGCGGAATCTGGTCGTGGAGGATGGCGCGGTCATCGTCGGGAAAATGCAAATCGGCCCACGGACCGGGAAGGAACAACCAAAGCTTTTGTGACGCGCAATATCCATTGCCGCCGGGGCGAAAATGCGGCAATATAGAAAAAATGGCGTGTTCGTCTATCGGTTAGGACACGGCCCTCTCAAGGCTGAAAGACGGGTTCGATTCCCGTACGCGCTACCATCCCATAAATCCCACTAAATCGGCGGCTTCATCTTCACTTAAGGTTCACTGCGTTACAGTAGGACGGTTTTAAGATGAAACTGCCTTGCGCCATCATACTTTGCCTGGCTTTGCTTGCGGCCTTCAAACTCGCGTCTGCGGCGACGTTGCAGATCCAAATCATTCCGAAAGTTTCCGGTCAGCCGCTTCAACCCGCTTCTTTCCGCTACCAAACCCTCGCCGGCGAGACCTTCTCTATCACGCGTGTCAGTTATCTCACCAGCGATTTTGAGTTGCAGCGCGACGACGGTTCCTGGCTGGAACTTTCCAATTCCGTCGCCTGGCTGGATTTCTACGCCAGTCGCGATTCCTTTCGCCTCGAGAATATCCCGCCCGGCCAATACCGTACCCTGCGCTTTCTCGTCGGGCTGAACACCAACCTCAACCACGCCGCCGTCGCCAGGTTTCCCGCCGGCCATCCGTTGAATCCGGACGTCAATGGCCTCTACTGGGGCTGGCAAGGCGGCTATGTCTTCCTCGCGCTCGAAGGCCTCTGGCGTAATTCCGCCGGCGAAATGGACGGCTGGGCCTATCATCTGGCGCGCGACACCAACACCGTCCGCATCGCCCTGGCCGCGCCGCTCCTCATCACGAACGAGACCAAAGTGGAACTCAATTTTGACCTCGCGGCTCTTCTCAATGCCCCCTGCCCGCTTTCCTTCGCCAGGGACGGTTCCTCGACCCACTCCCGCAATGGTGACCCGGTTGCAGCCGCGCTCGTCAAAAATCTGCCCGGCGCCTTCAGCGTTTATCACATCGCTCAACTGACCGATGCTCAAATCGCCGCCGCCGATCCCCAGCCGCTTTACCTGCCGAAAAAATTCACGCCGTATCAATTCCAGATGAGCGCGACGTTCCCGATTCCCGATTTGCCACGCGACAATCCCCTCACCGTCGAACGCGTCACTCTGGGTAAACAACTTTTCTTCGACCGCCACATCTCCGTCAACGATGCCCAATCCTGCGCCGATTGCCATGTTGTGGACAAAGCCTTCACCGATGGACGCTCCACCGCTCGCGGCGCGGAAGGAACGTTCGGGCCGCGCAAGACCATGCCGCTCTTTAACCTCGCGTGGAAAGACCAATTCTTCTGGGACGGCCGCGCGACCAGCCTGCGCCAGCAAGTCCTCCAACCCATCCAAAATCCCGTCGAGATGCACCAGTCCTTGACCAACCTCGTAGTCAAGCTGGCTAAATCGGATGGCAATTATCCCGCGCTCTTTGACGCCGCCTTCGGCTCGCCGCAAGTCACTGCTGAGAAAATCTCGCTGGCGCTGGAAGCCTATCTCCTCTCGCTCACCTCCTTTGACGCTAAATTCGACCGCGTGCTGGCCGGCCACGACCAATTCACACCGCAGGAACAGCGTGGCTTTGAACTCTTCTCCACCGAATACGATCCGCGCCGGGGCCAATACGGCGCCGATTGTTTCCACTGCCACGGCGGCCCTTTGTTCCAAAGCCAGGGCTTCGCCAACAACGGCCTCGACGCCGTGTTCTCCGACCTTGGCCGTGCCAAAGTCACCGGCAAGAGCTACGACCGCGGCAAGTTCGCCGTGCCATCCCTGCGCAACGTCGCGCTCCGCGCGCCCTACATGCACGACGGCCGCTTCCAGACCCTCGGTGAGGTCGTCGAACACTATTGCACCGGCGTCGTCCGCAGTGACACCCTCGATCCCAACATCGCCAAGCATCCCGATGGCGGTGTGCCGCTGGACAGCGACGATAAAAAAGCCATCGTCGCCTTCCTGAAAACGCTCACGGACGAAAAATATCTGAACGCCTACGCCGCGCAGTAAATAGGTTCCGTTAAATTCAATTTGTTTCCCGTTCCCCCCGCTCATACACTTGGCGCATGGATACGCTCTACGCGCCGTGGCGCATTGACTACATCCTCTCGCCCAAACCGGAACTCAAGGCCGGCCTGTTCACACGCATCGCCCAATCGTCCGATGATGAGGCCAACTACGTCCTCGTCCGCGAGCGCACCTGCTTCGCCCTGCTGAACGCCTATCCCTACGTCGGCGGCCATCTCATGACCGTGCCGTATAAGGAAGTCTCGGATATGAACGGTCTCACGGACGAGGAACTGACCGATTTGTGGAAGCTGACCCGCCGCTGCATCACCGCTCTGTCCGCCGTTATGAAGCCCGATGGCTTCAACGTCGGCATCAACCTCGGCAAAGCCGCCGGCGCGGGCGTCGAAGAGCATCTCCATATCCACGTCGTCCCACGCTGGAAAGGCGACATCAATTTCATGCCCGTCATCGCGGGTGCCACCGTCTTGCCCGAAGCCTTGAAAGACATTGCCGCCAAATTGCGCGCGCAACTCACTGTTAAATAATAACTTCCACCAGCTTTTCCGGCATTAATCCTGCTTCTTTTGCCGCGTTGGATACCGGGACCATGACTTTAATCTCGCCAAGATTGCGGGGCGCATTTTATTCTTACAGGATGAAATTGCGTCTAATTTTCTCTTGGATTTTCATTATTGCGGTTGTTGCCGGAACCGGAATCCTCTGGGCCCAAAGCCAATCGCCCGCCGCCCTCGCCACCTCAAATCCGGTTTACAAACCCGACTTTTCGCACGAGTCCGACCCTTTGCTTGAAACTGTTATCGCCTGGGATGCCACCATGAAAAACACAAACGTTCCCGCAGGCACTGCGAGCGCGCACTTTGTTTTTTATTTTACCAACATCGCCACACACGTTCAGACGATGCAGGTAACCAATGTAACGACCATGTCCCGCACGGCCGCACTGGCTCTGGGGGGTAAACAGGCAGCGCAATTAATGAACAGCACTGTGCATGAGACGAATGTCGTTTGGGTCACTAATTCCGTCCCGCAACCGGTCACGATCGGGACGGTGCATCCCTCCTGCGGCTGCACCACCGCGCAGTTGCCTCCCCTGCCCTGGACGCTGCCGCCCGGCACCAACTCCCAGATCGGCGTTACCGTCAACCTCGCCGGTAAATTCGGCACCGTCGTCAAGACCGTCCACGTGGGCACCGACCGTGGTTCACGCGACCTCATCGTTCAGATCGACATTCTGCCCCTCGTCATCACCAACCTCACCGATGCCCAGCGCGCGGAACAAATGGCCATTGCCAGGATTGACCGCCAGGCGGTGTTCAAAAACGATTGCGCTACCTGCCATCTGAAACCCGGGCAATACAAATACGGCAAGGACCTTTACGACGCCGACTGCGGCATCTGCCACGACGCCGTGCATCGCGCCTCCATGGTGCCGGATTTACACGCTCTCAAAGTGGCCACCAACCAGGATTTTTGGCGCACATGGATCGCCCATGGCAAAGCCGGCACCTTCATGCCCGCCTTCGCTACCTCTGACGGCGGCCCGCTCAGCGATATGCAGATCGCCTCCCTCGCGGCATACTTGTCTTCGGCCATCCCGTCGAAAGTCCCGTCGCCCCAATGACCATGCGCAAACGAAAATTCATCCGCTTTCGTTTGCACGTGCCTGTAAAATGGATGATGCGCCGGCCTGCGCGCAAACTGGCCAAAAATTCCCGCGATTATGCCGGCTGGCAGGTGCGCCGCTGGAGCCTTTACCGCCTCCGTTTCTCCTGGGCGCGCTTTTTTGAGGAATTTGGCAGCGCGGTCTGCCTCCTGTGCCTCGCCGCCTTAAGCTTTCTCCTCATTAGCCACTTCGTCTTTCAATCCGTCCAGGTCCTCGGCCCCAGCATGTATCCCACCCTCGCCAATACCAACTACTATTGGCTCAACCGCTTCGCCTATATGCTCGGCGACCCACACCCCGGCGATATCGTCGCTCTCCGCGACCCCAGCGGCCGCGGCTTTGACGTCAAACGCATCATCGCCACCCCCACCCAATCCATCTACATCAGCCATGGCCGGGTCTATGTGAACGGCAAGCTCATGCGCGAACCCTACCTGCCCTACCGCGAGCTGACCTTCGCCTACGACCTCCAAAGCGAAGACGAATATTTCTGCCTGGGAACCAACCAGTTCTTTGTCATGGGCGATAATCGCGGGAACAGTTGCGACAGCCGCTCCTTCGGCCCCATCACGCGCGGAGCCATCCTCGGCCGCCTCATCCAATAATGAAAGTCACTCCCTCCTTGCGCCCCGCGCGATTATCACTATGCTGTCAACCATGACTGGGACCTTGGTTGACGCCACGAACCGCGAAAAAATCTCCGCGCTCGGCCAGCGTGTCCTCTCGGGCGGGCACATTTCGCGCGAAGAAGCGTTGTTCCTGTTCAATCTTGAGGAGTCGGCTGATATTTTTGATTTGTTGTCCTGGGCCAATCGCCTCCGTGAAAACTTCAAAGGTAACAAGATTCATTTGTGTTCCATCGTGAACGCCAAGGCCGGCGCCTGCTCCGAGAATTGTAAATTTTGCGCCCAATCGTCCTTTTACCAGACCGGCTCGCCAAAATACGGCTTCGTGGATCCCGAACCTGTGCTCGAAGCCGCCGATGAAGCCAACCAGAACGGCGTCACCGCCGTCGGCCTCGTCGCCGCGTGGCGCGGGTTGAACGAAGGTCCCATGCTCGATGAAGTCTGCGACCGCATCCGTGAATTGAAAGCCGGCGGCAAGACCCGCCCCGACGCCTCCCTCGGCATCATCAAATCCCAGAAAGTCGCCGACCGCTTGAAGGAAGCCGGGCTGGAATGTTACGGCCACAACCTCGAAAGCTCCCGCCGTTTCTTTGCCCAGCATTGCACCACCCACACCTTTGAAGACCGTCTGGAGACCATCCGCCATCTGAAAAATGCGGGCATCAAGATTTGTTCCGGCGGCATCATCGGCATGGGCGAGACCCGCGAAGACCGTTGCGAACTGGCCTTCGAGCTAAAGGCCATTGGCGCGAACGTCGTGCCCGTGAACATCCTTAACCCCATTCCCGGCACGCCCTTTGAAAAGAATACGCGCTGCCAGCTCTCGAAATCCTGAAGACCATTGCGTGCTTCCGTTTCATTTTGCCGCGGCAGGAAATCATGATCGCCGGCGGCCGCACCGTGAACCTGCGCGACGCGCAAAGCATGATTTTCATGGCCGGCGCCAGCGCCCTCATGGTCGGCAACTATCTCACCACCTTGAATCAGCCCGTCGAGAAAGATCTGCAAATGCTCAAAGACCTCGGGCTCGACCCCTGCTGGGACAATCACGGCTTCGCCGACCAGGAAGAAAACGGCTGCGGGTGTGGGAATGGGAGTTGCGAGACGGAAGCGGTCGCGGCAAAGTAATGTTGGAATGAAGCTAATCCAACGTGCTCAAGAACAAATCGAAAATGGAAAACTTTGGCGAGCGAAGGATATTTTAAAGGGTAGTCTTTCCAATTATCCGTTCAGTCCAGAACTTTACCAAGCCTACGGCGAATTATTGCTGCGTATGGGAGATTTACGGGATGCTGGAAAATTTCTTTTCCTGTCCGGCAAGCGAGGGCCAAATTATGAAAATTCCATCAACATATTTCTCTCTCAATTTCAAAATGGAAAAAAAGAACAATTCTATTCAGCTTTCCCTGCTCGCGCACGCCTTTCAAAACTTTCAGACTATCCGGTTGTGGTTGCTGAAGAATTGAAAAAAAGAGGCTATACTGAAATCATTCAACATCGTGCCGCACCGCCGCGCGAAAAAACTAAATGGCAAAAATTTCTTGGTGGAAGCGCTGGTGTCCTTTTTTTACTGATTGTGGTTTTAGTAATCATCGGTGCAGTACATTTTCTGTTTTCTGGTTTGGGACAAGTCATCCAGTGGATTAAGATGCTATAATCTACACTCAATTCGCCAATACCAACGGGATTGGAATCTATCAGCCCGGCGTTGCGAGGAACGAGCTACGCTGGGTATCTTAGCTAAAAAATAGGGGTAGTGACGAACTAACGATTGTTCCCCTCCGCTGCTAAACTGCCCGCATGATTGATTTTCAATCATCTGCCATAGCCGAATGCCCAAACCATCGGCCCTGCTATTCTCCCTCTCTAGGGGGTAGGGCCTCTAGCGAGCATGGCGGGCGCCATTTCTTGTGTTGTTCATTCGTGGGTGAGGGAGAGCTATATTGTAGGGGGCAGTCCGCTCTAATTGAGGTGGGGCGCTGCCGTAGGGCACGCTGTTCGCGAGCCGTCCTTCCTCATTCATTTTGTCTGAATCTCTGTGTCTCTGTGCCTCGGTGGCGAAAATCCGTGTTTATTAGTGTTCATCCGTGGTTAAATTCCCTGTTCCGGGTTTCCGCGACCATCAATTCTCAACCTAAATCAACTTTGGACTACTCCAAATCAACTGTTGATTTGGGTTTAGAACCCTTGATTTGGGGTAAAAACGGCCTGCAAACGTCCCTTTTACCGGGCCTTCGACCTTCCTTTTACCCAATAGAGACAATGGAATTATGGGATGCCGGCCAAATACAAACCGATTCCGACCAAAAAATTTTCCTCCACCCCTTTAATTCTCGAACGCTTCAACCCTTCACCAACCGCATTAATGAACCATTTGACTTTCCCTTCTGCCCGCACCAGATTCTTCTCTATCGGCGGTCTATCAAAGGACTTTACACAATGAGGGCGGATTCGCAGAATATGACTGTGTTGACTGAAGGTGCATCCAGGGTTCAGCCGACGCAATCGCCTTCGACGATACGTTTTGCGGGGGGTTTTGCGCAGGATCTGAACAACGCCATTTCGAAATCGCAGAAAAACCTCCTGGGCTTGCAAAAGCCCGAAGGTTATTGGGTCGGCGAATTGATGGTGGACTCGACGCTCGTCTCGGACATGGTGGCCTACCATTTCTGGGACGGCAGCGTGGACAAAGAATGGCTCCGCAAGGCGGTCAATCACCTGTTTTCCATGCAGTTGCGGGACGGCGGCTGGAACATCTATCATGGCGGCCCGTCGGAAGTGAACGCCACCATTAAGGCTTATCTGGCCCTGAAACTGGCCGGCGTCCCCGTGACCGACCCCCGGATGCTCCGCGCGCGGCAAATGGCCTTGACCCTGGGCGGCGTCCCGCGCATGAACACTTTCTCCAAGCTCTACCTGGCCCTGCTGGGGCTTTATCTGTGGGAATATGTGCCCACCATCCCCTGCGAAGTCATCCTCATCGGCAAATGGTTCCACGTCAATTTCTGGGAGATGAGCAACTGGTCACGCGGCATGTTGGTGCCGCTGGCCATCATCAACCATTACAAACCCACCCACCCGGTGAAAGTAGACCTGGACGAGCTTTATCCCGAGGGCATCCACGAGCGTGATTTGGCGCTCGCGCCCGACCCCGAAAAGATCTCCTGGCGCAACTTCTTCCTTTGGCTTGACCGCCTGCATAAGTTCGCCGAGTGGTTCGCGGAACATAAGATCCATCCCTTCCGCAAGCTCGCGCTCAAAAAGGCGGAAAACTGGATGCTCGAGCGATTTGAAGGCGCGGACGGCCTTGCGGCCATCTTCCCGGCCATGCTCAACTCCATCATCGCGTTGAAAGCGCTGGGATACAAAAACGATAATCCCATTTTGCAGCGCGAATGGCGTGAATTGAAGCGGCTCCAGCACGAGATGGAAAACGATGTCCGCATCGAGCCGTGTTTCTCGCCCGTCTGGGACACCGCCATCGTCGCCATGTGCCTGCATGAATCAGGCATCCCGGAGGATCATCCCGCGCTCAAAAGCGCCGCGGACTGGCTCATGGACCGCGAAATCCGTTTCCGCGGCGATTGGAAATATAAAAATCCGTCCGACGTGGAACCCAGTGGCTGGGTCTTCGAATACAATAACCGATGGAACCCGGACGTGGATGACACCGCCATGGTGCTGCTGGCCCTCCGCAAAATCCCCACCGACAACCCGGCGCGCCGCGACGAATGCTTCCAGCGCGGCCTCAAATGGATGATGACCTTCCAGTGCAAGGACGGCGGCTGGGCCTCCTTCGACAAGGATTGCACCCAAAACATCCTTGAAAAAGTCCCCTTCGCCGACCATAACGCGATGATTGACCCCGAGTGCGCGGACATCACCGCGCGCATCCTGGAATTGCTCGGCTACGAAAATTGGGACAACAACCATCCTCAGATTGAAAAAGCGATGAAGTTCATCCGCGACACGCAGGAGGCGGATGGTTCGTGGTATGGCCGCTGGGGCGTGAATTATCTTTACGGCACCTGGCAGGTCCTGCGCGGTTTGCGCGCCCTGAATATGGACATGAACCAGCCGTGGATTTTGAAGGCCAAAAGCTGGCTGGAAAGCGTGCAGCATAACACCGGCGGCTGGGGCGAACGCTGTAATACCTACGACGACCCGGTGTTCAAAGGCCGCGGCCCCAGCACAGCATCGCAGACCGCCTGGGCGGTCATGGGCCTGTGCGCATTCGACGACCCCAACAATCCGCACCTCAAGCGCGGCGTGGAGTTCCTGATCCGCACCCAAAACACCGATGGCTCATGGACGGAACACGAAACCACCGGCACTGGTTTCCCCAAGGTCTTTTACCTGAAATACGACATCTATCGTAATGCCTGGCCCCTCCTTGCGTTGGCCACGTATAGGAAAATTGCCGGCGAAAAAACCCAAACCAATGGCCATGACACGGCCTCGCTGCCGGCCCAAAGGCCCGATGAGGGTAAGATCATAAAACTTTAACCGAAAAAAAATTGCGCGTCCGATTTTGCGACGCTAATGTGCGCTGTGCCCGTCTATTTCACGATTCTTGGCAGCGGTTCGTCCGGCAATTGCGCCTATGTCGAAACCGACAGCTCCCGCGTCCTGATTGACGCGGGGTTTTCCCCGCGCCAGATCCGCCAGCGCCTGGCCGCCATCGGCCGTACGCCGGAGAACCTCTCCGCCATCCTCATCACCCATGAGCATTCCGACCATATCTCCGGGCTGTTCGGGCTGGCGGAACGGTTGCGGATCCCCATCTACTGCAACCGTGATACGCAGGAAGCCATCGCCTGGGCGTTCAAAGAGCGCTGGAACGGCAAGCGCGACCCGCTCTTCGACGGGATGGAAAAAACCGCTGCCGATTTTCTGCAAAAACTGGAATGGCGCCTGTTCCAAACCGGCGACCGGTTTGAGCTGAATGACCTGCTCGTGGAAACTTTTTCCATCCCGCACGACGCGCAGGACCCGGTGGGCTTTTTGCTCCGCACGAATGCCGGCAACCTCGGCTTTGTCACCGACCTCGGCCACATGACCAAGCTGGTCGCCGAACGCATCCGCGCTGCCAATGTCCTCGTCCTCGAATCCAACCATGATGTCAGGATGCTCCAGGATTCGCGCCGCTCGTGGAGTTTGAAGCAGCGGATTCTCGGCCGC
>Ga0206868_10221_pt1 | contig 13756 bp, 13 predicted proteins | sample Alteio_BWOrgCont_38_FD_152901 | JGI IMG/M metagenome (GOLD analysis project Ga0206868, IMG submission 152901) | Enriched cells from forest soil in Barre Woods Harvard Forest LTER site, Petersham, Massachusetts, United States -... | ecosystem: Environmental > Terrestrial > Soil > Temperate forest >... | reverse complement strand
GTTGTATAAATGCTGAAAGTATTGGGTGGGCTTGTGGTTCCAATCCCTACATAACCTGCGTTATTGATCTCCATAACCGTTGAACGAGTGGTGCTACCAGCCGGTGTGGTTCCGAAAGTTATTTTTGTGGGAGCTGATGAAGTGGTTTGGGTTCCATCCGTCCCCTCAATGATACAAACGATATTTGAAGTGCTAAGTGCCGTTCCATTGTAAGCTTGCCCACACAAGCCAAGTATATTTCCGGACGCTGCGGTGGGGGAAGCATTTGTGCCTCCATAAAGGCGGCTATAAATGGCGTTGTTCGGGCCGCCGGAGCTTTGAAAAGTATCCATAGCTATGGAAGTGGAGATACCATCGGCTGCCGCCATTTGTATCTGAGACGTGAAAGTTGGCGCAGGAAGAGCCGTGGTATTACCTGTAATCTCCAGCGAGACGTTAGGAGAGGGAGTCCCAATTCCGACATTGCCTTGAACGATCAGGCCGTTTGTCGGCGCAAGAGAAATACCGGCGTATCCCGTTCCGATAGCAACGCCGCTGTTTGTGCCCGCTCCGCCGCCAAGCACAGCGCTGCCGGTTCCGCCTCCAAAGTTACCGGCGTTTGTCGTTGCGTCCGCGAAAGTCGGAACAAACAAAAGCGCAGCGATCACAGAGATCAGCGCGGGCAGAGTGTTTTTCATGGGGCTAGCAGTGCTAGGGGTGAGATGAAATGCACTGCGGCGATGTAAGGAAGTGGAAAAACTATATCGTGATTTGACTAAAGAGACCAGTATTATCTTCGTCAGTATCTTCGTCAGTATCTTCGTCAGCTATTGAAATAGTTCGGGCGTTCCCGCGCGAAGGTGCGCGGGCGGGCTCTCGGCGCGAGCGGCCGCGATGTCAGCACGGCCACGGTTCAGAGGATCACCGTTTAAGTTCCCGTTCCCGCTCTGGCTCGATGGGCGGCGCAGCGGGCGGGATTCCGCCTTCAGGCGCATTGCCGTCGTTTGTGCGCCTTCGCGGCGGCAAATCGAACAACGCTCGATCTTCGGACGATGCCGGCGAACTGTCCCGATGGCAGAGCTTCGATTGCCTTGAGGATCACAGCTCCGGCCAGTTCGATTTTGCGACGCTGTTCCTCATCGGACATCGTAAGTCCTTTCGCGTTTGGGCGTTCGAGCGCGAAGACGCGCGGGCGGGAAGCGCCCGAAGCCGCTTCGGGCTTCGGGTAACGATCCCATAGCATGAGCCATGAGGTCCCGACGTCGGCCTTTTTGCCTGGGGGGCGATGAGCCGCGCGCCAACCGAACCGCCGCGAGTCGGTTTTACGAGCCGAGTTTGCAGGCGACGGCTTTCATTTTCGAAGCCGCGACCAACGAGATCGATGCCAGTGCCTCTCCGGCGAGCGAGGCGGACAGGTCGATCGACTCCGCATTGTCGCCGAGGCCGGCGGTCTTCCTCTTCGCATCGTTGGGCACTTCCCGGCAGGCGATTCGGGCGACCGTTGTGGTCAGCCGCGCGGTATTACCGACCCTTGACGTTTTTTGCTTGCTCGAAATTTTGCCGCGACAGGTTGGCGTGCTCGCCGAAGTGTCCTTGGCCCTGTCGATGTTGCCGAACGAACGTGCTCCTTCCGTAGGGGCCGCCGTAAGGCCTCGAAAACGCGCTCTCTACGACGCACTCCGGCGCTTCGGGGTTTCGGCCCTGCGGGCCTTCAGTCTGACGACCGCAAACCGGGTATCCCCGGACTTCCTTCGCTTCGCTCCGTGCAGTCCGGGTGATCCCCCTCCCGGTTTGCGCCCCTCCGCTGCCGAAGCCTCGCGTCGTCATCGGTCGCTATCGAGGCCCCACGACGGCGGCCTCACAACACGAAAGGAACACGATCATGATTATCGGCAACTTCACTTACGACAAGGCCAAGGACACCTACTCCGGCGAGATCAAGACGCTCACGCTGCATCGCAGCAAAGTCCTCTTCCGACCGGTACAAGGGAAAAACGACAAGGGTCCGGACTACCGCGTCACCGTCGAGGGCACACCCGGCGCGGTCGAACTCGGAGCCGCCTGGAAGCGCACCAGCGAAGCCGGACGGGAATTCCTGTCGGTCAGCTTCGACGACCCGGCGCTAACGCATCCGGTCAGCGCGGCCTTGATGCCCGCAGAAGAGGGCACCGGAGCGATCCTCATCTGGTCGCGCCAGACAAAGCGCCAGGCCGAAGCCGCCTGACGCTCGCCTCGAACCGGCCGCCCACGGGCGGCCGGTTTTTGCTGCTTGCGGCCGATCGCCCATTCCAGCGGAGCGGCGATCGCCGCACGTTGTTCGTCGTTTTTGGCCCCTGTAGCGAAAAAGCAATAATCGAACCCGGCAACCAAAGATTATCGGTCTCTAACACATCAGAACTCACTGGCGTTGATCGTAGCGCATTTTATACACACATGATATAACGTCTTGCAATAGCTCATTGGACGGGAACTTTCATGCGTAACTTCTTTTTGAGGCTGCCTTCAAGATTACGAGAACAGTCCTCCAAGCTAAGCTCCGCCCTTAAGACTGAGGGGGCGAGGCTTCAGGTTGAGGGAACAAGGGAATTGACAAAAGAAGAGGCTCAAGCTTTTGTCGGTCGGCATTGGTAAAGGCTTGGGTCAATGCAGGAAGGCGAAATCAATTACCAGAAATATAGGCCAGATATTCATGGCCTTCGCGCTCTTGCCGTGCTGTCCGTCGTTTTCTTTCATGCTTTTCCTTTCTGGGTAACAGGGGGTTTCGTCGGTGTCGATGTCTTTTTTGTTATTTCCGGATTTCTTATTACGGGGATCATTCTCTCCAATCTTTCAAAAGGCACGTTCAGTTTTTTCGCTTTTTATTCGGCGCGCGTTCGGCGCATTTTTCCCGCGCTTTTACTGGTTCTAATCACATGCCTTGTGATTGGATGGTCGATCCTTCTGACCGACGAGTACAAGCAATTAGGCAAGCATGTGGCAGGAGGTGCCGGGTTTGTTTCCAACTTCATTTTGTGGAACGAATCCGGATATTTCGACACGGCTTCCGAAGCAAAACCCCTGTTGCATTTATGGTCACTGGGGATCGAGGAACAATTCTACATTCTTTGGCCCTTCATCCTCTGGGGTGTTTTCAAGTTGCGGTGGGGGGTGGCGGCTTTCCTCTTTTTCATAGCCGGAGCTTCCTTCGCCACCAATTTAGCGATTGCCCCGACTGAGGGAGTGGCTGATTTTTATTCGCCTTTATCGCGTTTCTGGGAATTGATGGTTGGAGCGGCGTTGGCATGGCATGGATCATCTTTCAAACCGCGAGCTTTACGAAGCGCAATCTCTGCGGCCGAAGGGAATCGCGGATGGCGTTCCGTTCTCGCAGCCATTCGCAATAATGACGTTGTTTTGCGCGATCTAAAATCTGTATGCGGCGTGTTTTTGATTGTTACGGCCGTCTTCGGCTTTAATAGAAACATGTCATTTCCCGATTGGCGCGCTTTACTACCAACCGTCGGCGCAGCCTTGTTGATTTCGGCCGGGCCGCATGCCGTCACCAATCGCCTTATTCTATCGCAGCGTCTGCTGGTATGGATCGGTTTGATTAGTTACCCGCTCTATCTGTGGCATTGGCCTTTGCTGTCTTTTGCGCATATTATTGTTGATGAAACGCCTTCGCGTGTAACGCGCATCGTCATCATTCTCATAAGCATTCTTTTGGCATGGTTGACCTATAGGGTAATCGAGAAGCCGATCCGTTTTGGCATCCATAGGGCACGGGCTGCATTTATACTTTGCCTACTCATGCTCGTTGTCGGAGGTTCCGGATATGATATATTTGTGCGCGATGGTTTACAGTTCAGAGAAATTGTAAAGACGAACGAACATATTCGCGACTTTTATGCGATCAACGCAAAAATAAGAGAACGTTATTATACGTTATTTCCGTGTGATATGGATGACGGCATCGTTCCGCAAAAAATTAAACGATTCTGCACTCAATATGGAAGCAGCGATGCACCGAATACAATTGTTATTTGGGGGGATTCTCATTCAGGGGAGGGCTTAAGCGCTGGGGCATGGTCCCCTGTTTTTTATGAACTTGCGCGTGAACAAGGAAATACGCGCGTCATTCGGTTTTCTCATCCGGGTTGTCCACCTCTAATAGGCGTAAGAAGGAGTGATGGGAGCGGCAACGCTTATAATTGCAGCGATATCACACAAGGCCAAAGCATTGTAGAAGCTATAAAAAAACTTAACCCGAGCTATATTGTATTAATTTCACATTGGAGTCTTTATATCAATGGTATGCGGAGTCCAGATGGGGTATTAGCACAAGATACCCACTTGATTACGACAAGTTTGAACGGCGATGCGACAATGCAAACCGGTGAGGCGGCGTTACAAGAAACATTTTTGCCGACGATCCAAGCATTATCGCAAATCTCGAATGTCCTCATCCTCAAGAATTTTCCTGTGCTTCTAAAGCCTGTCAAAACAGCACTAGCAGTTCGGTTGTCTTGGTATCACGACAATAGTTTTGTAAAAGTCGAACCCACTGTGGCGCGACACCTCAAACTGTCCGAATTGCCCTATCGTTTGATTGATGAAGCGGCAAAGCTGCCGAATGTAAAAGTCTTCGATCCCACACCACTGTTGTGTACTGATTTTTGTGCATATATAAAAAACAAGGTAGTCATGTATAGTGATGACAACCACCCCACAGAGGAGGGGGCTCTGCAGTTCAAAGATAACGTACAAGAGCTCATGCAATTGAGTGTTCAGAATCCGCCCACACATGTAGATGAGCATCCATGAATAACAGACATAGATTAACTTTCACACAGCGTGCCCTTATGCACTCAAGCTTTCTTGGCTTGGGTGGTGCTATATTGCTCGCCTTCATAACAGTAATTATTACACTTTATATCAATGATCTGCTCTTGCCCGACCATTGGTATTATCTCGTGGATGACGATCAGGCGCGATCAGCCTTGGTGGCAAAAAGCCTCGCCCAAGGCCTCGGCTATAAAACTCCTCTTTTGCCAAATGCTATGATTGAGTTCTACCATCAGGCAGGCAAGTTGAACGTTGACGGATTGTGGGAAAATAGCGACCGCTTTCCCATGACGATTGTCGAAATCTTCCTGTTATTCAAACTCTTTGGGTCAACCAGTCCGTTCATTAGCATGGCCGTTTTTGGCGGTCTTTTCTTCATCGCTTCGGCTGCGCTTCTCCACCGGGTGTCCACCTTCCTAACGGGCAAACCTTTGATTGGACTCTTGGCCGTAGCTTTGATGTGTATAACGCATGATACCACCGACACAATTTACTACAAAAGCGCAGATGATATCTTTTACGGACTTTTGATTCTTTGTGCCTATACGGAATGGCGCGACAGAATTTATGCCGTTTCATTATGGCGGCCGATCGTTCTGGGCGTTTTTATCGGTTTGGCATTTCTCTGCCGCGCTAATATTGGGGTCTTTTTTGCCGCCGGCATTATGGTTGATGCTTTGTGGGGTATGTACCGACATGAACTTCGTTTTACGAATGTGGCGCGCGCCGGATTCTTAACTTTTTTGGGGGTCGCTATATGCGTTCTTCCATGGGGAATATATTCTTATCATGTGTGGGGGGTGCCTTTTTTCTCGGCCAATTCTCTTTATCAATTTTCGTTTTATTCGCCCTATCAAATGTCAACTGACTCATGGTGGAAGCTTCATTCTCCCGTCGGCAAGATAGCGAATTTTACTCTATTTAAAAATGATCCGATGCCATTTCTTACAAATTGGTTCCGGTTTATTTCTTATAACTTTCTCGGCTTGCCTGCTGCCTATTTCCTGGAGATTTGTGCAGCGGGCTATTCTGTCGTCTGCCGTTGGCAAGATGCAACTTTCGTGCGCATCCGTCCTTTTATGATTGTCGCTCTTGTTTGTTTCTTTCTTAATTTGCTTTCCTTGGGCTTTTACATTGATGCCGGATATTCACCGACTTATCTGATTTATATAATCCCGGTTTTTTTCGTTCTTGGCGCGGACGGGCTAAGATATTTCCTAAGCTCAATACAAGCGACGGTTCAAAAGAAAGTTCAGAAATCTCATTCTGAACAATCTCCATCTAGTTGGCTGCTGAATCAGTCTTGGTTCATGACTTGTTTTGGAATTATTCTGGCGATTGCCTTAACTCGAAAAATTATTCCCTTTGCAAAACTTTTCAGCATGCGTGGCAGCCATTTTCTGGCGATCCTGGGGGCAAAGATCGTACCTATGTTTTCTTTCATCTTTGTTCTATTTATTTTGTCTGTTTTTATTTTGTCTGTTTTTATTTTGTCTGCGATTCGAAGCAAACGCACTCTGCATCCAGCTTTACTGTTGGCAGTCATTTGCCTCGCAGTCTGCACTCTCCTGACTCCAAATGTGGGCCTTAGACAAGATGCATATATTTCGTTGCCAAAAAACAATCCCGATATGGCAACGCTTCAACAAATAACTGATCCCAACGGAATCGTTCTTTCATTCAATGGTTTCTATGGAATACCTTGGCTAACCGACCGTAAAACGCTTGGTCTTCCAGAATATCCTGACTACATCTATGAGATGATCACAAAATACAATCTGCCAATCGAATCCATCTATCTTGACGGCGCGATGTCGTGGTTTCTGTTTTCTGGATCAAGTCATTGGGCCCCTTCTTACGAAATATACCCAATTCTCGGACGAATAGCGGGCATTATTCCTGGTTTCGAGCTCGTCAATTATCGCTATGAAACCGAGAGCTATTCGCGCTTCAACCTGCCGGAAATCCCTAAAGAAATTGCTGTCTATCGACGCATTCCTGGATTTGATTTCGCCAAACTTTCGGAAGCACCGACCCAATATGTTGCGGAGAATCCCGCCGATCGAATCCATTTCGTCTCGGGTTTCGGTGAAGTCGGCAGCATTGGCGGCGTACCGGTCATTTTTGCCAGTGACGATGTTCGGAAACGTTTTGTCGACCGCTCCGAACGTCTTCGCCCGTGGGCTGACAGCGATATCACTTTCCACGCAACCAGCAACCGTAAACCCAAGGCGGTCGTTATTGACGCCTATATGCTCGGCGAAACTCAACTTTATTTTTATCTCAATCTAGACCTCGACATATATGATCGTTCAGAGGAACGTGCCGCTAAGCAGGTTGGGGATGTTTTTGTTGGCAACAGCGGTTGGCGCAAAATCCGCATCGTTCTTCCTAAGGAAGCGGTTAAAGATGGATTCAATAAGCTTGGCTTCCATACCACCCTGTTTCACACAGTGTCTGTTTGTAATTCAATTGTCGATGCGCCAACACGCGTTCTGGTCGACGTCATGGACCCGGAAACCTGTTTCAAACTTAACGGAAATGCGCTGCCTAGCGGCGTGCTAACTCAGGATCAAAGCCCAAGTCAAAATCGAACTTTTCCCCATGCTGATTTTGATGCCCTGCAAAGACCTCTAACCGAGGCGATGGGCACCATGCTCATCCGCAAGATCGATTTTGAATATTGATCGGTTCGGCTTTTAGGGGGTGCAGTTGTGCCCGCGCCAAACTTTGAACGGCGGCCACAATCATTTCCGGGCGGTGTCCCGTCATGCATTCCGGCTCATCAAGCCCGCGCGCCGACAGCCCACGAAAAGCCGGTCTGGATTCTGTCGCGCTACAACGCCGATTGGCGTTGGCTGCAAAATCGTCCGACGAATCCTTGGTATCCCACGGCGCGAATTTTCGGCCAGCCCTCTATGGGCGATTGGGATAGCGTCATGGCCGAGGTCGGGCGTGAGCTGGCGGCGGAGATTGCGAAACAGCGGGGGTAGCGGCCCCGTGCTTCTGCACAACCGCCGACGCCCGACCTTGACAGAGGCGGCCGTCGTTCTCTTTATGTTCTCATGGTGGTCGAAACCCTTAAGGACGCTCTCTCGGCCGGATGGCGCGTGCATGCGCGCTGCATCGACGGGCACGTGGAATACACGAGTTCAAAGGCCAAATGCCGCTACCAGGCCGAGCTGAGCTTGGAGACGCTCGTTTGGACGCGGGGCCGCAACATGCCGCTGGCGGGCCTCGGCGAACGCATGATGTGCCCGCGCTGCGGCAGCCGACGCGTCAACGTGGTCTTCGAGCCGCCGGCGATGGCGGGCAGGGCAGGGTAGGGCAGGGAGACAACGATGTGCGGACGGTTCACGCAGAATTACACATGGGAAGAGGTCTATGCGTTCCTGAAGGTGTTCGGGACGCCGCGCAATCTGCGCCCTCACTACAACATCGCGCCGACGACAAATGTCGACGTGATCCGGCTCGATCGCGAAGGCCGGCGCGAGCTGGTCTCGATGCGCTGGGGCCTGGTGCCGTACTTTTGGAAAAAGAGCCTGAAGGAGATGCCGGCGACCTTCAACGCGCGCGCGGAGACGGTCGCCGAAAAGCCGATGTTCCGCGATTCCTTCAAACGCCGGCGGTGCATCATTCCAGCGTCGGGCTTTTTCGAGTGGACAGATGAGGCGGACGGCAAACACCAGAAGACCTATACCGGCGAAAGGCGCACAGTCCACCTAGGGGTGCAATTGACCCCCACCGAGCGCGCGGAACTCGACGCAGCGGCAGCCGCCGCCGCCACCGGCCTCAGCCAATATGTCCGTGAACTCTGCCTTCGCCGATCGCCAACGCCGGCAATGGAGGCCGGTGCGCGCCGCAACCCCGAGGCGAAACGCCTCATGAATGAGCTGAGCTGGATTGGGAACAATCTCAATCAACTCGCCCGGGTCGCGAATACGAACTGCGCTGCGCCGCAACTGGACGAACTCAAACGAACCATCGAGGTTTTGAAGGCCACAATGGTTCATGTTCTGTCGCTATGATTACGCGCTGCAAAATCGGCAAAGGTATTACGGGTGCCGTACGGTATATTCTCGGCGAGGGCCGAGACCCGGACTCCGGCGAACTTCATTTCCTCGCCGACGGAGAATCCACGCGCGTCGATTGGTTTGGCGGCCTTGGGTTCGGGTTCGATATCGAGACTAAGGACGACGCCGAGTTGGCCCGGCGGATCATGGAATTCGATGCCCAAAATCAGGCGAGCCGGACACGGCGCTGCGAGATGGATTGCGTTCACCTGGCCCTATGCTGGCGACCCGGCGAGGAGCCGACACGGGAACAGATGATCGCTACGGCGCAAGACGCCCTGGCGACGATGGGCATGGGAAATGCCCGCGCGCTTTTTGCAGCGCACAACGACGAGGGCTATGCGCACCTGCACATTGTCGCGTCTAAAATAAATCCCGAGACCGGCAGGGCCTATGACCTCAAAGGGAACTATCTGAAGCTGTCGCGATGGGCCGAGGCGTACGAACGCGAGCATAGCGGCGGGGTGGTTTGTACGCGACGCGAGGAAGCCAATCAGCTTCGCGACGCAATCGACAGAAAGGACATGGGAGCCGTTCTCGAACTAATGACCCAGCAGCGTGCGACATTTAAAGAGCGGGATGTCGAGCGCATTCTCACGAAGCAGGTCAAGGACAAGATCGAACGCGGCACCCTCGTTAAAGAGCTTCTGACACGCCCCGAGATCGTCGGCCTGTCCGACCAAAAAGACGGTCCCATCACGCGCTACACGACCACGAGCATCCTTGATGCCGAGCGGCGGGTGCTGAGTGCCGCCGATGGTTTGATCCGCGACAAAACGCACGTCGTCGGCAGCATCATCGAGTCGAAGGTTTTGAGCGGACGCGAATTTGCCGGCATCTCAAGCGAGCAAGCGCGGGCCTACCGGCATGCAACCGGCCCCGAGGGCCTCGCGATAATCGACGGCCAAGCCGGCACCGGCAAAAGCTATTCCATGGCCGCGATCCGCAAAGCCTACGAGGCGAATGGGAATAAGATCATCGGCCTCGCGCCAACCAACGCGGTCGCCCAGGACATGGCGCGCGACGGCTTCACCAACGCCTCGACGATCCATAGCGAGCTTTTCGCCCTCAAGAACGGTCGAGCTCAGTGGAATAACCGCACGGTCGTCATGGTCGACGAAGCCGCGATGATTGACACGAAACTCATGGCGCAGCTCGTCGAGCAATTCTTCTTGGGGACGGACCGGATCGATTTCCCCGCCGCCGGCACCCTCTCCACTCTCTCCCGCGAAAGTCGCAAGCGCCTTCCGCAAGCTTTTGAGAATGCCGCCGTAGTCGACGATCAGTCCATTATTTTTGCCGTCGTTCACGCGGTTCGCTCGCGCGATCGCCTGCATCAGCGTATGGGCCTTAAGCGGTTTGTCGAGATAGATGGTTGACAAGCTCGGCACGTCGAACCCCGTGAGCCACATCGCGCAGACGAAGACGATTCGGAACGGGTGGCCTTCTGCTTTAAACGCATCTTCGACATCGACCCGCTTGCCGTCGGTTCCGAGAAACCCCTCCTTCATAAGCTTGCGGTGGGGAATGATATCCAACCCCCACTTTCTGAACTTGTCGACTTCTCCTTGCTCCTCGCTAATGACTACTCCCATTTGGGTCTCGCGCATCCAGGCGAGTTGGCGCTTCCGATAGATTAGATCCTGATCGTCGGCGGCCTGACCAAGCGCATTCTCAAGCTTATCGATGCGCGCGTTCCAATACTTTTTGATCAGTGCATACATGCGAACCGTCGTGATCTTATCGATCGCAACGAACATCGCCTTGCCTGACGCCCATTCGGTCGAAAAATGCTCGACGAAGTCCCTGGCGATTGGGTCGAGACGCTTGGCAGCGGTAACGACATGATATTCGCGCTTCAGCTCGCGTTCGAGCCGCTGGGCAACATCGATATCGTCGATTTCCAGTTGTTCCAGCTTCTCGGCGATCCGCTCGTTTAAATCGTTGATTGCGACCCCTAGCTTCTCGCCGCGGGCATCGTAGTAGAGCGGCACGGTCGCCTTATCCTCGACGGCACGCTGGAAATTGAAGCGTGAAACGTAGTCACCGAAAACACGCTTGGTGATTTCATCATTGCCGAAGAGAGGCGTTCCCGTGAAGCCGATATAGGAGGCGTTGGGGAGAGCATTGCGGAGGTTCAGCGCTAATTCGCCGTATTGCGTGCGGTGCGCCTCGTCGCTCACGACGATAATGTCGTCTCGCTTCGAATAGGGGCTATCTGGCGTAACCCTCTGATTAAATTTCTGAATAAGTGAGAACACATACGCTTTGTTGTGTTCTTCGAGGAATGTGCGCAGCTCCGCACCGCTTCCCGCCCGGCACCGGCTCTTGTCGTTGTCGACAACGCGGCAGCCAGCGTACGTTTTGTAAATCTGAGTATCGAGATCGTCGCGATCGGTGACTATCAAGAACGTAAAGTTTGCTCCGATCCGCCGATGCACCTTTCGGGTGAAAAACACGATCGAATAGGATTTGCCGGCCCCTTGGGTGTGCCAGAAGACCCCGAGCTTGCCGGCGCGGTCCGTGCGTTCACGCACCGCTTCGATCGCTCGGTTCACCCCGATAACCTGCTGGTTCTGGGCGATGATCTTCACGAACTCGCCGGCACTGTCGTCGAACAGTATGAAATTCTCGAAAATGTCTAGCAACCCGTTTTTGGAGCATATTCCCTTGAGGAGAGTTTCCATGTCGACAACGCCAGGGTCACCTTCGTCGAGGCGCTTCCATTCCCGGAAGTGCTTATATTTGCTGGAGAGCGATCCATATTTTGCTGTGATCCCATTACCGAGCACGATGAAGGCATTGTGCTCGAAGAGATGCGGAATCGTATCCTTGTAGTCCGACAGGTTTTCGTTATAGGCCCGCTGGAGATCGCGGTTGGGCGCTTTAAGTTCCACGAACACGAGCGGGATGCCGTTCACGAATCCGATCACGTCGGCACGCCTACGGTAGAGCGCCCCCTTAATCCATAGCTCGCGCACAGCGAGGAAGTGATTGTTCTTCGGATCGGCGAAATCGAAGATGCGCAAACGGGCCTTCTTCAATTCCCCTTTCGAGTCGCGATATTCGACGAGAACCCCGTCGCGAAGCATCTCGTGGCGCTCGCGATTGGTAAGTAGGAGTGACTGCGAGATGGTCGCGTCAGTGATTGTTCGCACGGCCAACTGATAGGCGTCGGTCGGCAGACCAGGGTTTAGCTTCACCAGTGCCTCGCCGAGATAGCGAGTAAGCACGACCTCTTTTTCGCTGGAACGGCCGAGCGTGCCCTCTTTGCCGAGGGTCTCCGAGTTGTATGCGTAGACACTCTCCCAGCCGAGCTTATCGCGAAGATAATTCGCGGTCGTTTCCTGGGCTAATGCGTCTTCGTTGAATTTCATACTTCGATCCTGCCGTCCATCAGACGTGGGAGGAGAAGATCACGCGCTGCACGTAATTTAGAATTCATCGCAATCAGCTTTCCACGTTGAGCGAAAACTGGCTTGACGGCCTGTTCGTATAAGTCGCGCAATTCCGCAGGAGGCCACTTAATTTCTTTCGCGTGTGCATAGTCACGATTCAACCCCGGCACAGCCGCGTCGCTATTCTCAAACGATTGCGAAGATAACAAGTGGTAACAAAATAGGCTAACCGACGCTGGTGTCACAAAATACGCCGTGTCAATTGGCCAAAAATCATGATCGACCCAAAACACGCTACCAACGTTACCTTTGCGACCAACTACAATACCAGGAGACGACACGAGTTTTGTATTGTGCGTACCGACCTCACCACTCGATCCGTAGACTGGAAATTCGCCGTGTACACGCTTTGGCTCCGGGAGCGCCTTCCCATAGGAAAGCGGGCACACCTGCCCAATTTTTGCGAGTTCCCAACCTATCGGCAGGCCATCCAATATTTTATTGTGTTCGTTACTTGGATAGCGGAGCCAAACGAACCACTCGTCGAACAGTAATCGAGAGTATTTCTCCAGAAATATGATCCTGCGATCGTTGTTTGCTATTAGTGCGTCATAACTCGTCAGGATGTCAGCGATTAATTGTTGGTCTGCGACTTTTTCAGGCACTAGGAACTTTATCGACAACAATTTTTCTTGGCTTAAATTATCTTGCGCCACACCTTGGGAAAACGTCCGATATCGATGCTTAAGCCGAGCATCAAACATATATTTGATAAATCTGGCGTCAGACTTCTTCTTGTCGGCGATAAATCCAATTACACTATCCGGAAAACACGCATCAATACCAAGGATAGCGGTATCAGCAATATTAGCAGCGATTGTTATACATAGAGTGCCTGCTTTCCATAGTTTACTCTGCGCTAAACCAGCCTCGCTATAGGTTTGTGAATATTCAGTTAGATATAAGTCCGCGCGTTTGACATCGCCTGTTTGAACGAATGGATGTCGCCCGCCATACAAGTGTGCAGCGTCCCTCGGTCTATGTCGTGATCGGCCACGGTTAACCTCACCCAATTCATCGAGTGATCGCTCAATCCAGTTCATATAAATAGTCTCTGAAAATTATCCGCGATCGTAGCCGCCAGATCAACAGCTTCAGCGTTTAGATCGGCAAGCTCGCCGTGAATCTCGCGCATGGTTTCTTCGAAATCAAAATCTTCGTCTTCCTCCTGTGGTGGGGTGCCGACATATCGGCCGGGCGCGAGGCTCCAATCGTTTGCTTCCAAATCCTTGAACGAGACTGTTTTTACTAGTCCTTCGACATCACGCAGCTCCGCTTCTGGGAATCGTTCCTGAAGCCAGTGCGCTTGCCGCGTGAAGTACCGGATTAACCCCAGTTGATGGGTTGTCGCGCTGCGTCGTTCTTCAAGAAACTTGACCGTCGCTCGTGTCTCGCGCCCGGACCAGTTTTCATCATCGCGCG
>Ga0206868_10133_pt1 | contig 13811 bp, 16 predicted proteins | sample Alteio_BWOrgCont_38_FD_152901 | JGI IMG/M metagenome (GOLD analysis project Ga0206868, IMG submission 152901) | Enriched cells from forest soil in Barre Woods Harvard Forest LTER site, Petersham, Massachusetts, United States -... | ecosystem: Environmental > Terrestrial > Soil > Temperate forest >... | reverse complement strand
GGGAAACGCCGAACGACCGGTCGGATAGCCAGCGCATCACGGGTCCGTCCGTGTTGAACCGCTTGACGCAGAGCGCCATCGCTCCGAGCGCAAGGCCAACGCCCGTCATTTGCTCCCAGATGGCCAGGGCGAGCGCCTCCCAATTCCATCCGCCAAAGATCGGCGGCGGATTCTTGCCCATATCTTTCATCGCCAGGACAGAGATGCTTGCCAGTGCGATCGGCCCAAGGATGAGCGCAAACCACCCCGCCCGCTTCGCGACCTGGCTCGTTGCGATCTGCTGCAGCGCGTCTCGCCTCGAAACGACCACCCCAAGTGCAAACGCCGCAAAGTATTGAACGAAGAAGCAGAGTTGGAAGTTGAGGATTGACGTGCCAACCGGCTGGACGAGACGAACAAGGAAACTGCCGATTCCAAGAGCGAGCCCGAGACCTAGCACGGCAGCCGGCTTCAAGGTCAGTCCCTTCGCGACCACAGTCGAAGCGCCCCGCTTGAAGAAGAGCGCGAACGGAATGCTCATCAGCAACAATGCGAACGCAAACCACATCGGGCCGCTGCTGCCTATGAAACGGCCATGGCCGATGTATTGCGTGAAGTACCACCCGACACTTGGCCGTTCTGAAGCCGGTGTGAGCATTCCGAACACGATCACGGGGTGAATCACCAGCATGTAGATCAGGGTGGGGATTCCCAATCGGAAAAACCGGTCGCGAAGGAACGCGCGGCTGTCTTTGCGCGCCAGCGACCGGTCGGCGTAGTACCCGCCTATGAAGAACAGAAGGCCCATGAAGAACGATTGGAGGTGGCCCTGCCAGAACAAAAACGGAATCTTCTGCCCCAACGACGGCTCCGGCGGGACCATCGTGTACCAACTGCCGACATGGCTATAGGTCACGCAGGCGTGCATGTTGACCACGAGGAGGATGGTCAACATCCTCAGGCTGTCGACCCAAACGGTTCGACCGATGGGGCTTTGCGGCGAGCGCGCTTCGCGGGCCTCGCCGGGCTTCGATATGGTTCTTGTTGCAATCATCGCTTGACCTCTTCGGTGGATTTGGTTGCGTAGGCGTGGATGAGGGCGTCCAGCGTCGCCGTGCGAACGGCGGCCGGATCGTAAAAGCGGCCGTCGACGTCGCCGTGCCGGTGCATGGCGAACCAGGCGATCGTCTCGACGATCAGCCGGGCGGCAAGCTGGAAGTTGGGCGGCTTCCGGATCGTCCCTTGCTCGACGCCTTTGGCCAGGTAAGTCTCGAGGCGACGAAGCAGAGTTGGCCGCAGGTTTTCGTAGAAAAGCGCCGCGAGTTCGGGCCAATCCTGCGCGCAGCGCTCGATCAGCCGGATCGTCGGCGCGAGCTTGTCGACTGAATCGAAGATCTCGGCAAAGACGACATCTGGCCCTGCCATCGGGTCTTCGGCGCCATCGACCGAAGCCATGAATCGGGGATAACTGCGGGCATTCAGCAGTTTCTGCAGCACGACCTCGGCGAATACGGCAGGATCGGTAACCGCCTCCTGCGGTTCTTCGCCCAGCGACCGCTCCATTGCCATCACGAATAACGCTTCCTTGCTCGGGGCATAGAGATACAGGGTCCCCGGCGCCGTTCCCGCCAACTTGGCGATATCGGCAACCTGGGTGAGCCGAAACCCCGTTTCCGAGAAGGCGCGCAGCGCCGCATCTCCGATTTGTCTTCGCCGATCCGTCGTCGACAGCCTGGCCATAGACGCATTATACTGAATGAATCATTCAGTTCAATATATAGGTTAAGATTTTCTTCCGAAACGGGGGGTGAGGACGCCCGTCCGACCTTGCGACGGGTGACAACGATGAACATCAAGATTGGAATCGGCTGTATGGCAGCCTTGGCTCTTGCGACTGGAATCGGATTGGCCGGATTTTCGGGCCATTCGAAGAAGACGACTGTCAACAGTATCGGTTGGTACAACTCATTCCCCGATGCCCTGGCCGAAGCCAAACGGACGAACAAACCTATCCTGCTTTTCAGCATGTTCGGCCGCATCGACGAGGAAATGCCCTGTGCCAACGCGCGGACGCTGCGGGCGACTCTATTCAAAGATCCGCAGTTCAAAAAGCTGGTGACCGACGAGGTTATCCCGGCATGGGAAATGGTTCGAGCCGTTCCGAAGATCCAAATCGACTTCGGTGACGGAAAGAAGATCACGCGAACCGTTCGAGGCAATGCCGTCATGTACTTGTGCAATCCAGACGGCAAGGTTGTCGATGCCTTCCCGGGCGTTTATACGGCTCAGGATTTCATGCCGGCTATCGAGGAATCGATTTCGCAGCTAACGCACGCCGACGCCGAGACGGTCATCGCCTTTCATAAGGCCCGTGGTAAGCGTATCCCTCTGACGATGGGTACCGGCGGAAAAGCGGTGATGGAATCGCCGACCCTGGCGATGATCGGCGCCGGTAAATTCGGCGGCGCTGAGTCGACATACAAGGCAGACACACCTGCCAAGCAACTGTTTCTCATTCAGGCGTCGCGTCTCTCTGACCTTAGTTTGACCCCGATGAGCGCGAGCCAGGCCACTCAGGCTGTCACAGGGGCGCCCTTGGAAGGTAGGAACCCTGGCGATGTCGTGCAAGAGATTCTGCGAAACGATTCGAACAACAACATGGTTCGCGTAAGACCGATCGTTCATCTCTGGTTGGCGGCCGAAACTCAGTTGCCGAGCCCGGAACAGGCGCGAGACGCCGTTCTGGAAACAATCCTGAAGATCCCATACAAGGACCCCTACTTCGGCCTTCGGGATGTCGTCCTGCCTGGGACTCCCAAGTAGGATTCAGGAGATCGTCCGCAAAATCCCGCGGCACGCGCTTTCGAGCAGTGCCGCGACCTCTTCGAAGTCCTCGTATTCCCCATAGTAGGGATCGGGGACTTCGGCGCCGGGGGGCGAGTCGTCGAACGAACGCGCCAGGCGGATCTTGGTAGGGTCGCTTCCGCGCCAGGCCTGTAGGGCACTGACGTTCGCGTGGTCCATCGCCACGATGAGATCGAATTCCGTGAAATCCGACGGCCGTACCTGTCTGGCCCGCATGGTCATTTTGCAGCCACACGCTTCGCCCATGCGAATCGATCTGGGGTCGGGGAGCTGTCCGATGTGCCAATCGCCGATCGCGGCAGAGTCGACCGTCACATCGAACCCCGCCTCCTCCGCCTGCCGCCGCAAAATCCCTTCCGCAAGCGGGCTCCGGCAAATATTGCCCAGACAAACAAACAAAATCCGAGTCACCGCAACAGGGTACCGCCAGTCAAACGACGGCTCATTTATACGAAAAGGGGTGGTCCGTTAAAAATTTCACGGAAACCTTGCGAAGAGGATGAACTACCCGTTAATATTTTAGCGGGCTATCCTAACGATGAAAACGGCGACCTATCTAAGCAAGCGAGAGCAAGAGATCATGGACCTTGTCTACAGGCGAGGCAGCTTGACGACAAGCGAAGCCACGGAGCTTCTCTCCGGGGCGCCTTCGAATTCCACTGTCCGCACGCTGTTGCGGATTCTGGAAGAGAAGGGGCAGCTAAAGCACACGGAGGAAGATGGCCGTTACATTTACTTTCCGGTTGTTGCTCGCAGCTCGGCGGCCATCCAAGCATTGCAAGGGGTAGTTCGAACGTTCTTCAGCGGCTCAGTCGGTGACGTCGTAGCCGCACTCTTGTCGGACCAGACATCGAAAATAACCGATGAAGAGCTGGAAAGCCTTCAAAAGTTGATCCAAGAAGCCCGGGGCGAAAAGCAATGAGCGAGTTCGTTTGCGACGTCTACCTTCGGTCGGTCGTTTTGGGACTGATCGGCCTTGGGATCCTCTGGGCCGTCCGTAGAAAATCGGCTTCCTTTCAGCATGCCGTTGCCGTGGCCACCGTATCTGCCGCCTTGTTCGTGCCTGTCTTCCGTCTCGTCCTTCCCGCACAAAGGCTGGCTGTATTGCCGAGTAAGTCGGTCGGAGTATCGGTCTTGCAGATAGTTGAGCCGAGAGCGGCCTCCGTCGGCTCGGCCGTCGCCGGTAACAGGCTGGTAGGCCTGGTCGAGCCCGAAGCTAGCCCCTGGCTCTTTGTTTGGGCGGCCGGATGCGCACTGATTATCTGTCGGTACGGATTCGGAGTGGTCACGCTAGGGAAGTGGATACGGGCAGGCAGGACGACCGGTCCTGCCGGAAGCGGAGTTCTGCTCGTGAAGTCGGGCTTCGTCACCGTGCCGTTGACGGCTTGGTTGGGCCGGCACGTTATCTTGCTGCCCGCTGGCTGGGATGCGTGGAGCACCCGGAAACGGGAGTTTGCGCTGTGCCACGAATTGGCACACATAAGGCGACTCGATGGGCTTACACAAGCGGTCGTTCAACTGACGTGTGCTGTGTTTTGGCCGAACCCCTTCATTTGGGTGCTATGTCGGCGTTGCCGGTATCTGGCTGAACGAGCAGCCGACGATGCCGTGATCGAATCGGGCGCCGCACCGTCGGACTATGCCCAAGACCTGTTGGAGATTGCTCGGGAAATCAAAGCAGCGACGCCCGATCTATCTGTCTGTATGGCTCAGAGCCTCGATGTCGCAAGGAGAATAAAGATGATACTGATTACTACTAAGCGCGGAAAAGTGCGCTTCACAACCATAGTGTGGACGGCTGTTGCGCTGATGTCGTTGGCCGCGTCGGTGGGCTGCGTCGAACTTCAGCAAGCAAGCTCGGCGCTACCGGCCGGCAAACATCAACCAATAAATCAAGCTGAGCCTGCACAGATCATGCTCGCCATGTACATGCCGTCCCCTGATGTCACGTTGCAGAAAATCGAGCTTAGGTTGGCGAAGACAACCAGTCCAAAGCCGACCGGAGAGTTGGCGCCGTCGATCCGGCCCGTTGTTTTCGAACTCTCGAAGAAGGCGGTCGAGGCGTTGTCCGCACAGTGGAAGAAAGCCGGGAAGATCGCATCTGCTCCCAGGATTCGAACTCTTTCGGGGATGCCTGCGACCATCAACGTTTCGCGGAACGCAGCGGACAGTCAGTCTTATCACGTGACGCCAACGTACAACTCAGACGGCGCCATGTCCATCGACCTCGAGATCGAGATTCGGCGCCAAGGGCAGACCACGGTGAGTCAGGAAGTCAACTTCGTTATTCGAGCAGGCGGGTCGGTCGTCGTGGCGCTTGAAAACACAAAAGGAGAGCCGGCCGGCGTGCTCGGCATGCTGACGGCCACGTTGATAGGGGATTCTGGCCGTCCGTAGCCGACTCCGTCCCTGCCATTTCGCAGTAGCTCGGACAACTTTTCCAAATTAACCGGTTCGGCTGATAGATCGACTTGCAAATGGGCCTTTTAGGGGTTGACGCGCTTGTTACAGGTGCGGGCTTGAACCTCAGGGTGACATTACATGATCGATACTCAATCAACTTCCGCTGCTCGCGCAGAAACGTTTAGCGATGAAGCCGTTCGTTTCGCCGCTCTCCTTGACGAAAAAGTCGACTCCTTGCTTACATCGGTGGAAGCAAGCGACATATACGCCCTCGTCTCATCGCCGTCCACCGACCCTCGCCTCGTGGCGCTGATCGTTAAGTACATCCTTCTGGAAGTCTTCTCGTACGGCCCCCACGTAACCGAGGCGACCTTCACTGCCATCGGCCGGTTCCCGAAGGACCGGCCGGATCTGATGCGGCCGCTCATCCTGCACGACCTTTCCGAGGTCGATCACGGCGAGATGGCTCTGAAGGACTTCATCAAGCTGGGTGGCAGCGAAGCCTGGGCCCGCGGGCGCAGGATTAGCCCGTGCTCGTTTGCGATGGGCGCCACCTGCCGTATGTTGTCCGAGCAACTAAGTCCATTCGCCTTCCTGGGCTACATGTATCCGTTCGAAACACTGACTCCGATCCTCACCGAGCGGGCTCAGGGTTTCTTGAAGATGCACGGCTTCCCGGTCGAGGCGCAGGTGTTCATCGACACCCACGCCGAGGAGGACATCGGACACGCCAACCTGCTCAATCTGCTCGTCAAGCGGGTCGTCAACGACTTTCCCGAGGCGGCGGAGGAGATCGAATACGGATTCGACTGCTTCGTCAATGTGTACCCGTTGCCGATCTGGTCGCATGCTCTGGCGAATGCCCGGGCTGAGCTGGCCGGCAAACCGGTGATGTAGCCATGGCGCACCGAATCATCTTCCTTGCGCCTCCGGGAACCAAGCCAGGCTTCGGATCGACGAAAGTCGATCCGGAGCGGTGGCGCTCGTTGTTGTTCGGCGCCTGCAAGGTTAGGGGTTCGGCCTATCTCGAAGACGGCGCTATTCAGCAGCATGACCTGCATTCGGATGGCAGCTTTCGGCTGCCGATGGACGATAACTCTTGGCACGTGCTGATGGTCGACGACGACGATCAGGTGACGGCAACCCTGCGAGCGACCGTTTTGCCGCTGGACTCGAGAAAGCGAAAGGGGAAGCTGCCGCACGTCGGCGCCAGCCTTGGCCGCGCGGAGTCGGATCAATTCCGGCCGCGATTTAAGGCCGAATTGTTCCTCTCGACCCTTGGCCTGGTGTTTGGGTCTGAGCGAACGCAGTTCATGGTCGTCGGCGGTTGGGCTTCGGACCGCCATTCGGCGCCACCAAGCGCCGGCGCCGAATTGGCTCTTAGCGTTTGGGCGTTTTCCCGGCACACCGAGGTGGCGGGCGCTCTATGCGTCGCCTCCGAGCGTCACGACGCCCACGGGCAGCTCGTTCGAACCGGTGCGGTGCCGATTCGGGCCATCGGCTCGCAAGATATGTATTTCGATTCCGCCTATGGATGCCGCGTAGGGCTTCTCGGATTCCGCGTATTTCAGGAGCGGCGGGCGGTCAGGCGGTTCGTGGACCAGCTCGCTACCAAGATTGCGGGTTGCGAGATCGTCATGTTCTCGGAAGCCTAGCGATTGCGGTGGCGGGCGGCGCGATAATGAGACGATGTTTCTCGTCGCTACGCTGGCCGCCCTCGCCTTGACAGGCGCCCGAACCGAAGACGACCTCGCGTACCTGAAGAGCGTCGCCCACGCCGTCGTCGATTCGGCCGTGGTCGCCCCGCAGGGGCAAATACCGAACGGCGGAAAGAACCTGACGAATTGCACGCTGAGGGTTCCTGGCGGTACCCAAACCTATTATCCCGCCTTCTGGGTTCGCGACGCCTCGATGATGCTCGGCGCCGATTTGGTGCCGGCCGATGAGCTTTTGGGATGGATCAAGGTCATCGCGGCAACGCAGCCCGGGCCGGATGGCCTGACTTTCCCGCACGGCCTTCGAGTGCCGCCCTACAGCATTCCGGACCACATCACCCTCGCCGGCGAAGCATGCTGGTATCCCGGCGCCTATGCGAATCAAGGAGTCGGAGACTACGGGTATCTGCCGCCGGCCGACGACGCCTTTTACTTCATTCAGATGGTTTGGGAGCGAGCGCGGTTGACCAAGAGCCGGGCTGTATTAGATGTGCCGGTGAAAACCGGTTGGGGGGAACACAGGATTGGAGAGGTTTGCGAAAGAGCGTTCGCCTCAGTCGACGCCGACGAAGCCGGTATGGTCGTCTGCAGCGACGTGCGGGGCAAAGGCCGCGTCGATTGGGGATTTTGCGATTCCATCACCAAAACCGGTTCGTGCCTGATGCCTTCGCTGCTCCGGTGGCAGGCTGCGACTCGGCTCGGACGGCTCTTTGCGGGTAACAGCTCGAAGTCAAACGAATATCGAGGATGCGCCAGCTGGATTGCCAAGGGAATCGTGCCGGCATTCTATCGGCCGTTGGGGAAGGGTGAGGGGATGCTGATTTCCGCGACCGGGCTCGGCAAGAAGGACGACGTCTGGGCGTCCGCCTTCGCCGTCTCGCTGCATGTGCTTCCGCGCGACATCGAGTTGGCGATATCCCGGCATCTTTTGAGGCTCGTTCGCGAGGGCGGCGCCGTCGTTGACGGGCAAGTCCGGCATATGCCGCTGTCCGGCGAATTCGGAGGCTATTGGGAGAAAGCGAGTTCCGGCCACGACACGTACCAGAACGGTGGGTTCTGGGCTACGCCGACCGGCTGGTTGATCGTCGCCCTGCGAAAGGTCGATCGCCGCGCGAGCGACAAACTCCTCGCCGAATACGTCTCCTACATTCGCGCCAACCGCGAGAAGGGCGCGCCCTTCGAGTGGATCAACCCCGCAACCCACACAACCGCCAACGGCAACTACGGCTCATCCGCCGGCCTCGTGTACTGCGCTTTGGCAGAAGCGAGGTTTTACGGCAAATAGCGTCCCTTCTGCGTTCTTTCTGCGCCCTTCTGTGGTTCAATCCCATCGTTAGGCTTAACCGCAGAAGGGCGCAGAACGGACGCAGAAGGTTTGGACATGAACTTCAATGCTGTCAACTGAAGAAATCGACACTTACCTTGAGCCGATGACTGCCGATCAGGCGGCCAACATTCGGGCGATCCGCGGCTTGATCGGGGAGATAGCGCCCGACCTCGTTGAGGAGATCGACGCGGGCAAGTGGTTCGGCGGGTTGCTCACCTATCACACGCCAGACCGCGTTTTCGTGCTTGCACTAGGGCCGCTTACGGCCGGCGTCACGACGTTTCACATGATGGCGTTCTATATGTCGCCGGTACTTCAGGAGCGGCACGGCGCCGCCTTGAAGAAGTTTCAAGGCGGCAAAAGCTGCATCAAGTTCAAGCGCTTTGCCGATGTGCCCGAGGATGCGATACGCGATATCGTCGCCAGTACGCCGAAATACGCAGAAATCGCGCGAGAGATGTTCGCCAAGCGTAAGAAGAAATAGCAGGAGCAAGAACCCCTGCTAACCAAGTAGGATAAACCATGAACCGCCCGTCCAAAAAAGAGATCAAAGCCGCGCTCGATAAGCTAAGGGACGCCAAGCCCGGCGGCGAGCAAGGCGGCGACTACGCTGCAAAGCCGCTGGCTGAAAGGAAAGCCAACAACCGTATCCGCAAGAAAAGCGTCTAGCCTGCCGCCAGGAGAGACTGGGCTTGAGCCCAGATGTCTCCGACCACATCCGCCGCCGGGCCGATGGTGTCGATCCTATCGACGCTCGTGCCGGCATAGAGGGCCATGGCTTCCCAGTCGCCGGCGGTGTCCAAACGCGGAATCGAGTCTTCGTAGCGAAGCAATTGGGCGCCGGAGGCGGTGACGCCAACGACGTCGCCTTCGCCGGGGCGAAGGCCGTTGCGCGGACACCCGGCTGCCTCCCACCGGTCGAAGGTCGAGTTCCGCAGGACTCGGTGCATCGCGTAAGGCCAGTCGCCGTCAAAACATGAGGTCAGAACGGTATCTCCCGAAGAAGCCTCGACAATGCGGCTGCGATAACCCGGATGGGCTTCGCTCTCAAGCGTGGCCACAAACCGTGTGCCAAACACCCCGCCTGCTGCGCCAAGCCGCATGACGCGGGCTAGATCCGCGCCGGTGGCAAGACCACCGGCGGCAAACACAGGCGTCGAACCGGCGACGCCCAAGACTTCGAGCAACGTATGGACCAGCGGCCGGTGGGCCTGAACGTGCCCTCCTGCCTCCGTGCCCTGCACGATCAGGAAATCGGGCTGCCATTCCAGCATCGCCAAGGCGGATGCCGCACTCGTTGCCTGCAGACCCAGAAGCGCTCCCGCGCTTCGAACGTCCGCCACATATGGCCCTGGGTCGCCCCAGGAGAAGGTGATCATCGGCACGCCGGCATCGAGGGCCGCTCCAAGTGACCGAGGCTCGAAGTGAAGCACGAAGTTGGCGAAGAACGTTCGATCTGTCTTTCCCCGAACCTCCAAGACCAACTCCCGGGCGGCATCAGGTTTGCGCCAGGTCAACGCCATCGACCCAAGTCCGCCCGCGTTACTCACCGCCGCGCACAGATCGGCGCCCGCCGCAGAACCGACGGGCGCCTGAATAATCGGCAAATCACACCACGGCAGAAGAGGCATTGAACGAGTCTATCGCTCCCGAGACTCCTTTAGCGCTTCCGCCTTTTGGGTTAGCTCGTCGGCTCGCTCCGTGTCCCCGAGGCTTCGGTAGATGCGGGCGGCCTCCAGCATTGGCTGGAACGCCGAGTACTTCACCCAGTTGTAACGAGCTTGAGCGTATCTTTCGTAGGCCTGCGCCGCCTCCGGCAGCTTGCCGACCTTTTCAAGCGCCTTGGCCCGCGCACTCCACTCGACCATCGGGATCTGGACGATATAGGGCGCCAGGTTCAGGTAGCGGAAGTAGCTTGGCCATGGCCCCGGTTCGATGGCGGGTTGAGTTGCCACCTTGTCCGGAAGTTCGCGCCCCTTGTCCCGAAGCTCTTCGTTAAAGTTCGAGGGGTTCGCATGCCGTGTTGCGAAGCCGATCGTGACCCGGGCTGGTGCCGGACCGCTATAGTCCAGAGGAACGAACCCCGTCAACACAACTTCCTGACCCTCGATCAGGATCTCGGGCTGCCGGGTCATGTCGGCAGGAAGAACGTCTTGCACCTGAGCGTATTTGCGGCCGAGGTCGTCTGTGAGGGAAGACGGCAATGCCAGGCGCTCCGGGCCGGCTGGCACGGTTGAGGCAATCCAGATCGTTCCGTCTTCCGTGAGAGACACGTTTCGGATCTTCGTTTGTCCGACCGTGGCGATTGGCCGTCCCCAATCTCCGTCGACTTTGACGAGGTCCGACGGCACGTATATGAACGGCTTCTCCGACTTCGGCGAGAACAGGTCCTCGCGCATCGGTTGGTTAATGCGGAATTCGGACTTGAACTTCATAGATTTGCCCCACGGATCGACGGTGTCCATTTCGGACTGTATCGGTAGATCCGTCTTTTGATCGACGAGGATCTCCACATGGCGGTGATCTGCCACTTGGTCGATCGCGATGAGGTAGGCGGGCTGGCCGTCAATCGATTCACCCAATTTGATCTTTATCGATTGCCGAGATGGGTCGCCCTGTCCAACTCCCAAGATCTCCTTAGCGTAGTCGAGAGCGCTCAAACCTCCCGATTGGCTTGCGCCTGACGCGCCGGGTGGAGCTTTCGATACCGTAACGAAGTCGAGAGCCCTGTACGATTCGAAGGCCTGGCCTCCTCGAAAGATGACCCACCGCTCGACGCCGGAGCCTTTGTGGCTTTCGAACCTCCACATGTCGTTGGCATAGTAGATGTGAAGGGCCTCCTGCCACCGGTCTTTCATCCGCATGTAGCAGACTTCCTCCATGGTTCTGGCGTTGGTCACCTGCCGCTTGACGCGTGCCAGCGTGCCGGCAACCGAGTCGCGGGGCCAAAGGGTTAGAACGGCGGTCGTCGCGACCGCCAACGTCATGAAGCCGAATGCCGCCCGTCTTTCCCACCGAGGGGAATGCCGGACTGGCTCTCGCAAGGAGCAGGATCCGAGCGAATCGCTGTGCACCTTCATCAGGCGCTCAATCTCTTTTTCGTTCACAGATTCACCTCTTCGCTCGTGAGACTTTTCCAGGCTTCTTCGAACGCGCTTCGTCCGCGCTGCAGCAGGCTATCGACGGCTTGCGGCTTCTTGCCGAGCAGCCGGCCGATCTCGCTGCTGCTAAGGCCGATCACGTATTTCAGCGTCAAAACCTCGCGATGTTCGGGGCTCAACTGCTTCAAAGCACAACCGACCATCTCGGCATCCTCTACCGCGTGGTCGAAGCGGGCAGCGGCGTCGTTGTCCCGAAGCTCCTCGTTCGGCCGATATTGCCGGAGCCGGTCGGCGACCTTCCTTCGCGCCATGCCCAGCATGTAGATGCGGAGGTTTGCCTTCGAGCACGGGTTCGGAAGCGCCTGAACGACTTCGATCGCGATATCCTCGGCATCCTCGCGCTGTCCGAGACGCATCGCCGCGTAGCGATAGACGTCGTCCAAGTACAACATGGGGTCTTCGCCGCGCTTCAGCCCAAACCAATCGATTGCCAAACTCATCTGTCTCCTTTCGAGCATAGAGTCTTCGTATCGAAAGGACGGAATCCATCGCGGTTACGGCCGGTTTGCAAGTGAATAAACCGTATTCCTGGTAAGGATCGTTAAATGATCTTCTTCAGCACTCTTCTCGCCGGCGTCCTCTTCGGCCAAAGCCCTTGGGTCGGCGGCCGGCATTTGGTCTTCTCCTGCGACTTCACGAAGACGAAGCAGATTTCCGCCAAGGATTGGAAGTTCAACGACGGACCGGTTTATAACCACGAACTCGAAAAATACGCGTCCGGCCCCGGCGAAAATGCCTTCCTGACCAAAGAAGGGCTCGTTATCCGAGCGCTGAAGACCGGTTCGACGATCACTTCGACGAGGCTTGAGAGCGTCAATTCCTGGAAGTACGGCTACTTCGAGTTCGAGGCGCAGGTCCCGGACGGCAAGGGAACCTGGCCGGCGCTCTGGATGCTCAACGACCGGCTGCGAAACCCCGGCACCCAGGGAAAGCTCGACTGGCCGAAATGCGGCGAGATCGATATCATGGAGAACGTCGGCTTCGACCCCAAGAACTTCCATTTCTCCCTGCACTCCGGCAAGTACAACTGGATGAAGCCGCAACAGCGCACAAAGGTCGTTTCAGACGGTGATCCGCTTGCCTTCCACAAATTCGGCCTCGATTGGAAGCCGGATTCGATCGTGTTTACGATGGACGACAAAGAGATGTACCGCGTGACCAAGGACGAAGACACCTTCGACTCCTGGCCCTTCCGCGACCCGTTCTACATCATCCTGAACCTCGCCATCGGAGGCGACTGGGGCGGCCAAAAAGGCGTCGACGACAAAATCTTCCCAAGCCGCTTCACGATCAAGTACGTGAAGATCTACCAATAACCCCTTAGTGCATGAAGTACTTCTGGTTGAGGGTGGCCATGTCGTCGGGGGTGTCGTTGGATACCGCCCAGTAGCTTAGGCCGCAGTCGTACCAGCTTCGGACATGGAGGCCGTCGCGGTCGGCATCGGCGATCTTGTCGGGTTCGCCCGGCGCGATGAAGATGTCGATCGTATGGTGATCGTGCGTGTAGACGAGCACGGGAACCGTATGCCCGCCGATCACGTCGAGGCGCCCGCCCTTCAGGGTGAAACCTTCTTTGTGCAGGTCGGGCACGTGCGGCGTGTAGCTAATCTTGCTCGAAAACCAGGTCTGGATCTTGGCGGTATCGGGGGAGCTGACTTGGACGTCGTTCGGCGCCGCCTCCGACCGTTGGTGCTGGGTGAGGACTTCATTGATAACCCGGTTTTGGAGGCTGTTCCATGGCCTCCAGATCGCAACCACGAGTACGATCCCAACCCCGAAAGCGAGGCCGGTCGACAGCAGGCCGAACCTGGGCCGGCGCCGGATATTCGTCTGGCGGCGAATATGGACCTGCAAGCTGGCCGGCGCCGGCATGTAGGCCGCCGCTACCTTGATGGCCTTGCTAAGCTCTTGGCGGGACTCCAAAATGCGCTTGCACGCCGGGCACTCGGATAGGTGCGCTTCTATCTGGATCGCGTGCGAGGAGTCGAGCTCCGAATCCATATAGGCGTCGATCAACTGGCGGGCTGCACTGCAGTTCATATGCAATCACCCCCCGTCGACAGCATTGTCTGAAGACGGCTGCGCGCCCGCGCCAGCCGCGACATAACCGTTCCGACCGGCTTTCCGATTACCTGCGCGATTTCGCGGTATGACAACTCCTCGACTTCGCGCAGCATGACGACTTCCCGGAATTCGGGCGGCAGTTGGTTGATGGCGCCAAGGACGGCCTGCGCATCTAGCGACTGCATAGCCGCCTCCTCCGGATCGATCTCATGGGACTCGGCAAAATCGAGAACCTCGTCGGTCGGATGTTCCAATCGGTTCCGAACGGACCTCGATTGGAGCAGGTCCATACATTCG
>Ga0206868_10241_pt2 | contig 13820 bp, 9 predicted proteins | sample Alteio_BWOrgCont_38_FD_152901 | JGI IMG/M metagenome (GOLD analysis project Ga0206868, IMG submission 152901) | Enriched cells from forest soil in Barre Woods Harvard Forest LTER site, Petersham, Massachusetts, United States -... | ecosystem: Environmental > Terrestrial > Soil > Temperate forest >... | reverse complement strand
GTGCGCATCATGTGCGGGAACGAACGCTTGAGAATGAGGCGACCGTTGACGCCGTCGGGCGAGCGACGGCCTTCGAGATCGATGACTTCAGCTTCGACGCCGGGTAGCGGCAGTCCGGCCTTACCGGGACGCATCGGCAGCGTGATCGGTGTGCCGAGCGTCGGGCCACCCAGTTCGGTCTGCCACCAATTGTCGACGACGTAGCCCCACTTGCCGTCACCGGCGAGATAGGTTTGAGCCCAGCGGAAGGCTTCGGGATTCAGCGGCTCGCCGGCGCAGGCGATCACGCGGAGAGTCGTGAGATCGTACGCGAGCGGCAGTGCTTCACCGAAGCGCATGAACATGCGGAGCGCAGTGGGCGCGGTGAACATCTTGGTTACGCCATAGCGTTCGACGATCTGCCATGCGGCGGCGGGATCGGGGTAGTCAATGGCGCCTTCGCGGAGCAGCGTGGTGACGCCGGCGCAGAGTGGCGCGTAGACGATGTACGAGTGCCCGACGATCCATCCGGTGTCGGAGGTGTTCCAGAAGATGTCCTGCTCACCAACGTCGAGGAAGCTGCGGAGATGGTAGGTGGTGCCGACCATGAATCCGCCGTGGACATGGACCACGCCCTTGGGCTTGCCGGTGGTTCCCGAGGTATAGAGGATGAAGAGCGGATCTTCGGAGTCCATCTCTTCGGCGGGACACTCGGAGGAGAACTTAATGAGCGCGTTGAAATCGACTTCGCGCTTGCTGGTGGGTTCGAATGCGCCCTTGCTGCGCTGGAAAACGACGACGTGCTCAACGAATTCGAGGCCGTCGATAGCTTCGTCGACGATGGGCTTGAGGGCTACGGTTTTGCCGCGACGATAGGTACATTCACCGGCGATTACGACCTTGGCAGCAGCATCCTCAATGCGATCGCGCAGGGCGGTATGACCAAGCCCGGCGTAAACCACGGAGTGAATTGCGCCGATGCGGGCGCAGGCCAGCATCGCGACGATGCATTCGATCGTGAGCGGCATGTAGATGACAACGCGGTCACCCTTGTTGACGTCGATGGAGCGCAGGCCGTTGGCGAAGCGGCAGACCATGCGATAAAGCTGGCCGTAGGTGATGACGCGCTCGGAGCCGTCTTCGCAGAGCCAGATGTACGCGACGCGGTTGCGGCGCTCGGACTTGGCGTGGCGATCGAGGGCGTTGAGGGTGATGTTCGTCTTGCCGCCGATGAACCACTTGTGATGGGCGCCGTTCTGCTCGCTGACCTTGGTGAAGGGCTTGGTCCAGCGAAAGTTCTGGGCGGCTTCGGCCCAGAACTTGTCGGGGTCGGCGATGGAGCGGTCGTACTCCTCATGCCAATGGTGAAGGAGTGCCTGCTTGACCACGATCTGAGGAGACTCGTATTGCTCTTCTTTCTCTACGAAACTCTGGACGGCATCAGCGATTACGGCTGGGGACATAAGTGCCTCCTCAAAATTGCGGTCGTTTGTACAACAGATGATAGGAGCTTGTCAGCGGCGAGGGATGGAAAATGAGCGGGTATATTTCATTCTGGCAACGGCTCGCGGCGCTCGACATTCGCTCAACCCCTGCACGCGCTGACTTGTGTTACGAAGCCCAAGAATTGAAATACAAGCAGGCGGAGAACTCTTGTGGGGTGTAGGAGGATGGTCGGAAGCTCAACCGCAAGATGCTGGAATCGTTGTTCCATCCAGAAGGCGTTCCCTGGAATCGCCTCTTAGCCTGGGCATCACGGTTATGTATGACCTGCGCTCCCCGCCTGCTTTCTTATCAATTGACGGTATTCTGCGCGTGAGATTGACGGTCGTCTATGTCGGAGATCACAGAGCGGGTGTGATGGCGGTCACAAATTCCCGAAAGCGCAAAAGAAACGCGCCGCCGAGGGGCGGCGCGCTGAATCCACGGAAGCGAGCTATTCGTATTCGACGGTCATCTTGTCAATGTAGACCTGGAAGGCGGTGGGCTTGCCGTTGAGGTCGAGTTGGAAGGCGTTGGTGAAGGAATCCCAAGTCTGGCCTGTGTACTTGGCGGGATGAACGATATTCACCACGGTTTTGGCGCCGTCGACCGTGAGTGCGGCATGCACGGTGTACGTGCCGCTCGCATGATACTGGGCGGTGATGTGATGCCAGGTCCCAGGGGTGAAGCCGGCGAACGGGATCACGCTCGACACCCATACGCGGTTGATGAAATCGAAGGTGCGCCAGCTGTGGCTCGCGTAGTCCGCCTGCCACGCATAGTTATAGGTGTAGCCGTTTACGGTGTGCTGGCATTCAAACTCAATGGCCTGCGGGGCGGTAGCGCTGGCTTCCGGCACGTAGACGTAGAAATCGTAAACCAGGATCTTGAGCGGGGTCTTCGCCGGGGTATTCGAGAGATACCAATAACCGTTGGTGTAAGGATTCGAGCCGCCGATGGAGAACTCCGCCGAGGTTGCGCTGCCGTCGATTGCCGGCGCGGTGAGGCCGCGAACCATGTTGTAGCTAGCCTCGCCGGTGGTGCCCTTCTGGTTGCCGCAGGTGCCGCAGGTTGTCCAATCCGTGGATTCTTGGAGATTGTAGAACCGCGTCAGACCGGGGGGCGGAGGCGGCGCGGAGGAAGTGATGGTTACGTCCTTGAAGGTCTTCGTGATCTGGTTGCTGGAGGAGACCGCTTGCACCGTGACGCGATGCGATCCGGCTGCAAGGGAAACAGAATCGCTGAGTGCGGAGGCCGTCGTTTCCGAGACTTTCGCACCGTCAATGTAAAGTTGCAGGACCTGACCGGTGGCATTCACGGAGGCGCTGACTTGCATGGGTGATGTGGTGGTGGTGGCGGCCGGCTCGGAAATTGTAACGGTCGTGGCCGCGAAACATCCGGCCATCAGGCACAGGATGGCGATGAGGGTTTTTACCGATTGCATTGAGAGTTCTCCGCTGCTTTCGAAATGTTGCAGACATCTCAGAACTGCAATTCGGACACGCACGCTTCACATTTGCGGGGGGTAATGTTTTGTGTCCGTCCTAAACAGGAGAGATCATCGGTCACAATTGGCTTTGCACCAATGCGCTGAAACCCCTAGGTACGTGGGTTAAGAGTACTAGGTGAGGGTACACGTCCGGATTCGCGGAGGGTCATGTCCCTGGTTAAGGCAATTCGCTTAGTCAATCCAAGCGATTCTGCTTACGAGGAAGGCACCGCAAACCTTTTCGCGATTGTCTATTGAACCGTTTTAAATGGAGGGGTAGACTAGCGCCCACATTTGATGGGAGGTTTCGCGATGCGCCTGGTAAAACGATTTCTGGCGATCACTGTACTGATGAGTTGTTGCATTTCTGCGTTTGCGCAGGGTCACAAACGTCTGCTTGCGTACTATCCCGACTGGGCGAAGGACCAGACTCCCGCATACACCGCAGCGAAAATTCCGTACGGCGAACTCACGCACATCCTGCACGCATTCCTGTTGCTCGATCCCTCTGCAAATGGCGCTCTGCAAATCGATCCCGAGTTGATCGAACCCGCGCTGAATCGCGATGCGCACAAGGCGGGCGTAAAGGTGATCATCTCGATGGGAGGCGCGGACTCCGCGCAGGCAGCGGCGTTCTCGACCATCGCCGCCAGCGCGCATTTGCGCGCAACTTTGGCGAAGAACGTTCATGAGTTCCTGGTAGCGCACGATTACGACGGCGTGGATATCGATTGGGAAGTGCCGAACGCTCCTGAGGACACGACGAACTGCACGATGTTGATGGAAGCTTTGCGTCGCGAAATGCCTTCCCCGCGCTGGCTGATCTCGATGGCGATCTCCGCTGATCCGCGGAATTACGGAACCGGATTCGATGTTCCGGCGCTGGAGCCCATCGTTGATTTCTTCAACGTGATGACCTACGACTTCACCGGGCCGTGGTCCGACATGGCGGGGTTGAACTCGCCATTGCTGCAGGATCCTGCCGATCCGGAACAGGAAGGCAGCCTGAAGACGTCGATGGATTTGTATCAGCATCGCTACGGCGTGCCGCGGGCCAAGCTGAATATCGGGACGGCGTTCTATGGATATGAGTTCGACGCGGTTCAGAATCTTTGGAACTATTGCCCGAACAGTGATTGCAGCGAAACCAGCACCTCGTGGAACTACGGCACCTATATCAAGCAGCGCGTAAACGCGAAGGGCTGGGCGCGGCATTGGGACAGCGCTGCCGACTCTCCGTACCTGCTGTACCAGGGCCCCGGCGGAAAAGACGGATACATCACCTACGACGATCCGTATTCCACCGCTTTGAAGACATACTATGTCCTCGGACAGCGCGATTTCGGCGGGATGTTCATGTGGGATTTGAGCGGCGACTACGACGGCAAATCGCAGGACCTGCTCACGGCCATGTATGAAATGAAATGGCTGGTCGAGCACACTCCGGTCAAGTAAAGCTAGGCCGCGAGGGCGCTCCAGAGATCGTTGGCAAACAAAATGGGATCGTCGGTTTTTTGTACGTAGGCATCAGCGCCCATGTACATGCAGACCTCGATCTCATTTTTTGCTTTCAGGCGGCTGGTGACGATGACACGGCGCGGCCGAAGCTTGGGCTCACGCTTGATGGTACGCAACAACTCGTAGCCGCTGACCATCGGGAGATTCAAATCCAGGATCAATCCATCCAAGGGACTGGACTTTTCGTCGCGCAGGCGATCGAGGGCGAAGCTGCCGTCAGTCACGCACTCGACTTCGAGTCCGTAGAGTTGCAGATACTCGTCGAGTAAGGCGGCTTCGGCTCGATTGTCTTCTACCAGGAGAACGTTGCCCGTCATTGGAGACCTGACTGTTGGAGGACGGACGGTGCCAGCCGTGTTGCCCCGAATGGGCGGGGAGGAAGATTTAATTGCGCGCCGGAAATGACTTCCGGCGCGCGATTAGGCCCTAAAACGAGAAGACTGCCTGGAGGTCGAGGCGGCGATTGTAGGCGCCACTGCCGAATGGGCCGCCAGCCAACGAGATGGATTGTCCGAAGTAGGGCGAGTTTACGTTCCCAACTGGCGCGGCGAGATTCACGTTGTTGAACAGGTTCCGCACCAGGACGTTGAAGGTGAGGCTGTACTTGCGGTCAGAGGTATCGCCGCCGAACATGCCGCCGCGTCCGCCGCCACCGCCGCCACCGAAGGGATTGCCACCGGGGCCGCGGCCGCCAGGGCCACCGGGGCCGCCTCCGCTTGGGCCGCCGGTGGCACTAGCTTTTTCCAGCTTCGGACCGAGTCCGAAAGTCTTGCCAAAGCGCATGTTGAAGGTAAACGCTGCGGGGCCGGTTCCGTAGTTGATCGGCACCAGGCGTTCCCCGGGCAGAGGCGAAAGATCCAACAGGCCGAACGGTGTCTGCTTTAGATTTCCGCTGTTTACGGTGCCCGCAAAGGCTGGGCGGTTGTTGAAGATCGAATCGCCGTTAAGGTCCTGGCCGACGTAGAGGTTGTAGGGCGTTCCAGAGTTGATGATGATGAACGGGCTGAAGCGGAAGGCGTAGGGCAACGAGAAGCTGCCGCCAATCATGCCACGGTTTCTTATGCTGAAGTTGCCGCGGCCGTAGTCCTCGGTAATGTCGTAGGAATCGCTGACGAAGCCAGGGGCGGTGGTAGAGCCGGTGACATCGCTATCGGCGTAGCTGAGCGAATAGTTGCCGAAGAGCGAGAAGCGGCTGCCAGCACGCCAGTTGATGTTCGCGATCAACTGGTTCTGCTTGAAAGTGCCTTCCGTCAGATATTCAAAGATGTTGCCGACGTTGCCGTAGGGATACACGGCCGCCGAAGGATCGGTAATGCTGTAAGTGCCGGGCAGCGGCGCATTGGCGTTGATCAGCACCAACTGGTGATCGCCGCGTGAGTTGATGTAGGTGAGCGCGCCGGTGGCGTTCTTCCAGAGCTGACGCTCGAGGCTGACAGCGGCCTGCATGGTGTAGGGCGCATGCAGGTTTGGCGAGATCTCATACATCGAGTTGCGGCTGGAGGCGGTGCCGGCGCTCGTGCATCCGGTGAGAGTGCTCTGCGAAACCGAAGCGGTTGGATCGTAGAAGCAGGGATTGGAGAGGATGTACTGCTGCTGGGTGGTTCCGTTGAGGCGCTCGGAATTGAGGATGTTGTTGATCGCGAAGCGGTCGTAGAAGATTCCGTATCCCGCGCGCAGGACGGTCTTGGGCGTGCTCTTGCTGCTGCCGAGGCCCCAGGCGAGTCCAAGGCGCGGCGCGAAATCGCCGTGATCGTGAATGGCGTTCTGGGTTTCAAAACGAAGGCCGTAGCTTAGCGTCAAGTTCGGACGGACTTTGTATTCATCCTGGAAGTAGAGCCCGGCGTCCACGTAGTCGGCGACGGTCGCTGGCGCGCCGATGGTCTGGGAGTATTGGCTGACGCCCGCGCACTGATTCGGTTGCGGCGTGATGTTGCTGCTTGCCGGGAGCGTGCAGTAGGCGGTCGGATCGGCTTGCATCTGCGGAATGGTGACGCCCTGCGTGAGATAGTACTCGGTGAGAGCATACGAGTATAGGGACGAGAACGTATAGCTGCCGTTAAAGTTTGCGATCGACGCATTGGCGTCGCGGGTGGCGCGCAGGCGCCCGCCAAACTTGAACATGTGCTTGCCGTGCACGATCGAGGTGTAGTTCTGCAGCTCGTAGCGGTCTTCGTGATCGTTGAAGTATCCGGTGGAGTTGCCGCCCGTGCTGAACGCGCCTTGCACCGAGATCTGCGGCGCAAAGGAGAGCGGGTTCTGCACATTCAGGTCGCGAACATACTGAAATCGAGTCTCGTTGATCGTCGATGAGCTGAGTATCTGGGTATCGCTGATCTGGAGGGTATGCTCGGCCTCGCGGGTGTTATAGGCGAGCGTTGGAAGCGAGTTCTGCCCGATGCCGTCGTTGGTTTCGTTCTCGAGCCAGTATTGGTAGCGCGCGGTCAGCGTGTTGTTTGGCGTCAACTGGAAATCGAAGCGCGGGCTGATGTTGGTGCGCGTGGCAGGAGTGCTCACCGCCTGGGTGAACTGCGTGCTGTCGTAGGTGGTGGGGTCGAGCGTCTGCGCGAAGACGATGGACTCGTTGTTGATGTTGCGACGCTCCACGTTGAAGAAGAACGACGACTTCTTGCTGACGAGCGGCCCGCTGACGTTGCCACTGAATTGTTCGGAGTGATACGGCGGAATGGTCGCGCCGTCGCGGACCGCGAACGGGTTGTCGGCGTTGAAGGCGTTGTCGTTGCCGATCACGAAAAACTGGCCGTGAAACTTGTCGAGGCCAGGCTTGGTGAAGATCTCGATGCGGCCGTAACCGAGCTTGTCGTATTCCGCCGAGAACGGGTTCTGATTGACGCGAATCTCACGAATGGAAGCCTTAGGCGGCAACTGTCCGGCGGTGAAACCGTCGATGTACATCTGTCCACCGTTAGGTCCGGCGGATGGACCAGCTAGCGCTTCCAACTCATTCTGCAACTCATCGGGATCATCGGATAGCGCTTCGAGGTCTTTGCCCTTGATCACGAGCGCGCTGGCGTTGTTTTCGGCGGAGGTGTCGACAGTGTTGCTTTGCGCGTCAACCTGGATCTGTCCTTTATCGACCGCGATTTGAAGTGCGATGTCGAATTGCTGCGGCAAGCCCGCGGCTACGGTGACGGAAGGCTCCGTATCCAACGCAAACCCCTTCGCAGTCACGGTGACGGTATAGCTGCCGGGCGCGAGGTTCTTCAACTCATAGTTGCCCTGGGGGGTCGTGGTTGCCGTGATTTTCTTGCCGTCGGTCGAGGTTGCCGTGACGGTAGCGCCCTGTACGACGGCTCCGGAAGGATCGCTAACTTTTCCGCGCAGCGAGCCGGTCGCGGATTGGGCGAAGCCAGTCGCGAGAGACAGAACGAAAACGAACAAAAATAGCAGTACTGCAGTACTTCTCGAGCGCATGCATGCTCCTGGCACGGATTTCTTACGCGATTTAATAAGTGACGTTTCTAAGAATGCGAATCGTTTAGGGTGCGGCACTTGCATCTCCACCACCACCGCCGCCGCCAAGGTTCCACGGAGAAAGAATTGTTGAGCTCTCGCTGCCACTGGCGGTAAGGATCGGCTCCACGCCAGCTAACAGGGTGATCGCCGTCGGTGCTTGCGCGGTCGACCCTTCGGTAGCGACGAGCATCACGGCATCCCCTTTTTGCAGATCCGTCAATTGGACGGCTGGGGCGCGATTCAGTATCGCCTGCAGCATGTCGCCACCACCACCGGCGGGCCGATTGCCGGCAGCGCCTGCGCCTGTACCTCCGGCGCCGGGGGCGCCTGCGGGCGGCTGCTGGCCTTGCCCAGCTCCGCCAGGTGCGGCTCCTGCGGCGGGTCCGCCTTTGAGACGCATGGCAATGCGTTGCGCCATCATTTCCGGCAGTTTGCGCATTTGCGAATCGCCACTGATGGTGATGGTCACCGGCTTCTTCGTCGTCAGGTCCATCACGGTGAGCTGGTTCTGCGCTTTGTCCACCGACTGCACGGTGCCCGCGATGTTGCGGAATGCGCCGGAGACGATCTCTTCGGCGGTCACGTCGCTGCCGTCGGCACTCTTGTTGCCGCGAGCGCGAAGCTGGTCGCCTTTCTTCACTTCGGCCAGGGTGCTCTTTTTCGCGTCGTCAAACTTCACCGAGTCGGGAGCGTAGCGGCGGATGACCGTGGTCGGCGAAACGTGGACGGTGATCTCTTTTTTCTGTCCCATCACCAGCGTGGAGATGGTTGCGGTGTTGTTCGCAGGGTCGACCGCGCTTACCAATCCACCGACGCCGCGCTTCTGCCAATCTTCGCGTTCTTTCGCTTGCAGGCCAGCGACATCGCTCTTCTTCATCACGACGACCGTGGTGGCCGCGAGCGACTTCCCGTCTGCCGATGCCTTGCCGGCGATCAGGGTGCGGTCGCCGGTTTGGACGTCGGAGAACTGGATCGGGGTAGCTTCCTTCAGGCTTTTTTGCCCGGGTTCGCTGCGCAGGACGCGGGTGGCATCCTGCACCGTTACGCTGATTTCGGTTCCGGCATCGCTCTTTAGGGTGAAGGAGTTTCCGGAGATGGATTCGACCGTCCCGACCGCTTTGGACGTGGAAGAGGCGGCCTGATCCTGAGCAAACGCAGAGATAACCGCCGTCAAAAGGAAAACGAATGCGAGTAACTTGAGCCTATTTTTCATATGCGCGACACACGAATCTCAAATTATTGCGACTACATAGATGGTATGACGTAGACGTGTCGCTATGGGTGCGGATTTGTGGTTTTTTGTAATGGATTCATTCGGGAAATACAGCGATAAATTTCGCAACTATCTGCATGAATCTTCAGCAAATCTTCAGGATTCATGCCAATTGCACGACCGCCAATTACGCGGTTGTAATATCGCGAATTCATGACGGGATTTCGGCCGCAGAATAGGCGGCCTGGGCCGTTGACAGGGCGGGAGAAACTTCATAACATCCTCGCCAAGCCGCACCAGTTCAGGTGCGCGGGAGCCGGACGTGACGCTAGGAAGTTTTCTCAAGAAACAATTCATCGACGTAATCGACTGGACGGAGCCGGAGGACGGGATTCTCGCCTATCGCTACCCGATGCAGGACCGCGAAATTCAGAATGGCGGCAAATTGACCGTCCGCGACTCGCAGATGGCGCTGTTCGTGAACGAGGGCAAAATCGCCGATCAGTTCGGGCCCGGCCTCTACACACTCACCACCAACACACTGCCGATCCTGACCTACCTTCAGAACTGGGACAAGGCGTTCCAGTCGCCGTTTAAGTCGGACGTTTATTTCTTCTCGACGCGGCAACAGACCGACCAGCACTGGGGCACGCCGAATCCGATCACGATCCGCGACAAGGATTTCGGCATTATCCGCATGCGCGGCTTCGGTATCTATGCGTACCACATCAGCGATCCGAAGACGTTTTACGAGAAGCTTAGCGGCACGCGTGAAACCTATAGCGTGTCGGAACTCGAAGGACAGCTGCGGAATACGATCATCGGATTGCTGACGAATACGTTTGCGAGCAGCCAAGTGCCGTTCCTCGACCTCGCGGCGAACCAAACCGCGTTGGCGCAGAAGATTGCCGAGCAAGTGACGCCGACGTTCACTGGCTATGGACTGACGCTCGACAACTTCATCGTGGAAAACGTTTCGCTGCCGGATGAGTTGCAGAAGATTCTCGATCAGCGCATCTCGATGAACATGATCGGCAACATGCAGCAGTACACGCAGTTCCAGGCAGCACAGGCGATTCCGATCGCCGCCGGCAACGAAGGCGGCGGAGCGGGCATCGGCGCTGGACTGGGCGCGGGCATTGCCATGGGACAGGCGATTGCCGGTGCGGTGCAAGGCGGGCTTCAGGGCGGTACACCACCTGCCGGTGGCGCGCCGGTTGCAGGGGGTCCAGCAGCGGGCGGCGGTGCTCCTGCGGCTGGAGCGGCGGCGGCTACGAAGTTCTGCATGAGCTGCGGCAAGTCGATTCCGCGCGGCGCGGGCTTCTGCCCCGAGTGCGGACAGAAACAATAACAACCTGCAAATTCCAGAATCCGCGGCGCGGGATTACATCCTGCCCGCGGATTTTCCTGCTAGGCTATCTGCATGCCGAAACTACATTCCTGGAAATCAGTGGAAGTTGAACATTTGAGCCCGCTGCTTTCGCGGCAGTGCATTCACAGCAATGGCATCACGCTGGCGCGCATTGTGCTGAAGAAGGGCTGCATCGTCCCGGAACATCATCACGTGAGCGAGCAGTTCTCGCACATCCTCGAAGGTGAGCTGACGTTTTATTTCGGCGACCGGGCGATCACGCTGGTTGCGGGAGACGTGCTCACCATTCCTTCGAATGTGCCGCACAAGGCGGTGGCGATTGTCGATACGATCGCGATCGATGCCTTCTCGCCGCCACGCCAGGATTGGATCGATAAAGATGATGCCTACCTGCGAACCGGATCTTCGACCGAAGCATCCAGTTAACGGAACCCAGATTGCGAGATGACGATGAAAGCAATTCGTGTCCATGAATTCGGTGGTCCAGAAAAGTTAATGCTCGAAGAAGTGCCCGAGCCGAAACCGGGTGCGGGCGAAGTAGTGGTGCAGATCAAAGCTGCCGGGGTGAATCCGGTGGAAACTTATCAGCGGGTGGGACAGTATCCGACGCTGCCGAAGCTGCCCTGGACGCCGGGCCAAGACGCCGCGGGTATTGTGCACAGCGTGGGTGGTGGCGTCACGGGCCTGAAAGTTGGCGACCGCGTATATGTGGCAGGAAGTTTAACCGGAACCTATGCGGAATATTCGCTGAGCAATGAATCGCAAGTGCATCCGCTGCCGGCGAAGGTTACGTTCCAGCAAGGCGCGGGCGTTGGCATTCCGTACGGCACTGCGTATCGAGGATTGTTCCAGCGCGCGAAAGCAATTCCCAATGAGATCGTGCTGGTTAATGGCGCGAGCGGCGCGGTCGGAACGGCTGCATTGCAACTGGCGCGTGCCTACGGGTGTCTCGTAATTGGCACTGCGGGAAGCGACAAGGGATTGTCGCTGGTGGAGGAGCATGGCGCGCACTACGCTTTCAATCACAGCGCCGCCGATACTCCGGAGCGCATCGGACGCATTGCGCAGACCCGCGGCAAACAGGGGCCGGACGTAATCCTGGAAATGCTGGCCAACAAGAACCTTGCTACCGATATGAAGATGCTGGGCCGTCACGGGCGCATCGTCGTAATCGGCAATCGCGGAAATATCGAGATCAATGCGCGCGACATCATGGGTAAGGACGGCGCAATCCTTGGGATGTCTCTGCCCTACGCGAGCGACGCAGAAAGGGCGTCGATCTACTCGGCACTGAACGCGGCGCTCGAGATTGGCGTGGCGAAACCCGTCGTGTCCCGCGAATATGCACTGAAGGATGTTGCGCAAGCGCACAAGGACATCATGGAATCGAGCTCGCACGGCAAACTTGTGCTGTTGCCTTAACCCTTGTACCTAGAAGATGGGCACGCTTCGGCGTGCCTTTCGCTTTTTTGGAGCAGCTTCCGCCTGTGCTGCTGGCATCCCACTTATCAGCCAACCCAGTCCCCAGGCCCTATGTCCACTGTTTCCACATTTCGCAACTGTTGTTTCCTGCTGATTTTTTCTTTCGCGACCCTCAGCTCCGGTTACTCACAATCCGCAGTCGATAGCTACACGTCCGCGGTGCGCCAGACGCGCATCGACAACCGGATGGCGGCGATGGAGCAGTTCCTCGCGGCGAACCCGAACAGCAATCTTCGCCGCGATGCGCTCGAGGTGTTGGTGTGGGATGCCCTCGAGAGCGGTCATCGCGATCGTGCGCAAGCTCACGCCGAAGAGCTGTTGCAAGTCGATTCGCAAAACGCTCTGGCCCTCGGCGTAATTGCCGAGACCGAGGCGGAGACGCGCGGACGCACCGATCGCAAAGTGGCGCTGCAAGCCTTCAGAATGGCGAAGGACGGCATTCGCTCGTACCCTTCACTGCGGCATCCGGAAGGGATGAGCGAAGGTGAATTCATGCTCCTGCAGCGGCAACTGGTGGCGATCCTCGATGGCGAAGCTGGACTGGGCTATCTCGCAGACAAGGATTACGACACGGCCCGAAATTATCTGCGCTCGTCGGTGGGAATACGCCCACTGGATCCGCGCTACCTGTACGGGCTGGCGTTGGCGCTCATTGATGGCAAGAATCCGAATGTGCTTGAGGGTTACATCTACCTGGCGCGCGTGGTTAACCTGACGCGAGGCAGCGCTGCCGGGGCGCAGATCGCGGAGTTCGCGCAGCATAAATTCGAGAAGGCGGGCGGCTCAGACGCAGGATGGAACCAGTATCTCGCGGCGGCGGTGGTTCCCGGAATGCCTGCCCAGTCGCTACCGCAGAGCACTCCAGAGCCCGCGACAACCGTAGCCTCTGCCGCTCCCGCGAGTGGGCCGGAAGACCGTAGCGAGGCGCCGTCGGAGATTCCCGCGCCGGCGTTCAAACGCGAGTACGTCGCGCGCAATGAGCCGGTGTCGATGGGCATCCTGCTCCAAACCGAACATCTCAACAAAGAAAACCGGAAGCAGATTCTCGACGCGCTCACCGACATGGTTCGTCACCTGCGCAACGACGACGAAGTCTTCATCATGGCGTACGGAAAGAAGCTTGACTTCGAGCAGGACCTGACCGGCAATCCCAAGCTGCTGGAAGACGCCATGAACCAGATCAAGCCGGAAGCAGGATCGGCGCTGCTCGACGCCGTCGCTTTCGCCGCCGGACACTTGGAGCGGATTGCGACCAACAAAAACCGGCTACTGCTGGTGATCTCCGACGGTCGGAATTCGCCTTCGAAGAACAACCCGCTGGCACTGTCGCAGAAGTTGAATACGGTGCGCGTGGATTGCATCGGCCTTGATGTCGATGGTGACGCGGGACGACGACAACTGGAGTCGCTGGCGGCTTACTCGGGCGGCCAGGTGACCTTCGCGAACGACACTTCACAACTGCGCAATGCCGCGGTACAGATGGCGGAAGGAATCGGGATCGAATTTCCGAACTAACTGTTGGTAGCGGAGGGCGCTGGGGTGCGGGCGTTCTTCATGGCATACATCTTGTGATCGGCCTCGTCGAGCGTCTCGTCGAGAGTTGCGCCGTCGCGCCACTGCGCGATGCCGATGCTCAACGTCAGTTCGAAATCCTTCAAATGTCCTGACTCGTTCCAGGTCGCGAGATGTTCCGCGATGCGGTTCGCCACCGTACCCGCGTGTTCCGCGGTGGACTCGGGCAGAATGATCAGGAACTCGTCGCCACCGTAACGCACAACGGCATCTGATCCGCGAACGGCCGTGCGTAGCAC
>Ga0206868_10242_pt1 | contig 13874 bp, 13 predicted proteins | sample Alteio_BWOrgCont_38_FD_152901 | JGI IMG/M metagenome (GOLD analysis project Ga0206868, IMG submission 152901) | Enriched cells from forest soil in Barre Woods Harvard Forest LTER site, Petersham, Massachusetts, United States -... | ecosystem: Environmental > Terrestrial > Soil > Temperate forest >... | reverse complement strand
TGTGTTATTTTTGCCGAACAACATTGCGAACGAAGAGCAAGAATTGCTCGATGCGGAAGATTCGACCCTTCGAACGGGATTTATCGACGGGCTGAAGTATTACGCGAGTTTATTCGGACTTCCCAAGGTTGAACTTGATAATCGCGACGCTCTTTTCAAGCAACAAATAACCAACCTCCAGCAAGATACGTCGACTGACGCCCAGCAGAAAAGACTGAGCCTGCAGTTTCAGCAGTTCGCGCTTCACAGTAACGCCGGCCCTGCTATCTGCAAAGCGTTGGAGGGAAATCTGCCGGACGTCGTCGACAGCTTGCTTGGTGGAAAAACAGTTTGCGGCTCGACCCGAGCCGCATACCCCATCACGAAGCTTCCCACCGAATTCCTGAACCAGGTCCAAGCTAGATTTCCGGATGCCGCCGCCGCCATCGTCATGATGCGTTTTGACCCAACTCAGAACTCGATCCAGGGTCGTACTTTGGTGGCCAACAATGACGAGCATGCCGGAAACACCATGTTCGATATCTTCAGATGCCAGCCGCTATTGGCAGGGTCGCCCGACGTCAAGGCATCCCGGCTGACAACCCGGCTTCGCAAATGGCAGGAAAATCCCGATAGTGGCGTTTTAGATAAGGCAATTATCAGCGATGGTAGGAAGGAAGATCCTCCCGGATACTTCGCCACCGCGAGCGGCGCCGGATATACGCTTGCCGAGCATCTTCAGTATATTGCGGACCATGCCGATGTACCCGTCATTGGCGATGCCTTTCGGATCTATTGTTCAGGCGCCTCCTATCGGCCTGAGCCCACCGTGCGTAAATACGTCGAAGGCTTGCGGCTATCCAAGCACTTGTCCCGCGCTATTCAACTCCCTGCGGTTGGATACTACGCCGCTCGCGACGGATGGCTCTTTGTTCGTCACAACAGTTTTTGGCGCAAGGCAATCAGCGAAATTCCCGAGTCTCGCCTGCTGCCGCTCGAGGAGGCGGCCCGCACAAAGAAGTTTGCGACGACGGAGGACTATGCGGGCTTTGTCGGAGGTCTTAGCTATATTCAAAAGACGGGACTTAGTTCGACCGACTCAGCATTCAAATTTGACCCGAACCCCTTGGCATTGGCTTTCTATTCGTTGAGGCTCTGGTCGGCTCTATCGCCCGACCAGACGGCTGCGTCTCGAGGCGACGGCCTAAATTTGGCGCAAGTATCTTCAGGCCAAGCAGCCATGGTACTCGATGAGTTTGCCGACAAGATGTGGGGAGGCCGGCTTCCAACACCGATATGGGCCGCGTTCTTTGCGCCCAAAGGGCTGACCGGAATAAGCGCACAGTTAAAGCATCGGGTTACAGACGTCGAAATGCACGGAGGAACATATCCAAACGGCAGTCCGATTCCCGTCGGATGGCGAGAGCAAGTTGATTTTGAATACGACGTAACTCCTGAAGTCCAACTGACCGATATGTATGTTATCTCCAGCATCAAGTCGTAGATCTTTCCTTCCTTTCAGTTTATCCGCACGGAATGTTAACCAAAGACTCAGAGGAGCAGGGCTATACTTCGCTGGCGGTTCTGGCTTGCGCCGCTTTTCTCGCGCCGGTTATTGGCGGCCATCTGTCCATTGGAACGCTTCCGATCAGCGTACAGGCCAACCCATTAGTTCTTGCATTAAGAGGCCTTCCACAGGCTTCGGCTTTGTCTCATGCGTTCGTAACGGGCATGTGCGCTTTTGCTCTTGTCGACGCGCTGGTCGAGTCGCCTACCCTAATAATTCCCAATGTGGCACTGCGTAGGTTGCTGTTTGGCTTGCTCAGCATCATTGCAATATCTGTCTGCGTTTCGAGCTTCTTACCGGCATCGAGCCAAACCGCGCTGGATTGGATGGCTTTCGGTATTGCGTTTTTCGCCGTCTTGAATACGGCAAGAAACGCTAAGGGAGCGAGAGTGATCCTGTGCGGCTTGTTTTGCGGCTGCGTTACCGTCAGCGGACTGGGAATTCTCGAATACCTGTCGATGTTACACACGGATCCGTCTTGGCGAATTTTCTCGGTCTGGGAGGGTCCAAACGCGCTCGCCGGAATGCTGCTGATCGGTTTTTTCATCGGACTTGGGCTTATGCTCGTTTCTGGCCGACTCTGGGCGATCATGGCCGGCGTAGGCAGCGTTTCGATAGGAATAGGCATTGTCCTTACGCAATCCAAAGGCGGCATTATCGCCTTTGCCGCAGGGGTGCTCCTTTTCTTGGGCTTAGCCGCATTGAAGCGTTCGAAGGCATTGCTCTTTCGCTATGCTCGTACTGGGCTCTGTACCGTCGGACTGGTCGTGGTGCTGTCGTTGGCTGTTTCAGCCTATGCCCACACAGCGACAAGCCGGAACTCTACGTCCAGTATCGGACACAGCCCATTCTCTCGAATTCTGAAAGCGTCCGATGAATCCGATCAGTCGGTCGAATTCCGGATGCTGCTGTGGAAAAGCGGGGTTGAGCTGATTCGAAGGCATCCGTTGGGCACGGGCGTCGGTACCTTTCAGTATTTTTCCGCCCAGCCGGGGCTTGTTACGGGGACTTACACGGCGCATCAGACGTTCGTCGAATTGGCAGAAGAGGCAAGCCCGCTCGCGGCGGTCGTGCTGGTTTGTTTGATCGTTGTTTGGGTTAGCTCTGTTCTCGGGGGGAAGTTCAACGGCACGGAAGCCGGCGACCCGTTGGCCTTGGCTGTGGTCGTGGCAGTCATTGCGCTTATGCTGCATGGATTCGTCGATAGCGATCTTTCCTACTTTGGAATAGGGGTCGCCATTTTTATTCTGCTCGCCGCCGGTCTCCTTTTGAAGGGCGAGGCTTCGCAGGCAGTAAGTGTTTCTAAAACCGTTCGAGCGATTTGGACGATACTCGTCGTGTCCTTATCCGGGGCACCGATTTACTTGGGATTGGCGGCGGCTTGGAGGGGTGAGGCCCTTTTCGCGGCGAACCGCCGACTCCCGGAGGCTGAGTCCAGGCTCGCGCTCCTCAAGTCGTGGGATCGTTGGGACCCTGAGGTGTGGAACATTGCTTCGCAGATGAGTCAGGACCCTTCGGAGTCCCTCGAATTCGCGCGGAAATCTGCCGAGCTGTGCCCGGACACGGAATACCTGGATGCGCTTGCCACAAAGCAAGCCGAGTCGAGACTGTTTTCTGAAGCGATAGCGACTCTTCGCCGAGCATTGATTTTGGATCCCAACAATTTGCCGACTCTACTCCAATTGTCGCGAATGCAACTCCGAGCCGGCTTGTCACGAGATTACTATGAGACCCTCCGGGATATTGTTGGGATCGAAGCCACTACGGCTTTCCGTATTAGAAGCCTGCCCAATATGATTCCAACCGAGACGTACATCGCAAGGGTGCGTCTTGCAAATTCCGAACCCGATCCAAAAGTCAAGATTAGGCTTCTCGAACCGGCTGTGAAAGGGTACGAGCAATATATCTTGAAAGCTCTGCCAAGGGTCCTTCAGCTTGTCCGAAGAAACGGCCCCCTCGCCCAAAGTTCGAACGAGGAGTCAAGGGAGCGGCTAGGCGAGGCCTTTTCCGCAGCCCGAGATCTGGCGGCGGCCTACATCGCGGTCGGCAACGCTAAGGGAGCCACAGAAATGCTAGCCGAGGAAAAATCTGTTCGCACCGCGCAAACGCAATTGGATCAGAGCGCCCTGCCGCAGTAAAGTCAAAGGAACGGGATACAACAAAATGGTACTAGGTCTTAGAGAGCGCCTTAACGCCGGAATTCGTCTTTTTAACGAAGACAGCTACGCCGCAGCAGAGAAACAGCTTTTGGCAGTCGTTCAAGACGGCTCAAAAAGCATCCGGGCCCGGACAATGCTTGGCATCATATGCGCAAAAACCGGAAGAATAGGAGACGCTCAGCAACGCCTGGAGGCAGCCTTGTCCTTGGATCCGGGCAACTTCGACGCCCTTGTCTGGATGGCCGCTGTGCGGGTGGCTCAGAACGACTTGTCCGGCGCAATCGGTTTTCTGCAGCGTGCTCTCCAATCGGAACCGGACGACGCATGCACCCTTTATCAATTGGGCTTATATCTTCTCGAAGCGTCGGATTGGGAAGGAGCTGCAAACGCGTTCCGCAGAACGATAGAGCTTGAGCCTCGGTCCAGCGAGGCCTACTATCACCTCGGAATGGCGCTTCATTCGTTAAGCATATCTGCGTCGAGCTATGAGGCCTTTCAAGCGTTTAAGCGAGCTGCCGAACTTAACCCGGAGAATCCCTGGGGACACATTCGAATGTTTAACCAAATGCAATTACTGATGAACTGGAACGAAGGGCTGCCCACGCTCGAGGAGGGGCTCCGACGAAATCCGGAGGTTCCGCAGATGGCTTCCGCCGTCGCGACCACATACGGGAAACTGGGCTATGTAGCGGAAGCGGACGATCTGTTTAGATCCGCGTGGAGTACGGACCCCGTGGTTGGGCCGGCATATGCGCGCTGGCTACACGAAGTTGGCCAGTTTTCAGCTTCGGCTGAGATTCTCCAGCAAACGATCCGCCAAGATCCTGACCGCGGAATCTCGTACTATTCGTTGACCGAAGTAAATTGCTTTGAACTGGACGGCGCGCCTCTCACCGAACGGATACCGGCTCTACTGGATCAAGGTCTTCCTACTCCCGAAGATCGGATGTACCTGCTTTTTGCGCTTGCCAAGTCTTTTGACCATCGAAAGGACTACCAGGAGGCGATGCGTTGCTACGACGAGGCGAATGACCTCGCCTTTCAAGTCTTCAATTGCCAAGACAGGTTCCATATCGATGAGGTGGCGGCTGAAACTCGAGCTTTGCATCAGGCGTTTTCTGAAGACGCATATAACCGGCTAGCAATGCATGGGTCGTCGAGCGATGTCCCGATTTTTGTTATTGGAATGATCCGGTCCGGAACGACCCTCTTGGACCAGATTCTTTCTAGCCACCCCTTAATCCGGTCTGCCGGCGAGCAACCGTTTTGGATTTCGCAAATCAATCCAGCGATATTGAGTTGGCGGAGCGGGCTATTGGACGGCGCCGGCCTTCGCGGCCTGGCAAACGACTATCTCGATGTTTTGCATCGAGCTGCGGGCGAATCGCCAAGAATTACCGACAAAATGCCCCTAAACTACCAGCACCTTGGCCTTATCCGTGCCGCGTTTCCCAAAGCTCGAATTATTCATTTGCGCAGAAATCCTTTGGATACGGCGCTCTCCACTTACACAACCTTTTTGGGCCATGCCACGAACTTTGTCTACAGTAAACGAAACATCGTAAACAACTACTTGATCTATCTTCGCACGATGGATTATTGGCGATCGATCCTTCCTTCCGATCGCTTCTGCGAAGTCGACTACGAAGATTTGGTTTCAAGCAATGAATCGGTTGTCCGTGATGTGATTGAGTTTTGTGGTCTGGAGTGGGATGAAGCCTGCCTGAGCCATGAGAGCAATAAGGCTGCAGTCGATACTCCCAGCTTTTGGGCCGTCCGGCAGCCTGTGAATTCCCGCTCGGTCGGGAAGTGGCGACGGTACGAGCCTTGGCTGGGCGAATTAATGGAACTGGCCAAAGTCAGTCATCCACTGCCGAAGTAAGGGCCCGAAAATAGTGCCGGCGAAGGATCATTCGTATCGTCGCAGTTCTTCGAAGGCTCCTAGCCAAGGTTCGTAGTTTTTCCAACGTTCGACCGACGACTTGTATATGGGCTGCCGGACTTGCCAGAAACTGGGAGTCTTGACGAGTCGATGATTCCGTTCGGGACGCAGACAAGCGTCGTTCCATTCGAGCCCACAAAAATCGAGCATCTTCCTGGTATAGGTTTCCGGCTGAGCCACCAAGTTCTCATAGCGAACTTCGCAGTAGCGATCGGGCCGAAGAACCTTGCGCCAATGGTTCATCAGACGAGCACGCTGCTTGTGTGCGTAGACAATGTTCTCGCGACTGCCCACGAATCCCGCTCGGGTGTTCATAGGGGTCATCCAAATAGAGAGTGCCGTATCGATCGGGCTTCGATGCATGTGGATGATTCTCGCATTGGGAAACGCCATGTGGAATGTTCCCAGGCCTCGAAGATTCGCCGGATTCTTATCGACGACACGCAGGCAACCAGGCGCCGCCATCATCAAGATCTGAAGATACTGGAGCGCGCAGGCCTCCAGTTGAAGGGAGTCTATCGTCGACTCCAAGTAGTTTGTTAACGAGGCGTCGTTATCGATCCAATACGATTGTTCCCCCGCCCCTCCAACGTCCGGATGGCTTGTAAGGATTTGCTCGGCGAGGGTGGTCCCGGAACGCATTGAGCCGACGATGAGAATCGGCAAGGACGTTTCCAAATGAGAACCTGACCACCCGGTGATGAACTCGTGGGTAAACAGTTTAATCTTCCTGTCGATCATCGATTTGAACGCCAACCGATCAAACGGCTCAACCCCTGGCATTTGGTTTTTCAGGCTGTTCGCACGATCGAAGTAGGTAATTGCCTTTTCGAAGTCACCCAGGTTGTCGTAGGACTTGCCGAGCGAGTAGAGCAAACAGAGTAACTCTGACTCCGGCAAAGAATAGTCCGATACCAGCGCTTCCATTTGACATACTATCGGCAGGTCCTCGGGGACAACTTTCTGTCCAAAGATGAGCGCTTGAAAGGCGGCGCCTTGCTGCGGTTGCATCTCAATACAAGCGAGCAACTCGTTGCGGGCATCGTCAAATCGGCCGATTGCCTGTAGCGCCAACGCCTTGTTCAATTTGATCTGCGCCAGGTCGCCGGCAAGTCTTACGGCACTCAGCCAATGCGCTTCAGCCTCTTCAATTTGGCCGAGTTGGGTAAGGATCGCCCCCATAAGCGAATGCACCTGAGCATTTTCCGGAGCAACGGCAAGAGCTCGGCGGCAGAAAATATGCGCCACGAAGGGCTGCCCCGATACCATCGCGAGTTCCGATGACCGGAAGAGCTCTGGAAGGTCCTCGGCATGAAGTGCGCGGGCTCGTTGTTCGGCTAGAGCTTTGAGTTCGTGTCGGGGATTCTGGGCGTTGAGCATAGTTTCTTACGGTTATCAGCAGTAATGGAGAGTGTAACTCCGCACACGAGGGCCCACGTAAACGTAGCCGGCACGCGAACGTCGTCGCCAAAGATCGGTGTGTCGGTGATTCCGGCTACGGCTAGAAAACTCAGATAACAGGCCGTTCCTTCGGCCCAGTGTCGCATCCAAGGCTCGGATGCCGTGCTCTTTGCTATCTTCACTGCCTGCCAAAAGATCGAGGCCGACGCTCCCAGGAATAAGGCGAAGCCGACGACTCCTCCTTCAAGAAGCAGATTGAGGTACAGGCTCTTCGGCTCGTTCGGGAAGATCGAGCTAATCGACTTGCTCGGCAAATTCGGCGCCGCACGGACAAAAGCCCCCTGGCCGCTGCCCAGCCACGGCCGATGCAGCCATAACCCAACCGAATCGTGCCATATAGAAAGTCTGCCCGTTACAGATTTTTCCGCCCGGTCGCCGCCGTTCCCGGCTCGCACCGTGAAGGCGAAACAGATAGTACTCAAAGCAATCGCCGCTACTAACCACCGGATTCGGAGAGGCCGAAAGAAGGAAAAGACCAGGATTCCTGCCCCGAGGCCCAGCAAAGCGCCGCGGGTGTAGGTCCAGACCGTGACTACGCCGCACAAGAGGCAGCATAAGGCGAACACGGCGTCAACTCGCCGTAAGCCGTTCAAGCGCGTCATCGACAGCAGGAATCCGGCGGCGGTCAGTTGGTACAAGCCGTTTGGCGTGTAGAAGAAGCCGCTCGCCCGGATCCCAAACCCTGGCGAACGGAACTGTTCATATGCGATCAAGTACAGAATCGCAGAAACGGCCGATTGGACCATAAGTATCCAAAACAAGACCGATGCGATCTGCTTTGCGTCCCGCACAGATAATAATGCAACAACAATCGGCAGGAGCATCAGCACCGGCCAGATGAGTCCGGGCGCCGATTTCAGGCCAGATATGGCCAGCAATGCGTAGCAGACGATAAGGGTAGCGGTGACCCAAATGCTCCGCTTCGTCCGCCGGTCGACGACCAGGAAAAGTAATGCCAGGAGAGGTACGGCGATAAGAAGGTCAAGACCAACGGAAGTCGCCTCGGAAGCGGAGGACGTCCAATAAGACAATATCGAGAGGGCGCCGATCGAACCCGGCAACGGTATCAGGACGGCGACAGCCGCCCAGTTGACTAGGAGAGCCAACCAGGCCAAATTCGACGAATCCACCCTTTCGAGTATTCGCCTCATACGTCTCCATGACTCCCGATCGCAAATCTGATGATATTCGTGGGTCCCGGCAGGACATGTCGTGGTGTCATGCACTACTTATTGTGTAGGCAGATGTTAGCGAGTTTCTTCACACAAAAACTCATTTTCGACGTGGATTTATTGGAGGACCGTGATAAGATAAATTTGTCGACGGTGACAGCCCAGTACGACCGTTTCTCATCCGAGGCAAGCGGCCACTCAGGACAAAAAGCGTTGACACACGTCTGTATTTGGAGGGAATATGGGGAAGATAAGACTACGTAAGGCTCCCGTCGTGTTTGCCGGCTTCGTCGTTCCTGCATGCTTGGCTGTCGGCCAATCGGTATGTGCGAGTGGCTTTTCGACGGCCTATTACTTTAATGGCGCTCCTAGCTGTACGTCGGATCAATACATTCCGCAGAAATGTCTGGCAACATCCGGCACCGGAGTTATGTGTACCTACAACTGGTCCGCTAACTATCTGGTACTTTACCAAAGGGAATACAGTGAAGCCACCAAGAAGTGTCTCATCACAGGATATAGTTTAGTGAGAACGGATACGCTCACCGTACCCGGCCCGCCTTGTCACGGTGGATAACCGAGGCGACCTGTCCCGGCTACTAGCCGGGATCAACTGCAAAATGGAGGCAGAATGGCTCGTTTGAAAATTCGAAAGGCTCCCGTTGTATTTGCCGGATTTGTAATTCCTGCATGCTTGGCCATCGGTCAATCGGTGTGCGCGGCCGACGCAAACTCCGGCACGCCGTATCACAGCGGCGCATCGAACTGCATGAATGACACCTACGCACCAGAAAAGTGCATCCCCGCTACCGGTAGCGGAAACATGTGCACCTATAACTGGTCGGCCACGCCGATAGTTCTGTACAGCCGCGCTTACAACATAAGGCTGAAAAAGTGCCAAGTAACTGGCTATAAGTTTGTGTACACCGACTCTTTAGATTATCCAGGCGCCGACTGTGGTGGTGGTGGATAGCCTTAGGTGTGAACCGCGAGTTGATTTGGCCGATGTTGTCGGAATCTTAGAAAAGATGTGCACGGAACCTGTGCGAATATCGCGGCGTTTAGCCGTTTCGCTAACCCTAGCGGCGCTTGCAGTGCAGGCGCCGCTACTCTGTTGGGCTCAATCTCCGAATGTGGATCTGAGCCGGCTTAGGCTTGAAGGTCCGATCTCCTTTCAGGCTTCTGTCTCACAAAAGTGCCCGCTCACCGATGCGCAGTTTCGTGAATACGCGGAGTATGTTGTTTCCGTAAACAAGAAGTTTTATGATTCTGAGCGCTTAAAACCTTCCCAGGAAACCGATGCCCTGGCCAATATCAGGCACGACGCCGAATCGCGGCGGAAGCCCCTGAGCATCAAAATATCCTACGCATCAGATGGGGCAAGAGAACTATTTACGAAGTCGAAAGCCAATATAGACGATCCGATCTTTTCTGACCCCATCGATAAAATGGTCTGGCTAAACGATGGAAGCAGGAGCTTCCTCATCAGCGGAGACGGGCGGGGGTGTGACCATCTCGGCATCGGGCTCCGATCCAAATCTGCTATGGCTTCCATTACCGGGCGTCAGCCTTCCTTTGAGATCGATCGCCAAGCCGATTGCAAATTCTGATTTGAGCAAGCTCGGCACTTTGCCCGCTGGTTATGAGCCCTGCCTTGCCGCTGCTCCGTTTAGGTCGTCCGACGAAGCAGGCCCATTTGGATACTGGAACGGTTTTGTGAAAGTTGAAGACGCCAACGGTGCGCCTAAAGTCACAAAAATGTATAGCATTCAAGATGGGTACAAGCTCGACGAATGGAATTTTTCCGGCCATAAACTCATTGGTCGCAATTGGGTGGCCGAGGCCGTCGAATGGAATGAATTTGGCGAGCCTAACGGTCCCGATGCAGCGGTTCCAATACTTACACGCTCATATAAGATCAAGGGAATTTCGACGGGGCCAATTGACGACCGCACCTTCGACTTGAAGACTTATATAAAACCGGGAGCCGACGTGCTAGAAACTTTGCCCGGCGGCAAAATGATTGCCTACAAATACGCTCCCGATAAATCATGGGATGAGATGCGCAAGGCTGCCAAGCAACCTGCGTTTCTTGAAAATCGTGTTTCTAAGACCTCTGCATCCAAGAAGCCGACTGCGCTTTTGGTACCTGCAGCGATCCTGTTTGCCATATCAGGCGTGGTCGTGGTTGTTATGCGCCGAAGGTTATCGTCGCCGTGATATCACGCTCGTCACTGGCATGCGTTGCTTTTGCCCTGCTCGTCGGCTACGCCTCAGCAGGGCGTCCGCCCTCCGCAAAGGCCGCACTCGCGGCATCGATGAAGCAAGCAAAGAAAGAGGGAAAGCAAGTTCTCGTAATGTTTAAGGCAAGTTGGTGTGGGCCGTGCCAAAAAGCTCAGGAGTACCTTCAAAAACCAACGCTTGCTCGATTCATCGATAAATACTATGTGCTTGTCAAGCTTGACTGCTTAGAGAAAAAGAATCGTCCCGATCTTGAAAATGAAGGCGCCGATAGTGAAAAGGCTCGGCTATGCGGTGTAAAACCATCGCTGCCGTCATTCGCGATTCTCGATTCCGACGGTGCTTTGAAATGGGATTTTGTTGGCCGAAGGGACGGCCTGGAGAAGCCCATGAACTTTGGCGAGGGAAAAGGGTTTATTGGGCTTTTCCTCCTAATGCTCCATCAAGCCAGTCCGAAGATCCCGATGAGCGATCTCAGGCAATTGCGAAGTTTTATGGACGCTCAGTCGGATGCCCGCATGAAGTCGGCCAGGTAGGATCGACGTGTTCTAGAGGACGCATTAGGCGGCCTAGTTGCGGGTAAAGCCGGATATCGAAGTTAAGTAGCTGTCTACGTCCTTGACAGTGCCAAACTGCATCACTTTTCCTGCCGGCCCACACAAAAGGAAACTTGGCGTGCCCCGAAACGAGAGTTTATTGGCAAACTGCATATCTGCTTGAACCGCCTGCTTGGCTGAAGCGGAGGACATGATTTTATTCTCGTCAAGCTTCAGTTCCGAACAGTATTTGCCGAGGGCGGCCGGATTCAATTCGCCCTTCATTAAGGCCGTGTGAAGCTCGTCAAAGTGATCTGACGCCTTGGCGCCTTCGGCCAAAACCGCCGCTTGCATTGCCATGGGGTGGATAGCCGACAATGGCAGATTCCTGAATACATACCGGACCTGTCCGCGATGAAAGAAGAGCAATTTGCTTATCTCCGGCTCCGCCGCGCGGCAGAACGGACATTGGTAGTCGCCGAACTCGATCAAGGTGAAAGCGCTTGACTCCTCTCCCCGATAGACGGGATTCGGACCAATCGCATCCTGGGCCGAGCAATGGACCACAGCAGCCGGCAGTAGGCCATTCAGGTCGTCCCCTGAAACGCTCCTATGATTGTTTACATACGCCCATATCGCCCACGACCAAAGTGCAACCGAGCAACTTACAAGAAAGATCGTCTTTAGACGGTTGGGGCGTGGTTCGTGGATGCTCTCGTCTGACATTCTTGCACCATCTTCGTTATACACGATTTCAGTACCGGAACCTACGGAGAGCGAGAGCGACGTCCGATTACTTCAAATTACGGTCGAGTAACTCGATGAGCTTGGTGAGGTGACGTTCCGCTGCTTCCTCACGGTATGCCGGCGTGTCCGACATCGTATAGCCGTGAGGCGCGTCAGAGTAGACCTCGCTCGCGTGGGCAATTCCCGCCGCCGTCAGCGCATCTTCCATCCGATTCCGCTGCTCTGCGTTCGCGCCTTCGTCGTGATCGGCATAGGCCAAATAAACCTCCGCCTTCAAACCTCCCACCAGATGATGGGGACTGTCCGGCTGATCGGTGGCCAGGTTGCTGCCATGGAATCCGGCGACGACGGCAATCCGATCGGGAAACGCTGCCCCGGCTCGCAAGGCAAAGCGGGAACCCATGCAGTATCCCGTCAACCCGACCGGGCCCGCCGAAGTCTCGGGCAGTCCTTGGAGGTAGTCCAGATACGCTTTGGCGTCCTTGGCGACATTCTCGGGAGTCAGCAACTGCATCATCGGCATAAGCTTCTGGAACAGCTTCGAACGGTCCTCGGCCGCCATCGCGGACGCGACGTCCTCAATAATCGGAGATCGAGAGCTGCGATAGAGCAGATTGGGAGCGAGGACCACATAACCGAAGCGGGCGATCCGTTTGATCCATTCGTCGATCACGGGCCGGACTCCAAAGGCGTCCATCAAGAAGATGACGCCTGGGTACCGATCGGCGCCCTCAGGAACCGCGAGACTGGCGTCGCACGTACCATCGGGAGTTTCGACATCGACAGAGGTTAAAGAGATATTCATATCCACGGACCGACAGTCCATAGTTTGCACTGAATCGCTGGCGAACGAATCGGCGTCCTTCACTAGGAGGGACTGCGAACTCGTCAAGCGGTCCGGGGGGAGTAGCTGAGATGAACATTAGGTTGAACTGGCTCCATGTCATGTGCGCCGGCACGTTGGCTTTTTGCCTTGTCGCGATGCCTCAAACGGCCTCCGCACAAACGAAGGCAAAACATTCGGCTAAGAGGCACAAAGTCAGCCACAAGGCCAAAACCCATGGTCGCCGCACGCGAAAGTCGCATGCCCAGGTGATTCATAGGGATAATCCGCCGCCTGTCACAATTGAAATGGCGACGCCGCCTGCACCAGTCGTCCCAACCGGCCCCGTCGCGGGGACGCGTTACGACGAGACCACATGGCGGGGGTTCCACTCGGACTGGAACGGCCAATACTACTTCAACGGCGGCAAATACTATTACGACCAGGAAAACAAGTTCCCGGCCGATATTCCCAACGATTTCAACTCGATCGCCTCTCGATTCGGCGGCGTGGCCACGTTAGATAACGACCCGACACTCGTCTTTTCAGGCGATTCGGGCGAGGCCTATCCGGTCTTGGAATACAACGCCGACCGGTATAAGTCGGACAAGAAACTGAAGCTGAAGTCCGCCTTCTTCGGACGCGCCTACTTCTGGCGCGACGGCGTGCGGTACGACCGAAAGATCACCGTCGACGCCAAGGGCCAGAGATGCTTCCAGTTCGTCAAGCACTCGTAAGCCTGTAGCGCCTAGTCCCGCATCGGAAAGAACGTGTAGCGAAGGATGTCGATCCAGTTGTCTTCGAGAGTCGACTCTACGATAACGGTCACCCATTCGGGGTCTTGATCGGAGAGTTGCTCGCGGTAGCCTAGCCGACGGCTGCGCCCAGGAATGACGCCGACGATCACGTCGGCGTCGGTGCCTTCAAGTCCGTTTTGATAGATGCTGCCTCCCATCCAAGTAACACCGGCCAAGTCTCGCTTCTTTCGCGGCTGCTCGGCAAGTCCAAAGCTGGGCAGATCGTGCCTGGCGGCAGCCACGGTAGCTTGCCAAGGCTGTTTCCACGAGTAGACGCGGATTTCCTTTGGCCCCCACGTGCCTGGAGGCATAACACCAACCTCCACGACCCGATGCCCCGACAAAAACGTGTACGGATCGTGCCTTTGCGGATGCAGCACCAACCAAGCGCCGAGTATCAAAGCGCTGGCAATCGTGACCACGACCACCCACCGCCTTCCCCGACGCCCG
>Ga0206868_10137_pt3 | contig 13876 bp, 14 predicted proteins | sample Alteio_BWOrgCont_38_FD_152901 | JGI IMG/M metagenome (GOLD analysis project Ga0206868, IMG submission 152901) | Enriched cells from forest soil in Barre Woods Harvard Forest LTER site, Petersham, Massachusetts, United States -... | ecosystem: Environmental > Terrestrial > Soil > Temperate forest >... | reverse complement strand
ACGAAGGCTATTCCCAAAGAGATGCTGACGGTGGTTGACAAACCGCTCATTCAGTATGCCGTGGAGGAATGCATTGCTTCTGGAATCGAAGATGTGATTTTTTGTGACCGGCCGCCGAAAGAGCGCTATCGAGGATCACTTCGATTTTGCGCCTGAGCTGGAACAGTTCCTGCACGATCGCGGTAAGAAGGAACAGGCCGATGTGGTGCATAACGTCGGCCGCGGCGTGCGCTTCAGCTACACGCGGCAGAGCGAAGCTCTGGGGCTGGGACACGCGGTGCTCTGCGCGGCGGAATTGGTCGGCGATGAGCCGTTTGCGGTGCTGCTTGGTGATGTGATCATGGACGGCCAGATTCCCGCCACACGGCAACTTGTCGAGATTTACGAGGCAACCGGCAAAGGCGCAATTCACGTCGAGGAAGTACCGCGCGAGAGGCTGCATTTTTACGGCATCATCGATGCCATCCGCGCCAAAGATCCTCGCTGGGGTGAGCGCCTGCTCCAAATCAAGGACCTGGTCGAGAAGCCGAGCGCCGAAAAGGCGCCGTCGAACTGGGGAGTGACGGGCAGGTACGTTCTGCCGCCAGAGATTTTCGGCCACTTAGAGAAGACGAAGCCCGGCGCGGGAGGAGAAATCCAATTGACGGACGGATTGCGCGCGCTGGCGCAAGAGATTGGACTGTGGGCCTACGTTTACGAAGGCAAAACCCATGATGCCGGCGACAAGATGGGCTTTTTGAAAGCCACGGTCGAACTCGCGTTGAAGGATGCGAAACTCGGCGAGGTTTTTCGTTCTTACCTCAAAGACCTGAAAGCGTAACTCTGCGCCATTGCGCGGGAGCTGTTTCCGGGATATGTTACTGTCGAAGCTGTGACTCGCTCCCATTTCCGGAAAAACAGAGTTCTCGACAATGAAGCGTCACGGGATAGCTCTCATCACACTGCTTTTCGTCTCGGGTCTAACCTCCGTAAGGGCCTCTGCTAGGCAGAACAACATGACAAATTCCGGCTCGTGGTCAGGCATCATCATGAACAGTGGCTGCACCCTCGACGAAGCGTTCGCCGAGGCCGCCAAGTGCACTGAAAAAGTTCCGGGGACAAAGCTGGTCTTGTATGACGATACGACGCGGCAATTTTTTGATCTCGATACGCAAGCCGAAGCAGCTGGACGCTTGGGAGACGCTGTAACCGTCCACGGAGTACTTCGCGATAATGCCATTCAGGTCTCGGCGATTGAACCACTGACCTCCATTGGGCTCCGTGTGGCAGAAAAAGCGCCGTCGTTCTCGGCCGTGGATCAGTTTGGCAACGAACAAAATCTCGAAACCCTGAAAGGCCCTCACGGGACTATCCTGCTGTTTTTCCGTTCGGCTGATTGGTGACCCTACTGCAAGGGGCAGCTGGTTCAGCTGCAACAAGCCAAGGCACGGTTCGAATCCCAGGGGATCAAGCTTGCGGCGATCAGCTACGATACCCAACCTATCCTGAAATATTTCGCTGATCGCAGAAAAATCGATTTCCCCTTGCTTGCCGACCCCCAATCTCAAATCATTCGCACATATCAAGTCTTGAATGTCGAGGCCGCAGGCCAGTTCAACGGCATGGCGCGGCCCGGTTATTTCTTTATCGACACCCAGGGCGTGATCCGGGAAAAGTTCTTCGAAGCGAGATACCGGGAACGGCTTTCGGGCAATAACGTGATTGCAAAACTCTTCCCGGAACTGGGTGAAGAGGTCACCAATACCGTCGACGCTCCCCATTTAAAGCTCAACCTGGAGCAGTCCGACCGCAGCGCATCCCCCGGAGAGCGAATCACTCTCACGGCCGAAGTTCAGCTTCCGCCGGACGTTCATGTGTATGCTCCAGGAACCAAAGGGTACAGGCCAATCAGTCTCTCAATTGACCAGACGCCCGAAGTGCAGTTGAAACCCGCTGTGTATCCGCCGTCCAAGACTCTCTATCTGCCGGCGATCAAAGAACGCGTGCCCGTGTTTGAAGGCACCTTCCGCATCCGTCAAGATATCCAAGTCCCAACAGCGGCTGCTTTCAGCAGCTCTCTCGGCGCTGACGGCAAAACCCTCACAATTTCCGGGAAGGTCGAGTATCAAGCTTGCGACAGTAAGATCTGTTTTCTGCCGACATCTATTCCTGTTGAGTGGAAAGTCCAAGCCCTTCCGCTCGACCGTCAGCGCGCGCCGGAAGACATTCGCCATAAATAGAACGGTTTCAACCCTCATTGGGAGAAAACAAATGTCTGATGTCGTCTACGTTTCCAAGGCACGAATCGAGCGGAAAATCGGGCCGCTCCGCCTTGCATACCTGCCGGGGGAACCGCAGCCGGTTACTTTCAGCGTGCACGGTGCGATTGCCGAACACTACAAGGTCGATCCAGCCAAGTTGAAGGAATCACACGCAGCGACCATTGACTATGTGATCGCCGCCACCGCCGGTTGAATGGTGGGAACCTTTGGGGGCGCGCTGGAAGCGCGCCAAATCGACGCAAGTAACGGCAAACTCGTCGCGGACGTGACGGGTGAGGTGGAAGCAGAAGAAGGAGTTCTCATGATCCGCCGGATACATGTCTTGATGCATCTGGTCGCTCCCGAGGAGAGTCGGCCGGTGGTTGACCGTGTTCACGGAATCTATGCCATGCGCTGCCCGCTGTATCGCACACTCCACAATGCGATTCAGCTCACATCTTCTTTCGAGCTTCTTTCTTCGCAGACGTAACGATTCCGGCGTCCGCCGGAGTCTGCGGAACTCCAGTGCTAGAATCGCCGGAAACAATTTGATTTACTCGGGAACGCTTCCAGTGTACAAAAGTTCGCGTCGGTCGATCGGATCGAACATAGCCTCTCGGAGGAAAAACTGTCATGTTGAGTCGGTTCATGCTTCTTGTGGCGCTCTTTGGAGTAATTTCGCTTTCGCCCGTGCGGGCGGATAGCGCCTTTGACGGAAAATGGACAGCCGTAGTGGTAAGGCCCGCGCCCCTTCCAAAACAGAACCTGTCGATTACGATAAGCACGAACGCCGGTAAAGTGACTGGCTCAATTGTGGTCGAAGGTGTTGGCGAAGTTCCTATCGATTGGGGAATGGTAAAAGGCGATTTAATCGCGCTGAAGATCAAGGTGCCCTTCAACAACATGCCGACGACTTTTGTGTATCTCGGAAAAATCGATGGGGATCAGATCAGCTTCGGAAGGCGTCCCGAGGATTTGACGCTCGGACAACTGGTCGAGTTCACTGCGAAAAAGGGCCAATAGTCCAGCTGCAGCGCCCCGCCCCCGGTAACCTGTCCAAAGGCGTCACAGTGGACGAACCAAAATGCCCGGTATCCGGCAAACGGAAGTACGAAACCGAAGGGGACGCGCTGGCGACTGCTGCTCACCAAGTCAAAACTGGCAACGCTTCAAACGAGCTGCGCGCCTATCGATGCACTTGGTGCGAATCCTGGCACCTCACGAAAAACTCTCCCACAGCAGGTAAACGGCGCAGGTAAACGGTGGAACCAAGAAGCCTGTCACTGCAAAAGTAGCTCCTTCGCCGCGAGTCCGCCTGTCGTACAGAGGATTCGAGTCTCGCTTGCGAGGGAACTATGCCCGGGCAGCCCGGGCCCTTGCAGCACGTCTTCGCGGCTCTCCATCGAACGTTTGCGCGTCCGTGACTGCGTAGACGCTTTCACTTTCACACAACTTGCAGCGGGCCACGAACGAACGCGGCGAACTCGCTTCACCCTCTCCTGTATCGTCTCGCAAGCTGACAATTCTCTGCGACACGGGTATCGGCGCATTACAACGATGACAAAGGACTCCGAGATAGCTTTTCATTAGTTCGGCGATCATTTTATGAGGACCTCGTTGGTTTGGAGAAGCCCATTATACCACCATTCGGCCTTCCCTTCGGGCGCACTCAACGGCGCGGCAGGCGGGCATTCCCGGCTAACTCGCAACTCCGGTGACTGAGGTAAATACAGACCAACCAGCGACAAACACTCAAATCCGCGAAAACGGGTAGAGTTTGGGGTGAAAGTCAAAGCGAGGAATATTGCTGTCGGACCTGCTGATCGAACAATGCCTGCTGAACTCTATTTCTTCGACTTTCCACTTCCCTTCCCCGACGACGATTTTTTCGTCTCCGAGGTCGGCGTGCTGGAGGACTCCGAGGATTTTGAGGATTCCGAGGATTTCGAGCTTTCGCCCGACTTCTCGGCTGGTTTCGCTGCCGTGTCCCCTGCGGGCTTCTCACCGGCCCCCCCATCGCCTTTTTTCCCCGCGTAATCGGTAACGTACCAGCCCGACCCTTTGAATTGAATGGCGGACCGGGAAACTTGGCGCTCGGCTTTGGCGCCGCATTTCGGGCACTTCTTCGTATCCGAAGCAGACATGCTTTCGATTTTTTCAAATCCATGACCGCACTTCACGCACTTGTATTCGTATAAAGGCAATGCCCACTCCTCTTAAACCGGTGTGAATACAAAATATTATCATGCAGCGCGCAAAATGCGGCATCGGCACGCGGTACGGTGCAGCGGATGGTTAAACGAAATGCAACAGCGCTACACCGCACCAATGCAAATCTCGCTCTATTCGATCCTCGAGAACTTACCCGAGTGTTGCGAACCGCAGTCGCGCGTTATACAGTTCGAGAACGGCCGAAAATATGACCAAGGCGACAAAAGTGGATTCCGCGTCGGGCTGCCTGTATGTGGTGGCCACCCCGATCGGCAATTTGGAAGACATTACGCTGCGAGCTCTCCGCACCCTCAGGGAGGCGGACCTGATTGCTTGCGAGGATACGCGACAAAGCTCCAAGCTCCTGTCGCATTTCGACATTCAAAAACGGCTCGTGAGTTATCACGAGCATAACGAGATTACGCGGGCGCCCGAAATCGTCATCGAACTCGAACAGGGCGCGAAAGTTGCCTTGGTAAGTGATGCGGGGACCCCCACGATCTCCGATCCCGGATCGCGGCTAATCAGCCTTTGCCTGCGACATGGAATTAGGGTCGAACCCATTCCTGGCGCCTCGGCCTTTGTGGCTGCGCTCGCAGCATCGGGAATGCCAGCCGACGAGTTTGTATTTTTGGGATTCTTGCCGTCAAGGCAGAGCGCCCGCCGTAAAGCATTGAGAGCATTAGCGGCCGAGAGCCGCCCTCTGATTTTCTATGAAGCTCCGCATCGGATAACAGATACGATCGAGGATGCGCTTGAAATTCTGGGAAACCGTCCCGCGGTGATCGCGCGCGAGGTCACGAAACTCCACGAGGAATTTCTGCGCGGGCATCTCAAGGAACTTGCCGGGGCGGTTCGGAAGACGGCGCCCCGCGGAGAGATCACCCTCCTGATAGGGCCGCCGGATGGCCATACTCAGCCCGCCGCCCATTCCGAGACAGCTCGCGATGCCATCCCCCTGTCGCGTCGCGTGGAAGAAATCATGAAGGAGAAAGGGAACGACCGCAAGGCCGCGCTAAAGCAGGCCGCTCGCGAACGCGGGCTCACCCGGCGGGAAGCTTACAAGCAACTTCTCATTACGCGCGAGGAGTAGTTTCGTTGGGGGGCATGCGACGCGTTCCGAAACTTGCGCGCACACAGCTATACTCGCATCCGTTCACGCGTGCTGGTCGTTCCCGCGGCAGGCAGTCTGTGCGAAAAACGAGTCAACGCGCTCTAGAATTTCCGCCGCCGTCTGTGCATGATGAACAGCCTGCCGCAAGTCACCGCCATTTCGAACACCGTGAGTGAAGAGCGTTGCAAATTGCTTCATTTTTCCGATCGCGTCAGGCATCTCCGAATCGATTAAGCTGCGGAAATACCCGGAGAGCAATTGGTAACGGTCCATTTCGGTGGGTTCGTCATAGCGGCCCGTCGAGAGGAATGCCGCAATTTGGCGAAAAATCCACGGATTCGAAGAAGCCGCGCGGCCGATCATGATGGCGTCGCAGCCGGTTTCCTCCACCATCCGAACCGCGTCCTGCGGAGTGCGAATGTCGCCATTTCCGATTACCGGAATGCGCACTGCCTCCTTCACGTCGCGAATGATGCGCCAATCCGCAACGCCTGCGTAGCCTTGCATGCGCGTGCGCGGGTGCACGGCAATCGCCTCGATCCCAATGGCCTCGGCCATTCGCGCAACCTCGACCGCAACAATATTCCTATCGTCCCAGCCGGAGCGAATTTTGATCGTAAGGGGAATGCGAACGGCTGCCCGAACAGCGCTCAGCAAATTTTTGAGATGTGGCAGATCGCGTAAAAGACCAGAACCACCGCACTTTACGACTTTCTTCACGGGACAGCCGAGATTCACGTCAATGTGGTCGAAACCGAGGTCTTCCGTAAGAGCGGCAGCGGAGGCCATCACCGCCGGATCGGAGCCGAAAATCTGCGCCGCAATGGGATGTTCATCCTCATCGAAATAAAGGTAGCGCAGTGTTCGAGCCGCTTTGCGCGTAAGCCCTTCAGCGCTTGTGAATTCGGTCATGATGAGCCCGCACGAGCCAAGCGAACGTATCACGCGGCGAAAAACGGTGTCTGTCACGCCAGCCATGGGCGCCAGGATTGTCGCAGGCCGGATGCTCAGATCACGAATTTTGATTTCAGACGGAAAGGATATTGGCAAAGTTCTCACCACGAAAAATCACGACACTATTGTACATGCCGCAGGGCGGAAACACGCCCGAATGGGGAGGGCGAGGCCGTTACTTTTCCGGAAGAGTGGAGGGTGCAGCCGGCCCGGCTGTGCTCACTGAAGTAGCGCTGGAACCGGACGCGGTCGCCGTGAAGGAGCCTCCGCCACCCGATCCGGCCGAAGCCGCCACGGCGCGAGGCGCCGGCGGAGTTTGGCTATTGCCCAGGTGCGCCAGCAGCAGATCTTTCGACCCGCCAAAGAATTTCTCCACGACATGTCCCAGCGCTTGCGATCTTGCATCTTCCGCGCTTAGATTCGCGCGATAAATGTACGCGCGGCCAGACTTGCGCCGCTCCACAATTCCCTTCCGCGACAGGCGGTCCATGATCGTCATGATTGTCGTATAAGCGCGAGGGAGTCGCTCCGCAAGGCGGTCACGAATTTCTCGAACCGTTCCCTCACCCATTGGCCAAAGCGTGTTCATGCAGTCAAGCTCGAGAGGCGCCAAATCGAGCACGGCGCGCCGTGGAGGGCGCAGCTTGGCCGCACCAGAACTAGAAGAATTAGTAGCGAGATCATCCATGGAAGGAAACTCCGCCGTCCTTGCGAGAAAGATCACCTTGGCCCTGTTGTCCTGTCGAAGCATCCGCTTGAGACTTGCTCACGGAATAGCCGCTCGAATTCCCGAGGTTGGGTTTCTTCGGTCCGGATGAGCCATCCGCTCCCAAAAACCGGTCCGGGCGCAGCAGCGCGCGGCGAAGCGAAGGATTGCGATCGGTCCACACGGCGTCTCCCGCAGCAACGGAAGCCATATCGATCGTGGCGCGCATCGCGCCCATTTTCGAGTCCATGTCGTCAAGGTAGTGCAGCATCACAGCTTCGCGCGTCTGCGGCAGCGAAGGTGAGCCGAATTCGTAAGAGCCGTGGTGGCTGAGGATCATATGTTCGATAAGAACCGCAAGCGGCGGCGGAAATCCCGGAATCGCCTTCATCCTGTCGCGCACCATGCTCACACCAAGCGTGATGTGCCCGAGAAGGCGGCCTTCCGTCGAATAGTCGATACCACGCGCATAACGCAGTTCGTGGATTTTGCCGATGTCATGGAGAACCACGCCGGTGAGAAGCAGGTCGGCATCGAGTTCCTGATATTGCGCGCTCACAGCCTTAGCAAGGCCAACGAGACTCACGATGTGTTCCAGCAAGCCGCCGAGAAACGCGTGGTGCATCGTCATGGCCGCGGGCGCCCGCTTCAGCCTCGGCACGATCGCGGGATCCTCGATAACATTCAGGAGCAGTTGCTTCAGCCATGGATTTTCGACGCTCGCGACCCCTGCGCAGAGTTGCGCGTACAGTTTCTCAATATCGAATTTGGTATGCGGCAGAAAATCCTTGAGATCGTAATCGCGCTCGAGGACAGGGATAATTTGCTCGATCGCCATCTCTTTCTGTCCATTGAATAGCTTTACGCGGCCGCGGACCTGGATAACATCGTCGCACTCGAAAGTGGCGATGAGCTCGCTGAAATTGTCCCACATCTTGGCGGAGATAGTTCCGGTGCAATCGCCGAGTTGCAACTGCAGCCACGACGAGCCGGTGCGTGCCGACGTGCGCACTTCCTTCTCTCGCACCAGGAAATGCGAAACAACACTCTGGCCGTCCGAGAGGTCAACAACAAAATGGGACTTCATGAGCGTTATGCTTTCGGTACTGGAAGCTTCTTCTTCTTTGGCGTATCCGGTGTGGGTGGCACTTCCTGGATAACGCTTGCTCCTTGAATGGCGGCGGAGTCCGTATACCCAGGTTTGACCATCACATAACTCTCCTCGCGGAGTTCGGCGAGGTAGGTTCGCAATGCAGGCTCCATCTTGTCCTGGTACAGCTTGTTCATGATCTCGCCTTGCACTTTGTCCAGAGGCTGTAGGCCGGCATCAAAATGATCAAGCACCTTCAATATCTCAAACCCCGTTTTTGTCTGGATCACGTCGGTCACGTGGTTCTTATCGACCTTGAAAACAGCCTCCTCAAGTTGGGGCGCCAGCTGTCCGCGCTCGAACTTGCCGAGGTCGCCACCGTCCTTCGCCGTGCCGCCTTCCGAATATCGCTTGGCGATTTCGACAAAGTCCTCGCCCTTCTCCACCCGGTTGTGGAGGTCCTCAGCCTTGGTGCGAACCGCCGCCATCTCATCCGGGCTCTTGCCTTCGGTGCCCAGAAAAATCTCGCCCAGTTCCACCTGCTCCGGACGATTGAACTGGTCTTTGTGAGCCTCGTAATACTTCTTCACTTCGTCGGGAGGAATGTCCAGGCGTCCGCCTACCTGTTGGCGAATCACTTCCTGCGTGAGAAGGCTGTTCTTCATCTGGTTTTTGTAATCCTCCCAGGCGACCCCAGTCCCCTCCACCGCTTTTTCCAGATCCTCCATCGTGGCGAGATTGTTCTGCCTCCGAATATCATCGAGGCGCTTCACCACGTCCGTATCGACGTTGATGGTCATATCTTTCCCGCGCTCGACAAGCAATTGCTGGTCAATCAGGTCTCGAAGAACGTCTTTCTCGCGGTCCTTATACTGTTGGCTGATTCTGTCCTGAGGGCAATTTTGGCAGCTGCGCGCGATTTCATCGCGAAGCGAGTCTTCCGCCTTCTTGTAATCCGTCAGCGTTATGATTTCGTTGTTAACGCGCGCGACGATCTCTTCGACCACCGTACCTTTGGTTTGTCCTGCAGTGGGGAGCGGGCTCGCAAAAGCCACGCCAAATAATGCAAGCGATACCGCGAATCCTATCTTTCGTTTCATTTTAGGGACTCAACGCATCTTATCTCTACGATTGCAGTTGTAGCAACACGTTTCTGACCGCGCCCATTGGACCATTCTTATCGCCTTTCCAGTCAATCCATAAAACGCCGCTGGGATCCATTCTCATATTTCGCCGCTTATGTATCAATTTCACCAGCTTGTCCGGGCCCAGGGGGGTGTCGTCGTAGAATTTGATCGCGATCTGGTCGCCGCGCCGATCGACGGAGGCCACCAGAAGCTTTTCGGCAAGCGCTTTCAACATGGCATAGTCCAGCAGGTTCATCACGGCCGGGGGTGGCGGGCCGAATCGGTCGGCAAGTTCGCGTTGGACTTCCTCCCGCTCGACGTCGGAAGTGACGCTTGAAATCCTTTTGTAGATGCGCAGGCGGAGGTTCTCGCTCTCGATATACTCCGGCGGTATCCGAATTTCGTGGCCTAGATTCAACGTGGCATGGCGTTCGGGCGCGACCGCTTCCCCTTTTCTCTCGGCCACCGCCCGCTCCATCATTTGGCAATACATATCGAAGCCAACCGCCTCGATGTGCCCGTGCTGCTCCCGGCCCAGCAGATTTCCCGCCCCGCGCAGTTCCAGATCCAATGCCGCAATGCGAAATCCTGCTCCGAGATCGCTGAATTCCTTGAGCGCCGCAAGCCGCTGCCGCGCAATCGATGTCAGCGATCCCTCCGTCGGCACCAGCAGATACGCATAAGCTCGTTGGTTCGAGCGCCCCACGCGCCCCCGAAGCTGGTAGAGCTCGGAAAGCCCCATTCGATCCGCTCGATTGATGATGATCGTGTTCGCACGGGGAATATCCAACCCGTTTTCGATAATCGTGGTGGCGACAAGCACATCGGCCTCGTTGCGAACGAATTTCAGCATCACCTTCTCGAGCTCGTTCTCACGCATCTGCCCGTGCCCCACCACCACACGCGCCTTGGGAACAAGCCGCTTCACCATCGTCGCCAATGAGGCGATCGATTCCACTCGGTTGTGTACCACAAACACTTGCCCCTCGCGGGCGAGTTCCTCCTCGATCACGCGCTGCACCAGAGTTTCGCTGAACGAAGAAACCGTCGTCTGAATCGCAAGTCGGTCTTTCGGCGGCGTTTCGATCACGCTCATGTCGCGTAACCCGATAAGAGACATGTGCAGCGTGCGCGGAATCGGAGTAGCCGACATCGTCAATACCGCCACGTTTTTGCGCATTTCTTTGAGACGCTCTTTGTGCCCCACGCCAAAACGCTGCTCCTCATCCACGATCAGCAGTCCGAGGTCCTGAAATCTCACGTCCTTGGACAAAATGCGGTGCGTGCCGATCACCACATCTACCTTCCCCGCTTCCAGTTCCTCCAAAGTTTTCTTCTGTTCTTTCTCGCTGCGAAAGCGGCTAAGCATCTCGATCCTTACGGGGAATGCTGAGAACCGGCGCCGAAACGTTTCGTGGTGCTGGAAAGCCAGAACCGTGGTCGGCGCAAGCACCGCCACCTGCTTGGAATCCGCGATCGCCTTGAAGGCGGCGCGCATCGCCACCTCCGTCTTCCCATAGCCAACGTCTCCGCAGAGCAGACGGTCCATCGGAATCGCGGATTCCATATCTTTCTTGATGTCCGCAATGGCTTTCAGTTGATCGGTTGTTTCATCGAACTCAAACGCATCCTCAAATTCCCGCTGCCAGTTCGAATCGGGCGGGAACACGTGACCCACCACGGATTTGCGCTCCGCATACAGGGCCAGAAGCTGTTCGGCCATGTCGTCCACGGACTTGCGCACCCGGGTCTTGCGAGTTTCCCAAACGAGCGTTCCCAGGCGGTCCAGAGTCGGATTTACGCCGCCGAGCGACTGATATTTTTGAATTAAGTCGAGCCGCGCAAGCGGCACATAGAGGCGCGCATCGTCCGCATACCGCAGAAGCATGAATTCGCCACTGGCGCCATCGGTTCCCACTTGCCGTAAGCCTTCAAACTGGCCGATCCCGTGATCCACATGCACCACGTAGTCGCTTTGTTTCAGGTCGGAAAGATCACTGAAAAAGCTCGCCGTTTTCGCCCGTTTTCGGGAGCGCTGTTGCGGCGTTGCCGTCTCAAACAAGTCCGAATTGCCATAAATAACCAAGTGCGCTTCGGGAAAAACGATGCCCTCGGAAAGCGGCGCCTTCACCAGCACCATGGCGGGAGTATTGCCGCTGCTGCCTTCTTCAGCCAGGCGCGTAACCGTCACATTCTCTTCAAGCTCGCCGAGCCTGTAGGGAAGCTCGTACTCATGGCAGATATCTGCGAAGCGCTCGAGTTCACCCGTGCTCGCCGCGGATACCATAACTTGCTGGTTCGCAGCCAGCGCGCCCTTCACCTCGGCCATAAACGCCCCGACGTTGCCCCGGTACTTGGTCGTAGGCTGCGTCTGCACCGCCAGCGGAGCGGCGAAGCCTTCCTGTGAAAGTGCCAGATGCTCCAGGGAGAGCTTAGGGAATAGCTGCATTGCCAGCGACCATTCCTCTTCACCGAAAATATAGCGATCGGGAGGCTCAGCGAGGGGATCCTCGACTTCCTCGAAGGCCTCGTGGAGGCGCTGGCGATACTTTGTAACCGCAGCCTCGAGCGCTGAAGACTCGTCCAAAATAAGAAGTGGATCGCCGGCTAAATCGAACAGGACAGACTTGCGCTGCTCCTCCAGGATTTGACGGTACTCCCAGCCTGGGCCGATTCCCCCCTCGGTCCAGTCGCTATTCTCCTGGAATGTTGTAGGGCGCGCTCCGGCGTGCTGCACAACCGGCTGGAGGAATTCTGTCAGCGGTAAAAGCGTGGCGCGTTCGAGGGGATTTGTTGATCGCTGGGTATTGGCATCGAAAGCGCGAATCGACTCGATCGTGTCTCCAAAAAGTTCGATACGAACCGGCTGTGGTGCCTCTGGCGAAAAAATGTCGATGATCCCGCCACGAACGGCAAATTGGCCGGGCATTTCGCAGGTCACTTGTTTGTCGTAGCCGGCCGCCACAAGAAAACCGAGCAGCTCTTCTTGAGTAATCGTTTCGTCGCGTTCAACCGTGCGGGCAAGCTGACGGTAAAAATCTCGTTCCCGCATCCGCCACATCGCCGCATGAATCGGGGCGACCAGAATATCGGCTTCGCCCTCCGCGAAGCGCCAGAGCGACACCGCCCGCGCCTCCGAAATTTCGGCGTGGGGTGAACGCCCCTCGTAGGGCAGCACTTCCTGACCGGGCAGCATCGCCACGCGTTGCCCCGGCTTACCCGTCACTGCCTGATAAAACCAGCGCAATGGCTCAATCAACGCTTCGGCCCGTGGGTTTGATTCGACCAGGCAGATCGTCGGCCGGCCAAGTTCGGCGAAAGCGATCGGAACCATCAGCGCTTTGGCGGAATCTGTGAATCCCGCCAGATGCACTTCTGTGTTCATGCGGCGAAGATTATCGAGGGCTAGCTCGATTGCGGGATGGCGCCCCACGCGCGCCAAGAGTTCAGAAACCAGCGGAAGAATCATGCGGAAACTTGTTGGATCCGTTCGATAATACGCGCCGTGGAATAGCCGGGCTCGAGGATAATGCGCACCACTTTAGGCGTCTGTTTTTCGCGTGTCGCTTCTCCTGTAACCTCAGTCCCCAGACGCTGCCCCAGACCTTGACCCTGAGCAGCCGCTGTTGGAACTCCGCCTTCTACAATGATGTCCGGCGCGAGCCGCGCGATCAGCGAGGCCGTTGAAAGATCTTCATACTCGACGACAATATCCACCGAGGCGAGAGAAGCAAGAATTTCGGCTCGTTCGGCGCTTGGAGTGACTGGCCGCGAGCGATTCACGCCAAATTTCTCTGGATCGTTTTTCTCCGAATCGTTTTTCTGTGGATGGCTGCGAAAGCTCCCATCGCTTTTGACCCCGACCACAAGAACGTCTCCATGCGAGCGCGCTTGTTCGAGTAAGCGCACGTGCCCCGGGTGCAAGAGGTCGAAAGTGCCGCTAACGAATACCACGCACTGCCCGTTGCCTTTCCATTTCTCGCGTCGGAGAATCAAATTGTCTTGCGAGATGATCTGACCCACGTCCCACGTTCCTCGGCGCGTTTCGCGCTGGAGAAAGAAACGATTCTACCATGCGCCCAGAAAGCTTCTCGGAGTCGTCCATGAGACGCTGGCAGCTGATTCTCGCCGTTGTAGGCATATGGCTGCTTTCCACCGGCGCTTATTTCATCCACCAGTCGAGTCTCCCGAAAGTGGATGTTCTTCTCACCGCGGGCGATTGCCGTATCCCCGCGACGATTCTTGCGCCTCCTCCGGGAGTGCAGCCTATCGGCGCGGTGATCATGGTGCATGGCCTCGCGGCAAATCGGCGCACCATGGAGTACCTCGGCACGGACTTTGCCGGACATGGTTTCCGCGCCTACTTAATCGACTTACCCGGCCATGGCGACAGCAAACAGGCGTTTTCTTTCTCCCGGGCGGAGCAATGCACCG
>Ga0206868_10239_pt1 | contig 13978 bp, 11 predicted proteins | sample Alteio_BWOrgCont_38_FD_152901 | JGI IMG/M metagenome (GOLD analysis project Ga0206868, IMG submission 152901) | Enriched cells from forest soil in Barre Woods Harvard Forest LTER site, Petersham, Massachusetts, United States -... | ecosystem: Environmental > Terrestrial > Soil > Temperate forest >... | reverse complement strand
ATCACCCCTCGAACGGGTGATAAGGGGGCGAACCTACGATCACGATCAGTTTACAGCCCTGGAATGCATGAGCCTATTCATAACTTCATGGATACGACAGGGATAGCGGTGTTTCACAAGTTGGATCTAAACACCCCTACTTCGCGGTAGTGGCCTGAAGCAACTGAGAAGCCAGGGAACAGAGCGCCTGACGGAAGGTGCTGCGAACTGCGTCGGGGGTCCAGCCAAGCAGACCGGCAACTTCGGGCGACGAAAGGCCGGCGACGGCACGCAAAACGAAAATGACGCGCAGGGAGACGGAAAGACCTTCGAGCCAGTTGCGCAGGCGATGGTTGTCAGGGCCGGTGAGCATCTCTTCCAACTCGGCAGCGCTGACACCAGCTGCGTCGAGATCGTCATCTTCGATGCAACTGACGGGACCATCCTCATGCGCCGGAGCGATAAGCGACGCGGGATCGCGTTGCTGAAGAATGGCGACCGCCCCGGCGGCGAGGGTTAGGCGAGCCTTGTGCCGGGCTTCGACGTGATTGCTACAAGAGGGAATATCGACTTCAGTGACTGCCTGCTCGATGAGCAGAATGGTCTGTTCCCCCTCGCCGAGGAGCATGGAGCCTATGCGATAGAGTTCGGCGGCGATTTTCTCCAGCAGCCCATCCCATCCCGAGAGCGCAGCCTCGACCGCGGCTGCATCCTTTGGCTTTCCGTCTAGCATCTCAGTCATTTGCGCAAAGAACTCCGCGCCTTGGGGGTGGGTTGGCTCTTCGGGGAAAAAGCTGTTTTTGAGGGATGTGGGATCTGAAGGCATGGGGTTTGCTCCTGAGCTGACGGGGCTGTGGACCTTAACAAGGGAGGGGACGGTGATCATCCCCATCCCTCTATCCTCAAGCCGGGTGGCGATCTGCGTCAAATGGACATAGATACGATCGCGTCTTTTGTTCGGCGGTTAATACTCGGTGGACCCCGGATACGATAAGAGATGGTTGATGGCCCCAGAATTGCCTCAAGCTGAGGAAAAGCTTAGACTTTGGGGTCTTCCGGGATTTCAGATGTGTCCGGATTTGGACGCAGGGAACGGCGAAGGATACTCATGGTCAGGAACACGCAACGGAAGAAGCAGTTTGCAGGACGCGACAAATCGTGGATGAACTTCAACCGACGCGTCCTGGAAGAGGCGGCGGACGACTCGAATCCCATTCTGGAACGGGTGAAGTTTTTGTCGATTACCGGCAGCAATCTGGATGAGTATGTTGAGATTCGACTGGCCGGGTTGTTGCAACGTACCGAGGACGGGCATACCGAGCTGGGATACGATGGGCTGCCTCCGCAGGAGTCGCTGGATGTGCTGACGGCCGAGATTCACGACTTTGTGGCCGCGCAGTACCGCTGCTGGAATGAGCAACTGCTTCCGGAGCTGCGCAATCAGGGTATTCGGCTGCTGCGGTGGGATGAGCTGAAAGGCGAGCAGTGCAGCCAGGCGCAGGCCTACTTCCATCGCGAGGTGGACCCACTACTGACTCCGATTACGATCGACCCAGCGCATCCGTTTCCCCGTGTACTGAACAGGGCGCTTTGTCTGGCAATCCTGCTGCGGCCCAAGCGGCGTAGTTCCGGGCCAGCGGTGCTGGGAGTCCTGACCGTGCCCCGCGCTCTACCGCGGTTTGTACGGCTGATCGACTCAACCGTCCCAGGCGGTGGTTGGGATTACGTGCTTTTGCAGGATCTGATTGCTCAAAATTTAAGCGGCATGTACCGCGGTTATGAAGTCTTGGCACATGCGGCTTTCCGCGTGACGCGCAACTCGAATCTCTACTTCGAGGAAGAAGAAGCGCGGTCGCTGCTGGAGTCGATTCGCAGTGAGTTGCACAACCGGCGCAAGGGCGACGCGGTGCGGCTGGAGATTGTGGCCGATGTGCATCCGGAGATTCTGGACAAGCTGCGGGTGAACTTTGAGCTGGATGAATCTCAGGTTTACCGCGCGGATGGACCCGCGAACCTAGCCCGGCTGATGTTCTTTTACGGGGATATCCAACGTCCAGAGCTGAAGTTCCCTTCGTTCACACCCAAACAGTTGAATCTGAGTCGCAATGTTACGGACATCTTCGAGGAACTGCGGCAGCGGGATATTCTGCTGCACCATCCATACGACTCCTACGAGCCGGTCGTCCGGTTCATCCAGCGGGGAGCTGAGGACCCGCGGGTGGTGACGATGAAGCAGACGCTTTACCGCACCAGCAAGGATTCTCCGATGTTCCAGGCGCTGACCGAGGCTGCTACATCCAAGGAAGCGACTGTCGTGGTCGAGTTGATGGCGCGCTTCGATGAGGCATCGAATATCAGCTGGGCGCGCAGCATGGAAGATGCGGGCGTTCAGGTGTTTTACGGCGTGGTGGGACTGAAGACACATTGCAAGCTGGCCATGCTGGTGCGGCGCGATGAAGATGGAGAGACACGGCGCTACTGCCATCTGGGAACGGGTAACTACAACCCGGTGACGGCGCGTTTCTACACTGACCTGAGCCTGCTGACCAGCGATCCGGCGATTACCGAGCAGGTGCACATGGTCTTCAATTACCTGACGGCACATGCGGAGATCGACGATTACAAGCCGCTGCTGGTGGCTCCTCTGACTATGGCGGAGAATTTTCTTCAGCTGATCCGGCGGGAGACGGAACACGCCGCGGCGGGCAAGCCTGCGCGCATTGTGGCCAAAATGAATGCGCTGCTCGAGCCTTCCGTCATCGAAGCGATGTATGCTGCTTCGCAGGCAGGGGTAGAGATCGACCTGATCATTCGCGGCGTTTGCACACTGCGGCCGGGAGTGAAGGGGCTGAGCGAAAACATTCGCGTGCGGTCGATTGTAGGGCGGTTCCTGGAACACAGCCGCATCTTCCAGTTTGCCAATGGCGGTAAAGAGGAGATTTACCTCGGCAGCGCTGACTGGATGCCGCGCAATCTCTTCGAGCGCTGCGAGGTGGTTTTCCCAGTGAAGGACAAGGCCGCGAAAGCGCGCATTCAGGACGAGATTCTGACGGCATATCTGACGGATACGGCCAAGGCCCGGCTGATGCAAGAGGATGGCAGCTACGTTCGCGCCAAGAGCCACGGCGGGTTTAGCGCGCAGGAGTTCTTAATGCGGCTGGCCGAGGGCAAGGCGGAGCTGACGGATATTGCGAAGTCTGCCGCTCCGGTGGAGAAGACAAAGGCGCCCAAGCCAGAACCTGTGGCTGCGCCGAAGTAGGCCAAGCCTACTGGAAAAGTGATCTTAATTGGAGGATGCGTGGTCTATGACAGACTGGTTCGCGCGCCCGGTCCTACACGTCAAAGACGTCGAGGCCTCACTTCGCTTTTACGTTGAGCAGCTCGGCTTCACGAGCCCCTGGCGCTACGACAAGGATGGTAGAGTGTTCGTCGCACAGGTCGACCGGCAGGGTTGCGCGCTTATCCTGTGCGACATGTGGCCGGAGAAGATTGGCAAGGGGCTGATGTTCATTTCCCTGAACGTCGAGCCGGAGACCCGCAAGGCCGCGGTCGCCGCGTTGGACGCCCTGCGCGCAGAACTCGAGTCCAGAGGGGCTCCGGTCAAGGAGGGTTGGTGGGGCTACCGGCTTCTGGTGGTCGATGATCCCGACGGCAATCAACTCTTCTTCAACTATCCGAACGAGACTGCATCCGACAAGACTGCTGGAGATGAAGCATAGTCGTCTAGCCTTGCCCAGAGGCGCGACAAACCTGTTTCCTGTTACCAATCAGATCATGCACGTGGGTACTCTGGATCTCTCGTTGTGCGTTCGTGCGAAGTGTTAGGTTCCTTTTTTGATCCTGCGTGTGCTTGACATTTAAATAATAGGGGCAGGAAAAAGCGGGGAATTTACTTGCGGGACGGGTTTTGCTGACGGATAGTTATTACCCATGTCGATCAATCTTTTCCAAAGCCGCTCGATGAGCCGCTTCGTTGCGATAGCGGCGACATTCGGTGTCCTTATATCCTTGAGATCGGTCGCCGAGGTCATCGACTATCACCAACACTTATATAGCCCCGAAGCAGGTGCAAGATCAATTCCCGGACCGAAGGGAATTGATGCTAAGAACCTGATTGCGCAACTCGATGCGGCCGGAATTCAGCGTGCCATCGTACTCTCGGTCGCGTATAGCTTTTCCAATCCAAACAAACCAGCCGTTCCTGATGAATACGCGCACGTTATAGCCGAGAACGATTGGACCAGTGCTCAGGTCGGAACATATCCAGACCGGCTCATTGGGTTCTGTAGCGTGAATCCTTTCAGGCCTTATGCAATCAAGGAAATTGCACGCTGTGCAAAAGATCCAAACCTGCGCACCGGGCTCAAATTACACTTCGGTAATTCCGATGTGAACGTCGATAATCCAAACCACCTCGCCAGCGTGCGTCGTGTATTCCGCACTGCAAACAAATATGGCATGGCAATCACGGTGCATATGCATGCCAACATCGACCATCACCGACCTTATGGAGCGAAAGAAGCTCAGATCTTTCTGGAGCGGCTTCTTCCAGAGGCGCCGGACGTTCCTGTACAGATCGCACATCTAGCTGGAGGCGGCGGCTATGACGATCCAGCAACCGACCAAGCGTTGTCTGTCTTCATCCAGGCAATTGAACGCAATGATCCGCGCGTTAAAAACGTGTACTTCGATGTTTGCGGAATCGCCTTACCGGGCATGTGGGAAGACAAGTCCAGCCTAATAGTTGAACGGATTCGTCAGATAGGCGTGAGGAGGATCTTATATGGAAGTGATGCAGCTACTCCAGATAATCTGCCAAAGGATGCGCTGGAAAGATGGCATCGATTGCCTCTCACGCAAGAAGAGTTCCGTCTGATCGACAACAACATCGCACCTTATGTCGTGAAATGGCTATCGGGCTCCAAATCTGCGCCAGTACTTCGATAAAGCGCGTAAGTAAATGGAATGGCGTTTCACTGCGAAGAGTTGTGGGCCGCCCCATCCGCTTGTCAGTTGTTGCAAAATCGCCAAGTCACTCATCGAGATTCTGTTGCGAAGTCAACTGCACTAACAGAAAAAACCCGGCATCCAGAGGTCTGGATGCCGGGTTTCGGTTTTGGACTTCATTTTCGACTACTGGAGACTATAAGACGGAGACTGCAAAGGGGCCAGTTTCAGTTCCGCTCCTTCGGCCTTTCCAGTACGGAGTGGATTGTCTCCTGTTTCCTCATCCACGGTGAGGGTACGCGCCAGTTGAAGCTCGTCCGCCCCAATCTTGATTACACTGCGGGCGCCGTTTGTTGAACTTGCTCCGGCCTTCGATTCCTGGTCAGATTCACGGCAACAAGCAGCATCCAGATGAATCCCAGGTATCGCGTGATGGGGATGAGGAAGTTCGCCGGATATGCGATCAGGCTGAGCGAAGAGAACTCTCCAGCTATTGCAACGATCATTCCAAACGCAACCAGCCAGCGTGGCAGGTGATGGGTGAAGTAGCTGGTGATGGATACGCCGGCGGCCAGGAGGCCGAATCCCACCGCATAAGCCACTCCACCAGACAGGAAGCTGAAGAAGAAGATTGCCTTGGCCAATGGCGCGGACGTGGCAATATCCGGCAGCGATACGATCCAGCCCGACAGGCCGGAAAGAATCAGCGCGAAGGTTGCGGTCAGTCCGCCGAAGAACGTAATGTTCACCCCGGCGGCTCGAACCTTCAGAAACCGCAGCCAGCTCACAGTTGTTACTGCAAAAAGGCCAAACGGCACGGCGGAGCCGAACAAGAAGAAACTACCGATGCGCGTCGCTGAGGGGTTCTGCATGAAGAATGCACGCACCGCCTCAGCAGGTGCAAAGGGGTTGACATAAGGCGCTCCGTGACGGAGCACCGCGACTACTGCGAGATTGGCCGCAAACAGGAGTACGTGCACAATCGCCAACAGTAGCAAGGAAGGACCACGGAAACGAGGATTCTGTTGCATAATAAAATCGTTTATATACTAAACGATTTTATTATGCAATAATATTTTGGCGATATGATCTTTATAGAGATGGAAAAAAATCAGCCAGCGTTCCTACTTGCGCAAATCGGAGCCCATGCAGCTACCAGGTTTGCGGAAAGATTGGCCACTCTTCAGCTTTCGCCGCCGGATGCAGGAATTCTGCGGCTGTTGCGGATGTCGGCCGGCATCAGCCAGCAGGCGCTGTCGGCCAAATTGCAGATCCATCCGAGCAGGCTGGTGGCAATACTGGATAACCTTGAGAAGAGAAGCCTCATAGAGCGGAAGCCTAACCCTGACGACCGCCGGTTGTATTCGCTGCATTTAACAAATGATGGCCTCGAAATCCTGGAACGGATAGGCAAGGTTGCTCGTGAGCACCAGGATGCGCTTCTTGCCGCGCTTAACAGCGATGAACGCGGCAGCCTGACTGCCCTGCTGCAAAAAATTGCTGGCGATCAAGGTCTTACGCCAGGCGTCCATCCCGGATATCGAGGGCTGGGAAAAGGCGAAGCCGCAAGGAGATCTTCTTAAGAATGCGATTTCGGCATATGCCAACCAAATAGGTGAGATCGGTAATCACAATCGGGCTCCGTTAGCGATCTGCAGGAACCATGGACTTTCGCTTGGAACAGGCTGCGTTTCCTGCGCTCAATGAGCGCCAATCGCCAAGTCACTCATCGAGAAATACACCCTTGGTTTCCGGACCCACCGTATCTTCCGATCGACTCCATCTCTCCACTCCAGCTCTCCATTCAAGAGTGCTATGGCCTGTGCTCAAGTTCTGCGTCTGGATGATAGAATTCGACTCGTCTCCAAAACCAAAATGCCTGCCATAAACATTGGTAAAAAGACGCGCACACTCCGAAGTCACAGCTAAGCAGGCGTTTTGAAGAATGGCCTGAATAGTAAACAAATTGTTTTGATAACCCCGGCATCGAGTCGTCAAACGTCGCGCTCGAGCCCATGGAGTAGCCTATGCCGATTGTCAAAAAGCTTTGCGAATACTGCCCACCTCCCCACCACAAGCATCCGATCCCCGGTCGGCCTCGGGATTGGGAGATGCACCCGTCGTGGATTGCCGGCATGGAAGCCTTGAATGCCTACAACGACTGGGTAAGCTCATTCGTGTTGCCCATCGCCTTCCAGTGGATTGAGGAACATAAGCCGGAGGTTTATGCTTCCGTGCCGGAGAATCTGAAGGATGACGTCGGCGTGGTCATTGCTGCCGCCTTCAGGCTGGTTAAAGAACTTCCAGTCTACAAAAGCGGGCTGGAGAAGAGCGCAGCTTACGAAGCAGAGGTGGCGAGCGGAACTTTCGATCCCTCGACGACCAATCCGGTATGGACCGGTATTACGAAAAAGGTCCGAACCGAAACGGAAGAAGCATTCGCGGAGCAATCGTCCCTTCTGGGAGATGTACGCGAATAAGCCGGGTGCGCTGACGACTATATCACCATGCCGGCCTCTGTGGCGGCAGCAAGCTAAACCGGTTCCGCAGACCCAGCAAAGGCGGAGCCGGTTTAGAGCAAAATCAGAGTTTACGTACCGTAGCCAGCATTGTGCAGGGTGGCTTTTTCTTGAGAAAAAAGCCCCTTTATTCCAGCGTCTTCGCCTTACAGCAACTCTGATTTTGCTTTAGCTGTTGCGAACAGGAATATCCATTTCAGCCTGGATGACGCAATTGCGTCCACAGCTCTTGGCTTGGTAGAGAGCTGCATCGACGGCTCGGATCACAGTTTCAGCATCATCATGTGACGGGAGAACCGAGGCTACGCCAAAGCTTGCGGTTACCTGCAGCCATGTCTCGCCATCCCTGATGCGCGCCGATTGCACGGCCGCACGCAGTTGTTCGCCGCGGATAAGCGCGCTTTCCATTCCGCAATTTGGCAGGATCATTAGAAATTCTTCGCCACCGTACCGGCCTACGCAGTCATAGGGACGCAGGGTGCGCGACAGGACTGTGCCAATCTCTCTCAATACCAGGTCGCCCGCCATGTGGCCAAAGGTATCGTTGACCTTCTTGAAGTGGTCGATATCGGCCAGGATCACGCTCAGCAGCGTCCCATCGCGAAGCGAGCGGATCATCTCTTCGCCCAACCGCTCAACAATCACGCGGTGATTCAACAGTCCGGTTAAGCCATCATGCTCGGCGTGGTGCCGCATCCGGTTGCTTTCGTGCTGCAGTTCCATCTTCTCCCGTTCCAGCGCATCCTTGCGGCGCTGATCCTCGCGAACGCTGTTATAGACCGCGTAAACAATGGCGGCGAGCAGGAGTGTGCCGGCGAGAGTGCCCAGGGAGATCCCATTGCCATCTAGGGAAAAAAGGGGCGAGTCGATCTTGTCCGCGATGGACCAACCGGTGAACTGGCGGCCTTGTTTGACTACGTAGCTGAAGACGAGCATCATCTGGTCGAGAATTGCGAGGATAGCCACCAGCCACCGGGCCGAATCAAACTGCTTGCGCTGGAAAAGCGCGTAGACCACCAGGACCAGAGGAAAAACTTCAAACGGGAGAGCGAAGGCCGTCAATACGGCATCGGAGACCTGCGCAAGTCCGGTCCACTGCGGATTCCAGCTCAGGGCAACCAGCACTCCATCCAGCAACTCGCTGAGGGCGTAAATGTAAGCGAAGATCCGCGTAATGCGGCAAATGGCGCGGTTCTCATGGAGAGTAAGAAGCCAGAGGAGGAGGAACCAGAGCGATACATCCTGTATGGCGGTCAGGGGTTGTCCAGCCCCCATGGCCAATGAGTAGGGCCAGCCCAGGTGAGCATTCACGAGCAGCAGAATGGCTGGTTGAGCTATGGCAAAGCCGGTCGTCCAGAACAAGACCCACCGGTTGGGAGCTCGTAACCAGAGAAGAAAACTCAGGAAGGCAATCGCGGCGCAAAGAAGATTGGCGCCAAAATGGAGTTGCCGGCTGCGCAGCCACCGAAACTCACCCGCAGCCTTAGCAGTCGCAATGGCTTCAGGACTCCCGATCAATGGGGCAGCATCAAAACCGCCCAGCTCATCGGAATCGTCAGAAAGCAGGGGAGCCTTCCAAACGCGCACGGCCAGCACGCCGTGCTGTATCTGGCCAAGCTCAAAGGTCTGCGCCGGCTGCGAAATGTACCAGACGGGGCGGGGCGGCAGCTTGCCGTTATGCCCGATGAGCGAGCCATTCCAATAAATTTCGTACGAATCGTGGATCTTCGGTACTAGAAGCGAGAACTGCTGAGGTATGCCGGGGGCTGGCATGACCACGACAGAACACCGGTACCAGGCAAAACCTGTGAGATGGGCATGCCCCTGCTTGCCCCACGGCTGGTCTGCGCTGAGCTGCTCCCAGTCAGAGCTATCGAACGTTGGAGTTGTCCAGGCAGGATCGTCTCCAGGATGGAATTGCCATGGGCCGTTGAGTGTGAAAGTTCCCTTGCCGAGCGCCTCAATAACCAGAGGGGCGGCGACCGCGCTCTTCGTCTCTGCGTGCGTCGCGTGTACCCAATGGGCGGCGAAGGCAAGCAGAACTATAGCAGCGGTGCGGCACAGGGAAAAATAGCCTGAGGGCATATTGTTAAGCATACAAATTTAAATTCAGCTTTGCGCAGAAATTTGGGGTAGGTCCACATACCTAAAGTAGGTAGACTCGATGGCCGGCCCCATCCCTGCGGTTTACCGGGGCCTTGCGGACAGGTAGGAACGCACACTGCAGGGTAGAGTCCCGGTACTCGCTCCCGCACTATTTGCCCGTTGATGCGGTTCCCTGTGGAGATGCGTAGTCGGCCACGCTCAGCACCTTGAACTTATCATCCTTGTCAAAATGCACGCCATCCACGGAAAGCCAGGCAGCCTTGTTATCCAGGCGAATCGCGAATGTTACCCCCGGCTCCACATCCTTATTGTTTACCTGGCATGGATTCGAAGGACAATCGAGCCTGTAAACCTTTCCGCTAGCCATAATCTGCATCTCGCAGGTCCACACAGCTTTGCCCGGCAGCACTGCATTACCCACCGAATACTGAGTCCGAGCCCAGAACGTCTGCCCCTCTCCGAGAACCACGCCGCGAACTACTCCGTCCACTGCGGAATCAGGTATCGACGGCGGGGTCTTCAGCTCGGTAAACAGAACCTGTAACTCTTGCTCACTCGACCCACTCGCCGGCGGCAGATACGCCTGGTCCCCATCGACACGAAACCGTACCGAATCGCCCACCACAATCGGCCTTCCGTTCACCCTACACTGCGGGTCGCGAAACTGTAGTTTCTTCACCTTGTCGCACGTCAGGGTATAAACCAGTCTGTCTGTCGCAAACCGGTAAACCTGTCCATCGTGATCGTAGGAAAGAACGCTACCCGACAGGTCGTATTCGGTCGCGGCCTTCTTCTTCGCCTCCGCCCTCGGCGTCAGAACCAGCAGCATCGCAACTGCAAACAAAACACTGCGGCAAACAAAAGCAAAGGTTCGTGCAAATAACTGCATAGGATTCACCGTAATTTGGAGTTCAGGTCATTTTATCAAGACAGACCGCCCTTCAATTCTGTTGCAAATTCAACGGGACCGATACAGAAAAAAAAACGGCATCCAGAGGCATGGATACCGGACTTCAGTTTTGAACTTAGCTTTCGGTTACGGGAGACTTAGTACTGCAACTGCAAAAGGCGCCAGCTTCAACTCCGCTCCTTCGACCTTGCCCTGTCGTGGCGGGTTATCGCCGGAGTCTTCATCGACAGTGAGTATTGAGGCGTTGAGCATCTCCGGGGCTAGTTTGAAGCTCTTTTCGGAGTTCGACTTGTTGACTAGCAGAACTTTCTTACCCTGCGGTGTGACGAAGCCCTGCACAGCAACATCCGAGGGAGAAGATGTTGTGTTGACGATCTTGTCGCCGGGGTGAAAGTTGTCTTTGATGAGCTTGAGCACCCAGTAGCGAGCGTTGGGCTGGCCGGTCTTGAAGTTCATCATGGAAACGGAGGGGAACTGCGAGGGATAGCCAACGAGTTGCGATTCGCCGATGACATCGACGCCTTGCTTGGCGAGCTCCATAAAGAGATAACCGTAGAGCGCGCCGGCGGCATTCCAGTAGCGGTTGGGGATGCGGCTGAAGGTAAGGCGATCTTCGGCTTTTTCATCGTTGTCGTTGGGGAGAATGACGCCCAGCTCATTGGTATCGACTTTAGTCTCCGGCGAGAGGCGATCGCGGATGGCGAGGATGAAGCGCGAGGTCGTGAGGAAGCCGTCAGCCTGGTTGAAAAAGGTGTGCTCCCAGCTGTCGAGTCCTTCGTTGGGGGCCGGCGATGCGTAGAAATGGTAAGAGATGAAGTCCAGCGGGATGCCGGGCTTGTGGTTCTTGTGGTTGAGGAAGTACTCGTAGTAGCGCGGGTCTTTGCCTGTCCAGGCGAGGGCCATGCCCATGAATTTGGTCTGCGGACTGACCTTGCGGATGCCTTCGACGATGAAATCGTAACGCTTGGTGTAATCCTCGGGTGTGGTGGTGTGTTCGGCGTCGACTTCGTTCAGGACTTCCCAATAAGGAAAGGTGTAGTGATAGCCCGACTCATGCCGCTTTCCGTTTTCGTCGGTGAAGCCGCCCTTGGTGTACCAACTGACGAGGCGGCCAAAATAGTCGCCTAGTTCTTTGCCGGAGGGATCGCGCAGTTCCGTCCCTTGCGTGTAATTCCAGAAGACCTGGTTGGGGTCGGCGGGATATTCGACGGGCTTATCGGTCTTGAACATCCAGGAGGGAATGGTGCTGAAGTTCATGATGGTGCTGTGGCCTTCAGTTGCAGCCAAGAAGTCCTTGGTCACGGGATCGGCGTAGGTGAAGTCCCAGGAGGTCTTCTCCTTGGTGGGCGCATCGAGTTCGACGACGGCGATCTTGGGATAGGGCAGCCACGGCACGTAGCGGACGTACTCGGCGCCCAGCGCCTTGAGAGCCACGAAGGAACCGTCGTGAATCGGCGCTCCGGGATTGAGCATGGGGTTGGTCACGACCTGCAGCGTCGGCGTGGATTTGGAGACGAGAATCGTCTTGTTCCAATCGATTTCAACCTTTGCCGGTTCGGGAGCCTGGGCCGAGGCCAGACTGGCAGCCAGGGACAAGCAAACAGCGGCCAGTACAACGGGACCCGATGCCTTGGTGCGTAGAGCGTGGGTAAACATCGCGAACAACCTCCGGAGAAACCATACCAGACATTATTCACCCATAGGAATAAAACAGCGCCAACCTAACCCAACTCAGGGATGAGGCCGTTGCAGCTTCCCTATTTGCAGCTTCCCTATTTGTTGATGAGGTTTTGGCGCCGGCTTTGCCGCAGGTTTTGCGGCCGGTTTTTGGACCGGTTTTGGGGATTGGCCGTTGAGCCTTGCGTATTCAGCTTTGGCTTCACGCAGGCGGGGAAGGTCGGGGTCGGCATCCTTCCAGATTTGCAGGACGATCTTGTAGGCAAAGTCGGCTTCGACAGTCTTGTTTTGCCGGGCAAGGGCGCGGGCGACGCCGAGCTGTGCGAGGGGATAGTTGTACGACAAGGGCTCGATGCCTGGGTGGTCGAGAATTTTGTGAAACTCCGCCTCAGCCTCGACGGGCTGGTTGGCAGCAAGGTAGGCTTTGCCGCGCAGCGATGGCGCGTCGAAGAGGCGCAGATCATAGGGCAGCGCAGGCACAAGCGCGGTGATCGCAGCCTCGGGCTGATGCTGATTGAGCGCGATGGCCGTCTTGACTTGCGGGCTTTGGTATTCGCGAGCCAGTGTGTCGGAAGGGTGAGCGTCGAGTTCGCGTTGGAGCATCGCTTCGGCGCGGGAGATTTCGCCCAATTCCGCCCACGCAACCGGAATATCCAAAGAGCTCGCTCCCTCCGATAGATGGGTCAGCGTGGAGTGAGCTGTTTCGAGGTTGCCCAGCTCAGCTTCGATGCGGGCGATTTCCCCAGCGATGCGGTCGGCGCGCTCGTTCATTCCCTGCTTGCGATAGCTGTCGATGACGGTAGCGAAGACCGCTTCAGCAGCTTTGGTTTTGCCCAGTGCAAAATCCATGAGCCCTTGCTGCGACTGCATGTAACTCTCCGCTGATTTGTCGTTGGCCTGGCTGCGAGCCCAGACGATCTGTTCGTCGATGGCAGGCTGGTCGAGATGCAGGAAGGCTATCTGCATCAGGATGCCGTGGATTTCAGCATTGTCAGCGTGATGGCTGATGGCCTGACCGCAGGTGTGAGCAGCCTCTTCAAACTGGCCGGTGTGCATTTGTGCGCGCGCCAGGACAATGTAGGAGAGGCCGTCGTCGGGGTTAAGTGCGAGAGCGCGTTTGGCTGGATCGAGGGCCAGAGCCGGCTTGCCGATTTGGGTCTCCAGATCCGCCAGGTTGGCGAGCGGAGTAGGATCGCGTGGGTATGCTTCGGCCCATTCTTTGTCATTGCGAATGCCGGCCTGGATGTCGCGTGTGACGAGATCGTTGTAAGTAGACGTGATGGAGAAGCGGTTGAGCGCATCCGCTGTGTCGCGCAACTCGTAGGCTTTGGTGAGGTTGGCGGAAGCAGGATCTCTTTGGCCGAGATTGTTGTAGACCGCACCCAGATCGGCATAGGCCATTGCAAATTTCGGATCGAGCTCGATGGCTCTTCGATAGACCGTAAGAGAGTCTTCCAGTTGATTGGTCAAACTATTCAATGCGAGACGGCTGGCGTCGGAATAGGCGCGCAGCGTTTCCAGAGATCCGGTGCCCTTGGCGAAGAGCGGTTTGTTAAAGCGAGCGATGGAAGTGGCGGATTCCCCGAGCTGCTCACGCAGATCGTATACGACTTTGTCCAGTACGGTGAGTATGCCGTCAGGAGAATCCGCGATCCCTCTACTGGCTGCGATGCTGGAACCGCGCGCGCAGTCGAAGGCCCGAACTGTGATCAGGTACTTTTGCGCGAAGCCGCGGATTTCTCCAGTGAGATAAGCCTGATCGTTGAGGCGATGGCAGACTCGGCGGACGAGGCTGCCGGTAAGCGGCGACGGCGCTTGTTCTCCGTCGGAGGAATCTGCG
>Ga0206868_10238_pt1 | contig 13988 bp, 11 predicted proteins | sample Alteio_BWOrgCont_38_FD_152901 | JGI IMG/M metagenome (GOLD analysis project Ga0206868, IMG submission 152901) | Enriched cells from forest soil in Barre Woods Harvard Forest LTER site, Petersham, Massachusetts, United States -... | ecosystem: Environmental > Terrestrial > Soil > Temperate forest >... | reverse complement strand
ATCCCTAATGGGGTTGATACGACCAAGTTTTATAAGATGTCTGATAATGACAAAAAGGAATTAAAAAAAAGTATGGGCTATAATCAATATTCTCACATTTTTCTTGCAGTTGGACAGGTTGAAGAAAGAAAAGGATATGAATTTATGATAAAAGCTTGGAAATTTATAAATGAAAATTTTTCAGACTCGTTTCTTTTAATTATAGGTCCTGGCAGTAATCAAGAAAATATTTACTTTCAAAAAATAAATAAAATTATCGAAGAAGAGCAAATAAAGAATGTTCAATTTTTAGGGTTTAAAAACAATGTTTATGATTTTCTAAAAGCTTCAGATTGTCTTTTACATTGTGCGCTTTTTGAGGGGTTACCAAATATATTAGTTGAGGCTTGTATGTCCCATGTCCCCATAGTTTGTCGCTACATTGAAGGAGTAACCTCAGATATCATTACTGATCGTAAGATTGGTCACCAATGTAAATCGGGGACTCCCCAGGATTTCGCACGAGAGACTATTGAATTACTAAGAGAGGGAAAGTCAGAGACAATCGTTAGTAAAGAGGATGAAAACAGGATAAGAAAATTTGATATTAAAGACGTTGCAAATAAATATATAGAGCTTTTTGAAAAGATTGATTAAAAATATAAAAAGGGGTATGGCTTGAGGAGAGTTTACTGGATAGATAATGCGAAGGCTATAGGAATTTTCTTTGTTGTTTTGGCACATCATAATATCAATTTTTATGTGATGGCATGGATATACTCTTTCCATATGCCGTTATTTTTCTTTCTTTCTGGTTATTTGTTTGATTTTTCTAAATACCCGGACATAAAAGACTTTTTTATTCGAAAAATAAGAACACTTATAGTTCCATATTTCTTTTTTGCTTTTTTATCGTATGCATTCTGGTTGTTCATCGTTAGGAATATTAGTATTCATGGTGTTTCGATAAGTATGGATCCATTAAGGCCATTTATTGGTATATTTTATGGTGTGGGTGTAGACGGTTGGAACGTTCCGTTAGATGGAGCTTTATGGTTTTTACCATGTTTATTTACTGTTGAGATGTTAATGTGGGTTTTTAGTAAATTTTTTGCAAGAGATTTACTCAGGTATATTCTTATTGGTTCAGCTGGATTAGGGTATTTCATAAGCATAAGCGGCATGCCATTTAGGTTGCCATGGGGTTTTGAAGTTGCACTTACAGGTTTAGTTTTTTATGGTTGGGGGTTCTTTTTAAAAAAGAGATTATCAGATTGGCTTAACAAAAAATATTTAGGGATCGTAATGATGCCAATTCTTATCATTAGTATCTGGACAAGTGTCTTGAACGGCAGAATTGATATGGATTCCAATCATTACGGGAGCATTGGCTTATTCTATATTTCTGCTATGTGTGGGATTTTTTTCTTTATTGGGGTAAGTAAGATGATTCTTAGTAATCATGTTCTGTCATACATTGGTCGAAATACGCTTATTATTATGGGTTTAAGTGGAACTTCGTTTTTCATTGTCCGTGGGATTTTATATATTCTTCTAAAAGAAATGCCTTCCACTGAACATGTTCAAATTCAAATGGCTATGATTTATTCCATCGCACAAATTCTTTTTTTAGTGCCAATAATTATTTTACTTAATCGGTTTTGTCCTTATATTTTGGGACGAGATAGATAGTACGGCTGGAGAAGGGGAATAATGATTAATGCCATTATCACATTTTTTGTTTTATCAATCGGGTTATTGATGGCTTTTATGAACATTCCGATCGAAGCGATATTGTATTACTATGCCCTTATTATTGGGGGTGCGTTGTTAATATTGCTGACTCGCAGGGACGTGTTATACTCGATTCTTTTGTGGTTCTTAGTTGTGTTGTTTTCTCCAGGATCCGAAAAGTATAAATTATTTTCGCTTCCAGGAGTTTCTTTGGATAGAGCCCTATTAATATTGATTCTTTGTATGTGGATAATCCAATTGTTTTTGAAGACGGTTCGACTTTTACCGCTAACATTACTTGAAAAAGCCATGGGTATATTTTTCTTTTATGGATTCATTTCTATATTTGTCGCAGGAGATAATCTTTCTAAATCGTTTAATATGGCTTTAGGTGATTTATTCTATTTGTGCGGGATACCTTTTTTGATATTTTTTATAACTAAAAATATAAAATTTGATCAGAATAAGTTAAACAAGGTCATGTTTTTTTTCTTTTTGATAGGGCTCTATTTAGGATTTACGGCCATATGCGAACAATATAGGATTCATGCTTTAATTTTTCCTCGGTATATCGATGATCCTTCTATAGGACTCGGTTGGGGGCGTGCAAGAGGTCCTTTTTTAGAGGCGGGAGCTAACGGGATTATGTTGGGTATAAGTATTCTTATAAGTATATATTTTCTTTTGAGGTCTGAAGAGTTATTGAAGAAGATTTTATTTTTTTTGGGACTCTTGATTATGATGGCGGGGTTATTTTATACAAAAACTCGTGCTTGTTGGCTGGGCGCATTTCTTTCATTCGTATATTTATATTTTCAATTACCAAAAGCGAGAAAATATTTATTAGCTTGCGGTATTGCTTCATGCGTTTTAGGTTCTGCTTGGTGGGTATTTTCATTGGGGGATAAAGAGAGTATTATTGAACGCTTCTATGATGAAACAGCTAGCTCAAGGATTAATCTTCTTAAGGCCTGTTGGAATATGTTTTTGGATCGACCTCTTTTTGGGTTTGGTTTCGATTCTTTCCAGAAAGCGAGCTTAAATTATTTTGATAAGATCGCTGGTATACGTTTCATGGGAAGAGGATTGGTTCCTCATAATTTCTTTGCGGGGATTTTGGCTGAAATGGGCTTAGTAGGTTTAGTTGTGATTTCTTGGATATATTTAAAAATATACAAAGTTGGAATAGATTCAAAGCGATGGGGCAAAATGACAGAAGATAAGACTTTGCTGATAATTTTTAGAGCAATGTGTATTATTTATTTCATAAATGCATTATCTTTTGATATACGATACATTTTTTTTGTCAATTCATTTTTAATGTTCATGGCGGGAATAACAGCGCGTGTATATTATTCGTTTAAAGCTCCAGAACACCAAAAAAAATTGACTGTTGCAGGGGTACAGTAATTTGGAAAGTAAAGAATATATGAGGGGGGAAGAGTCTGATTCGCGGAAAAAAATTTTATTTATCATTCCTTCGCTGGTTGCCGGTGGAGCAGAGCGGTCATTACTTAATCTTCTATTAACGTTAAATCAGAAGAAATACAAAATATCTATCATTTTATTGGAAGATTTACCTAAGGTTAATCCTTTGGAAGGGTTGGGGAATCATGGGATAGTTTGTCTTAAAAAGAAAAACCGATGGGATTTGGGGAGACTTGTTTTTTGTTGTGGAGATAACATCCGCCGCATCAATCCCGATGTGATCGTTTGTGTCATGACGTATTCGACAATCATAACTTTTTTTAGTCTTTTCTTTTTTAGTCTAAATAAAAAAGTGATCTCATGGGAGCATAGTGTTCCGGTTCATGATTTACGAACTGAACGGTTTTCTGGCTTGAAGGCGCTTTTAATAAAACTGTTTTATAGGAGAGCAGAAAAGATTATCACCGTTTCAAAAGAAGCTGCTAAAGAATACATTGAGTATTTTTATTTAAAACCTGAGAACGTCATGACGATTTATAATCCTATCCCTCTTGAGGTTATTAAAAAGAAATCTTTAGAGGCTGTAGATCATCCGTTTATCAATGGGGAAGATTATTTAATTATTACTGCGGGTAGACTTGAGCATGTCAAACGGTACGACAGACTTCTACGTATTTTTGCATTATTACGTGGTCAATCTATTAAAGCGAAATTGGTTATTGCTGGTAAGGGTACTTTAGAAAGAGATTTACGAAAACTTTCAAAGGAGTTAGGGATTCAAGATTATGTGAGTTTTATTGGATTTCGTGATGATATCTTTTCGTGGATAAAGAAAGCGGATCTTTTTGTACTTACGTCTGATTACGAAGGGTTTCCGATGGTTTTGTTGGAATCAATGGCCTGCGGCACACCAGTTATTACTAGTTATTTTGCGGGTGTGACTGAACTTGTGGAGAATGGCAAAAATGGAGTAATCGTGAATAGTAATGATGAGAAGGATTTTGCGCAGGCAATCATTAAGTTGCTTAAGGATGAAGAGTTGTGTGAGACTATAAAAGAACATGGTTTGTCCTGTGTGAAGAAGTTTGGTACGGAAAAGCTTGTTTCTGATTTTGAATTTGTTTTTGACCGAGCATAAGATGAAAATTTTTCTCATTAATAAATTTATATTTCCTAAAGGCGGAGATGCTATTTGTACTCTTTCTACTGGGAAACTTTTGTCAAATCGTGGACATAAAGTCACTTTCTGGGGGATGAATCATTCTTCAAATCCAGAATATCCATACCAACAATATTTTGTTAATTATAATGATTTCAATAACCCACGAGGGATTAGAAAAAAGTTTCAAATGGCATCAAACATGCTTTATTCATTTGAGGCCAAAAGAAAAATAGAACAACTTATCAAGATAGATCGTCCTGATATAATCCATCTCCATAATTTTGCTCATCAAATATCGCCATCTATACTGGATGTTTTTAAAAAGCACAAAATCCCAACAGTCATGACTATGCATGACTATAAATTAGTTTGTCCGGTGTATACATTATATTCAGATAATAAGCCCTGTGAGCGTTGTAAGGGAGGAAAATATTATCAGTGTTCTATAAATAGGTGCACAAAGAATTCACGTATCAAAAGTTTATTAAATACCATAGAGATGTATTTACATCATAAACTTTTACATATTTATGATTCGATAGATGTTTATATTTCCCCCAGTCGTTTTCTTAAAAGTAAAGTTGAGGAAATGGGTTTTAAGAGAAAAGTTGTTTATATACCTAATTTTATCAATCTTGATGCGTATATCCCCCAATATAGCTCAGAAGAGAAATCGATTGTTTATTTTGGTCGTTTATCTCAAGAAAAAGGACTCTTTACTCTAATTGAAGCAATGAAAGGCGTAGATGTTAAGTTAAGAATCATTGGAGATGGGCCTTTAAAAGAAGCATTGGAAGGGAAGGTAAGGGATGAAAAGATAAAAAATGTAGAATTTTTGGGATATTTAGCTGGTGACGAGTTAAAGAATAATGTTAAAAAAGCAATGTTTGTTATTCTTCCATCAGAATGGTATGAAAATAACCCTCTCTCAATTATTGAAGGGTTTGCTTTGGGCAAACCGGCAATTGGGGCAAGAATAGGTGGCATTCCAGAATTAGTTAAAGACAATGAAACCGGTTTGACTTTTGAAGCCGGAAATATTAATGACCTGCGACAAAAGATTGAAAATTTGATGAAAGATCCTGATAGAGTTGGGCAAATGGGGAAAAATGCTCGTAAATTTGTAGAGCAAGAACTTAATGAAGAAAAACATTATCAGAGTTTGATTGAAATTTATCAGCACGTCATAAGGGACCATTAAATATATGAAAAATTTCTTTTATTTGTTATTTATTATTTTCATTGTAACAAGGCTGTCTATCGCACATGCGGATAATTTTATTACTGTTTATACTGATAAAAACAGGGGGAATATAGACAAGAAAATATTTGGTAACAATGTGATCGCTTACGATCCAACGACTTACGAAAATAGGTCGGATGCATATTATGGTTATTCAGATTATGGTGCAGGCATTTGGGATTCTAAATGGCAGAAATCAAATGATGAAGTTATTAAATTGGCAAAAGAAGCCGGTATCAGTGTGTTGAGATTTCCTGGGGGATGTGGAGTTGATCATTACGACTGGAAAAAGACTATTGGTAAAAATCGGGAACATTTTCTTTATGGTATTGATGAGTTTCTTAAGACCAGTAAAGCAATTGGCGCTGATCCAATCATCACAGTAAGTTATTTTACAGGGACACAGCAAGATGCAGCTGATATGGTTGAATATTTGAATTTGTCAGATGATGGGCATCATACATGGTCTACTAAGCGATTAAAAAATGGTCAAAAAGATCCCTATAAGATAAAATATTTTGAGATTGGTAATGAAGTTTGGGGAGGGGACTTCCGGCAGATAAAAAAAGTCCTACCTGAAGAGTACGCCATGCGGTATTTAAAATATTACGATGCTATGAAAGAAGAGGATCCTTCAATTAAAATAGGTGTTACTTTATGGAATACGGAATGGAATACTAAGGTTATGGAGATTATAAAAGCCAAAATTGATTTTGGTATTCTTCATACTTATCCTTCGCCAGAAGTTAGTAATAATATCCTGCAATCAATGGATCCTAAAGACATTTTTAAAGTGACTTTGGCTATGCCAACGATAAAAGATGAATATAATTTCCAGGAAACATTAAGATTATTGCATGAAAAATCTGGCAAGGATATCCCATTAGCCATAACAGAATATAATGGTGGTTTCACCCAAGAAAAACCGGTTCCCTATCGGTATTCTTTGGGGACAGCTTTAGTTAACGCGGAATTGTTAAAGATTTTTTTGAAACCAGAAAATAATATTTTGATGGCAAATTATTGGGATTTTATTAATGAATATTGGGGCATGGCTGCTAACAACTTTGATGGGACGTATAAAACCTTAGATAATCCTTACTACAAACGGCCCAATTATTATGTGTTTGAAATGTATCATCAACATTTCGGGGATGTTCTTTTAAATGCTGTTGTTAAGAGTGATTCTTATGAAGTTCATATGGAAAAATCATTCTATAAAGAATTTATGAGCCGAGTTAAAACGGGGACACTAATAAAGAATAATTTGCTTTCAGAAAATTGGGAAATAAGTGCTTTTGCTGGTGTCGTGGCTCAAGAAAAAGATGGAGTACTGGAGATTGATTTTCAAGATCCTTCTTCGTTTAATTATTATAATTCCGTAAAAAGAGCAAACGTCGATTCCAATACGTATTATAAACTATCTGGGTATATTAAAACAGAGAATTTGAATGATAGACACGGAGTGTGTTTGGAAGTTCAAGATACACGTGGGTGGAATATTTCTCATTCTGCTGAGGAAACAGATAGTATTAGCGGTACGAATGACTGGCAATATGTGGAGGCCATTTATAAAACTATGCCCGATGCTAGTTCTGTTACTGTTATTGCTCGGCGGGTAGGAGAAGATGGGCCTTTAAAAGGTAAAGTATATTTTAGGAATGTAAAGTTAGAAAAATTTGTCCCTGGTTTAGATTCAATAAATATGGCATACTTATCCGTAAATGTCAGTAGAAGTTCGGATGGGAAGAAAGTCTTTTTGATGGTTATTAATAAGAATATGGATCAAACTATGACTGCTACTGTTGAATTAAAGAGCTTTATTCCAACTTCCGAAGGGAATGCTTGGGTTCTTAACGGCCCTAGTATTGATTCTACGAATGAAAATCGGCACGATACCGTTAACATTACACATAAAAAATTTGAAATTAAGAATAACCCTTTCCAATACACATTTGAGCCTCATTCGCTCACTGCGATTGAAATTGAGAAAGAAAAATAAAAAGGACTGAAGTATGGATCTTACCATTATCTCCACCTATCGCTGTAATTCCAAATGCCAGATGTGTTATATCTGGCAGAACCCCACTGATCCCAAAGAAGAAGTTTCTATTGAATCGTTGAAAAAACTTCCTAATGGTTTCGATAATTTGAATGTCTCTGGTGGGGAACCTACCTTACGTGCTGATCTTGCTGAGGTTATTGATACTGTGTATCCTAAGGCCCGTACTACAGAGATCAGTTCCAACGGTCTTCATCCTGAACGGATCGTTCCAATTATTAAGAAGCATCCCAATGTCAAGGTACGCCTCAGTATGGAAGGGGATGAGTTGACCAACAACACCATTCGAGGTGAAAAGGACGGATTTCAGTCAAAGATAAGAGGCTTAAAGATGCTTAAAGAGGCGGGTGGGACTGATCTTGGCTTTGCTCTTGTTATTCAAGATGAGAACGCTAATCAATTGGTAGAGGTTTATGAGCTGTGTAAGTCCATGGGTGTTGAGATGGCCACGTCCACCTTACATAATGCCTGGCAGTTTCATAAAAATGACAATTATTTTTATAACCGGGTTAAAGTCGCTAAAGAAGTTGAAAAACTCATTACCTCGATGCTCAAGACCAATACTGTTAAGAATTGGTTCCGGGCTTATCTAAATTTGGGTTTGATTAAGAAGATTTTGGGACAGGATCGTCTTATTCCTTGTACTGCTGGGAAAGATTTTGCTTTTATTGATCCTTGGTCGGATGTTTGGGCTTGTAATGTGCGTACAGATCTGCCTATGGGCAATTTGGCCAGGCAGTCCTGGGAAGAGATTATTAATAGCGATGTCGCTAAACAGAGCAGGGCTAAGGTTGATATTTGTAAGCAAAACTGTTGGATGGTTACAACTGCCAGAACAGCGATGCGTTCCAATCTTTTACCGATGTTCCCCAAACTTCAGCCGATGATGTGGGTCATTGAAAATAAGATTAAGGCAAATTTAGGCCTTAAAATTGATTTTGAACGTTACATTGATTACGGTGATGTTACAAAGAGTCCTCAAGTTCAACGAACATCATATTTGGACAAACAATTCAAATCCAAGCTCCAAAAAGCTGCCGATCCGCATTATGTTCAAGGGGAATTCTATAACCGATGAAGATCGTTGTTCTCGGTACCCGGGGTTTCCCCAATGTTCAAGGGGGTGTTGAAAAGCACTGCGAAGAGCTTTATCCCCGTTTGGTGGTTTTAGGGTGTCAGGTAACAGTGATTGGTCGAAGTCCTTATATAGGGAAAAAGCCTTACGAATACAAAGGTATTTCAATCCTGCCGTTGGTATGTCCTCGTAATAAATTTCTTGAAGCATTTGTTCATACATTTTTAGGTGTCATTAAGGCAAGAATAATTGGATGTGATATTTTACATATACATGCTATTGGGCCATCGCTTTTTGTGCCCTGGGCACGGCTTTTGGGATTAAAGGTCGTCATGACGCATCATGGTCCGGATTATGAACGTAAAAAATGGAATGGTTTTGCCAAATTTATTATTAAACTCGGTGAAAGATGCGGGGTAACTTGTGCGAATCAAGTGATTTGTATTTCACAGACGATTAAGGAACATATATTGAAATTATATGGGCGAGAGGCAACGGTCATTCCCAATGGTGTTAATATTCCGCCAATATTAATTAGTGAAGATACACTTAAACGATTCGGGTTGCAAAAGGGGAAGTATATCCTTGCGGTGGGTCGTTTTGTGAAAGAGAAGGGGTTTCATGATTTGATTGATGCCTTTGTTTTAGCTAAGGACTCTTTGCCTTCTATAAAGCTTGTGATTGTGGGGGATGCTGATCATGAAGATGAATATAGCCGGGGGTTAAAGAAGAAGGCAGGGGAAGCTAAAGATGTTGTTTTAACTGGTTTTTTAGCAGGGCAAGCTTTGCAAGAGATGTATTCTCATGCTGGTCTTTTTGTTTTGCCATCTTATTATGAAGGGCTTCCCATAGTTTTACTGGAAGCTATGAGTTTTGGGTTACCTTGTATCGTTTCAGATATTCTTCCGAATAGAGAGGTTGAGCTTGGTAATGAACGTTATTTTTCTCCTGGCGATGTGGATGCTTTGGCTAAGAATATGATGAGATTTTTAGACCAGCCTATGACATTTCAAGAGAAAGCTTTGCAAATCAAGATGATATCCGAGAAATATAATTGGGATAATATATCAGTAGAAACTTTTAAAGTATATTCAGAAGGTTATGTAAGATTAGGATAGAGCGTGCTTTTTAACTCACTCCAATTTGCTTTCTTTTTTCTTACCGTAACTATCGCGTATTTCATCCTTCCTCAACGCTATAAGTGGATATTGCTTTTGTCGGCCAGTTGTTATTTTTATATGTCGTTTATTCCAATTTATATCTTGATTTTGTTTGTTACAATTACAATTGATTATTTCGCCGGAATTTGGATCGAAGAAGCGCAGGGCAATAAAAAAAGAAGAATATTTCTTATTGCGAGTATTCTCTCAACCTGTTCTGTATTATTTGTTTTTAAATATTACAATTTTTTCTTTTCAAATATCAACGCATTAGCTGCTGCCTTACATTGGAATTATTCTGTAGAAGTTCTTAAATTGATCTTGCCAATCGGGTTATCGTTCCATACATTCCAAAGTTTAGCTTATGTGATTGAAGTCTACCGAGGCAACCAGAAAGCTGAACGGCATTTTGGTATTTATTCATTGTACGTGATGTTTTATCCTCAGCTGGTATCAGGTCCCATTGAAAGGCCACAGAATCTTCTACACCAGTTTTACGAAAAGCATGATTTTGAATACCAGAGGGTATGTGATGGTTTAAAAATGATGTTATGGGGCATGATCAAAAAAGTCGTAATTGCAGATCGGCTGGCCGTTTATGTGAACGCTGTTTATAATAATGTTGGGAATCATAATGGCAATACATTGATCTTAGCTACGATCTTTTTTTCTTTCCAAATATATTGCGATTTTTCTGGGTATACGGATATAGCTATCGGTGCAGCCAAGGTTATGGGATTTAATTTGATGCAGAATTTTAACAGACCATATTTTTCTAAAAGCATCGCGGAATTCTGGAAACGTTGGCACATATCACTATCGACATGGTTTAAAGACTATTTGTATATTACTCTAGGAGGAAATAGGGTAAGAACAGCCCGTTTGTATTTTAATTTGTTAGTCACATTTTTGGTAAGTGGTTTATGGCATGGAGCTAATTGGACGTATGTAATTTGGGGTGCTTTAAATGGGATTTATTTGATTGGCGAGCATGTCTTGGAACCAGTATGGGGAAGTTGGTTCAGAACGAGAATTGGGTTTTGGGCAGGGATTATAGCGACGTATATCTTAACGTGTATCGCGTGGGTATTCTTTAGGGCAGTAAATATTAAGGACGCGTTTTTGATCTTTCATAAAATATTGTTTGACCGTGGCAGGATTTTTATTCCGGAAGAAGCTCCTATGGTTTTTGCTCTATTCGGAATATTATTATTGTTATTCGTTGATGGCAAACATGAATTTTTTCCAGGACGTTGGTTAATGTTGAGTAGTCAGAAGGTTTGGATTAGATGGTCTACGTATGTTTTTTTAGTGTTGTGTTTTTTATTAATAGGAGTTTTTGATGGCGGCCAGTTCATCTATTTTCAGTTTTAAACCAGATGTTAGTCGTTTTTTGTGTAAAGCCGTATTATTTTTATGTCTCATGGTTGTTTTAGATCAATTGATTGGAGCAGGGCTTCGCTATTTTTATTTTAGGACAACTTCTGGGCTTTTTTATCGGCTCACATATTCTTTAGATAAAACGGATCAGGATATCTTAATTTTTGGTTCATCGAGGGCCAGTCATCATTATGTGCCGGATGTTTTTGAAAAAGGATTGAAGATGTCATTTTATAATAATGGTGAGGATGGGCAGGGTATCCTGATGTCGTTAGCTATATTAAGAAGCACATTAAAAAGATATGTGCCTAAAATTATTATTTTGGACATACTTCCATCAGATTTGACAGTGGGGAGTGAGTTCTCTTTCGAACGGTTGGGGGCGTTGCTACCCTATTATACTAAACATCCCGAATTAAGGGATCTAATTGAACGTCGAAGTCGAATGGAAAAGATTAAAATGCTCTCACAAATATATCCATTTAATTCTGCGGTTTTAGGCATTGTGATAGGGAATTTTGAGTTTAATAAGAAACGTAAGGGGGATATTAAAGGTTACATGCCATTGCCTTTTGGAAAGGAATTTCAAGTATATAACTCAGAGAATGCTCAAAAGTCAATTCAAATTGACCCTAATAAAATTAGAGCTCTAGAAGAGTTTTGCTTTTTGGCTTCCAAGGCTGGAAGTAAGGTGTTTTTAGTTGTATCGCCATTTTATTTGAAAGATACGGTTAATGTTCAAGAGATAGCTGCAATTAAAGCTATTTCGAAAAAATTCAATGTTCCTTTTTCGGATAATTCTCAAAATGACTTTTTTTTACACAGAAAATTTCTTTTTAGTGATATGAATCATTTGAATGAAAAAGGGGCGTTATTGTTTTCTGAAATGCTGTTAAAAAATATATCCCAAAGTTTGCAAAATTTAAGGTAACTTAGGTAAAATTTTTTATAATTTCAAGAAATTTTTTTATTGTATTTTTGTTGTGATGTAACATATTGGTATTTATGTGTTTATAAGATATGATATTTGGGGATGTTTGTAAAATAAATTTGACAATAGTAGTTGACATGGTATAATTTCTTTGTTGTTGAGAGATGCGAATAGTTAAGAAATTTAAACTCCCCAGATATTTAAAGGAAATCGATTATGAATCAGAAAACTTTTAACACTTTAGCGCGCAGTTTATTTATTTTGAGTATATTTTTAGGAACTATTGTGTTTGCAGGTTTAGCCCATGCGACTGGAGTTGATTCTCAAACATTTGGTTTGAATCCTACAATAGTTAATACAACTGGTACTGGTCATGGGACTACATATGTATGGCCCTCTGCCTACAGCACTAACGGCAACTATGCGAGAAATGTTTATTGGAATTTTAATGTAGACCCATTTGTTACTCTTCCTTGTAGTTCTAATTGTAATCCAGATGCCACGTACTATGGGAGTAAAGATGCTGCTCTAAAAAGTTCAGATACATTTTCGGATACTGGAAGTGTAGGTTATTCTGGTTCAGGTGCTACAGGTAAAATAGGATATATTGCTTCTGGTAATAATCAATCTGGAACTGCAGTGTATTCTTTTAATGCATCGACTCTAAAAGATGTGAATAATAGTGATATGTTGTACATATGGGCAGAGATCAATGTTACAACAACTGGCAGTAGTTCCAACAATGTTTCTTTTAGTGGTTTAACAAAGCAAACAGGAGATGCGATAACAATCGAATCAAGTGAAATATTCTCTGGCAGCGGTGGATCACCACTCGCACAGAGCAATTCAGGTTTGTTTAGCTTTAATATGACTGGTACTGCAGCAACATATGATGCTTATTTCGCGGTCAAGGATACAGCATCAACTATAACGGACTTGGGGCAGGATGCTTTGACATTAACTTTTAGTACTGGTAATGGTTCAGGTCAAGGTAGTGCATTTGTAAATAGTTTACATGTCGCCATGACTCCAGAGCCTATTTCTGTGGCATTATTTGCAACTGGTATTGCGGTATTGTTCTTAAGACGTCGTAAGATGGGATTGCAGTTGGCTTAAGTAGTATTGATAAATGAATTAAAGAAGGCCCCGCTTTTAGCGGGGTCTTTTTTTTGTTTGGAAAAAAGATTTTACCTACCGAAGATGTAGATTAGGTCTTGAGGGCTTAGTTGTTTGCTTAAGGCGTTGACAAAGTCCTGGGCGAGTTTGACGGCTTGGGGCCTGTCAGCTTCTCTGGAGATGGGGACATCAATGCGCACCATCAGGCCGGTTTTCTGCTTGTTCATCAACGAATAAAATAATTCCTGCACTTTTTGCTCAGTCCAGCTCACCAGCTTTTGGTTAATACACAGCCAGTAAATGATCACCAGGTTTGTTTTGTCATGGGTCAGGGAAATGGTCGTGGCTGTAATTTGTTTGGTGGGGATGCTAAAGGTTGTGTCCGGCATGTCATTGCTGATATAGCCCATGGCGCCATAGCAGACCTTGGGGTTGTGGAAATTACCCGCATCCAGGATCATCAGGAGCAATTCCTGGCCTTTGGAGTTGTGGTAAACACGGGCGAATACGTTGCTGATAAAATTATAAGTCTCCCTGCGGTTAAGTTCCTGGGAGATGTCCTTGGACTTCCATCCCGCGAATTCAGCCGGGATTTGCAAGGTGGGCAGGATATTGGGGCTGGTGTATTTGGGTTTGGGCAGGCCAAAGCAGAGGCCTAAGGTCAACAGCATTAAAATAAGGGCAATAAGGTTTCTTTTATTCATGTTCTGATTCCCTG
>Ga0206868_10237_pt1 | contig 13996 bp, 15 predicted proteins | sample Alteio_BWOrgCont_38_FD_152901 | JGI IMG/M metagenome (GOLD analysis project Ga0206868, IMG submission 152901) | Enriched cells from forest soil in Barre Woods Harvard Forest LTER site, Petersham, Massachusetts, United States -... | ecosystem: Environmental > Terrestrial > Soil > Temperate forest >... | reverse complement strand
GGGCCATGTGTTTACCCCTGTGACGATTGTGATTGTCGAATTAAAATATTCATGAATTCTTCTTGAAAAGCCGTAAACCGATTGATCAAAATGCCTATATGATTGGCAAAACGATTGTAAGCAATCACAGCCGGAATTGCGGCAAACAAACCGAGTGCGGTCGCCACTAATGCTTCTGCAATGCCGGGTGCCACCATGGCAATCGTCGCTTGTTGCACATTAGCCAACGCTTGAAAGGCGGTCATGATGCCCCATACCGTTCCAAATAAACCGACATAAGGACTGGTCGAACCCACAATAGCCAAAAATTGTAAGCGCTCTTCCAACTGATCTTGCACACGCATTTGCGCCGCTTGCATCGCACGTTTGGTATTGGCGACCACTAAATCTAAAGAAGCCCCAGGCTGCTTACGAAAACGGGAAAATTCTTTATATCCGGCCTGAAAAACCGCTTGAACGCCATCTTGATCAAGATGAGTGTCGTTATATAAGCGCGACAAATCTTCTCCTGACCAAAAAGCATTTTCAAATTTTCCTGCCGATTGATCAACACCTTTTAAATAAAAGGAACGTTGTAAAATATACGTCCAGGAAAAAATGGAAGCACTTGCGAGAATAATCATCACGCACTTCACAATCAGACTTGCGTGCAAAAAATACCCAATAAAACCAGCGTCAAAATTCACAGTGTGATTCTCCCTAGTAAATAACTTTACCTAATTTATCATATTCCTTCGGTTTCAAACAAACTCATATTCTGCACGTTCCATATTCTCTCCGGCGCTTTTAACCCGAAATGAGTATAGGCAGCATGCGTGGCCACCCGACCTCGCGGTGTACGCAGCATAAACCCCTGTTGAATTAAAAACGGTTCGATGACTTCTTCAATCGTGCCTTTTTCTTCATTAATAAATGCCGCCAAACTTTCAAGCCCAACCGGTCCCCCACCAAATTTCTCAATGAGCGCCAATAATACTTTTTGATCCATCACATCGAACCCTAAACTATCGACATTCAAAAAGTCGAGCGCTTGCTTCACAATGGCCTCGGAAACATTTCCACTCGCTTTCACTTCCGCATAATCGCGCACACGACGCAATAGTCGATTCGCAATACGCGGCGTGCCGCGCGAACGTCGTGCCACTTCCATCGCGGCTGTTTCATCAATAGTCACATTTAATATTTGCGCTGATCGCGTGACAATTTTCTGTAAATCCATCGCCTCATAAAATTCCAAACGTGCCACGATACCGAAACGATCGCGCAAAGGCGAAGTCAATAATCCTGCGCGCGTCGTCGCACCAATCAAGGTAAACGGCGGAATATCTAATTTAATCGAGCGCGCAGAAGGCCCTTCGCCAATCATAATATCAATTTGATAATCTTCCATTGCCGGATACAACACTTCTTCCACCACCGGACTTAAGCGATGAATTTCATCAATAAATAAAATATCACCGGCCTGTAAATTGGTGAGCAATGCCGCCACATCGCCAGCACGCTCTAATACCGGCCCAGACGTTTGCTTCAAACTGACGCCCAATTCATTCGCAATAATATTGGCTAGCGTGGTTTTACCAAGCCCGGGCGGCCCAAATATGAGCACATGATCGAGTGCATCACCGCGATTTTTTGCAGCTTGAATAAAAATTTCCATTTGCTGCCGCACCGCATGCTGCCCTATATAATCATTTAAAAATTTGGGACGCAACGCACGATCCACGATTTCATTTTCTTTTTTTTCGGGTGATATCACTCTATCTAATTGAGTCACGTCATTCATGAGACCGTCTCCTGTAATGCGCGACGAATTAATTCCTGCGCATTTAATTTTCCATCATCAATTTTTGTAATTTTACGACTGGCTTCATTTTGTTTATAGCCCAAAGAGATTAAAGCAGAAATCGCATCTTGTAAAATAGGATGACGCGATTGATCTAAATTATTTTCCGCTCGTGTTAATGAAAAACTTTGCCAATCTTTTAATTTGTCGCGTAATTCAATCACCATTCGTTCCGCGGTTTTTTTCCCAATGCCTGGCACTTGCACTAAACTGGCCGTGTCGTTATTTAATACGCTGCTTACAAATTGCGGCGGCTCAATACTCGACAAAATCGTCAACGCTAAACGCGGCCCCACGCCATTCACTTTCAATAAGGTGCGAAATAAAGCGCGCTCATCGCGCGTGTAAAAACCATAAAGCAAATGCGCATCTTCACGCACAATGAGATGCGTCAACAAAGTGATTTGATTACCCACGTCGGGCAGTTGATAAAAAGTGCTCATCGGCGCATCGACTTCATAGCCCACGCCTTGCACATCGAGCGTTAAAACCGGCGGTTGTTTTTCTAGTAATACCCCGCGAAGTTGTCCTATCATGGCTTTTCCTTAATTTAGAAATTTTATGATTAATCTCTTTTATGAATGCGATCGTTAGAAATTAAGCGCCCCGTTGAAAATTTATGTAGCACGCTGGTAACGAGTGTTTGATAAGGTAAGCCCTCTTCTTCAGCAATTTCTTTAATTCGCTCTAAATCGTTCGCAAAGACCCTAATGCTAATACGCTTTTCTTTATTTCGTTTTTTCACATGCCCTTTTGCCGCTGCTTTGAGCTTTGAAACTTCATGTGCTTTATCTTTTGCGGACAACCGTTTGCCTACATTAAGATTATCTTCGATATCTTGTTCAAACTCATCAAGATTCGAATTCAAGGTTTGTCTCTTTGTCGGTTTCATCATTTTTTCCTCCCAAGTACATTTTAGTGAATTTTCTACTAGGAAATACTGTCTTTAGAATTAATAAGTCTTCTTCTTCCAGATAGGGAACCAAGTAAGCGTAGTCATTTATTTCAATGATCAATATCATTTGGTTAGGGTATTCGCCTTTATTGTGATGGAGGATGATTTCTAATATCTTCCCATTGTTTATGGCATCAATAATATCATCAAAGCATACACCTCTCTCTACTTTGAGTTTCTGGTTCTTCTTTTCATCATAAATATACTTGTATTTCATGAATCAATTGTACATCAAAATGATGTTTATCGTCAACATTTGTAACTTCATTATTATTCATCACTTGATAAAATTAATTCATTATATTTATTGATATTGATCCCTATAATGAAAGGGATCAATCAACGAGGTGAAGGTTAATGAATAAAAAAATTGGGTTATTTCTTGTGATTATGCTCATCGTGAACTCGATTGATAGCATTCGTAATCTTCCTGCAACTGCACTTTTTGGTTCTAATTTAATATTCTTTTTTATTTTTTCGGCGATTGTTTTTTTAATTCCGACGGCCTTAGTCTCGGCTAAATTAGCGCAAAAATTTCCTAATCAGGGTGGCATTTATTATTGGGTTAAGCAAGCGTTTGGGCATCGTATGGCTTTTTTAGCCGTGTGGTTACAATGGATTAATACATTAATATGGTATCCCACCATACTTTCTTTCATCGCTGCCACCGCCGTTTATATTTTTGATGAGAAATTAGCGCAAAATAAATTTTATTTAATCTCAACCATATTAGGCACGTTCTGGTTATTAACTTACATTAATTTAAAAGGCATCAAAACTTCCGCCATATTTAATAGTATTTGCGGCATCATTGGCACTATCATTCCGATGGCATTCATTATTATTTTAGGACTCACGTGGGGACTTTCCGGAAAACCACTACAAATCCATTTTGCCTTGCATGATCTCTTACCTTCATTTAATGAAAGTAAAAATTGGATTTCCCTCACTGCCATTATCACCGCTTTTTTAGGCATGGAACTAACAGCCGTGCATGTGAATCACATTAAAAATGCACAAAAAATTTATCCGAAAGCCGTTATCTTATCCGCCATCATTATTTTAATCACACTCACATTAGGCTCTCTCGCCATTGCTTTTGTTTTACCTCATCACGACATTAATTTAGTCGATGGCGTATTACAAGCATTCGCCGCTTTCTTTGCGGCTTATCATTTATCTTGGCTCATGCCCATCATGACTTTACTCATATTGATTGGCACATTTGGCGGCATCATCAATTGGGTTATTTCGCCGGCGAAAGGATTATTACAAGCGGCAGAAGATGGTTATTTACCGAAATTATTATGCAATCAAAAAAACATACTCATTTTACAAGGCTTACTCGTCACACTTTTTTGCTCCGCTTATTTATTGATGCCTAGCGTCAATGGTTCTTATTGGTTGCTCACGGCATTAAGCACACAACTGTATGTGTTAATGTATGTGATTATGTTTTTCGCTGCGATTGCTCTTAATTATAAATCGTTACCTATGTGGTGCTTAAGCTTACTAGGCATCACAGGTTGCTGCATCACCTTAATCATCGGATTTTTTCCGCCCGATGGCATTAATGTAGGAGGATTTCTGCATTATGAAACCATATTTACGACGGCCATGATCGCGTTAATACTCCCTGTAGGCGGGTTTTATTTTTACAATAAATTAAATGGCGTAAAAATAAATGCGAACTTATCTATTACGCCACAAGAAACATAGTCATAACGATATCTCTACTTACCCGCCAACACTTCGGCAGCACCATCGCCTAATAAATCGCGCTGCAATCTTGCCGGCTCATTAAAGATCATCGCTGCAGCATCGCGATCCAGATAATGACGAGCCAATAATTTCAATGCCGAATCTTCATCAAATTTACCTTCCAATACCACAATGCTATTTTCATTTAATGCGCCTTCACCATATTTAAAGCCAAATTTCTTTGCAAAATATTGTAAAGAAGTTTCTTTAGCTCGCGCTTGATGAACGGTCGCGACCACAACGCCTAATTGTTTTTTATCTTTTTCAGTCATCAACATTGTCCAACGAGTGACAGCTTTATCAAGCTCATGCAATTCAATAGCCGCTGCTTTTTTAGCAGAAGCCAAAATCATGGGGCGCACATGATTAAAATAATTTTTTATTTCGCGTGATGTATACGCATTTTGACTGATCACTTTATTTAAAAAAGCATGCGTCGCATTCCCTAGTGCCTCACTATCTTGAAAGGCTTCTTGATCTAATTTTAATAAAGGCAATATTTTAATAGCCTCATCCAAATCAGAATTCATTTTAATTAATGCATTTCGTGTTTCTATCGATAGTGAACCTGGCTTGCTCATAGCCAGCGTAAAATAAAGCGAGAAAGCCGCATGCGCATAGGTTTTGACATCATGAAGAGGCATTGGATTAATATCGACTGTCTCGGTCTTTCCCGCATATTTAAATATTAAAGTGCCGCCCAAATTCATTATCACAGGTCTGCCACCGACAGCACCAAAGGTATTCACCATCTCCACCACACGCTTTTCATATTCGGCGTGAAAATCACAATTCACATACGCAAGCGGCCCACTTTCTGGTTTGAAGTACGGAAACGCTTTGCAAACTGATTCTGCATGAGCGGTATTAATAATTAAGAGAGCACCAACACTTAGTAAAATTAAACATTTTTTAATATAAAATTTCATATTCGTTTTTTATCCGCTAGTTAGGGGTGATTAAAAATCTGCCTCTTTGGTGATTCTTTTATCGCGAGCTGCTGGTTATTTTGCCTCTATTCGCGTATGATTTATATCAAAATAACTATTCAAAAACAACTGACCTCTCATCATTCATAAAGTGAAATAACAGTGATGCCAATTCTATTCGAACCATATAAAGTATTAGCGCTAGCAAGAGCAGAGGAGCAATATTTTATTGAGGTCATTGATTTGCTATTTCATTATTTTGCTAATGATGCTCCACAACTAGGCCTAGCAAAACAAAAATTAAATCCCTGCCAAAAAAAATTAAACCATTTGATTGATCAATATAAACAACTTACGGAAGATGATGAACTTCCTATCACTTTCTTTTTTAATGCAGAAGAATATGAAAAAAAGAAACAAAAAAAAGTTGAAGATATTTGTTACTCAGCTAATCAAATTCGTGACGTCATGAGCATTTATTTTTCTGGATTATGCCATTCTCTAAAAAACTTATTCTGTATGATTGATTTCTCTAAGAAATTTAAAGCAAAAATTGAAGAGGGACTCGATCTCGCTGATCAATACAAATGTCTTGCCAAAGCGATTCGTAGTCGAGAGATCGATATAATTAATTTTGATGAAGATGATAAAACAGCGACAGCTGCTATAAATCAGATTCGAGAATACAAAAAAAACTATAGCCATAAAGTTACCGCTAAAACAATAAGTAACCTGATAAATGTACTATCTTATCATTTGCCTAATCATTTCACTTTTACAAAAAACCAATGGCAACTTCTATTCCAAACCAAAGCCAAAACCAATAAATATAAATTTTATCAATTAACTTTTCCTGATTTAATTAATGCCTATAAAAAATCTTTAGCGCTATCCACCGCAACCTTATTGAAGACAATAAATACTTTCGAAATGCCAGTCCTAACGAGCGGCATTACTTATCTTCAGACTCAAAATGAATTAATGAATGAATGTTTAAGACTGAAAAATAACGAAAACTTGCCTAACGATAAGGAAAAAGAGGAAAAAATCGCTCCCAGATTACCTCAAAATAAGCTAGCAAAAATTAGGAATTCATACAGGCTAAATGGGTTATATGGATCTAATGCTAACGATACAATGGAGACCATTCGTGAGAGTTCATATGGGAAGAGACGGTAAAAAAAAGTCCCAAGGGTCAAATCTCCTCTTCCACATTTTAAGATCTTAAAATGTGGAAGTGAAGATTTGACCCCAATGACAATGATTCTTTAACTTGGTTTATAATAAGCTCTAACCATTGTCCCAACAAAAGTATTTTCTCCCGCTCGTGTTTTAGCATGCGTAGCTGTTACCTCTAATGAGTCACCTGCCAATGCTTTTTTAAGTGTCACGATAAGCGGAGAACCATTATTATTCGATAAAGTGAGTGTTGCCGTATCATCCTTTTCAACACAGACGCCACCCACACCAACGCCCCAACTTGCATCGGATTGCGAATAATAAAATGCTCCACTATTAAATGAATATTGAGTGTTATCCTTCGGATTTTTCGTCATCAAACCGAGGCCCATTGTTGCACTGATAGATTCTGATGGTCTTTGTAAGTCTCCTGCCCAATTACCTGCAAATGTTTCACATCCCGGTTTTAATTGATCATAAGTGCCTATCGCTATCCAAGCCGAGCCATTCCAAATCACATCGATTAATGCGCTAGGACGAAAGTCGGCATGAGCCAACACATCCAATGGCAAATTTGTTTTTTCCCAATGCTCACCATCAGCGCTGCTTAAAATTAAGGGATCTGTTTGATCATCCAATGGATTAAAATATTGGCCTACATAGCCGCTACCCACAATAAGCCATTCTTTACCATTCCATTGAATGGCATTAATTCCTGAAACATACACATAACCAAAATCTTTTCTTTCAAAATTATCGGTCGCTTTAATCCAAGTTTTACCCTCGTCAACACTTTTAAATAATTGTATGGAATACCTTCCATCTACAGACACAACAGTAAGCCAAACTTTTCCATCGGATGCAATGGAAAGCACCTTCTTTACAGAGGAATAGGGATAAGAAAGTGGGCTCAGCTGCCAATTAATTAAATCTGAACTCACTATAATAAAAGCGTGTCCGTCTTTTTGCCCACTGGCCATCCACGTTGTGCCATCCCATTTAATTATATCAAGAGACCCTTTGTTCCGAATGTCAGCGGGTAATGCATTGCTGAAAGATGACCAAGTAGCGCCTTGGTCATGGCTCACTAAAAGAAGAGGTGAAGGAACGCCTGCCATTGTGTATTGACCCACAATTACACTATTCTCACTATCTCCGGATAGCGCACGTAATTGAGGATTCGCTGTTTTTACATCGGGCGGAAGCGCGCCAAATTGCCACGTCTCACCTTGTGTATCAGAAAATAAAATAGTCGCGTTACTGCCCAATGCTATCCAACGATGATTAAAAGTAGCCAGCGCATTAAACGCAGAAGGAATATCCTTACTATTAGGCAAATTTAAGCGCGACCAATTCACACCCTGATCCACACTTTTAAAAATGACACCTGTATTATTTTCTTGTGCCGTCGCTATTAATATAGCGTCATCATGAGTGATGTTATTGAAATAAGCAGGGGTATTTTGTTTTGACCAATTGCTTGCATTGTTACTTGTTATGAGCAGTGGCGATTTTTCCGCAAAGGTGATCGTAGAGTAAAAAAACAATAGCATTAATAATTGAATTAATATTTTCATGTGATGACTCTCGCTTTAGCTTTAGCATATGGCGCAATAGTGTCACAAAAGCGCCCTCAAGCGCCACCCTTGACCGGCATAATTTCTAGCCTACGCGTGACACAACGCGATCGCTGAGGCATCCGCCTCATCCGCTTGCAAGTTGGCACGAGGTAGTAAAAGTTATAAAAACTAAGCAATATGACTGTCATTTTTGATATTTAAATTTACAAATAAAAACAATTTGAATATAATTTCATAAAATATGATTAGCCCAATGTTTAGGAAATAAAAATTTTATTATCATTCTATTGACTCTCTCGTTACGTCACTCTGTATGGTGCTAAACGTCAGTGATGAGAAAACTAAAATGTCTTATACAGTAAAGAAATTAGCAAAACTATCAGGGGTCAGTATCCGAACACTGCGTTTTTACGATACGATCGGATTACTAAAGCCTGCTTATTATGGCGATAATCATTATCGCTATTATGAAGAAGAGCAAATCTTGATGCTGCAGCAAATTTTATTTTATCGTGAATTAGGTTTTCCTCTCAATGACATACAGAGAATTATCAGCAGTGATGACTTCAATAAAATCGATGCCTTAATTTCTCACAAACAAGTTCTTGAACGGAGTCTTGATCGAACAAAAAAATTGATTAAGACCATTGATCAAACCATTTTACACTTGAGAGGTAAAATAACTATGCGTGATGAAGAATTATTTGTTGGCTTTGCATATCAATTCGCGTTCGATTCATATGTCACCGCGTTTGCACCGGGTAACGAACAGATGCTAGATAAATATTTTGCTTCAGACCTTATCATGTTTAATCACACCATGTCGAAACAGTTAGACTTAAACGATTTAAAATCACGTTTACCTAACTTACAAAAAATATTTAAGGATTTAAAAAGTGAAGTGAAAGATGTTACCGCAGACGAAAATCGCATCGCCTTTCGTGTAGAACAAAATGCCCTGTTTTATAAGCACACACCTAACGGTATACAAGTGAAGCTCGACGTGATGAATTTATATAAACTTGAAATTGGCAAAGTCAAAGAATGGCAAATTTGGGTTAATATAACGGAAATATAGCTGTCTTTTTATAGAAGCAAAAAAGCAAAAAGATCTTCCCATTCACTCAGATCAAAATTATAAAATGTGGATGGGAAGACTTGACCCCACTGCCCCACTCTAAAACGCCACGCCCAATTTCCGTAAATTCCTCGCGTGGGCGTGACACAATGCAATCGCTAACGCATCAGCGGCATCAGCTTGCAACTTGCCGGCTAGATTTAATAAGCGACCCACCATAAATTGCACTTGTTCTTTTTTGGCGGCGCCATTTCCAACAACAGATTTTTTAACTTGGCGCGCCGAATATTCAGATAAAGGAATCGTCAAAGCAACCATCGCGGCGCCGCGCGCCTGACCTAACTTTAATGCTGAACCCGGGTTTTCATGCATGAAAACCTGCTCAATGGCCGCCTCTTGAGGCTGATGAAGGGCCACAATATCTTTAATGCCGGAAAAAATACGTTGCAAACGTTCGGAGACAGGATAAGAGGACACTTCTAGAAAACCGCTATCGAGGTGAATATGTCGATTCCCTTCGACTCGAATCACGCCGTAACCGGTACGACATGATCCGGGATCTATTCCAATAATAATCAATCTAATAACTCCATGACTTCTTCTGCAATATCCGCATTGGTATAAACAGCTTGTACGTCATCTAAATCTTCTAATGCATCGGTTAACGTCACGACTTTTTCTGCCATCTCTTTATCTGAAATAGTGACTTGTGTACTGGCCACTTGCGTGATCTCTGAATGCGCTGGCTGAAAACCCGCTTTGACAAACGCCTCTTTAATACTCAAGAAACTTTCAGGTGCTGAAATGACTTCTATACTTTTATCATCATTCACTAATACATCATCACAATTCAATTCCAATGCCAATTCCATTAATTTTTCTTCATTGACACCCGGCGCAAACGTAAATTGACCTTGTTTTTTAAATAAATAAGAAACAGAACCATCCGTGCCTAAATTCCCACCGTGTTTGGAAAACGCATGACGCACTTCACCGACCGTGCGATTACGATTATTCGTCATCGTATCGACAATCACGGCAATGCCGCCTGGACCATAACCTTCGTAACGAATTTCCTCGACATTTTCTCCTTCCATGCCGCCCACACCGCGCTTAATCGCACGCTCAATCACGTCTTTCGTCATATTCGCTTCATAAGCTTTTTCTAATACCGCACGCAAACGTGGATTGGAATTGGCATCAGCGCCGCCTAATTGGGCAGCCACTGTAATTTCACGAATTAATTTCGTATAAATTTTACCGCGCTTCGCATCTTGAACGGCTTTGTGTCTTTTAATATTTGCCCATTTACTGTGGCCTGCCATGTTATTTTTTCTCCTCTACTTTCTTCGCAACGCGAATGCCTAATTCAATAAGCTGCTCAGGTTCTACGGTAGATGGCGCATCCATCAATGGACACGTAGCCGTTTGCGTTTTAGGGAAAGCAATCACATCACGAATGGAAGAGGCACCCGTCATCAACATCACAATGCGATCAATACCAAAAGCAATCCCACCATGCGGCGGGCAACCTAATTTCATCGCCGTGAGCAAATGACCAAACTTTTCTTCAGCCACTTCATCATTAATATTTAAAATGTTAAAGACAGCTTTTTGCATTTCAGAAGAATGAATACGAATAGAACCACCACCAATTTCACTGCCATTTAAAACCATATCATACGCACGCGCCAATAATTGCGAAGGCTCATGACTCTTCAACTCAGCAACGGTTTCTACTTTAGGTGACGTGAATGGATGATGACAAGCGGACAATCGACCTTCCCCTTTCTCAAACATAGGAAAATCAATGACCCATAAAACTTTCCATTCATCAGAAACTAAACCGCGATCTTGAGCAACTCTTAAACGCAAGGCGCCTAAAGATTCATTCACAATATTTGCTTTATCAGCGCCAAAGAAAATAATATCGCCGACTTTGGCATTCACACGTTCGATTATTTTTGAGACCACTTCATCCGGCAAGAATTTTAAAATAGGAGATTGTAAACCCTCTTTCCCTTCACCATTGATTTTGATATACGCGAGACCTCTCGCGCCAAATATGCTGATATAATTCGTATAATCTTCAATTTCTTTGCGACTGAGTACTGCGCCACCGGGTACGCATAAGGCAGCGATGCGACCATGCTGATCATTCGCCACATCAGCAAACACTTTAAATTCCACGGTTTTTAATAAATCCGCAATATCTACTAATTCTAAATTAATTCTCAAATCCGGTTTATCAGAACCATAACGACGCATAGCCTCTTGATAAGTCATACGTGGAAATGGGTTAGGCAAAGTCACGTTTAATAAGTTTTTAAATAAGCCGCGCATCATGTCTTCCATGATCGCTTGAATTTCAGCTTCATTTAAAAATGACGTTTCAATATCTAATTGCGTGAATTCGGGTTGTCTATCCGCACGCAAATCTTCATCACGAAAACATTTTACAATTTGATAATAACGATCAATGCCCGACATCATTAACAATTGTTTAAATTGCTGCGGCGATTGTGGCAACGCATAAAAACTACCTGGGCGCGTGCGACTCGGTACTAAATAATCGCGCGCACCTTCTGGCGTAGCACGTGTTAAAAATGGTGTTTCCACATCAAGAAAACCTTTTTCATCTAAATAGTGACGCAAGAAACTCGCCACGCGTGAACGAAATTTCAATCGTTCCAACATCTCAGGACGACGAATATCCAAATAGCGATAATGCAAGCGCGTTTCTTCGCCCACTTCATGATATTCATCAATCGGGAAAGGTAAGGGATCAGAACGATTTAAAATAATTAAATCAGTGACCGCAATTTCAACTTCACCAGTTTTTAAATTTGCATTTACTGTGCCTTCGGGACGACGTCGCACTTTACCAAACACTTGCAATACAAATTCGCTACGCACGGATTCCGCTTTTGCAAACGCTTCTTTTTGCTCTGGGGCTATCACCACTTGCACAATGCCTTCACGATCACGCACATCAATAAAAATAACACCGCCATGATCACGACGACGATGCGCCCAACCCACGATTTTTACTTCTTTATCTAATAAATCAGCTGTCACTTCACCACAATAATAACTGCGCATTGAAAAACCCTTTCTTATTTCTGTTTTAAATTTTTTGTATTTGGCACGCCTGGTTGTACCACCCCTAAAGAGATGACAAACTTTAACGCTTGATCGACACTCATATTTAAGTCGATAACTTTACTCTTAGGCGCCATCATTAAAAATCCGGAAGTCGGATTCGGTGTGGTGGGAATAAAATAACTCACCATCGGCTCGCCACTTAAAGAACCTTCAATTTCCTTGCTAACTTCGCCGGTTTGAAAAGCCACACTCCAAACGCCGGGGCAAGGATATTCGACTAATAATACTTTCCTAAAGGATTGGCCACCGGGCGAAAATAAAGTGTCCGCGACTTGTTTCACACCTACGTAAATGGTTTTTACAATGGGCGTGCGAGAAAGAATAGCATCGCCTAAAGCTAACAATCGCCTACCAATCACATTGGCCGCGAAAATACCCGTCAGGAAAATGATCAACAAGGTAATGATCACGCCCACGCCCGGGAGATGAAAACCTAATAACACATCTGGCTGATATTCATGGGGCAGCAAGAGTAAAGATTTGCTTAAAATATCTACCAAAAATTTAATTACCAGCAAGGTGACCCAAATGGGTAGCCACACTAATAATCCTGATACAAAATACTTTCGAATTTGAGCAAACATAAATTATTCCGCCGTTTTATCTTTCTTTATTGTCTCTGTGGTTGTTGTAGAAGAAGTGTCCGTGGTGCTTGCAGCATCACTTGCCGGCTTCTTACCTTTATCTCGAATATCGGTCACATACCAGCCCGTGCCTTTCAATTGAAAACTAGTCGCTGAGACTAACTTACTTAATGCCGGTTTATGACAAGCCGGACATTCGACTAAGGGTGAATCAGAAAATTTTTGCATCGCCTCTAAATGATGACGGCAAGCTTCACATTGATATTCATATATGGGCATAAAAAACTCACTCCAAACTTTATGGCAAAATCAGCGTATTTTAATAAGATATGCGGAAAATAGACAGTTAAATTAGATTTTCTCTTCATTAAATGTTATATAAATATTCATTTATTAGCAAGGAACCCGTCATGTACATATTGGTCCTCTATTACAGCCGTTATGGCGCCGTCAAACAAATGGCTCAGCATATTGCCCGTGGGATTGAAGCGGCTGGTGTCGAGGCGCTTATTCGCACCGTTCCTTCGGTGTCACCGACCACAGAGGCCACTGAACCCAGCGTGCCCACGGAAGGCGCGCCTTATGTGACCTTAGAAGAACTAAAAAATTGTGCGGGCCTGGCCCTTGGAAGTCCCACGCGATTTGGGAATATGGCAGCACCCCTAAAACACTTTATTGATACGACGAGTGGCTTATGGTTCTCAGGCAACTTAGTCAATAAACCCGCTGCTGTATTTAGCTCCACCGCGAGCCTTCACGGCGGCCAAGAAACGACGTTACTCAGCATGATGTTACCGCTCTTTCATTTAGGATTTATATTGATGGGTATCCCTTTCACCGAGGCCGATTTAGTGAGTACCCAAAGTGGGGGTACGCCTTATGGCGCAACGCATGTGGCAGGTAGCGATGCCAAAAAACCAAT
>Ga0206868_10236_pt1 | contig 14077 bp, 13 predicted proteins | sample Alteio_BWOrgCont_38_FD_152901 | JGI IMG/M metagenome (GOLD analysis project Ga0206868, IMG submission 152901) | Enriched cells from forest soil in Barre Woods Harvard Forest LTER site, Petersham, Massachusetts, United States -... | ecosystem: Environmental > Terrestrial > Soil > Temperate forest >... | reverse complement strand
CCAAACTAGCCAAAGTCCCGAAGGGACGGCAGAAATCCTCTTTCACCCTGCCGATCCAAAAAACCGCGGCATGGGATACAGCGTCCGCAGGAAGTTCATTCTGTCTAAAATCTCTGTGTCTCGGTATCTCTGTGGCGAAAAACACGATTTTGCGAAACGAACCCAATTTTCGATGCAAGCTGCTGTCAATCAATAAGAAACGCGGAAAACAATGTCATCACTCAAACTTATCACCGGACGGTGCGCAGCAACCATTCCTTCAGAGACACTCTCAAGATTTCTCCTGCCCTCGCAACTCTTCGCAACTCTACGCAAGGGCTTTTTGGAAAAAAAGATTATTTATTTTCCACTTGGTGGCGTTACCACCTTGGTGGTTAAAACCAAACCGGCTGAACAGGTAAATTAACCCTCGCCGCCAAATTAACACCAAAACCAAACTAAAACCAAACTGAACCAAACCAAAAATGAATCGCGCTCCCCCTCCAATTTAGATTTATTCTAAATCTTGACCCACCGGATTTTTGGCCTTAACCTGTCCTTTGCCATGAACGCTGTGGAGAAACAATCCAGTGAAGATTTCAATCGTCGCCTGACGACGAGCGGTTTTCGTTTCACCCCGCAGCGGCAGCAGGTCTATGACGTGCTGCTGCACAAGCGCGATCATCCCACGGCGGACGAAGTTTTTATGCGGGCGAAAAGGCAGATGCCGGAGATCTCGCACGCGACGGTTTATAATTGCCTGGATGCGCTGGTGAAGTCCGGCTTGATCCGCCAGGTTTCGCTGGACCGCGGCGCGACGCGCTTTTGCCCAAACATGCACGAGCATTGCCATTTTTATTGCGACGAATGCAACGCTGTTTTCGACGTGGATATGCCGGCCAAAGCGCATGAGGCCGTGGCGCTGCCCAAAGGCTTTCGCGCGGACAAATTTGACATCGCCATCCACGGCGTGTGCGCGGATTGCGCCAAAAAGAAATAACGATTTTATGCCGACAGCAACTGACACCATCGAAGGTTTAGTCCAAACGGAATATAAGTATGGTTTCGTCACGGACGTGGAAACCGAGTCCGCGCCGCCGGGCCTCAACGAGGACATCATCCGCCTGATTTCACACAAGAAAAGCGAGCCGCAATGGATGACGGACTGGCGGCTCAAGGCCTATCACCATTGGCTCACCCTGGAAGAACCGACGTGGCCCAAGGTGCACCACGAGAAAATCAATTACCAGGACATCACCTATTATTCCGCTCCGAAGCAAAAGGGCGATGGCCCCAAGAGCCTCGACGAGGTGGACCCAAAGCTTTTGGAGACTTACGAGAAGCTGGGCATCCCGTTGCGGGAACGCGGGCGGTTGGCGGGCGTGGCCGTGGATGCGGTGTTTGATTCCGTTTCTGTGGGCACGACGTTCCAAAAACAGCTCGCGGAAAAAGGAGTCATCTTTTGCTCGATGAGCGAAGCGATTCGCGAGCATGCCGACCTGGTGCGCAAATACATCGGCGCGATAGTGCCATATACGGATAACTTTTTTGCGGCCTTGAACTCCGCCGTCTTCACGGACGGCTCGTTCTGTTATATCCCCAAAGGCGTGCGCTGCCCGATGGAGCTTTCGACCTATTTCCGCATCAACGCGGCCAAGTCGGGGCAATTCGAGCGCACCCTGATCGTCGCCGAAGAAGGCGCTTACGTGAGTTACCTGGAAGGTTGCACGGCGCCAATGCGCGATGAAAATCAATTGCATGCGGCGGTGGTGGAACTGGTCGCCATGGACAACGCGGAAATCAAATACAGCACAGTGCAAAACTGGTATCCGGGCGATGAAAACGGCAGGGGCGGCATTTACAATTTCGTAACCAAGCGCGGTCTGTGCAAAGGCAAAAACTCGAAGATTTCCTGGACGCAGGTCGAGACCGGCTCGGCCATTACCTGGAAATACCCAAGCTGTGTATTGCTCGGCGACAATTCCAAAGGCGAGTTTTATTCCGTCGCCGTCGTCAATAACATGCAGCAGGCCGATACGGGCACCAAGATGGTGCACATCGGCAAAAACACCAAAAGCACCATCGTCTCAAAAGGCATCTCTGCCGGACGCGGGCAGAACAGCTATCGCGGCCTGGTGGAAATCAAGAAAAGCGCGGCCAATGCGCGCAACTTTTCGCAGTGCGATTCCATGCTCATCGGCAACAAATGCGGCGCTCATACGTTCCCGTACATCGAAGTGAAAAACACAACGGGCAGCGTGGAGCACGAAGCGACGACGTCGAAGATCGGCGAAGACCAAATCTTTTACTGCAATCAGCGCGGCTTGGCCACCCAGGATGCGGTGAACATGATCGTGAACGGTTTCTGCAAGGAAGTATTCAAGGAACTCCCCATGGAGTTCGCCGTGGAAGCGCAAAAGCTGCTTGGCGTTAGCCTCGAAGGGAGCGTAGGATAACCTTTTTCGCCACAGGTTGAACACAGATGGAATGGTTGCCATCGGTGGGCAAATGAATTTTAAAAAATGAGCAAACCAATATTGGAAATCAAAAACCTCTCGGCGGGTGTCGAGGACAAACAAATCCTTAAGGGCGTCAGCCTCAACATCGGCCCGGGCGAAGTGCATGCCGTCATGGGGCCGAACGGCTCGGGCAAAAGCACGCTCGCAGCGGTACTCGCAGGGCGCGACGGCTACGACGTGACCGGCGGCGAAGTCACTTATAACGGCAAAGACCTCCTTGAACTCGACCCGGAAGAGCGCGCGCGTGACGGCCTTTTCCTCGCGTTCCAATACCCGGTTGAAATCCCTGGAGTGAATAGCACTTATTTTTTGAAAGCGGCGCTGAATGAAATCCGCAAGGCCAAGGGCGAGCCGGAACTGGACGCGATCGAATTCCTGAGCCTCGTCAAAGATAAAATCAAATTGCTGGAATTGAATGAGGACCTGCTCAAGCGTTCGGTGAACGAAGGTTTTTCCGGCGGCGAAAAGAAGCGCAACGAGATTTTCCAAATGGCTGTGCTTGAGCCTCGCCTGGCCATCCTCGACGAGACGGATTCAGGCCTCGACATTGACGCGTTGAAAGTCGTTTCCAACGGCGTCAATAAGTTAAAGACCAAAGACAACGCGCAATTGGTCATCACCCATTATCAGCGGTTGCTGACCTACATCGTGCCTGATTTTGTCCATGTGCTGGTGGATGGACGCATCGTCAAATCCGGCGGCAAGGAACTGGCGCTGGAACTCGAAGCCAAAGGTTACGATTGGATCTTGAAGGGGCAATAAGGGCGCCCGACCGCAAAGCAGGCTTGCGATTGGGGCTTGGCCGACGCACTTTATTGCTGGAGCGCGCGTGGCGGAACTGGCAGACGCGCCGGACTTAGGATCCGGTTCCGAAAGGATTAGAGGTTCAAGTCCTCTCGCGCGCACCAATTTATAAAACACCAATAAAATCAATTGTTCTATTCACTCTCAAGGCGCAGGAATGTAGTTGGGGTAACGTCCCGGGGTAACGTGTTGAAGGATGTTAACGACGTTTGAGGATGTTATTATTGTCTTTAAGCAACCTCTTGGAATTGGTTTTTCTCTTTCTTCTCGGCAAATAAAGCCATCCTCGCCTGGACCGTAATTGTCCAACCTCCTCCATTACGCTGCCAGGATGAAAACAAAACATGGCAGAACCGAACCCAAGCTCCTCAAAAAATCCCAAGGCAAATATCAACTCATCGGCGGCACTGAAGAGGACATTGAAGCAGCAATACAATGGGCTGAATTCTGGGGGCATGAAATCAGCCCACAATTGCGTAAGTGTGGGCCTGGAAGAAATCGAATTCCTGCAACATTTAAACAACCAAGTGCTACGCTGTTTTTCTCTCACCGGGCTCCGTCACGTATTAAATTTTGAGGCATGTGCATATTCATTGAGCAACAATCGTAAAACCACTTTTTGTTTTGCAAAGCCAATGATATAAATTTTGGCCATTTGTGTCCGCCGCATATTTTACGATTGAAGATTTGTATAGTGATTTATAATATCCAGCAGTTCACGCTGACTATTCTGTTGTGTCTGATACGATTTCTAAAACGCCAAACCGTCCTGTTTTACACTCAAGCCTAATGGTTTTGAGCTTGTCGGCGCTGGGTGTGGTATTTGGTGATATCGGAACCAGCCCTCTCTACACCCTCAAAACAGTCCTGGCTCTCAGCAGCGGGAATCTCAATTCAACAGTTATTCTCGGCTCTTTGTCGCTCATCATCTGGACTCTGATTGCAGTGACGACTATCAAATACGTATCTGTTGTTATGCGTATCAATAATGACGGAGAGGGAGGCATCATTGCTCTCATGTCATTGCTCGGTGTCAAACTTAAGCCGCAGCCCGTGATCGTGGCCATAGGTCTTTTGGGTGCCGCGCTGATATACGGCGATGGTGCGATTACGCCTGCCATTTCAGTGCTATCGGCGATCGAAGGATTGAATATCGTTGCTCCTTCATTCGCACCTTATGTCCTGCCTGGTTCCGTGCTAATCCTCGTTACCCTCTTTCTCATTCAACCTCAGGGAACAGCGCGAATCGGCAAGGCATTTGGCCCGATCATGCTGATCTGGTTTCTGACCATTGCTCTTTTAGGCATCTGGGGAATTGCACAGCATCCCTCGGTATTGGCTGCGCTGAATCCAATATACGGTCTTTCCTTTTTATTTTCGGGTGGCATGACCGGATTTCTGATTCTTGGCGGGGTATTTCTTTGCGTGACCGGGGCTGAGGCCCTCTATGCCGACATGGGACATTTCGGTGCAGGGCCTATTCGCCTTGCATGGTCGGCTTTGGTCTTTCCGAGTCTCGTCTTAAACTATGCGGGACAGGCTGCGCTGGTCCTGCACGGTGCGCCCACATCCGATAATATTTTCTACCGTTTATGCCCGCCCGTCTTGCTGGTGCCACTGGTCCTGCTTTCTACCATTGCGACGATTATCGCCAGCCAATCCATTATTACCGGCGCTTTTTCGATGACACGCCAAGCCATCCAACTGGGCTGGTTGCCGAGGTTGCAAATTAAACAGACTTCAGAAGAGGGCTATGGACAGATTTATGTAGGAGCCGTCAACTGGATGCTGATGATCGCCACGTGCGGTCTCGTAATTGCCTTCAAGAAATCAGACAATCTTGCGGCCGCGTATGGCATTGCTGTTTCAGCCACGATGCTGGCCACCTCAGCGTTGCTGTTCATCGCCATGCGCCAGATTTGGGGATGGGGTCTGATCCGGGCTGGCGCGGTCGCCGGCTCGTTCATCATCATCGATATGGCTTTCTTCCTCTCCAATCTCACCAAGATTGTCTCAGGCGGTTATGTGCCTTTGCTTTTAGCGGCCCTCGTCTATGCCACTATGCTAATTTGGCATCACGGAGCAGAGGTGGTTACTGCCCGGCTCCAGGAATGCGTCGTCCCGATCGGCACCTTCATGGCAGATATCTTGCAAAGACATATTCCACGGGTCCCTGGAACCGCCATATTTTTCACACGAACTAAGCAGGACGTACCTCCCGTCATGATCTGGCATGTAAAACAGAATCGGTCACTCCATGAACGCCTATTTGTCCTTTCTGTCGTCACAGAATCTATTCCCTGAGTTGACAATAGCTCGCGCCTGACCTTCACAGAGATTGCACCGCAGTTTTGGCGGGGGACGGTTCGTTATGGCTTTATGGAACGACCCGATATTCCGGCTCTCCTGCAGCAAGCCCAGGCCAACGGCTGCGGCATCGATATTTCCGATGTCACCTATTATGTCGGCCACGAGACCGTTCTTCCAAGAGACGATAGTAAAGGACTGCCCAGATGGATGGAGGTGTTTTATGCACTGATGCAGCGCAATTCCGTCCATCAAAGTGATTATTTTCGGCTGCCATCTGAATCACTTGTGGAAATCGGACGACAAGTCTCGATTTAGTCTTTATGGGCTTCGTCAAAGAGATACAATATGACTTGCGGCACCAAAATTTCCCGTTGCACTTCCCCCAGTCATGCTTGTACTCTCTTCCCGCCATGAATATATTATCACTTGCATCGCACGAATTGAGAAAAGCCGCCGACCTCGTTGACAAGATTGAAAAATTGAAGGGTGAACTTGCTGCCACTCTTGAATCTTCGGGAGTTGCAACCGAAGCACGAAAAATCAAACGTAGGATGAGTGCTGCGGGAAGACTTGCGATTGCTGCGGCTCAAAAATTACGCTGGTCCAAGGTCAAAGGAAAATCAGCGAAGCCCACAGCTAAAAAAAGAACGTTAAGTTTTGCTGCGAAAGCTAAAATTGCTGCTGCTGCTAAAAAGAGATGGGCGAAGGCCAAAGCGGCTGGCAAGAATTCGTTGTGATTCTCGGCGAAGATCAACGAGTAAGTGTTGCGCCCAAATATCGTCACCGCACCTTTGGCTGCGCTACTCGCTTACCCGGGGAGGCCGAGTTTTTTGCTGTAGTTGGCTTCGATGATGAGCATGGTTTTTCCTTTGGTTTTTGTGTTTGAGGGAGAAAATGAGAACATCCGGCCGTTGTGGGGTCGGGTGTGGAGGGACGGGTTTTGAATGCAGGATTAAATAAACCCCGGATTCAGAATATTATACCGTTGAATGGACAATTGTGAGGAGGAGGGAGGGGCGATTGCAAATTTCAGAATTTCACGACCAATCGAATGGAGGCTAAATAATTTAGCCAAAACTTCTCGTGATTCCTGAATCTGAATTGAATTGCGTATTAAGAATATCTAAACCGAGACATGTGCTACTGACCCACTATATATGTCTTGGTATCCTTATAACTGCTGTGGCTCTAAATCTGTAATGATCCGAGCGAGCGGCAGCCACTCTGCAAATCCTTCCTGACAATATAATGTTTGAGCCGTAATTAAGCCTGAATACCAAAGTGAACGTAGCTGACCAATTGTGTATGGCCCTTTTGTTTCGTCCCCTAATAAAATATAATAGTTCATATTGCAAATCCGGTTTGTTTACAACCGAGTTCAAATACAAGTTTCGAATCTTTAACCCCCAGGCGAAGTTGTGGCAAGCAAAAATCCCACTTGTGGGATAGCGCCAGCCTCAATATCCAGCCGTGGCTCAAAAGAGACTGGCAAAACAACTGGCCGCGTTCCTCAGAAAGAAGCGCGGAGACCTCACTTTTCAGCAGTTTTCACGCAAGACCGGCATTTCGGATTCAACTTTGCACAGGCTTGAATTGGGTGAGCAAAATGTCACTTTGCAGACTTTGGAACAAATTTGCGACCGGTTGAAGTGCTCGATTTCAGAGATTTTTGGGGAGTGAAATTTAATTCAGAAACGTCTTATGCCACTTTTGCGAAGAAATTGGGGATCACACCTTCGAGCTTATTCAGATTTGGAAAACGGCCAGCAAAGCATCACTCTGAAGACTCTGGAGCAGATTTTGGACAGGTTGAATTTGGGGTTGAATGATGTGTTTCCTCCAGAACGGCAGAGGTTTGAATTGTATCAGATCAACTGGCAAATCCCGGAAGTCACCCCTCAGCCTGGGCCAAAGCCCAACTGCCGGTGCAACTGCAAGCCGCATCATAAACGTCGTAGCATACAGAGTATGACACCTACGACTCTTTGCTATTGCTCTGTCAAGAGGTGCTCGGGGTGACGCTTATGTTTCATCCGTAGGTGTCGTATTCATCGTAGCGATTAGGCTACGACACTTATGACTTCATTGAATAGGAGGCTCTTGGCGTGATGCTTACGGAATTTGAACTCGAATTAAAGCAAAATTATTCAAACTATGCCTTTGTCAATTATTGCACGTCCGTTCAGAACAAGTCTTAAATACCTAGACCGCACAGTTTAAACAGGCCAATGCAATTGGCAGGATCATCCTTAGCTAACTTATTTAACTCCTTTATTGAACAAATCCATAAAATTCTCAGCGAATTTTTTATAGCGGAGCGCAGCAGAATTATTATGGTCTTTTAGTTTAGTTAATTCTTTGCTTAAAAAATTTCCTGCATCGTCTTTTCGCCCCAATAAAAAAAGTCCTGCCGGGATTCTATATGCAGCCATAAATCCAATCGCGAAACGGGAAGAGTACATGCCATTAATAAGTTCGTCCATTCCCATGTGACGTTGCATGAACGGCAAACCATATAAACGAACGTCGTTAGTCAGCTTCTCTACAACCATCTCTTTGGGATTATCTTCAGAAAAGATGTAAGGACAATATTCGTTTTGTGGCATTAGGTAGCCTATGTTGCCAGCCAATGTAGGAGGAATAACATCATTGAATTCCTCGTTCACAAGCTCAGCCACAAGTCTTTCGATTCTTTGGTTCCTAACACCAACGACAAGGTTGAGTTCCAAATACTTATTTTTGCCACGAGTAGCCTTATTTGTACCTATCCAGCCAATTGTTTCGTCGGATATTTTAGTTATAGAGATTCCTGGCTTCTTTTTGATAAAGCCAAGAGTAGCTAAACGTGCGTGCAACAGCACAATAACGCTTTTTATGAAATCGGGGGACATATTATCATTGTTTTACCGAAAAAACATTATTCTAACTGGTGTAGGCGGGATTGGAGCCCCTGGTTGCAAACCAGCTTCAGCAGCATTAGCGCCGGCTGGAACGGCACCACCTTGCTCAATTTGTGGATAAACCACTTCTTGGTTTTCACTGAGCTGCCCCCCGCCAGATTTAACCTCAACAAAGTTAATGCTGCCATCTGCATTCCGAACCAATAAATCAGGTCGTGCTCGTACCCCACCAGCATCCACCGTAATTTCACTGCCCAGAACGCTGCCACCCTCTGACTCAATTTGTGCTATGGCTTGTGCCACCGCAGCATCATGTGCTGCCTGATTTATCGCCAATTGATCTCCTTTGGTTAGATTAGCTGATACATCTTCTGCGGTCAATTCCGAAGCCTCAGCTTCTAGACCCGCTTCTGGCCCGAAGGCACCACCAGTTAACAGTCCCGCTTCAATTCCAAAAACATCTTGACCAATACCCTGCGACGTTTGAAGGCTATACAATAAATTGTTCGCTAGGTTCTCAGCAGAACCAAAAGGATCGGCGCTTACATTGCCAGCCCAATTATCGATAGCTTGTGCCGTGTCATACGGGTCATCGATGGCATTGGCTGCTAAATTAGCAAGATTAAGGGCCGCCTGTCCAATGCCGTTTACATAATTAATAGAGTTTTGTTGCCAATTGTTTTCTACATTTTGCAAGAACAAATCCAAAAGGCTTGGGTTGCAGAGCCCCAAAATATCGAGTCCATTAATTGTGCGTCCCATCTAATTATGAGACCAATTTTTTGGAAAATTGGTTGACACATTTTGGTTTTGGCGGAGGACGATCAAGCCCTGGCAGCGGAGCCAGGATTCCACCGTGAGCCGCCACAGTGTGGCGGGACGATGGCGATGTTCCTTCGCCGTTTTTCCGATCATCGCTCCGAACCGCCGGAGCAGCAACCGAAAAATGGTTTGGCGCTGGCGTTTGCTCCAGCGCAGACGTTGGGCGTCGTCATGAAAGACGGCACAAGCAGTGCGGCCTTTAAGACAACGACGCGGACGATGGTTTAGTTCATGCACCGTGGTTTCGACCACGGTGGAACATTCCGGCGGCGCCACCCGTCCCAGGCGTTTATCCAAAGCACATTTGAGATCGCGGATGCTTTTTTCCATCGCGCCGTTGTAACGCGGAAAGGCCGGCGGATTGTTGAGCGGCAGCACGCCGTAACGGGACAGAAGAGCATCCACGTGTTCATTATTAAAAGGCGAACCGTTGTCGCGTTTGAGGAACAGCGGCGGGCCATGTTGCTTAAAAAGTTGTTCGAGATGTCCGGCGATTTGGTGCCCGTCAAGGCGGTCTGTGACCAAAGGCGGCAGGCGGTAACGGGAAGCCAGGTCTTGCACGGGAATGATCTGGCAACCCTCCCTTCCGTATTGCGTGGCATCGAGCGACCAGGCCAGCCCCGACCATAACCATTGAATGTGTTTCATGGCATCAAGTTGGTTTTGCCGGAGGGATTGAACCAAAGCGTTAAGTTGGCGGCGCGAGATGGACGCTGCAAAACGCTCATAAAGCCGAGTCGTTCCCCGTGTGCGCACACGCCCGTGTTCCAACTGCCGCAGGAGTGGATAAAACTCTGACCAGTCCAGCGGCACGAACTTTTTAGGTCCGGGCGGCAGACATAACGGCAGATGGAGACGTTGGCGTTGACGCCAGCGCATGAGAGTGGCGTAAGGCACGCGGGCGCACAACTCACGCCAACTCAAGCGGCTCCGAGCTTTCATGGCTTCGATTTGGTTCAAAATCCGGCAGATCATTTTGGGTTTTTTTTAGCGGGGGAGCGCTTTGGGCGCTCCTCCCATTGTTTCAAGAACTGGTGCAGTTTTTCCTTTTGCTCATAGTGCCGCACCTGTTTCTCCAGTTGGCTGACCTGGCGTTGCAACGATTGCTGGCGCGGGTCCGTTTTCTCTTTGGGGCGTCCCTGGGGCCGGTTCTCCAATGCCGTCAGGAGCGCCGCCAGCGCCCGTTGTTCCCACTGGTAATACTGCTGGCGGCTGATGCCCAGCGTCCGGGCCGCCTGGGTGGCGCTCATCTGGCCGGAGCGAACCTGGAAGATCATCTGCGCCCGTTCTTTGGCTTTGGCATTCATCTAGGCCGCCGTTGAGGGCGGATTGGCTGCCTTGTGGATCTGTTCGAGACGGTTGGTCAATTTGGCCGCCGTCACGCTGCGGCATTGGTTTTGAAGCAGCATTTGCAGCCGGGGACTCAGGGCTTCGCCCTTGGTCAGATTCACCCGGTTCTCCAAGGCTTGCAGCATCCCCTCCATCGCCCGGCGTTGCCAATGGTTGAAGGTGATCCAGTTGACGTTCAGTTGCCGGCACACATCCACTGGTTTGCACCGTTCCGTCCACACCGCCAGCACCGCCTGGACTTTGTCCTGGGCGCTGTGCAGTGGTGAGGGGGTTCGCTTTTTCCGTTCGGTTGTCGTGGTTGTCGTTTTTGTTGAGGTCATACACTAACTCCTGTTCTTTATTTTGTTGATCGCTGATGCTTAATTTGAGTTTGCCCTTCTCGGCACGGAGGACGACCGATTGGCCATCCATCCGTCCGACCATGTAGAAGGGCGATTGGGGCTTGCCGCGCAAGGCCAACTCCAACAGATTTTCCTGGATGCCTGCCTCGATGGTCTGGCGCAGTTGGGACTGGATTTCGAAAAAACGGTCCGCCGGGCATAGTCCTTCGATGCCCTGATGCGGCCGCTTGTGGTTGTGATATTTGATCCATAACTTGATCCGATCCCGCGCCGCTTCGAAGCTGTCGAACTGGGCGCGAACCAGGAACTCCTGCCAGATCGTGGACCAAAAGCGTTCTATCTTACCTAATGTCATCGGATGGTGAGGACGGCTTTTAAAGTGCGCCACGCGGTCTTTTTTGAGTTCGGCTTCAAACCGGCTGGTGCCGCGCCAGGAAGTGTATTGGCGGCCATTGTCGGTGAGCATCTCTTTGGGCGGCTGATACTCGCCAGCGGCAATCCGATACACTTCAATCACCGCGTTGGCCGTGGGACTGCGGAACAAATCCGCGCCGACGATAAACCGCGAGTAATCATCCATGAAGGCAATCAGGTAGGCGTAACGGCCCCCGAGCCGAAACGTGAAAATATCCGATTGCCACATCTGATTGGGCGTGGCCCGCTCAAAGAAACGCGGGCGGGTAATATTGCGCCTTTTCGGCGGAGACCATTCCGCCATCAGCTCGGCTTCATGCAGTCGCTGGCGCACGGTCTCCGGACTGGCCGGCAAAAAGAACCACCGACGCAACAACTGCGAGATGCGTTTGATGCCAAAGGCGGGATTTTGCTGTTTGATCTCGACGATCTTTTCGGTGATGGGTTCGGGCAACCGATGTTTTCGTGGCCCGGGTATGCCCGGTTGCAAACCCGCTTCGCCGCCCAGCCGGTAGGCTTGGAGCCACAGCCCCAAGCTGCTCTTGCTGACGTTGAGTTCCTGGCAGACCAAGGCCATGCTGAACCCTTCTTCCAAGTGCAGCCGGATGGCCTTGAGCTTTTCGCCCGTGGTAAACCGCCGCGTTTTTTCGCCGCCAGACCCCCTAGGGGGTCTCCTCTCTATCCTTTTTACTGCTTCATTCTCTTCCATGGTAACACTCCATTTATCATTGAAGTGTCAACCACTTTCCTGCTTAACTCAGTCTCATGATCTGGTTGTTAGGACAATCATAGCTCAATCCCACCGGAAGGCTTTGCAGTGTCAGTCCATCCGGGGTAACCAGTTTGATGACGCCATTGTAAATATCAGGGGGAAAATACGCTTGATGCTGCCCATTGGTTGCTGCCGCAGAACCGTCAGGCAGGATGTTTATTTGTTCCTGGGAATCCATCCATTGCCCATTTTGCTGATAACAAAGTCCGCTTGCCACCTCTGTGTAATAATGCTGTTGAGGAATAGCCTGTCCCGAAGGCGAGTTCTCATATGTAGTCTGTTCCCATACCCGTGAATTGGCGCTACGGGAAATAATCGAATATGGCGTTGGAGCGGGGGCCGTCGTAGCGTTCTGTGTTTGGCCCAACACAGTCCAGCTTGACCATGCGAGGATGAAGAAGATGGAAAGTTTTTTCATAGGAAAATTGATTGAATTAACCCGCCGGATTTTTGAAGTCCCTGAAATAAAACGTAGCCTAGAAGGATTTTCCCCCTGATCATGCAAACTCGATTTGAGTCTCCGCTCATATCTGATTGCTGGTTCCGAATTTCTGTTCCCAGCTCGACGACGCTTTCGGACAACATGGACATCATCATGGATCGATCTGACGGCAATGAATCCTGGATGGTGCATCCGGCAGGACTTGAACCTGCAACCTTCTGATCCGAAGTCAGAAGCTCTATCCAATTGAGCTACGGATGCTTCCTTATGCGTCTCAAGTTTAGCCACCCGCGACAGGAAAGACGAACACAATTCAACGCTCGTTCTCAGCGGCTTTGCGCGCATCGAGGACTTTCTTCGACGGAACATAGTTCGCGATGAAATCGCGATAAAATTCTGCAAAGGTCCCGGCGGCCAGATGGGCGCGGGCATCGGCCATGATTTTTAGAAAGAGATGCGAGTTATGGACGCTCACCATCCGCAGGCCAAGGATTTCGTTCACGTTCAGCAGGTGCCGCAAATAGGCGCGCGTGAAACGTTGGCAGGCAAAACAATCGCAGGTCTCATCAATGGGCCGGAAGTCCGCCTTGTAGGCGCCGCCTTTGAGGCCAAAGGCGCCGCGGCGAGTGAAGGCCGTGCCGTTGCGCGCCACGCGGGTGGGCAGCACACAATCAAACATGTCCACGCCGTGGGCGATGAGCTCCAGCATTTGCGCGGGCGTGCCCAGGCCCATTGCATAACGCGCCTTGTGCGCAGGCAGATGCGGAACGGCCAGTTCGACCGCTTTGAACATTTCAGGTTCCGGTTCGCCCACGCTGACGCCACCGATGGCATAGCCGTCAAATTCCATTTCCACGAGGGCTTTGGCGCATTCCTCGCGCAACGCGGGATTGGAGCCGCCCTGCACGATGCCAAAGATTTTCTGTCCCTCGGCACGGGGTTGTTCCCGGCATTCGCGCGCCCAGCGGATAGTGCGCTCAACGGCGTGGCGCTGCTCGCGCGCCGGCGCGTCGTGCGGCGGGCATTCATCGAACACCATGGCGATGTCCGAACCAAGCGTGCGCTGAATTTCCATCGCTTCCTTAGGCCCCAGAAAGCAAAGCGAGCCATCCAGATGCGAGCGAAATTCCACGCCGTGCGGTTTGATCTTCCGGATTTTGGCGAGGCTGAAAACCTGGAAACCACCGCTGTCCGTAAGGATCGGCTTCTCCCAATTCATGAATTTGTGCAGGCCGCCGGCGGCACGGATGATATCGAGGCCGGGGCGCAAGTTGAGATGATAGGTGTTGCCAAGGATGATTTGCGTGCCCATCTCGTCCAGCTCGCGCGGGTCGAGCGCCTTGACACTAGCCTGCGTGCCGACCGGCATGAATACGGGAGTGTCCACGATGCCGTGGGCGGTGCGCAATTTTCCCAGGCGCGCT
>Ga0206868_10233_pt1 | contig 14202 bp, 14 predicted proteins | sample Alteio_BWOrgCont_38_FD_152901 | JGI IMG/M metagenome (GOLD analysis project Ga0206868, IMG submission 152901) | Enriched cells from forest soil in Barre Woods Harvard Forest LTER site, Petersham, Massachusetts, United States -... | ecosystem: Environmental > Terrestrial > Soil > Temperate forest >... | reverse complement strand
GGTGGTAAAGCCGCGGCCATAGCAACTTTATCTACTCGCGATGATAAGAGCGAAGTAGATCGTGATGACTTGCACCGAAAATGGTGTGATGATGTTAAAGAACATGGAGTTGACCTGAGTAGTATTATTGATTCATCGCTACATAAAAATATCTCAAATGTGAATTTGATCGAACCCCAAAAATTGTAAATGAAAAAGCAGTAATGATTATTCGAGAGACTGCCGAACAACTTGCCGTATTCCAATCAACCTTTACCCTTGAACAGATCATCACACAAGCAACAAAAGAAGCTATATCCAATCATATCGATATTAAAACATTGCTTAATGCTGCGAGTAGCGAAATTGGAAACGGCAATCTTCTATCAATCGACAATGAACAAGGTAAAACCATATTAATGGCCAAATCAACCTTGGAAGATGAAAAAAAGCTTATTGGTCAATTAAAAAATAATCAAGGAGTTTCCAAAGTAATAAGTGATACGTTCTTGGGACAATTCTTGTCGCAGCATGATGAGATTCCATCCAACTTACATACGGATTTACAAGCGATCTTTAATCATGATCGTGTGGTGTTAGTAGAAGGAGAAATTAATAAAACCAATTTAATTCCATCTATTATGAAAATTAGTAAAGCTGCGAGATTAGAAGCAATCATTTTAAGCCCTAGCTTGGCAGGTAGTAAGCAACTTGCTAAAAATATTCAGCAACATCCACGAAGTATTTTAGAACATATTAAAGCATTTTTCGTTGACACGACGCCAACTTATTCAGGAGTAATGCAGTTTTTATCAAAATTTGAACGTGGAAATATTGAAGCAAAAAAACCGAGTATATTGATTGTTGATAATGCGCATTTATTATCAACACACCAAAAAGCAAATTTGGTTGAATGGAGTAACCTAAATGACTCTAAATTATTATTATTTGGCAACAGAGAAAATTTGTTACCACATCAAGTCAGTACGTCACTTAAACAATTTACAGATTATGGCGTAAAGACTATTGTTGAAGTTAAAAATCACGAACAGAGTCATCTAGTATCGAATCAGATAGAAGGAAAAATCACGCAATTACAGAACAGAATTATTGAAGTAACAGATAGTGATAGCCGCTACGTGGCGATAGCAGATCAATACAGCCGATTATCAAAAGATACCCGCAAGTCATCTTGGATAGCTACGTATTCTAAAGTTAATGCAGAAAAATTAAATCACTTAGTTCATGATGAATTAACTAAAAATGGTGCCGTATTAAAAACTATCTCGTGCAAAATTCTGTCACCAATGTTCATTCAACCAGAAAAAGCCACCCAAGCATCCTCTTATACCACAAATCAAATTATTCGATTTAATGATAAATATTCCTCAATGGGCGTACAGCGCGGTGATTATCTTCGTATTACTCGTATTAGTAAGCAATCCAATCGAATTGTTTTACAAAAAGAAAATGGTGAACGTGTTGTCTGGCAGCCAGATAAAGTGGCAGCTTCTATTCCTGGCAAAGTGGAAGTGTTTAATGAGAAGGTTAGACAGATAGGTGTGGGAGAAAGTATTGTTTTACTGCGATCTATGAAAGCAAAAGGGTTGGTGAAAGGTGAGCGTTGTCACATAGAGAAAATTTATCGAGATCAGGTACAATTAAGGGATCAGCAAGGTAAAACTGCTGTCATTAATCTATCGAAACCTTATTATCGTCACATTGACTATGGCTATGCTGCTACTTTACATGGGATAGCGCATGAAAAACCAAATACATTAATTACAGATTTACCTTCTACCACATTGCATACTAATCAGCGTCGTATAAACCAATTAGTCTCACAACCTAGTCATCTTTGGATTTATACAGATGATACTAAAAAACTTGTATCGTCACTTGAGAAACAAACCGGCAATCGCATGTCTGCTCATGATATTTTAACAAAATCTGCAGAAATTAAAGCTTCTATTAACAGCATGTATGATTTACTAGAAAAAGAATTAGCGAAACAACCTAGCATAAAGCAATCGGCTAATCTTCATAAAGCAATTGATGCAATTGAATATGCTATGAAGCATTTAGCAGAGAGACAAGCGGGATTTACCCATAAAGATTTAATGCAAGTAGCTTTAAAATACGCTATTGGCGATGTCACCGAAAAAATGTTAAGCCAGGTTACTCTAGCGATGGAAAAGTCTAATATTTTGCTTCGTGGACACAGGAACGACGGAACGCTTTGGACAACCGCGGAAGCCGTTAAAATTGAACGAGAAATAGTGGCTCTGTCTCAGAAGGACAGAGGAAAAATGACGCCTATTGCAAATTCAAATGTTGTTGATCAATATCTTGATGTTAAAACATTACGCCCAGAGCACAAGGCTGCAATCCAGTCTATTGTAACGAGCTCAGATAGAGTGTTATCTATCCAAGGCCGTGCAGGTACTGGCAAAACTACAATGATGCACTCTTTAGAAGCGGTTATTGCAGCTAAAGAACTTATATCTAATTCCGGCTATACCATTCTTGGTATCGCTCCTACTCATAAAGCAGTGAAAGAACTCTCATCGCGCGGTATTCAAGCACAAACTATCGATAGTTTTTTATTAGATATGCGTAAATTACAAAGCAATCAACAAACGCCTGATTACTCTAAAACAGTTTTGGTGATTGATGAAGCGTCAATGGTTTCCAATCGGAAAATGCTAGAGGTACTAAAGGTTGCGCATGAGAATAATTTCATTCGCGCGATTCCAACTGGCGATACACACCAGAATCCAGCAATCGAAGCAGGTAAACCACACGATTTAATTCAACGTTCTTTAGATAACGTTATTCATCTCAGTGATATTCAACGGCAAAAAAATCCAATACTGAAAAATGCAGCTCTTGCTTTATACGATGGCGATATTAATAAGTCATTTTCTTTGCTAGATAAATATGTGATAGAAATAGGCGAAGAAAATAATAATAAAAAAAGTCCACAGAAATTATTAGGTAAAAATAATGACATAAATTCGCAACAAAAATTGGCCTATGAAAAAAGAGTAACGACTTTAGTCAAAGATTATTTTGATCTTTTGGATAAGGGCGAAGAGGTACAAATTATTGCTCCTAGCCATGCTGATAGAAAAACAATTAACAATGAAGTCAGGTCGAAATTAAGCGAGTTAGGTACTCTCAAAGGAGAAGCACATTCATTTTCAGTTTTTTCATCGAAGGATATGACTCTTGTCGAGCGTTTCAAAGCAACTAATTTTAGTCGTGGTGATGTTATCAAATTCAGTGCTTCGAGTGGCGGTATTCGTACGGGTGAATATTTTCACGTTAATAGCATTGATAAGTCGCATAACCTATTACTACTTACTAAATTAAATAGTGAAGGCGGTGAAGTTATTTGGCAAATTCCTAAATCCTCTAAAAAAATTAATAGTATGGTCGAGGTATTTAAAAAGGAAAATCGTGAGTTGCAAGTAGGCGATAAAATCGTATGGACACGTACAAACAAAAAAGAAGGGTTAATCAGCACCGAACTTGCAGAAGTGACGGATATCAGCGAGAAAGTGATTAGCACGAAGCGTCCTGATAACAGCATTTTTGTGTTTAACAGCAATGATCCAACTTACCAACATTGGGATCATGCTTACGCACTGACTACATATAGTACTCAAGGTGGCACTTATTCGACTGTTTTAGGATTATTTGAGAGTTACCGAAAAAATTTAATGAATCTCAAAACATTTTTGGTTACCGTCACACGCGCAGCTAATAACTTGCGTATATATACTGATAATAAGGAAGCACTGCAAAATCGAGTGAGTGGGAATCACGGTAATAAAATTAGTAGTCTAGAGGTAATAGGTGAGTATCCTAATAAAGTATCTACCAAGTTAGAACCCTCGCCAACCAAGGGGAAACGACCTGATAACAAACCAGTATTAGCCAGTAATCTCCAAACCACACATCGGTATGATCGACCTACAATAGATAGAATTGTTGATGGCCTCAATAAAGACGTTGAAAAAATAGCCATAGATTTACTTGGTAACCCCAAAATGCGTGGTAGCAATTTTCTTAAATTTGGTAGCAATCAAGGTAGTTTATCTATCACCACAAAAGGCGAACGACAGGGTTGGTGGAACGATTTTAGTGAAGGAAAAGGCGGGCGCAGCATGTTAAGTTTCATCCAACATCATGCTGGCTTTACTAAGCAGGAAGCCTTAGATTTTGGGGCAAAATGGATTGGAATATACCCAACTACAAGCGACAAAAAGCTATCGTTAAGTACTATAGAGAAGACTACAAAATCCGAAAAACAACCTGATAGAGACATAGTGCTTGAGAAGAAACAGATTGAATTTGCGAAGAAATTAGCGCGAGAAAGCCAGTCAATGAGAGGTACATTGGCGGCGCGCTATCTTAAAGAACAACGTGCCATCGATATAAAAAATCATTCTGATGATATCCGTTTTCATCCTGGCATTTATTCAAAATTAAATGATAAAACGCTCCCTGCCATGCTCGTTATAGCAAGAGACCATCAAGGAAATATCAAAGCGGTGCAGGCAACCTATCTTGATCCTGATACCGCAACTAAGGTTGATAAATCCCAAATAGCCATTCAGAAGCAAACATTTGGTGTAATGAAAGGCTCTTCTGTCACCATTCCTGGCGAGAAAAATTCACCGACTTTATTAGCGGAAGGCATTGAGACTGGATTGAGTCTGAAGCAAGCGATGCCCAATGCAACGGTCAAAATTACGCTTAGCAAATCCAATTTCAAAAATATAGATACACGCTCTCTATCTGAAAAAACATTATTTTGTCTTGATTACGATGGCAAGGATGTAAGAGCAGATAAGACAATATTTGAGTCGGCAAAGCGACTGATTGATGCTAATAAACAAGTCGCATTCATAGTACCCGAGAACATTAATCAGCAAAAACAAGATTATAACGACGTATTAAAAAGCCAAGGTACTCAACCAATTAAAAATGATTTTAACCATGCTATTTCAGCGCAAGATTTTTATGGGAAAGCGTTCAATATGACAAAAATAGGGCAGGAAGAAGAGAAAAGAATCGGTGCTACGGCGAAACTCATATTGGCAAATGACCAACGCAACGATAAAGCGCTGGCCACTGCTTATCATGCCATGACTAAGGATTCTCAACGAGAATCCTTAAATATTGCAACAAAAAATAATGATATTGAACGTAGTATTTAATCAAATTTAGGAGGAAACATGAAGCGAATTAACGTCACATTTTATGATAATACTTACGAAATCCTTGTCAAACGCGCAAAGAAAAATGGCGATGTTTCCATCGCGGAAGTGATACGTGAGTTAGTTGATCTTGCTTTAAAAATAGAAGCGGCTGCAGAAAAAAATGATGGTAACTCTACTGAAGATGCCTCAGAAAAACTAATAGAAATGATGAAAAATAATCTTATCTGGGCACTCGAAACAAGACTGTTAACACGTTATTTAGTGGAGTCTTTACCAGAATCAGAAAAATCCAAACAGGTTGAAATTTTAGAAACATATAAAGAAAAAGCTAACCTATATGTTGAGGGAATGCTGCGTGAAAACATTTCATAGACGTGCCATGTCTGGCACAAACAGACAAAACCACGTGCCAGTTGTGGCACATAATAGCTGTTTCACGTGCCATAAGCCCATCAATATGGCACGAAATGACGAAAAACTAATGCGCCACACTTGGCACGCAAATGATTTCGCGAATGCAAAATTCTCTAATCTCGTTATTACGTCTAACACTATGATTATTAATTTAATTCAAAGATGCAACCACTGTTGCGAAGTGTGTGATAAAAATAACCTGATAAAAACAGAAATAGGAATAGCAGCTCAGTTACCTCTCTATCATTTTCTAAACATTTCACTATCGGATTTTCAGCGGAAGCAGACAGTTTTTTTGCCTAAAATTTTAGGCAAGTTAAATCATAATTTTTAAATTCAATTAATGGAGAAAGTTATATGCCAATTATCAAAGTAAAACAAAAAGAAGAGAAAGAACAAATCCGCATCAACATAGAATGTAAATTATTAGACAGCATAAAAAAATATTGTGATTGGCTAAAAATTAAAAAAATAGATGATTTTTTCGAACAAGCAGCGGAACATATTTTAAAAAAAGATAAAGATTGGATTAAATATGAAAAGGAAAATAACTTAATACCAGCAATCAATAAAACTGATCCTTCGATGGCTGACTAACATATTAGGCATTTTTATGATCCCAATCATGATTAATGATGTGCCGCTTGATTGTATAAACAAAGCGGCCATACTTTACCAAGTACCCGCAACTATTATTCTTTCTGTTCTGAAGCAAGAGAATGGCAAAAATGGGGATGCTATTAAAAATAAGAACGGCACTTTTGATTACGGTGTGATGCAAATAAATAGCACGTGGCTACCTAGAATTGCCGCCTATGGCTATACCAGAGAAGATATACAATATAACGCCTGCAAAAATGTTTATGTCGGAACATGGATATTAGGGCAAAGTATTGCAGAGGGTAAAGACGTATGGCTAGGCATTGGAAATTATCATTCTCATACACCTAGCCATAATCAAACATATCGTAATGGTATCTACAAAAATTATAAAAAAATTACGTATACGCTATTATCAACTTCCTGAGTTATACGCCTCGTCGAGTTTGTTAACGCCATGCCAGTGATTTGGCTTAATTCCAAGGCAAAAATTCATCATTTTTTTAGCATTACGTCGTCTGATTCTTGAATCAGAAATAAATTGAAATGGGGCGGTAATTATACGTATTATTTGTTTAATCATTTTTAATCTCCAGGATGGTTTTTGAAAATGGTTAGCTAGGCAGCCTCTGCAAAGGCTACCCAGCTAGCGGATTGTTAGTCTTCGTTGGGTAACATAATGGTGATAACGGGTTCACCGTTGTCACCACCGCCAATGACTGCCTTTAATTCGACAAGGCTTGGTTTAACAGCTTGTCGATCGCGCGGCACAACGTATAAGCGATATTTGATTTCGGATTCATCTTTAAAACGGTTGCAAGCGAATCGAAGCATACTAAGAACATCCCACAATCTGCCTTCCGTATTTTGATAGGCTTTTTTATTTATTACGTTTTCCCATTCTATATACTCATGCCAAACCGCATGAGTAACAGCAACAGGAATGCTAAAACCTGCTTCTTTAGCTGTTTTCGAGACATCCACTAGCTCGCCATCTTCAATTGCTTGAGAGCGGGTATATGCGGAAATTACATCGCCAAATAAATTATTTTCATCATGCAGCATATCTATCTCCTTTGTTTAATGAATCTTTAGTAACGATTACGATACTATAGTAACATATATGAAACCAATATCAATACATTTTTGACAATTAAGTTAATTTAATGTAACTTTAGTTTCATATATGTAATCATAAGGCGACAATATGCAAGCAGACTGGAATATGTTGGCGGCAAATATTCTAAAGGCGGAATTAAAACGCAGGGGCATCACATACGATCAACTGCATGAGAAGCTGACTGCTTTAGGAATTAATGACACAACCAACAGCATTAAAGTAAAAGTTAGTCGTGGCGCTTTTCAATTCGCATTTTTTTTGCAGTGTGCGGCTGCAATAGGTATTAAAAATTTGCGATTAGAAGAACTTATTTTAAATGAAAAAGAGTGAGAGTAGTGAGAAACCTTCATGATAATGGTAAAGCGGTGATTGAAGCTGAGACTAACTTGAGTATAAATAATCAAATTGAAATTAAATTCCTGGCAGATTGTCAGGAACATATCCCAGCCCTGGCAAAGTTATGGTACGAGGAAATTAGCCGACATTGGGTAGCAGATGCTTCTATTGAAAAAGCAAAAAATCGTCTTATAACGCATTTGAATAAAGAAAAAATTCCAATGGCTCTCGTTGCTCTTCACGATGATATTCCTATTGGTATGGCCTGCCTTCGAGAAACTGACGGTATTCGCCTAGGTGTCATGCCATGGCTGGGTAGTTTGGTGGTGGATCGACAATTTCGCGGAAAACAAATCGGTGAAACGCTTATCGAAGCAATAAAGTCACAAGCAAAATTGTTTAACCATAACACGTTATACCTGCTTGCTTTTGATCCAACTATTCCTCGCTGGTATGCAAAATTAGGTTGGGAACCGGCTGGTGAAGATATGCTTTTAGGCCATAGAGTTGCGGTGATGAGTATTTCTATATGACAAACAAAATAACGCTTAGTTCATTGGAAGAGAATGATTTTGATGAAATCGTTTCATCTTTTAAAATTATTGGTTGGAACAAACCAAGAAGTATTTATGAAGCTTATTTTACAGAACAATCAGATAATACTCGCTCTGCTATCGTAGCTAAAGAGAATGGAAAATTTTGTGGTTACGTAACCATAAAATGGAAATCAGATTATGATTCATTTTCACAACAGAACATCCCAGAAATATCTGATTTAAACGTTCTCCCAATTTATAGGAAGCATGGCATTGGAACAGCGCTTATTAATGAATGCGAGACAATATCAAAGAAACGTGGTTATACAAACATAGGATTAGGTGTTGGTATGACTGCGGATTATGGAGATGCGCAGCGTTTATATGTTCGCCTTGGATATATTCCAGATGGAAGGGGCTTGCATTACAAATGTGGTTCACTTCAATATGGTAATCAAGTCAAAATTGATGATGATCTAGTGTTATTCTTTACGAAATCTATCTCATCTTGTGATTATCATCGAATTGATTTGCCCACTCACATTGAGACACCACGGCTTTTATTGAGGCCACCGCAAGCAAATGAAGGGAAAATATTAAACGTAGCAATTTTAGAAAGTTTTGATTTGCTAAATAAACACATGTTATGGGCAAAAGAAAAACCATCCATTGAAGAATCAGAAGCTGTTGTTAAAAGAGAAGCAAAAAATTGGATTTTACAAATAAAATCCGATCCTGAATTAATGTTATTTATCTTAGATAAAAATACAAACGACCTTATTGGCGCAACTGGTTTTCATGGAATAGATTGGGATGTACCATGTGCAGAAACAGGATATTGGGTTAGAAAAAAATATTTAGGTCAGGGTTATATAACAGAAGCAATCAACGCTATCACACAATATGCATTTAATGTTATGAAAGTTAAGCGCCTAGTCATTACTTGCGATGTCGATAATGAACGTAGTAAAAAAATTCCTGAACGACTAGGGTACCAGTTTGAATCAACAATGAGAGCAAATAGAATTAAACCTATTAGCGGAGAGGTGAGCGATACACTTGTATATGTTAGGAATGATTTAAATAACCTACCTGAATTAGAAGTTATTTGGAAAAACGAAAACACATAGCATATCTTTATCTATAGAATTATTATGCACGCATGCAGATTGGATAAATAAAGATTAACAAGGTAAAAATTATGGTGAAAATGCATGAAAATGAGTTGGAAATAAATGAATGTCTTGTGCAGTCACTTCTTAAAAGCCAATGTCCTCATTGGGCCAATCTATCACTAAGACCCATTATATCAAGTGGTACAGATAATGCGTTATTTCGTTTGGGTGATGAGTATGTGGTTCGTCTTCCCCGCATTGAGTGGATGCCAGGTAGTATTGATAAAAGTATCAATAAAGAATATGAATGGGTTCCTAAGATTGCAAGATTGCTGACAATACCTATCTCTGAACCTTTGTTTAAAGGTGCTCCCAGCGACTCCTATCCCTGGTTATGGACTGTGACGAAATGGAATGAAGGTTATAATCCTCATTTTGAAAAAAAGAATGAGTATGAATTGCTTGCTAAAGATTTAGCTATTTTTTTAAATGAATTACACGAAATTATGCTTCCTAATAGCCCATATTCTCGGCGTGGTGTCTCTTTAAAAGAAGTAGATGTGGAGACAAGAAAGGCACTTAGTGAGTTAATAAATGAGGTTGATATTAAATCTGTTACACATCTTTGGGATCAATTATCCAATGTTTTAGCATGGTGCAATGAACCTGTATGGGTACATGGAGATTTTTTACCAGGAAATATTTTAATTCAAAATAATCGCTTAAGTGCTGTGATCGATTTCTCTGATGTCGGTATAGGTGATCCGGCTTGTGATCTTGTTATTGCTTGGGCATTGTTTAATGCACACTCAAGAAGTATCTTTAGAAAAAATTTAAATCATATTGATGATAATGCATGGGAGAGAGGTCGAGGATGGGCACTATCCATCGCGCTTATTATGTTGCCGTATTATAAGAATACAAATCCTACTTTATCTGAATTAGCGCGAAAAATAATAAATAATGTAGGATCCGATTTGTGAGATAGATAGAAAAAATGTTATAGATTATTTTTTTAGAAGAGATAAATAATGCGATTATTAATAGAATATTTCCTTATTAGTGCTGCTATTTTGATTTTGTTTATTCCATTATTTGTTTTTATTATTTATCGATATTTTAAGCAACGAAAGATTAGAATGGTTGAGGCTATTACTTCAAAAAATAGCATCCAACTATTGGAACCTATCGCAATAGGTAATATTAAACAGTGGATAGAGGTGTTAATTGACACCCGATATGACCCCCTAGATTGTCACCGTAAAGGACCCACCCGATTGGCAGCATAAAGGACCCACCCTGTTGTCACCGTAAAGGACCCACCCCGCGCGTCGAACTTTCAATAAATCGGTGTAATCTTTACTTGAATAATCAAGGAGGATTACCCATGGCAAAGAGGAAGTTTGAGATGCATGAATACCGTCAAATTATTGTTCGTTTACGGCTTGGTGAGAGCATTAGGGGCATCGTGCAGTCCCGACTGGCATCACGTAAGAAAGTGAGGCAAGTTCGCAAAATCGCGATGGCACAGCACTGGTTGGATGTCACCCAAGAAGTGCCAAGTGATGATGTATTGGCAAAGCATTTTAAGATAACAACACCAACACCCGTGACCCAATCAAAAATACTACCTTATCAAAAACAAGTCGAAGAGTGGTGTCAGCAAGGAATACAGGCAACGACAATTCATGCTGCACTACAACGTCAATATGGATTAAAAAGTTCATATGAATCAGTGGTTCGATTTGTTAGGAAGATTAAAAACAAATTATCAACTGAGATGACAACCATTTTAGATTTTAAGGTTGGTGAATGCGCACAAGTTGATTTTGGTGCTGGGCCTAAATTTCACAATGAAACCACTGGCGAAATTATTTCTTCATGGATATTTGTGATGGTGCTCGCTTGGAGCCGTCATATGTATGCAGAGATTGTTTTACACCAAAATGTAGAAACGTGGCTTGGCTGTCATCGTCGTGCATTTGAATGGTTTGGCGGTGTTCCAAAAAAAATTATCATTGATAATGCAAAGTGTGCGATTGTGAAAGCCTGTTATCACGATCCAGAAGTACAACGCTCTTATGCGGAATACGCTGAAAGATATGGATTTATTATTTCACCGTGTCCGCCGTATGATCCTCAGAAAAAGGGGCGTGTTGAATCAGGCGTAAAATATGTTAAAAAGAACTTTGTCCCTTTGCGCGACTTTCGTAATCGAATACAAGAAGCAAATCGTCAATTAACATCATGGGTATTAGAAACCGCCGGTAATCGTGATCACGGTACAACACATCAAAAACCATTAACTTTATTTGAAACAGAACGTCATATATTAAAACGTTTGCCTGAACATCCCCCTGAATGTGCTATTTGGCAACGAGTGATGGTACATGGTGACTGTCATGTGTCTTATTTAAAATGTCGTTATTCTGCACCGTATAAACTTGCGAAACAAATGTTATGGTTGCGTGCAAGTGAAACAACGGTTCGTCTTTATCGTGATCATGAATTAGTGGCTATGCATCCACGCTTATTTAACCCTGGTTCTAGAAATTCAATTGATGAACACTTGCCGCCAAATGCACTTGCCTATGCCATGAAAGATTCACAATGGTGTTTAACGCGCGCTAAAAAAATAGGCGAGCATTGTGAAACAGTCATCAAGCAATTGCTATCCAATTCAGTCATTGATTATTTGAGGGCTGCACAAGGAATTTTACACCTTCGAGAAAAATACAGTGATGTCCGATTGGAAGCGGCCTGTCATCGTGCGCTTGCCTTTCAAAGCGTGGGCTATAAAACCATCAAATCTATTTTGCAACAAGGATTGGAGTATGCCGCTCTTCCTTCACAAGATGCATTTGATGCACTGACTGAAGCGTACACGGGAAATGGCCGCTTCAGTCGAGATACATCAACGCTATTACAATAACTTTGGAGATCTATTTTATGATAAATGCTATGCCAGAAATCAATACTTTATTAAAACAATTACGATTGTCTCACATCATAGACTATTTGCCACAGCGACATCGTGAAGCTGTTGAAAGTAAATTATCATACCCTGAATTTTTATCAATGTTACTACAAGATGAAATGTTAGGTCGTGCTAACACAAAATTAATAACTCGAATTAAACGTGCCAATATTCGTGGTGATAAAACATTAGAAAATTTTGATTTTGCTTTTAATCCTAAAATTAACAGCATGCAAATAAAAGAATTGAGTTCATGTCGATTTATTTTAGAAAAAATTCCTGTGCTAATTGTGGGGCCTTGCGGTACAGGAAAAAGTCATTTGGCACAAGCATTAGCACACTGTGCAATACGTCAAGAAATTGACGTATTGTGGATGCCACAAAGTAAACTATTTAGTGAATTGCAAGGTGCAAGAGCATCAGGCCGTTATGAAAAAAAATTCTCAGAATTTGCCAAGGTGCCATTACTCATCATTGATGATTTTGGTTTAAGGCCAATGCGCTCACCGCAGGATGAAGACTTCCATGATCTTATATCAGAACGATATGAGCAGACTGCTACCATCGTGACCAGCAATCTTGATTTTACCGAATGGGGAAGCGCCTTCCCAAATCAATTATTAGCCGCAGCGACACTTGATCGTCTACGCCATAATGCTTACCGAATCGTTCTTGAAGGAGCTAGTTTTAGAGGGCGAAATGAAGCTAACTCAAGCATTAAAAAGGATAAAAAATTAACAGTTGAAAAAGAATGAAAATTAACCAAAAATAGGCTCCGTTCGACGCACGTTTTGGGTCATTTTAGGTGGGTCCTTTACGGTGACAATCGGTGGGTTCTTATCGGTGACAATTGACAAGAGGTGCGAGGGGAAAATGTTAACAACCCAGTTTTACTTTTTCTTCATGGAGGGCCTGGTTGTTCAATGATGCCATCCGCATGTGATATTCATAAATCTTGGGAAAAGTATTTTACGGTTGTTCAATGGGATCAGCGTGGCGCGGGAAAAACATATAGATCTAATAAGCGATCTTTTTTTGATAAGACCATGAACATCACCCAAATGGATACCGACTTGCTTGAGTTAGTGAATTTTTTACGTAAAAAATTTAATAAAGAAAAAATCTATATTCTCGGACATTCATGGGGGACTATTCTTGGGCTAAGATTCGCTCATGGACATTCTGAACTATTGCATGCCTATTTCGGAGTAGCGCAGGTGATTGATACAATGGAAAATGAAACGCTTGTCTATCAACAGGTATTAAGTAAGGCGAATGAGATGGGTAATAAAAAGGCTATGCGTGATTTAGAACGTATTAGACCTTACCCTACACTGAATCAAAGCATATGGCAGGTAAATGTTGTTCGCAAATGGAGCGCTGCTCTACTAAATAATAATTTAAAAAAAGGTATTTTGGCTAATTACATGCAGCGTGTTCTTTTTTCTCCTCAATATTCATTGCTAGATATTTATGGATTTTTTCGCGGCATTATTTTTTCAGCTGTAGCCTTATCTAAAGAACTAATGACGATAGATTTTAATAAAGTAGGGTATCAATATCATATCCCTATTATTTTTATGCACGGTAAAAAAGATTTTTATGTCTCTCCTGATTTAGCTCAAAATTATCTTAATGAAATAAATGCACCATATAAATCATTTATTTTATTTGATCAGTCAAGCCATTTTCCATTTAGTGAAGAAAGAGAAAATTTTATAGATGCTTTGAAAAATATTACTGATTCGATAGATTATCCTGTTGAAAAATAGGAGTGTTATTTTCCTACCCCACATAGATGATTCATTCATTTGTTGAGTCAGTAATATTACCCAATATAGGTTTTTAGTTTACTATAGCTGTTTTCCATCAAAATGAAACAAGTCAAACTCTT
>Ga0206868_10167_pt1 | contig 14205 bp, 13 predicted proteins | sample Alteio_BWOrgCont_38_FD_152901 | JGI IMG/M metagenome (GOLD analysis project Ga0206868, IMG submission 152901) | Enriched cells from forest soil in Barre Woods Harvard Forest LTER site, Petersham, Massachusetts, United States -... | ecosystem: Environmental > Terrestrial > Soil > Temperate forest >... | reverse complement strand
GCCCTCCCAGAACGGTGACATTGATTGAGACGTGTCCGGCAATGGCCCAGACCAGATACATCCCGTTAGCGAAACTCGAAATGGTCTGTGTGCTCAGAACGTTGCTGGGATTGTTAGCGTCGACAATTTGGACTCTCTCAGACCTTCCCGCCTGATCCCAATCCAGCGCATAGAGCGCAATCTGATGGGTGTTCCCGTCAGTCAGATTGACGTCGAAAGAAAAGCTAGGATTGCCATACCAACAACTGGCTATGCCACCGGAACCGCCCGGTATTATGAGGGCCCGAGGATCGGTCGTGCCGGCAGCCCAGGTCCAGAGCGAAGCGGTCGGAGTGAAGGTTCCATAACCGAGGTTTGCGCTCTGCGGACCGTTGGCGACGTAATAAGCATTCGATCCGTACTTGCTTTGCCAGTTGCCCTGCGTGATCGTGTCGGTGCCAACGAAACTCGCGGAAGGGCCAGCCGGAGCTGCGTTCACCGTCAGGGTGAAGCTCTGATTGTAAGTGCCGCTGTTGTTGCTCGCCGCAAACGTGATCGGATACGTGCCATTTGTGCCCGTGGCCGGAGTGCCGCTCAACGCACCCGTTGCCGTATTGAACGTCACTCCGCTCGGCAGCGCTCCGGTCTCGCTCAGGGTGGGGGCTGGAAAACCGGTCGCTGTAACGGTGAACGTGCCCGCAGTTCCCACGGAAAATGTGGTGCTGGCCGCGCTGGTAATTTGGGGGGCGGCCGGAGTTGCTGAGCTGAAAAAGACACCGCTAATGACGGCGTTGGGCCCTCCCAGAACGGTGACATTGATTGAGACGTGTCCGGCAATGGCCCAGACCAGATACATCCCGTTAGCGAAACTCGAAATGGTCTGTGTGCTCAGAACGTTGCTGGGATTGTTAGCGTCGACAATTTGGACTCTCTCAGACCTTCCCGCCTGATCCCAATCCAGCGCATAGAGCGCAATCTGATGGGTGTTCCCGTCAGTCAGATTGACGTCGAAAGAAAAGCTAGGATTGCCATACCAACAACTGGCTATGCCACCGGAACCGCCCGGTATTATGAGGGCCCGAGGATCGGTCGTGCCGGCAGCCCAGGTCCAGAGCGAAGCGGTCGGAGTGAAGGTTCCATAACCGAGGTTTGCGCTCTGCGGACCGTTAGCGACGTAATAAGCATTCGATCCGTACTTGCTCTGCCAGTTGCCCTGCGTGATCGTGTCGGAGGACACAAAATTTGCTGTGGGAGCCGCAATCCCCGTGGTGATTGTGGTTGAGTCACTAGCATTCGCACCCGCCGAATTCCCGCCGGACACGCTTACTTGGTTGACCTGCGGCGAGCCCGCCCCCGACGCGACATTTACGGTCACGGTAATGGATGGATAGCTCGAGCATCCGGGCAGAGCGTCACTGCGTGCACAACTGGCTCCCGCACACGCCCACCCGCTTCCCGCCATAGACACGAGAGACAACCCGGAAGGGACTGTTTCCATTGCTGTGACGGTTCCGCTTGTAGGTCCCGCGCTCGCTGCATTCGACACGGTTACGGTGTAGTTCGCGTTCTGCTGACCGGCCATGAAACTCCCTGTATGTGTTTTGGTGACGCCCAAGGCGGCGGGCTTCGGTGCGCCGGGCCAAGCATTCACAAGGTTCGCGATGTTGACGGTGCCGATGCCAGTAGCAAAATCCCAGCCAGTGTTGCTTCCATAAGCGGGCTGATAGGAAGAATTCGATATGGAAAGGACGCCATTTGTTCCCGACGGCCGGCGGCAATTGAAAGTTCCAATTGTCTGGTGCCCGCTGACCAATGGAAGGCAATTCACATCCATATCGCCTTGGGTCACATCATAGAAAATGCACGCGCTCGCGGCGTTGTTTCCGAGGGATGAATTACAAGAACTGCTGCCCGTCAGACCATACTCTGCGGCGGCGAGCGAGTAGTAAGTAGAATTCGGGTTGCCCGAATTACTCTTCATATTCTGGTTGATGAGCGCCTGAACGGCAGCCATGATGGGCGAGGCAAACGACGTGCCGCCATAACCGGGCCAGCCTGACGGAGCGCCGGTGCAAGGCTTTCCGCCGTTAGCAGTATCCGACCAGCAAACCTCGTAGTAGTGCCCCCACAACCCATTCGCCCCGAAAATTGAAATATCAGGAACATCCCGCACTGCGTCATTCGGGTTGCCGAAGACAGATTGCCAGCTCGGTTTCGCATACCCGGCACAAGTGCTGCCGACCACGTCGAAGTTCGTGGGGGTACCACTCGCGCAGCCGCTCGGCCCGCCACTGCCCGCCACGGTAGTCAGATAATTCTCACCAGTCGAACTGTTGCAGAAACCAGTCGACCCGTAGGTTGTCGGATTACCAAGATAGGTGGCCAGGAGTTCGCCCGCGCAGGAGTCGTTCCAGGGGATTTCTGGAATATAAGATTTCGCGGAACCGTAGTTTGGCGTGTTGGTCGCATTCCAGTAAGTGCTGTTCGTCACAGAATACGTGTCGCTGAAGTCCGTGCCGCCGACAGAGACGTTATATGGAGTGGAAGTATATCCGCTGACGGCTATTCCGTGCGTCGCTGCGGAAACGTTGTAGTCGGTGACCGCCGCGCCTTGGTCGCCGGCAGCAACGAAAACGGATACGCCTTCGGTGAACGCTTGCTGATACAGACTGTTAATGAACGAATTACCCGCCGCCCCGAGATCGGGCTCCGAGTCGCCATAGCTGATGCTCACAATGCCCGGGGGCGTTACGCTCGCATTCAAAATGTTCTGAAGCGCAATAAAACCACCAAAGTTGACTCCATCCGCACAAGAAGCCAAGATTATGCTCGCGCTCGGCGCTCCGGCGCTTGCCCACTCCGCGTCCAATATCGCTTCTACTTCATCTCCGTTGATGCCGGGATCGCTGCAGTTGTTGGAGCCGCCCAGTGGCGCGGGATGAGTCTGCGTGAAAGATCCAGATGTGTAGCCGGAAAGCCCGAATGCCGCTCGAAAGCTGCTCCAGTCCCCCATGCTGTACACGTCGCTGTCTTCCACCACTACGATGGTCTGTCCCTGCCCCGTAATGCCCCTCGCAAAAACAGGATTGAAGTTGTAGATCGTGGCAAGATCTGCGGGCACAACAGCATAACCGCCGTTGCCAATCGTATAGCTGGCGCGCGGATGGCTTGACGGGCGCGGCATGAAGTCGTTCAGTGACACGATACCGACCACTGCTGGCGCGAGCGCGGCTGGAATCTCCGGATCGCTTATATTCCCGATATGCTTTTTGCCGTTCACATTCAGGTTATGGATCTCGGTCCCAAACGCATTGCGTATTTGGCCTGCAGTTCCCGAGAAATCGATGGACCTCGGATAGACCACATTGACGGTGAAACCCTGACTCTTTAACCATGCTGTGATGGCGCCGATATCCTCCGGCGCCAAGCTAAACTCTTCTCTGAATTGATCGGAGGTAAGCCAATGGTGAAAGTTCGATGAAGAAGGATCTTCGAGCTCGCGGGTCAGCTGTTCAAGTTCCCGCTCCTTTTCAACTGGCAACTCAAGTTGAATTTGCAGATGCTCGAGGGCTAACGAATCCGCGACAGCGCCGCGATCGCTTAAAGGATTCGCTTCCGGACGTGTATTGCCCGCAAGCCGTGCGGTCTCCCTCGCATCAACCGTCTGCGTGATGAGACGCCGAGAATTCTCTCCGGGTCGCGCTTGGGCATGTGCCCCATCCGCGATGAGAAGCGATGCGGCGACTGTCACGAAACAGCAGGCTAACAGTACTCGTCGAGGCACAATCCTCCCGAACCTGTGACCCAGATTCTGACGCAATCGGGGGGCCAGTATAGCGAAGAAGCCTGCCTCCAGTCGTCTAAGTGATTGGGATTAAGGAGTGTGAAATCGTTATTTTGGGTACCAGTACGCACATCGTTGAAAACAAAAAGGGCCGGTTATCCCTGACAAATGTCTCTTTCTAATGACACAAGCGTGTCCGTCGGCCGTATTGCTCGAGGCACGGCCACGACGTGATATCTAGGTTGCTGTGAGTACTCCGCGAAAGCGTAAAGCAGCTTTTAGCCGGGAACGCAGCTGAAATTGCGGGCCTCTTGAAGATTTCCTTCCGGCTTACCGGACAAGTAGTGGGCTAGTGCGTCAGCCGGGTCCGAGAACAGCCACGGTACCAATGTTGAGAGCGCCCTTTCTTCCGCCTTTCAAGTCTCGGATGACTCAGGATCAGACCGGCCGGGGCGTGCGCGATCTAAACCGATCTGGACACGGCGAACTCCGTGTTAGGTTCGCAGATTTTCTAGGAACCTAACTCTCAGGCGTTCAAAACTCGATCGCATCTCTGGCTTTGCCCAAAGTTTCTGTTTTGTATTCTTAGCTACACTAAGTGGGTAGCCGGCGGCCAGCGCGGCTTCTTTGTCATTCATGCCCAGAAGTTTCTCGCGTAAAAAGGCATGCTGTCTGCGCGTCAATCCGCGAATGCGGACTGCTTTCTCCGTGAATCGCAATGGGCGGCGACGCAGAAAAACACGATCGGGGGAACTGTCGGCTCGGCTTTCTTGGATGAGTCTCCCGGCGCGTTAAGCTTTCGCCGCGCCACTCAATATGTTTGATAGAGAATTCTTGTTGCAGTTGTGAGCTTTGAAATCCATTTCTACTTCCTCAAAGGTCCTGCTTGGAGGGACATATGCTAGCCAAAGACAAGAAGTACACTCGTACACATCCGTGTTGTCTGTACACATAGCTTCAATCTTTTTTAGTGTTCGTGTTTCGTTCATTGAGGTTCATTCCCCATCTGCAGCGTTTCAATTGATACGTCGATCTCAGCGCTGCCAATGACTCCTTAAATCGGTGAAGTACCTGCCCGCGTCAATTAGGCGTAACTAGGAAGACATTTGCTCGTACCGCTCTTATGGCAACTGCACTGCTCAGCTCTTTTTCGGCCCTGAGCCAGTCCTCGACCTCTCTGCCCTGCTCGCCGCCGCGTTGGAGATACAGACGGTATGCAACGTAAGTGATTTCTTCTCTCGATGGTTCGATGCGTTGGATCGTGAGAATCTCTTCTTTGGATATCTCTTTGCGCTTGATCATGGCAACCTCCTTGATTGTCGGCGCGAGGGGCGACTGCTGCCCCTCGCACGTGCTATGTTCCGGACTACTTGGTGTTTGCTGAGACGCTGATCGTGATCTGCTTGCGCTTGGACTCTTCGCGCTTCGCCATGTGAAGGGTCAAGACCCCGTTGCGATATTCGGCCCGAATGTTTTCAGGATTGACCGTATTGGCTCTCGGCGAGGGGGTGATTCAGAGAACTTCCGATGTGTTCTGGTGAACTGAAGGATCCCCGGTCAACGACCACAGTGATCTCAAGCCCCGTTGTTGTAAAGAGAATAACGACACGGTATTGGAAATAGTTCAGGTCTGACGGGGCGGCTGGAACAAAGTTGACCAAACTAGAGGCTTTAGGCTGTCGCACGATTAAATGACGCCTCAATCCGAGTGTTGATTCAATGAGCAGGTGGGTTGCTGCACGCTGCCCGAAGACTCCCAAGTGAGTATTGGGTTTTCAGCCAGTGGGTTCTAAATCGGGATGTGCAAATCGTGGCGTTTGACTTCGGCGTGGAAGACTCTGTTTTAGAAGATTGTTTATACGGTGATGTTCTATTGTGTGGGGCGGCTCTTGCGCGGTTTCATTTCGAGCCCTATCGGAAGTACTTTTGAAGGAGCGGTCGATGGGGTGCAAACTGGGCACAGCCTCACGCATAGCGTAAAAGCGTCATGAATCCGAAGTCCATGTGCGTCTGATTGTGGCAATGGAACAGAGTCGCGCCCGGATTGTCCGCTGTGAAATCCACCTCGGCGGTCGTATTAGCCGCAATCACGGCAAATTTGTTGTGCACTACCACAACGGAAGGGTACGATTCGCCCTTCGAGATGCGTACTCAAGAATTCTGATTAGTTGTGGTCAAAATATCGTCCAGGAAAACGCGGAGGTGACGCCGTGTCAAAGATAGTCCTTTGGGGAGCCATTGCCACGTCGGTCCTTGTCTCTTTCTTCCTCGAGCCCCACTTTGTTAACGCCGCGGATTCCGCCGGCGTCGCGCTGGCAGGGCAGGTCAGCTCGGAGAAAGAGCGCCTCATGGAAGGCGTGCTGGTCGGCGCCAAGAAAGACGGGTCGACGATCACAATTACCGTGGCCAGCGATGATAAGGGCCGTTACTCGTTCCCCTCGTCGAAGCTCGGCCCCGGCCACTATTCTTTGAAAATTCGCGCCGTCGGCTACGAACTGGACACTCCTGATACGGTGGACATTGTTTCCGGAAAAGCCACCGCAGCCGACATCGAGCTCCGCCCCGCCAAGAATCTCGCCGCCCAGTTGACCAATGCGGAGTGGCTCGCGAGCGCGCCTGGCACCGACTCGCAGAAAAGGTTTCTCCTGAACTGCGCCAATTGTCACACTCTCGAACGAATCGTGCGATCCACTCACGACTCGGACGAGTTCGTGCAAGTATTCCAGCGGATGGCTCTCTACTCGCCGGGTAGCACCCCGGCGCATCCTCAACCGCTGGTCGGCGGCGCTCGTGATGGTCAACGCGGTCCTGATGGCGAGGGCGCCCCTCAGGGACAGGGCCGGGCTCCCGCTCAATGGCTGGCGACCATCAATTTGAGCTCGAGCGAAACATGGCAGTATCCATTCAAGACGTTGCCTCGACCCAATGGGCGGGCCACGCATGTCATCGTTACCGAATACGACTTGCCGCGAAAAATGGCCGAACCGCATGACGTTGTCGTCGACTCAGCCGGAACGGTCTGGTATTCGGATTTTGGAAATCAGTTTCTCGGAAAGCTCGATCCGAAGACAGGCCAGGTGACCGAATATCCCATTCCCTTGGTGAAACCGGGCTTCCCCACCGGCTCTCTTGAATTGCATCTCGATGAGGATGAGAACGTCTGGCTTTCCATGATGTTTCAGGGCGGCATCGCGAAATTCGACCAGAAGACCGAAAAATTTCAGGCGTTTCCGCTCCCGAAGGAATTGCAAAAGAATCACACCCAGGAATCGATGGTGATGCCGATCTACTCGCACGTAGATGGAAAGGTTTGGACCAATAATCAGGACGATCATTCCATCCTGCGGCTGGATCTGAAGACAGGCGCGTACGAGAACTTGGGCACGTTTCCGATAGCCGGCGCGGGACGGAATATCGCCGCATACGGCATCCCGGCCGATCATGAAAATAACCTCTATCTGCTGGATTTCGCGGCCGACAACATCGGGAGAATTGATGCCAAGACGAAACAGTTCACGTCGTATCCAACGCCGACGCGCGACTCTCGACCGCGCAGAGGCATGGTGGATGCGCAAGACCGTTTGTGGTTCGCCGAATATGGTGCCAATTCCGTTGCGATGTTCGATCCCAGGACGGATAAGATCCAGGAATGGAAAGTTCCAACTCCCTGGAGCGCGCCTTATCAGGCGGTAGTGGACAAGAACGGCGAGGTCTGGACCGGTTCCATGTTTACCGACCGCGTCATCCGGCTCGATCCGAAGAATGGGCAGGTCACCGAGTATCTGCTGCCACGGGAGACCAACATTCGCCGCGTGTTTGTCGACGATTCAACCACGCCGGTGACATTCTGGGTGGGCAATAATCACGGCGCCTCCATCATCAAACTTGAGCCGCTCGACTGACGTTGAAGGCCCCCAAGCCCCGATTATATGATCGAAAGGAGTGCGCATGCCAAAAGCCGTTCGTCCGTCATCGCTTCGAGATGAAAGCTTCACCGAGGCAGAGCCGGTGAATCACGAAGAAGCTGAGGCCTGAGCGATCTCCCGGACAACAGGAGCATCTTTGCTTCCGGGAGTTCGCGCCCCGTGGTCGCGGAGGATCGCAGCACCACGATTGGCAATTTCCTCTGTAGGGGTTCGGACGATCATCACCACGCCGCCCTGCTTAACGTGCGTGGCGTAAAACTCCTGTTCGCCAATATAATCTGGCTGCTCACCTGACGTATCGCGGACTTCTCGGTTTTCGAGGGGCCCGCCGGCCCCAAATAACTTCGCTACCCGGCTCGTGTGATGATCATGCGGCTTCGTGGAGCGCTCGTTAGGCGTATCTGCCGTCCGCACGTCTTCGTCGATATCGCTGATCACTTCCACTTGGCCGCCGACGATCCCCGCTAGTTCCAGGTCGCTAACCGCCGCCTCTGCATCTCCGTAGCGATCGAAAAATCCAATAACCATGTATTTCATGACTCGGAACCTCTCCACCTTATTGTAGTCCCTCCACTGCCCGCTTCGGCAACAGAGCGCGGTGAAAAAATCTCGATAGCTTCTTCTGACGAGGCGCCTTCCTCTCACCGGCTCAAAAACGAAGTCGATCGCAGCATTCGACCGCCGGATGGTTTAGGCATCGTCTTGTCCTGCGAAATTCGATACTATCTGGTGCCGAAAGAGCCAAAGGTGCATCGCTCAGCTCGCCGGGATTCATGAGAACGAGTGTCAGCGGACAAAATCAGCAGGCAATGTCACAGGACAATGCCACTGGACAAAGTCACCGGTAAAAATATAGGAGACGTAATGCTAAAGAATCCGCTTCGGGCAATGCTTTACGTTTTGATCGCAGTTTGCGCTTTGACTACAACAGCGAAATCCGCTGCCGCCGACACGCTCGTTGAATACAGCGCGGAAGCCCGTTTCCAAATCGATTTCCATGTTCCCGATGCCGCTCTAATGTCGTATCTTCCAGCTGGTTGGACTCCCAACGTAGCCACTGCCGGGCCCGCCAAGGACGCGAACTTGCGCGTTGTTTTTATCGACCGCATGACGATCAATGGACCCGATGGAAAACCCGTCGGTAGCAACGGATCGAATCGCCTCGTATATCTGGTTGCGCCCGTGAAGGATCCATCAGGGGCCGCCGTCCAGCTCGTAATCGGCGGTTTGACGGAAGACATGGCCGATGCTCCGGGCCCATTCGGCGTCTATCAACTCGCGACGTCGCACCTGATGCAGCGCAACATCTCGAGCGGCAAAGGTCCACTGCTCGAGTCGCAGGACTGGAATTTCTCCGCGGCGACGGGAGAGCATCTGGAACTTCACATCAAGTTTGAAAAAGGCGTGGGAAATAAGACCGCGCCAGCCGATGTGAAGTTTTACTCTTCAAAGAACCCCGCTTTCTATCAGATCTCCAAGCAGGAACAGGTCTTAGACATTCTGCGCAACGTTACAACCACACCCCCGGATCGTGTGAAAAAGTTTTCGTTCAAGGCGTCGGGTGGCGCCTATTCCAAATTGTTCGACGGTTCCGAGAAGACTTTGAGCTGGGATAACATCCTGTGGATTAATCGTTCGGTGTCATTGCCGCAATAGAATTTCCGCGGAGATGGAGAGAGTCTATGAAAATGGCGCTGAAGATTGTCGGAGTCGTAGTTGGCTGCATCATTTTGCTGCTTCTCGTGCTGCGCGTTACCGGCTTCGAGCCGCGCGAATGCCCCACCGCAGGCATTTCCGTGATGTGCAGGCTACCGGGTCTGTGGCTTCGCGGAAATACGGCGGCTGCTCCTCCAGAATGGTCGTTTACGGACCAATATCAAACCGTGAAAGTGCAAACCCGCGATCGCTTGATGCTCCCGTATTCGGTAACCACGTATTGCGTCGCCTACAACGGACAGCTTTATCTCACCTCCGTTTATGCGCCGGGACTCCCGAAATATCCGCACGGAAGGCACTGGAATGAAAATGTGGCGCGCGATCCTCGCGTGCGAATAAAAATCGGCGATCAGTTGTTCGATCGAACTTTGATATATGTTACCGATCCCGACGAAAGAGCCGCGGTAATCCATACGAAAGCGAAGAAATATCCTAAGCAGATCATCGCGCCCGGCTCCTACATCAATGTGTTTCACGCGGTTTCAACGGACTAAGAAACGCGGCGCGTAGAGTAAGCGTTCCTTCTGTATTTCTGAAGCGTCGCCGGCAGAAAGCCCGGACTTTTAAGGACCAGGTCAGCTGCCCCGCCTGCGCTGCCCGCAAAAGGCAGAGCTTCGATTCCATTCCCTGCGGGAGTGATACTATCTAGGCCTTTCGCGGAGCGGATATGAAGACATTATTTAAAATTGTCGGAGCCATCGTACTTTGCCTGGTATTGCTGCTTGTCGTCTTCCGAATAACGGGTCTGGATCCGAACGGTGGAAGACCCGGCCTGTGGCTTACGGGCAACGTCGTCACCGCTCCGGTCACCGATTGGTCGTTCACCGAAACGATCCCCTACATCAAGATTCAGACGCAAAGCTGGTACGGCCTGCCCCACTCGGTAACGATCAACTGCATGATCGCCAATGGCCAGCTTTACCTCGTTTCCCCCGTGCCTGCCGGCCAGCATCGAAGCTGGGACGACAATGTGATGCGCGACCCTCACGTGCGCCTGAAAATCGGAAACAATTTATACGATCGCACCTTGACCGTTGTCACCGATCCTTCGGAACGACAAAGCGTGCTGCAGGCGCGGCACAAAAAATATCCCGAGCTGCGAATCCCTCCCACTGCCACCGTGAATATTTTTCACGTAATCAGCAATGGCGTTTAGCGCATCGATTAGGGTTTCGCAATGGAGATCGTAATTACCGGCGCCAATAGCGCCGTCGGACAGGCGATTCTGCGATGCGGGCCGAAGCAGGCGGGCAGCGCCGCAACCTTCATTGCCATGGTCCGTTCGAGCCAGGCGGCCGATCAGCTTCGACGGCAGGTGGGCGACGCCGGCCGCGTCGTTCAAGCTTCCTATGACGATCCCCGCTCTCTCGACGCGGTGTTCCAGGATGCGTCTGCAATTGTTCATCTCGCCGGAATTCTCGTGGAAAAGCCCGGATCGACCTACGAACAGGCCAATGTCGTTTCCACTCGCAGCGTAGTGGAGGCCGCGCATCGCAACTCGGTGCAAAAGCTCGTCCTGATCAGCGCCACGGCAGCGGACGAGACCTCCTCCAACCGCTATTACCGCACCAAGGGACAAGCGGAGGCGTTGGTTCGCGCCTCGAAGCTGCCCTACACAGTGCTGCGCGCGCCCCTTTTGCTGGGCCCCTCGACTGCCGGTGCAGCCGCGCTCGAACGCAACCTCCGTGGCGGCAAAGCCAAACTAATCGGCGGCGGCCGGAATTTCCAGCAGCCTCTATATGTCGACGATTTGGCGCACGCGGCGGTCGCGGCTTGCGAGCTGTCTGTTGCGAAAAATCTCACTCTGGACGTCGTCGGGCCAGTTTCGCTTCCGGAGCGCGAACTCGTCGAAAGGGCTGCCTCCTTATTAGGACGAAAAGTGCAAATCCGGTCGATTTCGAAAGGCTTGCTTTCTCTGCTGCTGGCCGCTCGCTCCGTCTTCGCCAAGCCTGGGTTTTCGCGCGACGCTCTTGAAGTGATTACGAGCGACACTCGGCTCGATCCGCAGCTGGCGGCGCGCCATCTCGGAATCGAACTTACAGGTATCGACCAGATGATTCGAAATAGCGTGGGAGAAGGATTGCGAAATGAATGAGACCACACCATCCCCTGGCGTTGCCCCGGCCGCTGCCGGCAAAAAGCAAAAATCCTGGCAACGGTATTTGCCGCTTCTCATTACCCTGGCTTGCTTCGCCTATCTCTACACGCGGCTCAATCACGCCGCCGCGGCGGAGGGAGAAGGGCTCTTCGCATATCTCCTGAAGAGCTTTGAAAATGTTAACTGGGGCCGGTGGCTGGCCCTGATGGTTCCGTATTGCTTCCTCTATCTTTTAATCGACAGCATGGTCGTATGGTCCGTTATCAACTGGTTCAACGCGAAAATCAGTTACGCGGAAATTTTGCCCATTCGCGCCAGCGCCTACATTCTCTCGCTGGTCAACGAGCAGGTGAGTAAAGGCGCCATCGCCGTCTATGTCAACCGCCGCAAAGGGGTGCCTGGCTGGGAGCTCGGCTCGAGCATGCTGTTTCTGATGTTTTGCGAGTATTACAGTCTGATTTTCTGGGCTTCGATCGGCGTGTTATTGCGTTGGAGCAATTTTCAGGAGGTGTTTCACGTAATCCCCTGGGTCGCGTTGGGTTCCGCGGTCTTCTTCATTTTTTGGCACCTCTTCTTCACTGGAAAAATGGGGGCAGGTATTGCCTTGCGCGACCGGCAGATCTTTCGAGCGTTCCGCCTCGCGAAGGTCTGGCAATACGGCGCAATCATTCTTATGCGCGCGCCGCTCGTGCTCGCCGGCGTGGTCGTCTATACGCTGGCCTTGCGGCTGTTTGGCGGCGCGATCAGTTTCGGCGCCATGATGGGATATTTGCCGGTGATATTTTTTGGAGCGGCCATGCCCGGCCCCATGCACTCAGTAGCAATCCTTTTCTGGGTTTTGCTGTTTCCAGACCGGCCCGGCCAGATGACCGCCTTCGGCTTCGTGATGCACAACTTTTTTATCGTTTTCAATGCTGCGATTGGATTGCTATTTCTTCGCCGGGCCACTCGGGAAATTTTCAACTGACCCGCCCAGCGTCAGCCGCTGGCCCATGGACACAATCGTGCTCGCCACCAGCAGCCACACCAGAACGATAAGCACCGGTTTCAGGAAGCCCGCGCCCAGTCGCGTCACGGCTTCCATGCAGGGTGGGACAAAGTAAAGCATGCCATTGTAGCGGCCAAGTTTATTGCCGCGCAGTTTCGGCCGCCGGTTCATCCGGTAGGATCCGATCACATATTGCGCGAATGCCGCGACGATCAATACCGGCAAAATCCATGGGAACGCGCCCCGGTAGGCTCCCGCGAACATCCCGCTCGTGACGAAAAGAAAGTCGCTCGTGTGATCAAACGTTTCGCCAAAGGCGCTCGTGAGGCCTCTACGGCGAGCCAATGCGCCGTCGAGAAAATCCGTGAGCAGCGCCACACACCACACCAGCAGCGCGAAAATAGCCGACTGCTTGTCGCCTCTGGCCATGAAAAACGCGAACGGCGCTACGAGCAACAGCCGCACACTGGTCAGTGCGTTAGCCATCAACGAGGATCATCGAGGCTGGTTTCAATCAGGGCCATAGGTGAAAGGGTATCGATTGTTTCGCAGCGCTCGGCGCAAGAAAAAGAAAAAATCCACTGCTTGAGTGTTCTGCAGCCGCTCTGAATATTTAAATGGCCCCGCTCGTGCCTGTGAAGCGATTCACTCGGCGTTTTTCATCACTGCTCGCTTCTCACTCGCCGCCTCACTGCCCAATCGCGCCGTACTCTGGGATGTCCCGCTGAAACACGCGATAAACGTGCGTATAACCCACCAAGTGCTCTTGCCCGTCCGGTCCCTTCTCGCGACTTTCAGGATTCCCGCCCAGCACGGCCGCGGCCTCCGCTCGATTGGCGATCAGCACCATAGTCGCTTCGTATAATTGACTGCCTATCTTCAGCCGCACCCGCGGATCGCGCGCCACGTTCGACGTCCACGATTTGTCGTTCGGAAATTGCACATCCATTCGATCTTGATGCGATCGTATGAAGAGCTGGCCGTTGCGCACCATTGGGACCGTTCTCACCGAATGCGGAATCAAATACGGCGTCCGCGTCTCCACCAGAATCGTATTGAGGTTCTGCCCGGGGTGTTCCACTTTGTCTACGAAAGACCAATCGGTCACCGGCGTGGTCACAAGATCGCCGCGAAGCCATAATCCGGGTCTGGCAATCATGTGATGGGCTTTGAGCTGGTTCAGATCGAGATATTCGGGCTCGAGACCTGTCAGGCGCACGGTGAACAAAGTCAGCGCCAGGATAATCACAATCGCAACCACCACAATCTTCAGTGCTCTCACACTCCCGCTCCCTTGCAGCCCCTCTTCAAATCATCGTGCTCGACACACGCGCCCGCCGGCCCACCTTTCTCCGATACACCGCTCGCAGCGCGAAAACCCGAGCAAAGTCTGAGCGGATTATTCATTGAGAGCCTGACGCCGTCAACACGCAATGTCGCCGCACTGGATTTATTCCGGCGATGACGGCATTCTGATAGCCGCCGAGAAGCTCGGTACAGCCAAATTTCCAGGAGAGCCAGGCATGCCACACCTAACCGTCGAATATTCCGCCAATCTCGAGAATCAGATCGACATTCGCCAGCTCGTCGACAAAATTCATCAGGCCGCGCTTAAGACGGGTGTCTTCGAAGTCGGCGCGGTGCGCACACGCGCCGCGAAGCGGGACTATTACGTGATTGCCGACGGCCATCGCGACAATACCTTTGTGGCGAT